>OBII01000050.1_pt1 | contig 49957 bp, 47 predicted proteins | sample 2433771 | NCBI WGS metagenome assembly OBII01 (sample SAMEA2452127, study PRJEB22498) | human gut metagenome | biome: human feces; feature: human gut; material: feces | place: Australia | collected 2012
ATCGTCTTCAAGATGAAGCGCCGCAAGGACTATCGCAAGAAGAACGGTCACCGTGAGCAGTTCACAGAGATCACAATCAAGGAAGTAATCGCTTAAATTTTAGGAGGAACAAGAAATGGCACATAAAAAAGGTGTAGGTAGTTCTAAGAACGGACGTGAATCAGCTTCTCAAAGATTAGGCGTTAAGATCTGGGGTGGTCAGAAGTGTATCGCAGGTAACATCATCGTTCGCCAGCGTGGTACAAAGCACAACCCAGGTTTGAATGTAGGTATTGGTAAGGACGACACTCTCTATGCATTGGTTGACGGTACCGTTAACTTCCGCAAGGGTCGCAACGACAAGAGCACTGTTTCCGTAATACCCGAAGCTGAGGCTTAATTAAAACAAAAAAACTATTCCAAACAAACATAATTAATCCCAACCTTCAAGTCTTTGAAGGTTGGGATTAATGCTTTATACAACAACCACAAAATCATCCGCCAAGAATAGTCAGTGTTCAATTTAGGGAATACAACTTTTATAGACACCTTTGCAAGTGCCTATATAATGAATAAAAAAATAAAAGATTAGTTCCCCATTGCAGTATCGCTCTGCACTATGCCGCCACTCGGATGAGGCTAATAATTAAATGTTGAGTGTTGAATGTGGGGATATTTACAATAATTGAGATACTTTATCCAATACTTCCAATATTTTCAATATTCCTTCCGCATGAAACACAAATGAATAGTTACTATTTAATGCAGTTTTATTTCCATGCATATACGCATTTCTCGCATGAATCATTTGTTTTCCATCATAGATTAACTTTGTGTTGCTTGTAGCTAATTGTGTATTTATTAGGTCCTCAAATTTTTCAGGAGTATTACTTCCTACTGCTGACAAATGTTTGCACAACAACGGAATAACGAACTCAAAAGCCACAAACGTATAAGCAAAGCTGTTTTTATTATTAGTTCCCGTTATTTTCAGCAACTGATGAAATGCCATATCTAATTGGGCGATAGTTTCCTTTTTATTATTCTCATTTAATCGAGGTGAAGCATTAATATTTTCCTTTATGCCCTCCACCAACTTGTAACTCTTACGCAAGTAATTTCGGCGATAGCAATATCCTATAGTTTTTACGAGATGCTTTGCGTTTTCTCTTGATTCTTCTTTAGAAAAATGAAAAAGCGGTGACTCTTTAAGGTAATATTCGTCAGCTCCATTGTCGATTAGAGCTTTAAGATTCCATGATTTACTAGAAGCAGTGAATATTATCACCTGATTTCCAGGATTGGCCTGTTTGATACCTTGCAAAACTTTCATTCCAGAGAAATCCATAACATTTAAATCCTTATTCTCCTCACAAGCCATCAATCGCAAATCCAAGAATATTACATCATAAAAACCTTCTTTCAGCTTATCCCTTAGGTCCTGTGGAAGGGCGTTATACGATGCTGTTTCTTTGTCGTAAACATCAAATGCTTCTACTTCTCTGACACAACACATCAATACTTCTTTCCAACCTTCATTTCCTTTGTCGTCAATCAGCAGATACTTTCCTCCTTTTTGTTTGTCTTGCTGAGGTATAAGATTGGCATCCTTTTTCTCATTGTCAGACGTATCTTCCAAAACATCACGTATATCCATATTCTTTATTACAGAATATCTGAAAAACATATTCTTTTCTGCTTTTCGCAATATCTCAGAAATACAATTTGTGTCATTCGATACAAAGCGATTAAGAGCCATCAATCCCCATTCGTTTGCCAATGAATGATGACCGTATGTCGCATATTCTTTAATATTGATTCTATTCAAGAATCCCGACTCAAAAGTGTCACAAGTCAATAGTGGAGTATTAGCTAAACAAGAATCCAAATCTTCAACGCTACAGATGGCAAAACCCTCTGTTTGTAGAATTTGTGAATATGGGAAATAGCGATAAAAACTATCTATTGATTGCTCGGTTACCCCAATAATACGCGCCAAAACAGCCATGTGCAATTGTTCACACATCAGTCGTATTGTGAATGCCATTTGAATGCCATGTTTGGCATACTCATCCAAATCGAGAATGATAGTGTCTGTATTTGAATCTATAGTTGATATTATTATATCATCAATATCCTTATCATCATCTATAGCATAGAATTCGCATTTGTTAGCCTGTTTCAACAATTGGCTGCTACTTAAATTTTCTTCATTGCCAAATACAACAATGTTGTTTGGACTACTCGTTTCCAAATAGTCCTTTGAAAATATTTCCAAGTCTACTTTGCCAACATTCTTATAATGCAGAACAAAATGCTTCAGTCGTTTATAAAACGTCTCTTTGGGCATCCCATATATTATTTGAGATCCTTCATCGTAATCGATGGTAGTACAACCTTTAGAATATTTCACCAATGGTATTTCATCCATTAAATCTTCTATGTCCGTCAACAACATCGAAGCTTGTTTCCAAACACCATTTTCTTCTATAGCCAAGGATGAATGATAGCAGATACAAGCCGCATCATGAAAATCCTCCACCTTTGTTTCTTTACTCGGTTTCACCCATCTAACAACATCGTTGTATATGCCAGCCTCTATGTAGCCGCAGGCCTTAGACACCTCCCCATACTGGTTATCGTCAATTATATATATCATTTTATTACCATTCATAGTATATCAGTTTGATTTTATTTTATAGAAAACAAATTCATGAGTAAACCCAATTGTCTGTTCTGCTATTTCTTCTATCTCTTTCACACCTTCACTTCTTAATATATTCCAACGTAAGTTTTTGTCGTTCCATTTGGATATGATGCTCCAGTTACAATAACTTCTCATCTTTTCCTTTATAACTCCCAAATCACCGGCACCTTCATTCACCCTTTTAATAGCATCGTTTATATCTGCCGAGGGAAACGACCCAACCTGTGTAAACTGGATTGTGTACACTATCCAGCCATTCATGGTAGATCTTGTACATGAAATTTTTATTTCTTTATGTTCTGGATACTGTCTAAACATTAACAACACATGCACCAGACACCAACGTAACATATATACATTGGTGTAAAAGTCTGCTTTTTTTAATTCCTTTGAATCATAGTCAAATACAAACTGTGTATTCTGCCCTTCAAGTGCTTTTATCAAATCTAACAGTTTAGGCGACCTTATTCTTATTGTATTTCTGAATATATCTATAATGTCTCCATATCGTTTTATAGGATGTTCTTTCTTTTTTTCCCAATCATTCCATGTCTCCGTATGTAGCTTCTCGTCATAACCAAGCCATCCTTTTATATTGTTACTGACACCAGACATAAAAGTATGCACTAAGCTATATAGTGACTGTGGAATATTGGGATGTCCCTTTGCTTCTTCGTTAAAAACTTTCCTACATTGCTTGAGAAGTTTATCTATTGTCCAACTTGCATCAGGAAAATCGTGAGTCAAAAATTTCAACCCATTAGGATCTTCAAATAAATGCAAGACTTCATATGTAGCCTCAATATCATGTTTCTTGACCTCTTTCTTGTTGTTTACAACCTCAATAACCTCACAATCCTTGTTCTTCTTAGTGCTTTTTCCTATTAGTTTATCTAATCGAGAACGCAGAGTTAAATACAAAGGGTTCTTACATCCCTTTATCATTTTCAGATATTCAATTTTTCCATCAAGAACATTTTCCAATGAAACGAACTCACCATACGTCCTATGTTTTACATATGCATTATGATACAATGAATATTTTTGACTTGCAACCGCATAGCTATAACATTCCCACATGAATAACAATGATCGAATCTCCCTAACATACGCTTTCGGAACATTCACCTTATCACTAATTACAAGCCCCGTAACCTCTTGATGCCCTCCACGCTTTTGTAACTTCACTTTTGATGTGTTTATAGTAAAATGTTCATCTTCGATGATATGGCGTAGTTCTTTACAGAAATCTCCATCGTGTTGATATACATTGTGCATACTGCTGAATGTTATATCATCAGCATAACGTGTATAAGTCAATCCAAACCGTCGTGCTACACCTGAGAGTTTCCAATCCAAACGTTCACATACAATATTCGATAACATAGGAGACGTAGGGGCTCCTTGTGGCAAGACATATCGTTTATTTCCTTTCTCGTCTTCAATCTCCATAGAACAAAGACCAGCAATAGCACTTGCAACCTCTTTAGTCAGACACAAATGTCGTAATTGTAGTTTTTTCCATACTCTTGCTTGATCTATGCTTGGAAAAAAATCTTGTAGATCTACATTAAAAATGTAATTCTTTCCTATATGAGGTGATGCATTATCAACTATAGACTTACCTCGAACAAAACCTGTTACATTGTCTTTTGGATAATACATTAATTCTAATAGATAGTTAAGACATTTCTGTATTTCTTTCAACCCTCTTATCGGAGCTGATATATGTCTATAGCCTCCTGATTTCTTAGGTATTTCGAAAGAGACATAATTACGGACTGACCTTTTCGGTGAGGAAAAAAAGCAATAGTCCTCCCAAGAAATCGGGTAGTATTCCACCCCGAATTCTTCAGCCATATTTTGTTTTATAACATTAAGAACATTGTGCAAATCCCTCGATGTAGTCATGGAAGCTATCCTTTTTCTAATGGTCCTATCATCCATAATTATTCCTTTAATTAGAAAAGAGAGCCTTCGAGATTTCTCTTCTTTATTTCACACGCGCAAGGCGAAAGCGATGGCGTGAACGTCTAAACATTGTTTATTCTCCAAAACTGAAGAACATCAGTCAAATCTACGACTGACGGTGCAAAAGTTTATCTCTCAGGCTCTTTTATATTTTACCATCTTTCATCATATCATGGTAGTAAACCAACATTGCGCTTCGCGCATAGTGTTAACTGTTAACACAAAACCTGTCAACCATCCATTTGTTATCTTCATATCTTCCACTACATCTATTGCCATATTCCAATTCAGCCACAGTCACTTCTGATACAAAAATATCATTTGGACTTAACAATGCCAAATGTTCTGCTATGTTTTTCTTATTGCGCAAGAAAAAAACAACAATATCTGTGTCAAGCAAATATCCATTCATAATATTATTTCTGAATTATTAGTTCTTGCTTTATGTATGTCTTCAACTATTTGGGCAGAAGTGCGCTGGTCCTGCCATTTACCAGCAAATTCATCAACCCACGACTTGCTTGCAGTAGCAGTTGATGCTGTCGGCTTTTTCTTGTCAACAACCTGCCATTTCATCCTCAAAGCCAATTCCTTGAAAAAACTTAAATCTGAATTAGGAATATAATAGCTTGTTCCGTCTGATAAAATTACTGTATTCATAATATGCCCTCCTGGTAAATGTTTTATACATATTGCAAAGATATACATTATTTGCGAGATAAATATGATTCAAGCCATAATAATTCAAAATTCGACAATTCAAGCTTGTCTTTCATCACAAGTGTCAGGATATGGCATATAGCCTCCAATAGAAACTCAGAATACGAGCAATGACTCTCTCTATCTGGCTCAAAGTAATCCACATCCTTACAGTGTAGCCTTGCAAGTCGTTCAAGAAGATAAAAAGCGTTCCCTGCCGCCTCCTCATTCTTGCCTTCTTCATATTGCTTCATAAAGACTTCAAGCAATAAAAACATATGCCATAGCAGCCTTTTTTACCATCATTCCACGTGTTTGGTTCTATCCAAACCTTGTCTATTTCCTCACGCATGGTAGGTGTGAACCCTATAAAACTGTAGTTCTTCCATGACTTCACCGTGCGCATGGCTGCAGGATGTCACTCTCCACTACATATTTACGCCTATCAATGGCTTCTGACCAATATGTCAGGTAGCGGATTAGTACGTCATGAGTCAATGCCTTCAGCTCTTCTACGACTTTCTGTATTTTCTTGTCTACAACGTAAGTATTCGGTATCCCCTCATATTTCCGATACGCATATGAGTTTTAGCCCTCCACCAGCTAATACCAGTGGAGGTTACAACCTCAGTAGTTTTTCACATAGTATTTGTCAAGATACTCAGCAATCATTTTCTTGATGCCGTCCTTTATCACCTCATCTGCAATATGAGAATGTCCCATCATCACATACCCGACGATGAGGCAGCATCTATCAGATTCTTTCTCATGCTCGTCGCCTTTCTCATCACTGCCAGTAAGTCCTTTTCTATCTTCCTCCAGTCCAAGTCAGGCTCTCCGAATCGCTTGCCCAACACGCCAGCATGGGCAAAGAAAGCTTCCACCATCTCCTTATAGTTTCCTCGCTCAGGCTTTCAATATTTCTCCACCAAGGCAGTGACAAAGTCATCATGTGTATAAGAAAACAATCTCACAAAGCTTTTCAGCTCCTTACCCGTAATCTTCGAGAGTACCTTATCTATCTTGTCAAGATCTGTATTTGTGTTCATTGCTACTTCTAATTCTTTAAATATTCCAAGAAGATTTTCTTTACATACACCAAATTCATTTTCCAACATTGCCAATATAGCAGTAGTCCAACAGATACTGTAAACACAAATAGAATCCATGACCAACCAAGGATGAAAAACATAATTATCGATGTAAACAAGTGAGCAAAGAAGAGGTTTCTTGACAAAACCGATTGATAGTAGAACTCTTGACATCCATCCATGTTGATGCTCTGCTTAGCCTGTGTTAAAGCTTTAGCAGACTTTCCATTGTCCACAAAGCCATTTCCTTGAAGCCATAATTTATTTCTAAGGTCACTGTTCCTAACAATATGAAATCTTGTAAAGCTATTATTCAAAATCAGTCTAGAAGGGCGAGGAATCCCCCAATGGTACATGAGATATTCCAATCCTCCACTGATGATTTCATTGATATAGCCCACTACAAAAGCAGCAAAGAACAACAATACAAGAAGTATTGCAGATAATTTGCCAATAATTTCTACTATTCCCTTATCAAAAGCATTATGATTTATAAGAACACTAATGCCTATACCAAACAACAAGTAAAAGCCTGGTATCAATATTTTGATTATTTCTTGCCAACGATATGTCATTTTTTATCTTTTTTTTGAGGTTCTACATATTTTTCGTAACAGTATTTATATCCAGGAGGAGGATTTTTGAAACCTTTCAAAGCTTTATCATCTTCTGATTGTGCTTTCCACAATGCATCTACAGGTATAGATACAACTTGAGTCGTAAACAAGTCCTTGCCTTCGTGCTTGTAACTATACCGCTTGTATTCTTCTTTTGCTGGAGTAAAACACACGGAACCACCGTAATGCCCCGAATTACAAATTACGACATTACAGTAAATGAGTCGTGAAATGGCTTCTGCCAAGAAATAGAAAGACTTAATATCCTTATTGTTGGCGATAATCAAAAGATGCTGGATGCGTCCCTTGTATATGGCGTATCTCTCTATGTCATAGAAGTCGGCACAGATAGATACTCCCATTTTCCCATATTCACCTAAGTCAACAATATAAAATTCATTGCAGGGTCTGAATACTTTTCCCCATTCATCTTTAATGACATCAAGTTCATGTCTTGATGCAAAATGCTTTCCAAAATAGAATGAGGATTGATCGACTTTTCCAACATTCTTTTCTTTCGGCCAGTTTCTTGGAATATAGAACAAAGCCTTATTCTCAATTTGATTATCCTCACATTGTCTAAAATCCAACCCTGCAACTATGATTGCTCCTAATTTCTGTGCATATTGCCTAAGGCGAGACTCAAAATAATTGGCAACTGCCAATTCTGGAATAACTACAATATCAGGGATATTCATTTTTGACATTTCTTGGAATGAAGCAAACGCAGCTTGTATCTGCTTCCAAATGGCATTGGCTTCATAAACATCCATTTGAGGCGAGTTATGCCATGCCAAGTCTTCATCTACAACAGCCTGGATTATTCCTATGTTCAAAACGTTTTCCATTATAGCTTGATTTTTATAAGTTGGCGTGTTTCGTGGTTAGCTACAGATATTTGGTTCTCCTTCAGTTCTTTGAGAGATTCCTCAAGAGCACTTCGCAAGTCCTCTATGGTTTCTATTTTTGCGTCATTTACCTTTTGTTTGGCACAGACAGCATCATTCAAAATTCTTTTCAACTTAATGGTCTCTCTATTTTCCAAGGATAGGCAAGAGGCTATAATCTCATAATTGGTAGAAGAAACCTTTCCTCTCTCCAGCAAACGATACAAAACAGATTGCCATTCATAGCCATATTCAGGTCTGTTAAATACCCATGGCAAAGTAAACTCCTTTGTCAATAGTTGCAGGAATATGATTCCTAAGCCATAAACAGTTCCAACCATTGGAGAATATTCATCAGAGGCGAAACTTGGATAACGATACATCTCATCCATAAAGGAATCTTTTACTTTGATTTCAATGTTCTTGTTGGGTGATAGCCAATTGTCCCAATCCTTTTCATTCAGACATTCTTCTCTCTTTACCAAAATAGCAGCAGGATGAATACTGAAACTATCAATGTGCTCTATATCATCACAATAATGGTCAACAACTTTCTTTATGATCAGCGTTGCTGCATATTCTGAGCATAGTGCATTACCCAAAATATCTCTATCCGATAATTCTATTTGATGGACTTCATGAATCCACTGAACTAAAGAAATCTTATTTGGACTTGCCATCTTCTTATCATCCAATCCAAATACCTTAATAACTTGCTTGGCTCCATTCCGTCCCCATACTGATAGCAAAAGGTTCTCCTTCTGCAAGTTGTTTAGCTTTAGCTTCTTAAAATCAATCTTGCCAAAGCTTTCCAATGATATTTGATTAATACAAGAAAAAAGTAATTGCAAAAAATAGTCAGAGTCGGCATTTGCTTTGCACAAGTTCTCTTTCAGGAAATCAGGCATCACCATATTTGGAGTAGGCTTCTTTCTATTAAATTTCTCTATACCCCATAATAACCAGAAAGAGGAATCTAAATTAATCTCATGATAGATGCAGCCATTCAAGAAATCACTTTCATTTGCCTCTCCTTTAAAATAAGAAAGCCATATTTTTGTTCTATTCACAATGAAATTGGCATCTTCATAGAGATAATGATGTGGCAAAGGGAATTTATCATCCACAAGAACATAAATAGCAAGGAGTCTCTTATCAATATCTTTTTTCCTCGGATTATTATACTGATTCGCAGAAAGTCTTGCAATGCATCTCATCACTTGCATTGCAAGATGAATATTCATCACAGATACTATATATTCGTAACCTAAATCATGAATTTGCTTATTTTGATTCAGCCTACCTAGTTTACCATACAGCTCTTGAATATTCTCAGGAATGTGATAGATGCAGAAATCCAAGATTCTCAGCCACATCTTAGGCTTGTCTGGAACTTCTTGCAAAGAATAAATCAACAAGTGGAATATCCTTTCTTCTATCTTACTTATTTCTTCTCTTGAATTACCTATGGCAGCAATGATAGCATCATAATATTTATAGCCTTCTTTTACTATATCCTTTAAGTCATTATCCAAAGACTCAGGATATTCGTCTCCTACGGTAAATACCAAAGACTTCAACCTTTTCTTGACATCTTTATCTACTTCATCTACAGGTAGATTATCAACATAAGACAACCATTCTTTGCGACGTTTGTGTATCTCGGCATAATCAACATTGATGTCAGAAGTTAAGCGAGACAACATGGTACAAGCAAAAGACGTTCTTGTGCCTTTCTTTATTTCTTCTTCAGGAAACTCTGTTACAAGGAGCATCTGTAAGTCCCGAAATACCATATTGAACTCATTCGTATTTAGCAAGTCAAGAGGCATCTTGGCTATATCCGAGATTTTATGCAACGTTTGTGTGATTAGAGGTGTAGGATAATGAGAATCAAATTCTATTGGTTTTTCATCTGTTTTAGCTTCATTCACTCTTAATTGTATCGCCTTTAGCTCTTTGATATACCATTCTTCCCATTTGACCAACTCTTCCTTGTCATCTGATAAGAACAAATGGTCATCCACATATCTGAAATGCATGATTCGATGTGTCTTTACGCTTTTCAATCTCTCAATGACTTTCAAGTCAAGCTCCAAAAGGTAAAGATTGGCCAAGGCACCAGCTACAAGTAAACCTGTTGGCAATCCCTCAAAAACAACATCTTCATATAACCCCATCTCACTTAGCTCTTCTTCGGAAAAAACATTTCCAACAGAATCATCATTAACAACCTCAAATTTCGTGAGAGCAGTAATAAGGGAGGTAAAATTGGCATCACCAATAGGGAAAGCATCAAGTAATATATTTCTTATTCTATCCATCTTTACCGAAGGATAGAACTTTTCTAAATCTATAGCCACATAGTAAAGTCTTGTATGATAACCCTCGGTTCCAAAATATCCTTTCTCCAAATAGGGGAGTTTAAAAGCCTCATTTACTTGAGCATCATTTTCTTCAATCGCTTGCAGCTCTGATTCATTACAAGTTTGTTCATCTGTCTTTTTAGGGAACGCCATTCGCTTGATACATGCTGCCAACATGTGCCTGTATAGAGGCCAACCTTGTTGCCACTTTCTATAGAAGTTTCTGGATGTCGTTCTGTAAACACCATTTATCCAATGACCATGCTCGTCCTTCCAAGTATTCAAGAACATTCGATTACCATAACTCCATGCTGGCATTTGTTCTTCAAAGTATGGTCCGAGCACCCCATATACAGCCATCCACACCACTTGGTCTTCCACATTGATACAGAATGATTGCCTTACCCGCAGTTCTTTTATTTCTTGTCCTACTTCATTCTTTCCGACCTTCATTCCTTTAGGGTAAGGAGCAGGTTTTATCGGCTTCATTTTATAGTTGCCGTTCTTCATCTGCTCAGAAAGGCGTTCTATATTCTGTACCAAATTGAACTTGAATGCAGAAATTTCCAGTTCGTCAAACCAAACATCACCATGTTGATAGGAATTCTCCACTCTTCTCCATGCCAATATGAGGTTTTCCTTGCTGCATATAGCTTCAAACAAATTTTCCTGTATCTTTCTCATGTTCTTTGAGTTTGCTCAAATAAAATTCAGAATAATCTTTATGTTCAGTATCTTTGCGTATGTTGTGAATGCTATTTCCCACTTTTCTCAACGCCACATTCATTTTTTCAAGCAAAGACTTTCCGGCATCATCATTGTCAACATATATAAATAAGGTCTTGTCTTTTAGATATTGAGCATACTCTGGTCTAAAAGAGCCTGCACCAGGCAAAGCAATTGCGTTTTTACCTTCTGACAGATAAGCAAGACAATCTGTTACGCCTTCAGCAACATATATCTTATCATATCGTCCAGATGATTTTAGCACAGGCATGTTAAACATTAATGGAGTAAGCCTTTTGCAATTATTAAATCGACCCTTTTTCTTTTTTTCTAAATCCCCAAGAAAACGACTTTGTATATTTCTAATGTTTCCATCCATGTCATAATAAGGGAACAATAGGCACGGAACTCTAAAAACAGGTAACGTCTTTGAACCGTATTCTATCAAGACTCCTGCTTTTATACATCTTTCCTTTGAAAAGACTTTTGTCAAAACTGCAACAAATTTTGTGGCATCAGAAATACTTCCAATTTTCATTGCCTTCACAACATCCTTGGAATATTTTCTTTCCTGAAACAAGAAATCCTTTGCCAACTCAGATAAACCTGCATTACGAATAATCCATTCCAAGACCTCTTCATCTACAACTTTTGGAGTTTCTTCTACTTTTGGAGATACTTTTCTTGCTGCTACTTTTTTCAGTCTGACTTCCTTTGTGTCGGGAATCTCTATGTTGAAATTTCTTGCTAACCATATACAGGCTTCTTGAAATGTATAGCCATTATAGCGTTTTACCAACTCAATGCTATGTCCACCTACACCGCAGACATAGCATCTCCAACTATTGTCACTCTTCTTAAATGACATACTTGGATGATGGTCATCATGCATAAAGCAAAGAGTATGATTGCGAACAATTTCTATTCCCAATCTCTCTGCCACATCATAAACACTAAGAGTATCAAGCTTTGAAACTATATATGGTGGAATGTAAACCATAAGAGACAAATTTTCTTTCCTTCAAACATGGACTATCAAGCAATATTCTTATATCATATTCCCAACTTTACCATCATTTCTTCATATGCAGGAATATTCTTTTGGTTTTGTCCAAGATCTTCCATACACCCCCTTATAATTGCCCATTCTTTCTGCTTTCTATAACTTAACATCGTTCTTTCACTCTCTGTCAAAGAACTGCCAGCATTAGTAAAGAGCCTTAGTATAGTTTTGAAATCATCAATATTTTCAAGAAGTTTATGGTGATACCATTCCTGAATTTCATTGAATACCTGATTTGCCACAAGCTCCAATACAAATAAAGGAAGGTAATAATATTGAATGGTCTCGCTGTCAAAGGTGCAACAATGTTTTTGTTTCAGTATGGTTTGGGCAAGAAACATAAAGAATTTTTTCTTTTCGTCCAAGTTGGAGAAATATTCATTGTTCTCCAACATCAACGCCAATGTTGTCATAACGAAACTCTCTCTACGTTGCGCCTTGTAAATTTTATCCAGCGAAGTCGCATTATAACCTTCCCATATTATCAGATTATTCTGCAACAAATGCTGAGGATACCCTTTGTCTAACTTCATTATCAACTTGTTCCATTTGCGAATATCTGACAGCGTAGATTCATCCAATGACATATTCCATGAGAAATCTTCTCTTTCTATGGCTATTTCCATTTCTGAAGCATACTTATTAAGTTGTTTTTCATCAATATTTTTTTCTTTTAGATAGCAAGACACACAGAACAAAACGAATCGGTAATCGCCATTACTTGTGTCAAGTTGATGCCAATCTACTATCTGAAGCAAGCAATCCCATAAAGTATTTACTATTCTGTTATTAGCTTCTGACTGTGTAGTTTGTCGAGAACTGTCAAGAAGTTTTTTCTTTAGACACCATTTTGAGAAATCCGAGGCAGAAAATGCTTTAAGCATATACCCTATATATACATTCAATTTTTCCACCAATGACTGAATCCACTCTTTCGAGCAATTACCTATCAGTTTTTTCTCTTCATCATTTGCTCCATTCAATTTTACTGCATCAATTAGGTTTTTGCTATTATCAATTAAGCATTGATACCAACGCTTGCGTAATAATGCCAAAAGAACTTTAACTTTTTTATCTTCATGTACTTTCTCTAAAACACAACCAACAATTCTCTCACACATACAGCTATCATCAAGCACAAACAGTAGTTCATTCTGCAAGACAGGAAATTTCATTTTCTGAATAAAATCAGTCCACAAGGCTATTTTACCTTTTTCGATTAACTGCCTTGACAAGACATAGAAGATGCTCTCAATGGGAAAGAAACCTTCATGAGCAAGATAGCTTTCTATGTTACCGACCACTTCATCAACATTTGTAGTTCTAAAATCTTCCAAATATGTCTCAGCAGAGCCATTTGGAGAAAAATATCTGTTCTGTTTTAGTAAATCCAAAGGATTTACATTAGAAATAATTTGCTTAATAACATCTTCATCAAGGCAGAAAGTTTCAAAGAAACCAGGTAAGGGGATTTCTGCCATTCTCTCTATAAAATCTAAAGTTTTACATTCTTGCTTTGATGAACAAAATGCTCCAAATGCAACACCTATGGAATAGTCTATAATGTATGTTTTTAAATAGTCTGTATTTCGTTCCTCTTCAATAGACACTACTATATCAAACAGCTGGAGAAAATGTTCAAGACCCACAAACAAAATATTCCAAACATCTTGTTCACTTAATGACAATAGAGTTTCTATCTGTGCCAAAGTTTCTTTGCTGATGTTACTTTGTATAAGGTTATTAACCACATTGCCGTCGAGTGTACATTTTTTGCTATGTACTAATATATTACATTGGTCTTGCAATTCAGAAAAAACAGAAGACAAATCAAAGCAAAATTCCTCTGAATTCAAATTGGCTAAAAACTGACGTTCTCTGTATACACGCAAAGCGGAATCTCCCATCTTCGTGCGAAAAATCATATAAATATCTTCTTTATTCATAAGTCACCAATTGCTTTAATTTTTACAGTACCATCATTTTCTGCAACTCTTCTATACTTATCAAATTTTGTTTGAATAAGTTGCTTATCCAATGTCTCCGTTATCTTATAAATCCCTGTAGTTCCTGGTGCCCCCTTACTGAAATAATATCCCCACGATGTGCCCACCAAGAAATACCTGTCATCAATAATCAAGAAACGATCATGCAGATTATAGTTATTGAAATTTGTCCCATTATGTATCTTTGAATCGACATACATTAGCTTAATCTGCATGTTTTGCAATATAGATGTCTGTATGTTCTGCTTGATATAATTAAAGGCTCTGACAATTTTATCATCCTTATCACTGGAGCAGTTCGTCAGCACCAATAAATCTATAGGTATCATAATATGTGAGAATATATCATACTGAGATGCATCATCATTGCAATAAGGATCCCATATATAAACTCTTTGTCGTGCTGTTTCCAACAACTGTCCATAAAAGCCAGGATCTACATTGCCATAGTCACTATGATCGAAAAGGGCATAGTTGACTCCATGCTCCATTCTATCTTGCACTGGTTGTACTCCTGTCAGACTAATTTGTGGCATAGTTTTCCAAATCCTCTGTTATAGTATCATCAAACCACCAAGCGTCTACCTTAGATATAATCTTGGCTCTTGAGTCTTCTGGAACCATAGCAATCGTAGTTGCTCTTTCGCCAAAGTTATTGAGAGATGTTCCCAATATCCACACATTGTTGTCCACTACGAGAAAACGGTCATGCAAGTCTGACTGTCCTCTCATCACTCGACACTTCACCTTGCTACCATTCACTATCGCATTGTATTTCTCCTGAGCCAACTTCAATGCTTTTGCTTGTTCTTTTGTGATGCTCTTACTCGTCAATATTCTTACGCTAACATCCAATGATCTTTGATGAAATACATATTTATATAGTTCATCGGCTCCAAAGTAAGGATCGCATATTATGATTTTGTTATTAGCATGATTCTGTATCGCCATCAATACATCATGTGCTTTTTGTAGATTTTGTTCTTTCAGATTCTTGTCACCATCAAAGAAGATGAACTTAAATTCTCGTTCAGCCTGTTCGTATGACTTAGTATCTTTAACTATAATCTGGTCAATATCTGATTGCGCACCAATTACGGACCTTGTAGTTGAAAATTTAGGAATGTCCTCAATATGCTCCTTCCCTTCTTTATCCTTGCTCTTCATCTTTACAATCATAGAGTTGATACTCATACCTAAGCTTATACTACGAATAAAATGCATATTTTGAGTTCGATAGACTATTTGCCCATTATCATCCACAATCAATACTTCAACCTGTTCTATATCAGAATCAAATGGAATCAAGACCATTCTGTCACCTGTAGAAAAATCGATAGTTTTTCTTTCTAAGATGATTCCATTGGCATCAGAATTAATCGCACAGCATTGATATTTAGTGTTTCCTTGTTTACGATATGTTACTTTTCCTACCAAGCCCCCCAATGTCTTGCAAACCTTCCAGTCAATTTTTCTAAACTCAGGATGGTATTGTATCACATACATGTTTCCAATCACATTCGTATATCGTGTAAGGTCACAATGCAAGAACTCTTGTGACAATTCCGACATCTGCTTTTGTAAATATTCATTTCCTTTGAATATTGCAAGAATAGCATCAGAACTACCTTGCAGAATATGGAGGCTACATCCACAATCTCTCTTGGGTAAAACCATCTTTAAAGGTCTTGCATCTCCATCATTGTAAACTGTGAAGAATGTGTTGATTGAATTTGGATACAGTTTGAACCTATTACCTGATAGCATAAAAATATGATCACCATCAACAACATAATTTTCCGCAGGATTTGCTACGAACTCATTGCTAATGGTCGCAATATCTGATGTGTAATATATATTATATGGATTTTTCCCAGAAGATGTACTTGCTCTTTCGCAAATAGTCTTCTCTCCATCATGTGGGTAATCTTGCATATCATTCTCAACTGCATCTATTATCCCCAATAACAAATAAAAGTTCTTTGCTTTCTCATTTCTTAAAAGAATAGTGTGTCTGCGTACTTTCTTTCCAATAAGATTGTCCATCTCAGTATTGACATTGCTGCCACCATACAAGTGTTTGTCAAGCCCTCTAATGCCAGTCGCCAACTTGGGAAGACTTTCTTTGTTTGTATTATTTTTATCTGCCATAATCTCACATATTACAGAATGGGCTACTAAGCCCCATCACCGAAAAGTAGTTCAAAAAAAATAGGAAAGGGAGCCGTTAACCCGTATATCTATTATTCCTTATTCTTCATCCTCCAGAAGAAGTGCCATGTTCTGAAAATTGGCTCGCTTAAAGCCTCGGCAAGATAATATCGCACGAAGTGCATTTTCTCGTCAGGTAATCCCAAAACCTTATGCTGCACATACATCACCGCCCCTGCAAACTTCCACAAGCCAAGATATCTCAGCTCTCGCTGCAATGCCGTCAGATTCTTCACTCTTCACTTGCTCCGTCAGAAGCACAGTCTTATCTGGTCCAATAGGCATCCGTACCATCACAGATTGATGCGTCACAAACGCATCCTCTATCTGCCGTAACATATCCTTCTGGTATTCGTACAATTGTCTTTGAAAACTTAAAGCTTAGCAATTTCTTCCTGTGAAAGGCCTGTTGCTTTCATTATATTGTCAATAGACATTCCCATTTCAAGAAGATTCTTGGCTATCTCTATTGCTTTATCTTTTTTACCTTCTTGTTTGGCACTATCCAAAGAGTTCTTAATATCTCGATAAGCCTTAAGGCTATCCTCGTATTCCCTAAGTTCTGCCCTTGTGAACTTGGCTATTTCGGCTTCAGCAAACAAACGGTTAAATACAGCTGTTTGCAAATATTCAGGCTGGCGGTCAAGACGCGAAAGATTTTGAAGAACAAAGAGCCACTTATCATAGTTAGTCTTAAGTTCTTCAATCCTTTTGTTAAACTTAGATATTTCCACATATTTAAATGTGAGTTTATCGTTGAACACTCGGTGTGTCTGCTTGTCAAGCAAACCGATATCATGGTTTATAGTATCATCTGAAAAGGCAGGGTCGCTCATATCGTAGTTGAGCAGCGCCACTACATAAACATGCTTGAGTTTATAGTTCCAGCCTTCTCCTTTTTGAGCCTGCTCACGAATGGGGAATGTGGCATAATACAACGAGCGATCCTTGAAATATGTTTGATATGCATTCTGCATCTCTACAATAAACTTTTCCCCATGCTCATTCTCGCAATACACATCAAATATCGCTTTACGATCGGTATGTACATCGCCCACATGTTCGCTATTAAGGAACGTTACGTCTTTCACAACCTGTTCACCATTGAATAAAGAGTTGAGAAAGTCAATAAGCAAATCCTTATTGGGTTTTGTGCCAAAGATTCGTTTGAAACCAAAATCGGTCAACAAACTAATATATCGTTCTTCTGTGTGTCGCATAACTATATAATTTAAAGGTTTATCTTCTACAAAGATAGCGCAAACCGAGAGCAGAACGTCAAGCTTGCTTGTTCGTTATGCCGAGGTGCAGCTTATCTTCTACAAAGATATACATTATCTGCGAGACAGGGATGATTTAAGCCATAAAATACCTATTATTTTGAATTCTTATTAAGGATATCCCTTGTAAGTTTTGCAAAGCACATACCTACTTTACCTTATTCTTAGCCAAGAATAATTCAAAAATCAGAAACTCAACATCACCCTTTATACGCCCCATCCTTTGCCTCGAATATCACGCTCGGTTCTATCACTTCCACCGTGTGCCATGCACCTTTTGGTATCTGGCATCCATACTTTGCCTCTGCTGGACAAAGATGAATGCGTTGTACCTCGCGATACTCTACTTTCCGTGTTACATCTTGCGCATCTATAGCCATAGGCAATGCTTCAGATGCATTCTTCTCGTATGTCACTACCTCCTCATATATCACTTCGTCCAATTTTCCGCACAAGCAGACAACTGTTTCTGTCGTGTCCTCATGACGATGGATAGGTACAACTGTACCAGGCAACAGAGCATTCAGCATACGCTGCGAATTATCATTGGCAGATGTTCGCAAATCGAAATTCTGACGTAAGCGAGGGTTTTCCCCTGCCCGCTCAAAGAGCTTACCTAAAAAGTCTTTATTAATTTCCATATCCAATTAATATTAAATCATTGAACTTTTGCAAGTTCAGTTAAATCATAATGTAATTCAAAATTGAATAATTCACAATCGCATGCGAAGCAGCGAACAATTCTTGCTCTGGCAAGCGGCACAGCCGATTACAAAAATCAAAACTCAAAATTCCAAATTGCCTCTGGCAACCAACTCCTAATTCAGCAAGGTACTCATCGTTCAGTTACAATAACCTTGAATGTCTCGAAGATAAGCTTCACGTCATACCAGAATGAGCTGTTCTTCACATACTCCAAGTACAGCTTTATCTTCTCCTGCATAATCACATGGATATAGTAATCCTCTGGATCCTCAGCCTTCTCCATCAATTCGTTCTCGTTGCGGAACTTGATGCTGGCAGGGTCTGTGATTCCAGGACGAACATCCAATACATGCATCTGTTCGGGTGTCCAGTAATTCACATAGTGGCGCACCTCAGGACGAGGACCTACCAAACTCATATCTCCAATAAACACGTTTATAAGTTGGGGGAGTTCATCAAATTTATATTTACGGATATAATATCCCGAACGAGTAACACGAGGGTCTCTTCCACCAATGGTCACTAATGAACCCTTGTCTGCACCCACACGCATTGAGCGGAACTTAAATATTCGGAAATCCTTGTTTCCACGTCCCACACGCACCTGTCTATAAAACACGGGACCTTTAGAGTCCAACTTAATCCAAATAGCCAATATCAGAAACAATGGGCTTAAAACAATTAATCCACAACCAGAAGCAACTATGTCAAATAATCTTTTCATACATTTTTAATATAAGTATCTGAACTTTAGCAAGTTCATAGAATTCAGAAGTTAAAGAAGTTAGCGCTCCCTACGGTCGCTAGAATTTATAGCCATTACTCTTTTTGCTGAATATTCAGATATAAGACATACGGCTTTAAATTCTATAACTTCTTTAAATTCTATAACTTCTGAACTTGCGAAAGTTCAATAAGTATGTGTTCATTTTTATCTTTATATATGAGCGGCAATCTGTAGGAGGGTATGGCATCCCTGCCATACCCACTCTGCTATGATTGTACAACCTATTTAGTGGGTATGGCAAGGATGCCATACCCTCCTAAATATCCTTTGACATTCTTTTATAATCGAATTTTACAAATTATTTACAATCTCTACAAAATTCTCTATTACATATTCCAAATCCTCATCCGTCATCTTTGTGTTCAACGGCAGAGTGATTTCATTCTCAAACATGTGATAAGCATTTGGGAAATCCTTGATGTCAAAACCCAACTTCTTATAGGCCGTCATCATAGGCAGCGGCTTGTAGTGAACGTTAGTAGCAATGCCACGCTCCGCCATCTTTTCAATCACCTTGTTTGTCTCCTCACGTGTCTTGCCCAACAGACGCACCAAGAACAAGTGACCCGATGAAGTATGCTCCTCGTCATAATGGTTCAGCACAGCCACATTCAGAGGTTTTAAAGCCTCATCATAACGCTCTATCATCTTGCGTCTACGCTCCAGCATACCCTTATAACGCTGCATCTGCACCAGTCCGATAGCAGCCACCACATCCGTCATGTTACACTTATACCAAGTGCCGATAATGTCATACTCCCAAGCGCCAAGCTTAGTCTTAGCCAAAGCATCTTTGTTCTGTCCATGCAGACTCAACAGCTGTGCCTTACGATAAAGATTCTCATTCCAAGTCTCTCCCTCAATCTCAGGCACACCGCTGAACGCATTATCCACATTCTTGTCCAAGTCCTTCACCACCTTCTCATTACCGAAAGGCAGATTCCATGACAAAGCACCACCCTCAGCAGTAGTAAAGTTCTTCACTGCATGGAATGAGAAAGACGAGAAGTCGGCAATAGCTCCCACCATCTTTCCCTTACGTGATGCACCAAAGGCATGGGCAGCATCGCAGCAAATGGCAATACGGCCAAGCATCTTCTGCAAGTCAGTCTTAGGAGTAAACATCTCCTTCTTGCCTTCCACGATACTATACAGTCGGTCGTAGTCGCAAGGAATACCAGCCAAGTCAACAGGGATAATTGCCTTGGTATTAGGAGTGATAGCCTTCTCCACTGCCTCATAGTCCATCTCAAGGCAATCCTTCTGCACATCCACAAACACGAGCTTGGCACCCACATGCTCCACAATAGAAGCACTTGCCGTATAGGTATAGGCAGGCACAATCACCTCATCGCCCTCACCTACTCCCAACAGTCTAAGAGCCATCTCACCACAAGCAGTCTGCGAGTTAAGGCATACAGCCTTCTGCACACCAATAAACTCGGCTACTTCTTTCTCTAACTTCTTTGTGCGTGGTCCGGTTGTAATCCAACCAGACAAAATAGCATCACGCACTTCTGCGGCCTCAGCCTCCGTCATATCAGGCGGAGAGAAAGGCACATTACGCAATTTCATTGTCATAATATGATTATAAAATGTTTAAATGATTAAATTATTTGTTTGGAAAAAGTCAATTTTCCGCGATTTATTTGTTTGGAAAATTTCGTTTTTCGCCAATTTATTTGTTTGGATAATTTCAATTTCATTATCTTTATTACTGAAATTCAGTACTTTACGCATCAGCAAAATAAAACAATGTCATCCAAACCTCCACAAGGTTTGAGTGTAAATAAAATTTATGGATAATTTATGAGAATTCGTGTTTAAAAAAGAACATGAATCACCGTAAATTACCCACAAATTTCACCACGAATTAAAGCCTACGGCATAACCTCCTACAGTTAGTCTTGCAACTCAACATTGCACAATTCTTAATCGCAGGCGTTAGCCGAGAACAACTCAAAATTCCTAATTCACCATTGGTAATTCATGACAATTCGTGTTTACTTCAAAATTAGTCTCTACGAAATATGTCGCGGGTGTATACCTTGTCCTTAACGTCATCCAGACAAGCATCATATCTGTTAGCAATGATAGCATGACTTTGGGCTTTGAACTGCTGCAAGTCATTCACAACCTTGCTGCCAAAGAATGTAGTGCCATTCTCCAATGTCGGTTCATAAATTATAACCTCAGCACCCTTCGCCTTAATGCGCTTCATGATGCCCTGAATAGCCGACTGACGGAAGTTGTCCGAGTTCGATTTCATAGTCAATCTATACACACCGATAACACAGTTGCCCTGCTCAGCACCGTATTGGTTATTACTTGAATAGTCATACCAACCAGCCTTGCGAAGCACAGCATCAGCGATATAATCCTTGCGCGTCTTGTTCGACTCCACAATAGCCGACATCATATTCTGCGGAACATCCTGATAGTTGGTCAATAGCTGCTTGGTATCCTTAGGCAAGCAATAGCCACCATAACCAAACGACGGATTATTATAATGTGTGCCGATACGTGGATCAAGACCTACGCCCTCGATGATAGCCTTAGAGTCAAGACCCTTTACTTCTGCGTAGGTATCAAGCTCGTTGAAGTAGCTTACGCGAAGGGCAAGGTAAGTGTTAGCGAAGAGCTTGACTGCTTCCGCCTCTTTCATACCCATGAAAAGAACTGGAATGTTCTTTTCGAGTGAAGAGTGAAGAGTGAAAAGTGAAGAATCCAATTGCTTTGTATCACCATTATGACCGATAGCTCCCTCTAAGAGTAAAGAGGCGAAGGTCTTGGCTGCTTCTTTCAACATCTCTACGTCGGTTACAGACTCGATGGCATTGTTCTCGGCTTCGAACTCTGGCTTGTTGATAATCTTGGGATAACCTACGATGATGCGACTTGGATAAAGGTTGTCATACAAGGCTTTGCTCTCACGAAGAAACTCTGGCGAAAATAGCAGGTTAAACTTCTTTACACCCTTCTGTGCATACTTCAGGTAAAGGTTACGGGTATATCCTACTGGAATAGTACTCTTGATAACCATAACAGCATCCGGATTAACCTCCAACACCAAGTCAATCACTTCCTCTACATGGGTTGTATCGAAGTAGTTCTTCACAGGGTCATAATTGGTAGGAGCAGCAATCACCACAAAGTCTGCATCCTTATAAGCCTCCTTGCCATCAAGAGTGGCTACAAGATTAAGAGGCTTCTCCGCCAAATACTTCTCTATATAATCATCCTGAATAGGCGAAATCTTATTGTTAAGTTTCTCCACCTTTTCCGGGATAACGTCCACAGCAGTAACATGATGATGCTGTGACAACAATGTTGCAATACTCAGTCCTACGTAGCCAGTACCAGCTACCGCTACTTTAATGTCTTTAAATTCACGCATAGTATATAAACTTTTTGAAATGTATTTATTCTTTGAACATTAATGTTTATATATGATTTTAGAAACACGAATCACCATCAATTACCCACAAATTTTACTACGAATTAAAGCCTACGGTAATGTTGAATTTTGAGTTTTGTAATCGGCATTGCCGCTTGCCAGAGCAAGAATGTTGAATTGTCGGCTTTGCCGATGTTGAATTATAAGTGTTGAATTAAGAATTCTCAACTCACAATTTAACTATTCATAATGCGCAAAGCGCACTAACTCCTAATTCGTAACTCCAAACTCCTAATTCCACTTTGCAGTCGCTGAACGTAAATTATCGTAAATGTCACGTGAATGTTCGTAAATATAAAGTGTATCTGTGTATAATAAAATTTATGAGTAATTTATGTCAATTCATGTTTTTAACTTGAACACGAATGACCACGAATTATCCACAAATTTCACCACGAATTAAAGCCTACGGCAATTTTGAATTAAGATTTAAGTAATCGGCTTTGCCGCTTGCCTAATTCAAAATTTATTTTGGTTCCCCACCGCAGTATCGCTCTGCGCTTGCCGCCACTCGGGAAGGGAAAAAACAAGACGTCAGTCTTATTATAATTCAGCAACAAAGCTTTTATCAATCATGTTGCCAAAATAAAAAGGAGGAAGAATTATTCTGTTAAGCTTTGTATTCACCGTTTTAGCATGAATAACACCACGTATCGAACCATAATTCAGAGACGCAATTTGAACTAAGAAATTTGGAGGAAAAATAACCTTGTTATTCTCTGAGAGCATTTCTATTGACTCTTTAGCTATTTCAAAGTAACTTGCCACCACTACTTTTAAAATTGTGGTAGACATCTGAGAAATATTCACCATAATCTTATTGCATAACACACCATGCTCTTTGGCATATCCAAACATTACTTCTGTCTGAAAATGCAATTCTTCCACACCATCGTTAAAACTTTCCTCGAACGTTGCAAACTGTTCCGTTTCAATCTTTATATATTTATATAAAATCTGCTGATCCATATCTCTGTTTTTTATGCTACACTATCTGTTGCAGCGAAAAATTCTCCCTTATAATCTATTTTCTTGGAATATTGTCCATCAAATACAGTATCCGAGGCATCCACCGAACATTTAGGCAACACGTACATTTGCGTATTAACATACGGGCGTGCTACCGTTATAATATTCTCACCTAACACTTTCTGAAGCTTACAAATGGTTTCAATGGTTAGGTTCTCATTTCCTTTCAGTAATTTTCCAATATAAGCAGGAGAAACCCCTAATTTTTCAGCAAGCGACTTCTGGGTTATACCAGAGTTACGCAAATAGTAGCGTATACACAGGGCTATATCCTGTGATATGCTCAACCACTCACGATTTTCCTCCCTTGCTTTTGCTTTTGCAATAGCCGATTCACTACGATTAACAGCAATAGTTGCAAGTTTGTCTAAATTGAAAGCCATAGTTGTATTTTATTATTCATTCATATCTTCACCGTCTAATACCCCATTTTTTCTCAACCACCGTCTTACTCTATCAATGTTTTGCAGCACATGTTCTTTAAGTCCAGGGGAATTTTGAATTGTATCTGCAAGTTTAATTCCTCCTCCTGTTATCAGATACACATTCTTTTCCATCTTAATTGCATACATTCTTAGCAAAGGTGGTCGCCCAGTACCATACGATTTCATTGGTTCATAACTCAATTCATATTTATATTTCCCCTCAAGATACTTAAAATGGTCATCCAAATCGGGTTTCTTTCCTTTTGCTGAGTTCTCGCACAATTTTTTCAGCAAGCTTTCCAACTCACGGGCTTCCGTTAGGACTTGTTTTGTAGCATCTTCAGGTTCAACAATTCTTTCCCATATAGCATTTTTTAGGAACAAGCTATTATCTTCCATAAATTGACACACATTCTCAACATCATTCCATTGTTGAAAAAGCCTATCATATTCATTCTCATCAGCCTCCTCATATTTTACACTATACAGGAATTTATCATATATTTTTACAATGTCAAGATCCACTACTTATAAGTTTATCATTGTTTGTTTACATATGCAAATGTAAACCAATTTATATAATATTGCAAGAAACAAACCCACGAATTATTAACTCATAGGTTTATTTAATATGTTTTAAATCTTTTACCTTACTTTGTAGGTATTTGGTATCTGCCATAATTGTCCAACAGTTTTTGTTGGTATGGCAGGGATGCCATACCCTCCTACTATAAATCTGAACTGTTACTTATAATATAATGTACGATTAACGGCGATTAATGTCTATTTACGATTCCACACGCTCTTATTCCCCCATTTCCAATTCACCCAAGAGCGAATTCTCAACAAGAATCCCATTAAATGATTTTCTTTGCTATACACCAACTGATACTTCCAACGATTCTTGAAATATCGTTTTATCTTACTTGGCAAAGAATGTACATCCCCAGATGTTGGATTTAGAATTTCAGCCAACATCTGTTCTTCTATATCCTTATACCTTTGCCAATCAGGGAAACAATCAGAAGGAATACCAATATGGTCTATACATATTCCATTCAAGCAGCATAGGAATTTGAAATAACCACCTTCAATTGCCAATGCCTTAACTCTCTTCCAATCTATCTGATTAGTATCAGAGTTAAGGTTCGCATTCTTCACCACCAATGCATAATCAACAATTTGCCTTAGATTAGCTCCACCATAAACAAAGTGTCCAGCAAAATGTAAGGGTAAAAAAACAACATTAAACATCGTAGAAGGCAACCAACACCCAGTTTCCTCGTCAAGATGAAGATTATTATCAAGGTCATCCTTTAAGAACTCTTCCACCTTCAATAGCGAGAGGTGCTCTTGCTCACAGATCATAGAAGCATGGTTCTCTACGTGAATGCCATTAATGCTATATATACTATGCTTCTCCTCATTCTGTTTTACCTCAATACCCTTCCCCTTTATCAGTTCATCAGCATACTGTCCTTTGCCACAGAAGTAAACATCCAAATCGCCACTCCCTCGATGTTTAGGAATAGGATATAACTTCGACAATCCATATCCCTTCATCACCACCATCTTCAAACCATGTTTAGAGAAGAAGGAAGCAAGTTCTTTTATGAACACATTCTGACGTTCATACTCTTTCTCAAGCATTACTGCCTGTCCAATACAATTCATCAACACTTCATAAGACGGTCTCTTATCCTTAGGCAATTGTGATATTGCATCTGTACAAAGCCCTCCTAACCTATGAGTATTAGCCTTGGAAATTACTTTCTTCCAATTGTCGCTAACAGATACGTATATTTGTTCTTTCTGAGTTCCAATTGCTGTACAAATTATTTGAAATAGCAATTTATGCATACCTATAAGACATAATATCAAATGTTATTGATATGAATAGTATTATACTTCTCCCAGTCTATTACTTCCACAGCTTTTTTCAAACTAACAAAATCGAAGTCAGAAATATAATGTTTGAATTTCTCATATGAGCCTTTAAGTGCAACTCTATTCTTAAACTGACGCATATAAGACAACTGTGGCATATTAGGTTGGTCTGGATCAAAATCACTCGGATGGAAATATGACATCAAGTATGGAGCTTTTGCTGTCAATTTCTTAAGCAACCAATATGGCATAACTCTGAAATATCCTCCACCCGAATATACTATTTCTCTGCCTAAAAATTTACCTAAGCTAATTGGAAACTCGTAGATATCACCACTATTTGTTTTTAGTATAGTTGGCTCTGCCTTAAATCCTGGAATACCTCCAAATTCGTGTGTAGAGGGAAATACAGAACTGTCATACTTGAAACCCAATTCAGCAAGAACATCAAAAGCCCAAAGATTGTTTCTTGTTATCGAAAATGAGGGAACTCTAAAAGCATCAACCTTACATCCTGCCACATCCTCTATCAAGCATTTTGCCTTGTATGTGTCTTCTTTGAATTCTTCCCGAGTAAAACGTGTTGCCAATTCATGCTGATAGGAATGACAACCCAAATGGTGTCCAGCGTTTGCTATATCCCTTATTACTTGTGGATGATGTTCTGCAATCCATCCTACACAGAAGAAAGTGCCCTTTAAGCCTTTCTCATCCAATGCTGAAAGAATCTTGTCTGTTCCCTCATATATGCGTACTTCATGTTTCTCCCACGCAAAATCACGTGAATAATCATCATGGTTATACCAATCTTCTATATCAAATGTTAGAATATTCATATCTTTTTAGTTTAAACCTGATTTCGATTTTCTAAAGTCAGATGACAGTTGTTTTTTAAAGCCTTGTATAAAATACATAAACATAGCAGGAAGGTCTTTTATGCCACCATCTTCATAATAAACGTTACGTCCAAAGAATTTAAACCATGAAGGATGACATTTAAAACGCTTGGGTGAAGCCAAGAACCAAGCTATATCTAATCCCAAAAAGCGAAGATATCTACCTGTTTTATATGTATCTATTTTTATTTTTCCAGTTAGTTCGCCATCAACAATTTGTTTGGGGAAATTCACTCCCGACATTGCAGCTCCTCTTATACAAGCAGGAATTCTTGGATTAATCTCTATTATTTTGTATTCTCCGTCACCTTTTTCAAGAATGTCAAAATCTGCAAATCCAACCCAATTCAACTTGTCAAGCAATCTTTTGCACATTTCCAGCATCTTAACATCATCAATACTTACAGCAAGACAACTACTACCTCCCTTTATAGGATAGTATCTCAATATTTTTATAATGGCATGATTTCCATAAGTACCGTCTTTGCATCTATAAAGCATCAGATTATAATAATAATCTTTTGAATTTATAAACTCCTGTAATGCACATTCGCCATATTGCTCTTTTATAGCAGGAAACTTTTCTGCAAGCTCTTTGATATCGCGTACCAATACAATACCTTTAGCTCCTTCCGAATGACTCGGTTTAATTAAAGCAGGAAAGCCTACATAGTCAGCAGCTTTTTTTATGTCATCGTTTAATAAAGCTGTACGAGGATGACCTATACCATGTTTTTTGCAAAATGCCAATAGTTCTGACTTATTACTTGCAAGTTGAAAAACATCCCACGTCATAACAGCAACTTTCACTTTTGTTTTTCCTTCAAGTGCTTGTTTTAATTGGCTTAATAGAGTTGCATGCATATCCTCCATCGGTATAGCAACGTCAATTTTATTTTTAACAATAAAATTATCCAAGAATGATTCTACATACTTTATGTTAGATAAAGATTTTATCTCTGTATAAGAATCAATATAATTAGAGTGAGATGCTATTTGATCATTACATGCTATCACATGCACATTATGTCCAACTTCTTTAAGTGATCGAGCACAAGACAATGATTGGACAAAACCGCCAAACAATAAAATATTCGCCATACTATATACTCAATTTAGATAAATCTGGTTTGAAGAATGTTTCTCTAATCTTTTCCTTCATTTTCTTCACAACAAAACATGGAAGCGAAACACAATAGAACAAAAGGCTTGCATGCAATTTACTATAACCTAAAGCCTGCTGATATACATCAACATGATATTTAAATAGTTTAAATTTGTTTGAAGAAATAGACCCTGGAGTATATCTATAAATAAACAAAGGCTCAGGAATACAATAAGCATATTTTGTCGCTTGTAAAATATTAAGCCATAATGCAAAGTCTTGACGTTTACGTATCGGTTTCATATAGAATTTGCCAACTCTTTTTGTATCGTAAACAACGCTTGAGGTTCCTATGTAGTTTATGATTCTTGTGCTTTGAAAAGAAACCCTTTTAGGTTTCTTATTCAAGCCAACAATATTGTTGTTTTCATCAACTACTAATGTATAGCAATGGCAAAATTCATAGTTATTGTCCTGCATAAATTGTATTTGCTTCTCCAACTTTTCTGCTTTCCACATATCATCAGAGTCGCAAAATGCAATGTATCTTCCTGCAGCTTTTTCTATGCTATTGTTTCGAGCAATACCAGCTCCAGAATTTTGTGGCAACTTAAAATACTTTACACGGGAGTCTTTTTCTGCATATGACATTACAACATCTTTACTATTATCTGTTGAGCAGTCATCTGTTATAAGAAGCTCCCAATTTTTATATGTTTGAGCTTGGATAGACTCTATCATCTGTCCAATATACTTCGCACTATTGTAGCACGGAGTAATGATACTAACTAATTCTTGCATAACAACTTATTATATGTTGATTGTATAAAGAGCTATTTTTTACGTTTTCTTAATTCTATATAAATACAGACCAAATTACTTACTATTCTATTAAAGTCAATTCTATTTCTCAAGGATTCTCTTGTATTATCACTATATGGATTTAAAAGTTTGTTTTTAATGACTTCTACAGCCTTTTCTGGTATACGACTAATTATAGAAGAATCTTTTAATCCTGATATCTGCTGTTTAACGTCTCCTACATCTACTGAAAAAACTCTTTTATTAAGAGAAAGAGTTTCACGAACAATATTTGGAGAACCCTCTTCGTCTGAAGTTAATAATGTAAATTCAGATGCATTAATATATGCAGGAACTAAATCTGGAGAAACACTGCACATATTCAATATTTCATACCCCATTTTAAGCTCATCTACTATATTCGTAGCAATATCACGCCTTTTTAAAGTTGTATTAGACTTATCTGAAAATAGTACATATTTTTTACTAATTATTCCAAGTTTTTTACATGCCTCTTCTTTAGCCATTGGCTGAAATAAGTCGTAATCCACACCAAGAGGTTGAATAAAGAGCTTTTTACCACAAAGTATTTGGATCCATTTTGGAACATAGTTTAATAGAGTATCCGAAACGAATCCAAGTTTATCAAACATGAAAAATGAACAAAAAGAAGCTTTTTGATTTAACCAAATTTTTAGTTTGATTAAAATTGATTTTGTCGTCTTAATTTCTTTTGCATGTATATCTGTTCCATGAAAAGTTAACAACTTTGGTTTGGGAATTCCTACTAAGCAAAACCAAACAAGAAAAGCATACATCCCACCAAATTGAATATGTATAATATCAGCTTTCTTTGCTGCTGAACGGATATTCCAAAAACTATTTATAGAATTTCTAAATGGAACAAAATCCACATCTTCTATTTTTTCGCAATTTTGCATCGCTTTTTTAAACCGATATATTATAGGATTCCCTATTCTACCAGGTCTCGTGTATTCATTAGAAACTAATAATATTTTCATTGCGTATCTTTTATTTGCATAAAATTTAACATCATGACAAGGAATAGAACTGGATTTTTATTTTCTATACTTTATTACCTTAGCAGGAACACCACCTACAATAGCAAAAGCTGGTACGTCTTTTGTAACAACTGCTCCAGCTCCAATTACGGCACCATCGCCTATTTTTATACCAGGCATTATGATAACTCGCATTCCTATCCAAACATCATTACCAATAACAACTTCAGCTACTCGCATTCCTTGCTGATTCATCGGAATATCTGGCTTCTCAATATTATACGTATTAGTAAGAATTGTCACGTTCGGTCCCATCATCACATTATCACCTATTTTAAGGGGGCCATGCACTGAGCAATTAATACCAAGACCACTTCCTGAACCTATAAAAATTCCATCCCCAGTTGCAAAACGGGCACCGCTTTCAATATTTACATTATCACCACACTTATCAAAAACAGGTCGACATATTATGCGTCTAATCATTCTTACCCAATGTGTCATCGGACTTGTTGACGCTGGCAAATATCTTGCAAATCCATAATATGCGACTAAGCAAAAAAGTTTAGTTATTTTCATACTATTATTCTATAATATTATTCACATACCCCTCTGTTGCCCTATCTCTATGCTTTACAACACATGGATTGCCAAACACCACGGAATGTGAAGGAATATCTATATCTACATTTACAAAACTGTTTGGAGCAATTAAAACATCATCACCAATAATAACTTTACCTACAATAACTGAATTAATTCCTATATAAACTCTATCACCAATTGTAGGATACCCTTTGCGTTTTCCTCGGTTTGCTTGTCCTATAACTGCTCCTTTATGAATATTACAATTACAATCAATCTTGGCTCTACTATTAATAGTTATATTATAAGCATGACCAATATAAATACCTCCCCCAATTTGATTATTAGCTGTTATTTCCAAACCTCTGCTATCTGCCCAAATTCGAAATAGAACCTTATATAAAAATTTCAAGGGTAAAAGGAGGTAACAGCAGCCTTACGATATAGAAAATGGAATATTCTTATATAAAAATTCGGTACTCCACCATATCGAGTAATGTCTGCATTATATAATTCTTTAAACTTACTCATAGGTCGTATTTATCTATATATTTTTTTCGTTAAAGAGTTCTATATACTTAGAGCCACACACATCCATACTAAATGGCCTGTATGAATCCAACACTTTTTGTCTCATTGCTTGAATACTATCATCGGACATTCTTAATAAATCTTTGAAAGAATCATAAATCGAGCTTTCAGAAATATCCTTTGAGATGAATCCATTTTCTTTATTATGAATAATATTAGTAATTCCTCCTACCGGAGTACAGATCGGAATTGAACTTACACCGATAGCCTCTATTAAAGATATAGGCAATCCTTCATATTCTGAAACTAAAGAATAATAACCTGCATATTTTAAATACTCTAAAGGATTATGTCTTTCACCCAACATGTGAACACAGTTAGATTTCATATCCTCTATTTCAGAAACCATGGACTGATTAAATTTTCGACCTATTAACAATAAAACTATATCATGTCCTTCTTTATTCAATCGATTAATTACTCTTGCAAGAATCGGTTGTCTTTTAACAGGTGAGATATGCGCTAAACAAATAATAACTTTTGTGTTAACTGATTGCTTGAAAGAATCCACCTCTTTTTTTACATGAGAGCTTATTACTAAATCATGGGATACATTCCTACCATTATTAATAAGGCATGCCTGTTTCTTATAAAAATTTCTAAAACTTACATCAGATTCAGGAGAGATTGTAACGGCTTTTATCATATTTGTTTTGAAAGCAATCTTTCTAAAGATTCTATCTATAGTACCACCAGCTTCTTTCTCAGCATCACTATGTACTGTATGTATAAACGATATTTTAGGATTAAGAAATTTCAAAATAAAAAGATAATCGAATGCCCTTGTATGTGTATGGACGACATCTGGTTTAAATACATTTATTACATTCTGAATCTTCTTTATAAGACTTAAGTCAAATCCTGTTCTTTTATTCAATGATATGACATTTACCTTTTTATTTAAGTCCGAAAGATAGAACTTTTTAGGCCCAGTGAGTTCATATAAAGTTATTAAACAAACTTCATTTTTCTGCACTAAAAAATTCGATAAATCTACAACAAATCGCTCTGCCCCGCCTGAATTTAAAGACGGGATTACTTCTAATATTTTCATTTTCGTATTTATTATATTACAAATCCATAATCAGACCATCCATATATTCTGTATATTAGAGTATATAGGAAGGATAAAAATAAAGAGTACATAAATATCTTCGTAATTTTATGATTACGTTTATCAACAAGATACACACCCAAGAAAAGAGACAATGGTATCTGAGCAGCATTCCAAAATCTAGGATGTAAGAAGTCTGAAGACTGTCCTAAAAACAAGAAAGATATATATATCAGTATATATGTATAAAGCAAGTATACTTTCATACAATATGATAATTGATATTTATGATAAATTGTATTCCATATAGAGTAAACAAGAATCAACAATATAGGAAACATTTCCATAGTTCTTGTTATAACACCCACAGTAGACAAAGACATTTCATTATCTCTATCAAGATATGAATTACCCGCAGCAACCATATTTTCACTCAATCCTTGCATACCTAAAAACATTTCTGCATAATGTGAAACACCAATGTATAGCAATGGGAAAGCTACAAAAGAAGCAATAATAATCTTTTTATTAAGAGGAACAACAAAAGCGATCATAGCTATTGCAAAATAAAGTGGCATACTTTTATGCATATAGTATGAGGCTATTGTCAATATGATAGCAAATATAACTTTCAGACTTTTCTTATAGTTACCATATGTGATCAAAGCTATTGCAAAGAATAAAACAGCATGTCCCATGGAATTTCTTGTTACACAGAACACCTGTAGCAATGGTAACATAACAAATAATGGATAAAACAACTTAGGAGATGCATTAATGTAATTCACTGTCTTGACAATAAAAAAACTTGCAATACCCCAAACTACAAATCTCCATAATAAATAACTTCTCACATACAGCATTAACCATATACAAACATCTTCTATGAGTCGCCCATTTGAAAATACCCATTTATGTGTATCTCCATAACTAAAATAGTCCCAACCACTATCAAAAAAGACACAGAAAAGGGTTAAGAACAAAAAAGGTTTAAAGCTTTTTTTTATTGACGATTCCTCTTTATTACACAATAAGAATTTTCGTCTACTTAAAACGTATATCAAACAAATAGCCTCTATTAGTATTAATTGATACATTATCCAATAATTAATTTAGTTAATTTATTTTGTTTTAAAAGCAAGCTGAGTAAATATGCGATTAAAATGGTAAGTAAAAAACCACACCATGGATATAGTTGTGCTCCTAATTTAAAACACCAACAAGTTCTATAATACAAAAATCTTAATATGAATTCTTGTAAAATATAAATCGGGAAAGATAACATTGCCATGCTGTTTATTATACCCCCCCCATTTTCCAATATATTTAGAACATACAATACCAAATGAGAAATACAACAAAGCCATAGGAAAAACTTGACTCATTCGAAGCAAATGTTCAGTAGAGACCTTTAAAGCATTTAAAACAAGCGAAGACGTTGTTATCTCTTCTAATATATTGTATTTGACATATAATGAAACAATTAAGTAACTATAATATAATATCAATATTGATATAATTTTAAATATGCTAATTCTCTCAATCCGTAAAATGAAGATGTCGTATTTATTGTATAAAAGTATTCCAGCATTGAAATAAACCAGATAATGAAAGCTATCATTAAGATGAAGAGGCATATTCGGATAAGGCAAAATAGACAATAAAATTAATCCTAAAAATGTCTTCAGTGATGATTTTTTTATAAAATAGTTCTGTAAAATAAAACAACAGAACAACATTGGGAGAAACCACAAATGTCCAGCTCCACTAATAGCTTTATACCAAAACAATGGAGAATCAATACTTACGTTCGAAAATAACAATAGCCAACAAGTACTCCATAAAATTGAAGGCAGCATTAACCTTTTAAGCTTAGGAATTATTCTGAAAGGCCGTTTAGAACATGAAAGGACATAACAAAAACCAGAGATTAATACAAACCCCTCCAAAAAACCATTGTACAAAAACTTGGCCAACCACCAATAAGTAGTATTATCAACGTTTATAGGATTTGACCATCCTTTTCCATAAGGAGCAAAAGCATGATATAAAACTAAAATTATAGTCAATATAACTCTAGTAGTATCAATGTTTGAATAATAAATACATTTCTTTTCCATATATTATAAACTATAATTTCATTAATCTCACTAATGGCAAACAAAATTGATATCCACCTATTGCAGATAACAAGCAAACAATACGCAACATTAAACTGCTGTTTTTAGACTGTATTATATACTTACTATACTTTCTAAAATTATGCTTAAAATAATATGCATCAAAGCTATTAGTTTTCATCGCTCGCTTCATCACATATGGCACTGTACGCTTATACATCGCAATCAATACAGCTTTATTATCACCCAACAATGACTCTAAAATATGCAACATCTTTAAATCTTGCAATGAACGTTCTGCAGAAATACTCTTAGACTGGCTGTCCGTTGTTGTTATCAAATAATGATAATAAGCCTTGTTTATATAGCTGATTTTAGGTTTACACATCAAAACCTGTATACACCATATCAAATCCTCACAGCAATTAATGCCTTTCGGAAAATTTGCCTTACCACTGTAACAAGCTCGTCTCACGAGCTTGTTACAGCAACTGCCATGCAGTTGCTGGAACAGTTCATAAAGTACAATGTTGTTATCAAGTTTTGTTGGCTCTTGCTTTATATAATTCTGTAGAGAACCTTCGTTTGTATAATAATCACAGATAACCATATCTGCATTATCATCTTTGGCTTTTTGATATAGTTCTTCCAACATCGTTGGCTCAACCCAATCATCAGGATCTACATGAATAGTATATTCACCACATGCCTCTTCTTGTCCTCGCTGTCTTGCCGAGCTTACACCACCATTTTCCTTATGAATTACTCTTATACGAATGTCTTTCTGTGCATACTCGTCACAAATCTCACCACTTCTGTCAGGAGAACCATCATCAATTAACAACAATTCCCAATCAGTGAATGTCTGGGCAAGAATGCTGTCAACACAACGATGAAGATAGGCTTCTGCCTTGTATACAGGTACTATTATACTTATTTTGGGCATATTAATAGATTTTGTTTCAACCATAATTTAGAGTTTGTTATAGCCTTCTCTCTCTTTTTATTCACTTCCTCCCAGTCTATACTTTCTATATTCTCAGGAAGAACATTATTCACCATTCTGTCTTCTAAATCAAAAGTTTCAAGCAACGAGTCAAATCTACTATTACCTCGTTTCTCATTGCCAAAGACATAGAAATCTTTGTTGAATATAATTGAAAAGGCTGTACCATGGAAAGAATCCGTCACTACAAAGGCTGCATCACGGAAATAGGATAGCCACAATTCTATCGTATCATCATCAGACACTGTGTTGTCTGCACCTTTTATAAAATAAGGTAGGCCTCTGTGTTTTGCAAAATTAACAATGCTATTTATTTTCTCTTCATTTTCGTCAAGAACATAAGCAAAAATAAATGGCTCTCTCTTTGATATATGTGAACATAATTTAATGTAATCCTGGGATTTCATTAATAGAGTTGGATCAAGAACATGAGTTGCATTTACACCTAAATATTTATTACACAAGGCAACACCAGATTTCTCTCGAACAGAGATACCATCAAACCTTTTAGCCAATACTGCACACTGTTCAGTTTGTTGTTGTGTAAATTCCCATTTGTCTGTACCAAAAGAAGCAGCGTAAGCGACACGTTTTATATTCATGTGTGAGACAAAAGAAAGGAAACAGTCTTCTATGTAATAGTTATACATAGGTCTCCACACCTGATCACTACCAACAATCAAAGCATCAAAACCATATTTTCTTACTACTTTCTTATTGAACCTTTTACACCTTGGAATTGTCAGTTGTATGTTATTTTCAGCAAACCGACGTAATGGTGCCTCAATCTTATCCTTTTCTGGTGGTGTTATTGCAAAATGAGCTTTATGTCCCAACATCTTGTGTGCTAACACACGCCATGCATTATCCAGCCAATTTATCCAAGTGAACTTGCCATAATCTATCGTCCATACCTCATGCCCCATTTGTTTAAGAACTTGTTGCAAAGCATAATTTTGCAACAAACCACCATAGTTAGCACGAAGTGGTTGTGTTATTATTCCTATTTTCATTCTTCATTTCCTCCATCGTTATTATTATCTTCTTGATAAGTTCGATTAATTCCCCTTATTGAAACTTTGAAGCCATAATGCTTCAATTTGCTTGATACGCTCCTAAAACTCACCTTACTAAAGAAGGGTATGTCTGGACGTTCTCCTTCTACAAGATTATCTTTGGCTATGGCAAAGACTACCTCGTATTCAGACGCTGAAATTGTATCAGTCTCTGGTACTTTAAAATTTTCGCCTAATAATCTATTTGCTTTTTTACGATATGCTAGATCAAAGAAATTCTCTGCTGAAACATATCCTTGAAAGAACAAATGGCTAAGAACACTTGAACCATTATATTTTTTCACATGAATGAACTGTTTGTCGCAAGAGTAAATATCACAAAACTCTATAGGACTTCCACCTTGTCGAACATTTCTTCTGTCCATCAAACAATATCTATCAGGATGCTCACTACATACATTATCATTATATTCTTTTTCATCCTTCCAAGCATAATCTAACATAGGTATATCAGACAACGTTGCATCTTCATAATACTGTTGAACTTGACGTACATAATCTTGTTCCACCTCATACCATTTACCATCATTCAAGATGTATTGATGTCTCTCAATATTTATATCTGCATACAAACATCTATAAATCGGCCAAGATTTAACTACAGTTTCTTCAGCATTTAAGCATGTTATCTTTTTCTTTTTGATATCATTTATAGAAAGATTGTATCCATATTCTTCTTTAAGGACAGAAACAGATAAATCATCATAAATATTTTCTGATTTCAACTTGAATGATTCCAAAGAGTAATAATCAATTATTTCGGGTATGGATGTCCATATTCGAGCATGATTTTCAGAATTAAACTCTGATATCAGTTGTTGGTCAAGCCTCTCAATTAGAGTTTTATCTTTAATCTCCTGTATTTGGTTTATCCAATCAAAACCTGTTTCACGATAATGGTCGCTTTTATAAAGATTATAACAATGTATTAAGAAATCTTCTATTTCATCATAGCTTTTTTCTGTTGATACAGAAAGAGAATCCGCACCAGATATAGTTCCTGATAATGCATCGTCAGAAGCTTTTCCTGTCACCGACTTCAATAAATCCCTATCAACATCAATATTAAAATTACGGATTTCGGCTAATGCACTTGACTGAATGCGGTTGTTTAATGGTATAGCTTCCATGCTATTTATGTCAATACTACGCAATTTGTCTGCATCAACACAATTTAATGTTGTTAGTAATCCAAACCTTTTTTCAACAACATTTGTTTCTAACAAAGATTTTCCATAGCCAAAGCAAACAGCAAATATGCGATGTGTATTTTCACCTACATTTATCTGATATAAGATAACAGCAGAAACACTTTTACCAAGTAAAGAATCTTGTCCTACGAATTCACCTTTAAGAAAGGTATTCACCCACTTAGGACTTATTGGTTGATTGTTCTTATAATACAAATCCAATCCGTTTGCCAAAGTAAGCGAAGGTATGCCTGGCTTCAAGACATTGTTTATTGCTATACCTTCCTTTATTAAAGATATTGATAGTTTTGTTTTTGCCATATATATTCCTCCTTAAAAAGCTTTTATTATCTAAGAAGCCGTTTTAACTTTTCCACAAACATATTTGGAATAATCTTCCGTACAATACGATACGCTAAAGTTTTTATTGAGAATGGTTTCTTTGCTAATCTCTTCACCTTCTCTTCAAAAGTAAATCCGTCTTCCTTAAAAAACTCGGTGCGTTTAAGAGTTTTGGGGAAAGATTTAACCAATGCAGGGTTTCTTGTTGCCAATTCATCATATTGAACTTCATGCAACTCAACATTTATATTATGCAATACTTGCTTTCCTTTATCTGAGTTTACGATTATAGCCGAAACGCCCTTATCGTCATCTATTTCAGGCATCAAGGATTCAATACCCCAGAAATCCCCTAATGTTAAGTCACTACCACTTCTTAGCTGTTTGGCAGGACAAGCATGACAAGAAGGACGCGTATACAAGTCTGCAAGAAATCCTCGCATAAAAGCATTCTTGTTACTTAATTCGGTAAAGCTGTTCCCATCGTTATTTTCAATTACAAATGAATAAGTTTTCCAACCTGTCTTCTTGTCCCTAAACGAGATATTTCGAATATCAGACTTTTTCCATTTCAATGTATGAAGTCTTGTAGTTAGGTATTGTTGCCACACTCCAGGACTTGGCACACTATGACAGATCATCTCAACAGCAAGTAAATTGTTATATTCTTTGCGAAGGAAATGTTTAAGACCTGCTATCTGACAAGGAGTGCCTGTAAACATCACCTTACGACCTATTTTCAAAAATTGCTCTGCATTTAGATAACTATCACCTATTACACTTTGCAAATACTTTGAACTTCGGAACTTCTGCAAATTACTTATATTTTCTACATAATCATGCTTAACTTTCCAATCTTTATCCCAGCAAGCACCGAATACAACACCACCATCCTTTATTGTCTGTTCGGCTAACAAGGTAAAGATTCCTCCTGATGAACTTTGACACCTAACCTCATAGTCAGAATTCTTTGCTGCATAAACATTTAAAGGAGTACGTGCCTCATATTGATTTATAACGGGACAGACTTTTTCGCATAAATGACAATCTACACATTTTGAAGAATCTACTTGTGGATAAAGGAATCCTTCTTCATCCTCTGCCATCGTTATGCATTGCTTAGGACAGCGTTGTGCGCAAGCTGAGCATCCACAACATTGCGACTTATCTGTGATTGTTATCATAGTTTTAAGATTTCAAGATTCGCTTTACTTTCTTAAGCAAATTAAACAACCATGAATCCCTTGGTATAAGTTTCCTTATAGTATTCTCTATTGTATAAGGAAGGACTTTTATACGCATATCAAGAGTGATTTCACTTTTGAAATATGGATACATTTCAAAGTAATCGTGTTTATTGTGAGCCATTTGTATAAGCATTTGCTGTAAATACCATTTTTTGTGCTTACGGTAATAATCTATATCAAACACTTCTGCATACTTATCAAGTGCTCCCAATGCGTCTATACCCAACAAGGTACGTACACATTTCTCACATTTTCCACAATTGTCACCATCTTTTAAACATACATTTAAGTATTTATAAGAAGGAGCATATTTCACAATAGACCTTAGTTTTGTCAATCTTGACATGTTTTCTCCTTCTGAATAAACTCGTAAATTGTGAGTTGAGAATAAAGGTAGTGAAAGCATTTCATAGCTTCCACAACCTATTGCAGGTTTGTCTATTAACGTAAACTCACTATATTTATATCCAGCAGAGGCATAATAATAGACAGAATATAGTTTCTGCAAACAATACACAGCAAACATACTTGAATATGTATGTGACTTGAAATGATTCTGCAATACCACATTCTGTAAGTTAGAATCACTTGCCACAAATTCAAAACCATACTCTTTTGCGAAAGCTCGTGGACGCTCCAATCTTGCTTGATATAGCTTTTCCGCATGCTCACCCTCTCCATGACTTCCAACATTATTGAAGGTCAAATGAGTGATATTGTGCTTTTTGAACTTCATTGCTGTTTGATTGGCAAGAGCGTGCAGGGAGTCTACTCCACACGAAATACCAGTAGCAACAGCTCCAGCACAAGGTAAACAGTCGGAAGCCACTTCTGCTGTTATTTGAGGACGATAAAAATCTTTATTGTATTGAGCAATCGCATCAACCAAATACTTGTCTATATTATAATATAAATCCTCTGACAGTGGGGCTTCGCTTACAATATCATGATGATTGCGCATTGCATAGTTAAGCACTGCTATCACATAAGCATCGCCACGTTCATAACAAAGATAGTCTTCGAATTTCTTGTCAACCTTGAACCACACTTCTTTACAATCGCCATCAATTGTTATATTAGCAAATAACGTGGCTGTTTGTGCATCACTTTTAATCTGGGGTTTTCCAATCTTTATCATCTGAATTATTTTTTATGAATTCTACTATTAATTTTTTCTGTTATGAAACTTTTTTCTACCTTGTCAAGTCCAAATATCCATATCACCACTATTGATGATATAAAACCCATAAAGGAGTTGAACAAGAAAGTCAAAAATGTTGTTTCTGTATATTTGTATATCAATACAGGTATTACAAGCGACAATCCTGCAACTGGTATTAAAGGCAACATCACTTTAAACAGATAGGTTGATGCAGGGAAAGCATTGTCATGCTTTAGAATAATCACTCTCACAAATAAACCTACTATCGCCAAAGCAACTGAAAGTATAAAAGTACTGTATACTGGCATTCCTATTTTATATAGAGCATATGTCAAAATAAAACTTGCCAAGAATATTATGGATATTGCCATTTGGTAATTCCGAATTTTTCCTGAAGCTTGATTGATTTGTGCAATTGGAACATAAGCCGAACTTATCAATAGTTCTACAAGAACCAACCGTGTAAAGAGAACACAATATTCAGGAACAATCTTTAGCCATAATTGCAATATAAATTCAGTGTATATAAGAACTGGAGTTGTCAGTACAAATAGCAAATAGAACGAAAGTTTGGATGATGAGAAAACAAGTCTATACATATGCTGAATTTCTCCTGCCGAATAACTCTTTATTATCTGTGGACGTACTGCTGTCATAAAGTTTGTAACGAAATTATTAACAGCAGCTTGAACCTGTACTGCTATTGCACGTGCTGCATTGAACACTGGTCCAAAGAATATATTAATAAGCACATTCACTCCTTGTTTGCTAAGCATATCACTTATACAACCAAACAGCATCCAACCAGAGAAGAAAAACATCTTCTTCATCATTTGCATATTCCAACTCCACTTATACCTACATTCAGAAAAGTTTCTAATGCAGTATATACTATATAAAACTTGCATTAAAACACCTACAGCTAACGTTAATAATCCATATACAGTTAGTTTATTATATGGAATCATAACAAGCAGATATACGATAAACAGTTTAAGTATAACTTCTATAATAGAATAATATGCATATACTCCCATTCGTTCATTGGCAATTATTGCCGCATTGTAAGGTGTACTTATAATGCTAACAAACAAAGAGAGTACAGAACAATGAAAAACCCATAATGCTGCATCAAACTGTCCTTGAGGTATATTCAATTTATTATATACAAACCATAGCCCAACAGTTTCAAGTCCTATGACTGTTATGATACCTATAAGATAATGTGCATTAACAGCATTTACAAATACGTTTCTAAGCCCCTTACTATTATTCTGTCCCATTTCATAGTTCAAGAACCTTTGCGTACTTGTAGCCATCGACGAATTAAAAAAGCTTAGCATTGAAACAATGCCGCCTACAACATTATATACACCAAAATCCTCTACTCCCAATGTATTTAAAACCACACGACTTGTATACAAAGACACAGCCATGGTAAATAGCATACGGAAGTAAAGAAGTAATGTATTCTTGGCTATTCGTGTGTTGTTGTTTGATGTTTGATTTGTCATTAAATATGTTTTGATTGTTTGTACTCAATTTAGGGCATAGCCCTTTGTATAGGTACTTTTGCAAGTGCCTATACATTGAGATGTTAAAAATTTCATTTGTTTATTAAGTATTTCATACTTTTTCTCGCCATGGCAAAGTTCAAGCAAGCTTACTTTGCTCATGACTTATCGAAAAAGTTGGCATATAACTTCTTACTTTACCTTCCATTCTGCTTAACCTTATATTCCAATAGGTCAAGAACCATCTTGAAATCATCAAACTTTTGACCGTATTGAGTGGCTAAAGGTTCTTGGAAATGCTGCCGAATAGAAGCCTTTATCATATTTGACATTGCCTCCTTGCGGAGAGCGTGGAGTAAGTCGTTAAATTGTTGTTGGTTATTTACTTGATATTATCTGAAGTATGATCCGACATAAATTTCTGCTAAACAAAAAGTTTATTTGAAAGTTTATCCATTTCAGAAATCAAGTTATCATTACATTTTTTTTGTAAGTTTATTTTTGCTTCATTGTATAAGTCCGCCAAAGGATTAACCATTGGTACTTTCTGTATATTCAAATAGCTTGACGAGAGTAGATTAATGATTTGAAGACACGACTTATTCACAGCAGAAACCACAATTTTATTGTTTGTTTCAAGTATGATTTTGCATATCAAATTAAAAGCCTTATAAAGCATTCCATAAAGCTCTTTTATTGCCTCTTTACGCAAATCAGAGTAATCTATCTTTGGTTTTAAAGGAAAATTCATCATATTACCAATTTGCGTATGAGCATCACCACTCTCTATGTTTTTAATTTGCGCCTCGATTTTGCAGAGTAAATGACTTAACTCTATTGAATCGAGTATTTCATTTGATGTAATCATATCTTATTGAAAAAATATCGTTTAGCCCAAACTTTTATCTTTTATAATCAGCCTCATTGTTCCTTTTCTGTTGAAACGTCTTGTTGTTTTTCATCAATATTTGTTTTTCAATCATCTCATTCAACTGCCTCATACCTTCAAAGTCACATCAGACCAATGCTCATAGTTATTCTTCAGTTCCTCTTTCTATTCATTAAAAATTGAGAGTGCTCGATGTAATCTTTCATACATTCAACTGCCGTCTTCTTGAGCTTATCAAGATCTGAACTCTGAATCTTACTGGTAATGAACGGCTCGGTAATTGTGCAATACTTATAGCCATAAAGAAAATTAGGAGTTAGGAATTACGAGTTACGAGTTACGAGTTGGTCACAGCTACACCTGCGATTGTGAGTTGGTCAATTGTGAATTGATCGTCTTTAAACATGAATCATCATAAATTATCCATAAATTATTTCATGAATTAACTTTCTGATTCTCTGTTGCTAATGTTTGGGCGTAGAGTGAACATTAATGCCCGTTACTATTGAGAATTTGATATTTCCTCATTAACTTTGCAGCAAATTCAAAGAAGTCTGCAACATTCTTGAAATTATCAAACTGCTGGCAATACATACTTGCATAAGGTTCAGGAAACCTATTGCGTATATCTGCCTTTATCATGTTTGCCAAAGCCTCCTTGGTATAGGTCTTCAGCAATTCGTTGTATTGTTGTTCATTCATAATATCCACGATTATTTGAACATTCTTTATTCTTCAGCTCCTTATATAGCGACACCACTTTTCGAAATTTAATGTTTGAGTTGACATTTTGAATTTAGTCTTCAGATTTATCTATTAATAAAGGGATATGTACAGGGGTATTTGGGTATCTACCCATTTTTATCATTTTCACTAAATCGTCTCTTGATATGCCGAAAGAATCTGAAAGATAATGCAAGTGCGGTCTGCTGCCTTGTATACCAGATTCCATTCCTTTCAAACCTTTATATGTTTGTAAAAAGCAATGCCAATGAATACCATTATCAAATATTCTCGCAATCAAAACATCTGCTTGATTTATGATTGTTCGCATTTGACCTTCTGTTAAAGTTGTGTCACCAACATATTCTACAGAGCCATCATCTTTAAGATGCATAAATGAAGGCAGTTTCTCTTCTTTTACACTTTTAGGATCGCCTTGCCATTTATAATGGCTAAACTTATACCCACATTCTTCAGCAAAGTTGAACAAAGAAGATAATTGAGTTTCTGTGAGTTGAGCACCCTTTAATAGACGTATTTGTTCTTTTTTGCTAAATTCTTTCTTTAAAAGGTTATTGAAGCAACTATCAAAACTACTTTTAATAAAGTCTTCATACGTCTTTTCTGCAATCTCCAATGCAGCATTATAAACAGTGTCATCATTGTATGAAAACGTACATTTATTATCTTTATCAAGGTATGCTTTCAAAACTGGAGCTATTGAAGAAGCTTGAAATTTAATCACCGTATCCCTATAAGATACGTTCTCAACCTCATCCATTTCATTAGCAAAAAGCTCTTTATCTCCATCTTTATATTTATATGTTGTCATATCGTATTCTTAGAAGTTAGACATACGCAAACTTTCCACGCTCTGGCAACGTTATGAAACGAGAGTTGAAAAGTGTATCAGGTACTTTCTTTTGCAACAATTCGAAGAAGTTACGATCATGTGTTGTCAATACAATCTGTTTGTCCATTGAAAAGGCAACATTTCTCAAAAGGTCTATGATGGAAAGGATATTGATGTCATCCAAAGCTTGAATAGGATCATCAATGAATATACAATCCATGCTTTTTCCTTCATCATCGGTTGCAAACAATGCCTTTGCTAGAAATATGCAAAAAGAAAGAATGTTGATTTGGGCAGTACTGAAATACAAGTTTGGCACAATACTTTCTTTTCCATCTTCCCTGCTATTTACTAAAACTTTCAATCGTGGATTTTTTAGCTTGAAATCACATTTGAACTGTATCTCCTTGTAATCGGGATGAGGATCAATGGCATTGTACAACCTATTGATAAGGTCAAGCTCAAAATAACTATCCACGAATTTTTCAAGATAATGTTGAATGCCATCTATCTCTTCCTTAAAAGACTCCTTTAAATGTTTTATCTTTTCTTCCTGTTTTCTCAAATTAAAAAGTTCTGTCTCTATGCGTTTATTACCCAGAAATATCTCAATAAGGTGCAGAACCGAGATATAATCACCTAATACCATTTGCCGTTTCTCTTGTTCTGCCTTCAAGGTCTTCTGTTGCTTGAGTCCATACTCAAATTTAGAGACAATTTCCTGATCAGAAGATTGAGTATGAGTATCGATTAAACGGCATTCTGTTTCAAGATAATCTAGTATCTGTATTCTTTCCTTCTCAATTTTATGTATTTGCGCTATTCTTTCATCATATTGCTTTTGTAAAACATCTATTCGTTCTACAAGCACTTTCTTTTCTTTCAGAATAGCCAATTCTTGATTGTTTTTTTGAATTTCCGCTTTTATCTTTTCTTGTTTTATATTTTCCTCTTTAAGCGTTTCTTTCCATTGCGTAAACGTTTCATCTGTCACACGAGCAGTTTCCAACTTGCTTACATACCCCATATAGAAATCGCCAGATTTGATAGTTGTAATTTCTTTATATGCTATTTCTATATTTTTTTTAATTTCTGTAAGTTGAAGTTCTTTTTTTGAAAGTTCCTCTTCAAGTGATTTTAAACAACCTTGTTTTTCAAGAATGCTGTTAGCATACATTTCCTTATTGGCTTCTAAAACTTGACGTATTTTATCTTCAGAAATATCAGCCAACTCGGTGTATAATTCTTTTAAACGACTTTGATTTTTTTCTATACCAATAGTCAATTCAGATATACTCTTGGTTGTTTTATCAAAATTGATTTTTGATTCCTTAAGTAGAGCCTCTGTTTTCTGCAATTGTTCATCAACAGTGGCTATCAAATCTGTAAAAAGTTTCTCTTTTTTTGAATAAAGTTCTACCTTGGAAGAAACAAGAAGTTCTCTCTTTTGAATATCTAATTGCAAGGACTTCTCTACAATTGTATTCGTTGATATACTTTTCAAAAGAGTTTCTTGAGAATGATAATCATAGCCACACAAAGGGCACACTCCTCCTTCTATTTTTGAAAGAATAGCACGTGAGTTGGCAACTAATGTTTCTATATCTCCAAGGTAGCTTTTCTTTTCAGCAATCGAATTATCTACATCTTTAATTTCTTTGTCTATTTTCCCAATTTCATTTAAGACATCAACGATGCCTTTCATTTCTTTTACGAACAGGTTATCAGTAAAGTTAACTTTTCGTTCGCATAAAGTTTCGTATAGGGAATGAAGTTTGCTTAACTTGCTACGTAACGATAAAACTTCCTTATCTAAATCTTCTTTTTTAGATTGAGCTATTGCCAATTTCTTAGACTCTTCATCAAGTGAAATTCTTAGCTTGCTCATTTCCTTATAACTTTCGTGAAGATGCTCCAATTTCTCAATTACAGCAATTTGTTGTCTCGCAAGGTTAGACAATTCATCTTGCAAAAGAGACAATTGCTTGGCGGTTATATCTTTGTTTTTTAAAACTTCTTCGATTTGGACATTTTGTTTTTCTACATATAGCTTCTTACTTGTTAATTCTTTGGCTATTTCGCAGAATTGCAAATAATGGGCTATCAAGAATTCTAACCTTTTACTTTTTCCTTTTGATTCTACTTCAAATTCTTGCAGTCTAATCAACTGTTCAGACAATTCCGTATATCTTTTAATGTCAGCAATACGATGCAAAAGGTCATTCACGTCTTCTTGAATTGCATTCTTTCTTTCAACAAGTGAAGGAAGCTGATAGATACTGCTCAATCCATCTGTACCGCTTTCCACTTTCTGGTAAGCAGTAATTAATGATACCAGCACCTCATGACGTTTAGAAGCTTGTTCCTGCCAAATCTCTGCTTGAAACATGAGTTCCTTCAAGTATTTGTCAGAGAAAGACTCTTTGATATCAACAGAGATACCCACAGATTTTAAAGAGACTAAGACATCTGATAGTTTTGCCTTCAAATCTACATTTACAATTTCCTGATTCAATTGGGCTGTTTTATCCTTTATTTGTCTGCCCAATGAAGTGATTTGGCGCCCACTGCTTGTGTACTTCTCTTTTAACCAAAGCCTATAATCCAACAATCCTTCAGTTTCCCTAAACCTTTTCGTAAATATCTCGAAACGACTTTTGGCATCCTTGTTTGAAATAAATTCAGAGAAGAAATCCTGTGACAGAATGGCATTTGTGAAAAATGCGTTTTCTCCATCACCTTGTAATATCTGATATTCTTCATCTGGATTGCAAGTTCTAACGATAGAATTTCTGTCGTCGAAATCCATTTCGACTTTTATATGCTCTCCTGGTAAATCCTTGTTATGTATAAAAGATTTATTGCCAGAATGAGATTTGTCCTCACTGGCATTTTCTGGAAGATTATCATCAAGACGATGAATTTTTCCTGTCATACAGAATTCCATTGAATCGAAGAGACTTGTCTTGCCAAATCCATTCGGAGCATAAAGAGCAACAAAGTTTGCTGTTTTTCTGCTATCTTTTTTAGCAGAAAAATCAACCGACTCATCTCCAAAAAGTCGGAAAGCATGTATGTTCACCTTATTTATCTTCATTGCTTTGATATATCTTTAAGAGTTCTGGATTACTGTCATACATTGCAAATCCCTTTTTCATTTGCTCTGTAGGTTTTATAATATACCTTATGTATAGGTCTATTAAATTGTCCGCACCTTCTTTTATGTCACTTTCGTTGACTATAATTTTACGAGAGGATATTGTATCATGCTCAATTTTGTATTTCAGCGAACGGTCTATCATGTTTTTGTCTGGAACAACATAAAAAAGATAGAAGTTCCAACGAGTAAACTCATCTATATCTTCAATTTGGTAGTCATGAATAAGAAGATTTCTGAAATCTTTCCAATACTGGCGCAGTTCTTTTTCTGTTAGAACTGGGGTTACAGCAACTACAAATTCCCGACCGATTCCAAAACAGTCTTTTTTCCAAACATCAAGAGTGATTTCCATACCTACACTTCTATAATTTCTTTCAACTTGTTACGATAATGTTCTATCGTAACTTCCTTTATTGTATTGGCGCAATCCTTGACAGCAGTCTCAAAGATGTTATTATTGATAATTGTCATCTGATTGAATACATTTGAACGAGACCTTGAAATATCATTTTCTTCTATGATTTCCGCCTTTCTGAGGTCGGGTACCTGTGCTTTTGGAGCAGCATAGTTTCCATAAAATACGGTTTTATTGAGTCCACCCACTACAAGATATGCTCCCTTAATTTTTCCAACAACCAACTTGGCTTCAAGTTTTTCCCTTACATCATATACATCCAACTCTTCGTTGGAATAGCAATAGTGGAATTTCTCATACAAAGAGACTATTGCTTTTTCGCCATCAGGCTCATTCAAGTCAAGCAAGGCTATAACACCAACTATAAACAAGGTGAATGCTTGCCAATATCTTTGGTCCAAGCCTTCCAATTTTGTTCCTTCATTGATTTTACCTTTCTTTATCAATACATCAAATATCCGAATAGGAGACCATTGCTCAACTATGGCTTTATATTGGTCTAAATCAGATGTAAATTGAGCAGTTCTATCGTCTACAAAGCGTTCACAACTGAAGTCAAACACCCATCCAACCATCTTGCCAAAGTAACTTAAATCAAATTTAAGGACTGGCGGTAACTTTTTTTCAGCAATAAGTTGCAAAAAGAGGGATATCGGTATCATTCCACACTTGCCAAGCATTTCCTGTTTGTCATGCATGGCAGACTGAGTATGAATACCAACCAGTTTACAATCTTTATTGAAAATACCACCTCCGGACATACCTTTGATCTCATTTTCTTTATTATTTACATCATATTGATATTCAACAATATCTGTTTCACTGTTACTATCAAAATGTGCAATATGCAGTACCAAGGTATTTCCTATTTTATCTTCTGCGTTCTTTCGAGATTTTGGAAAGCCTATATGAAAACATCCTATTCTATCAGAAGATATATAAAGATGTGGAATATCTATGTCACGTTTCACAACCAATACTGCAATATCATTGTCTACTTGTTCGGAGACTTCAACACTTTGAATGGTAAAGACATGTGCCTGTTTACTATTAGCCTCATCATAGCTGATGGAAATATTGTCTATTGGCAATATGTTTTTACCTTCATCTAACACAACATGTCTGCATGTAAATACATACAAAATGTCCTTGTCTAATGGAGAAACAAGAACCCCTGTTCCATCATTAACCCTGACTGTAAGTTTCTGTTTTATATCGTCTATTCCAAGCATGATATAGTGGTAAATACACGTTCCTTCAAATTAGGGAAATCCATAAAGTCCTGCTTAGTAAACAAGCTATCCTTACGTTCTCTGTAATTGAAGCCTATAATTGAATCTGTATTACAGATTATTTGAGCAATAACCTCTTTATCTGGATGCCCAAAGAAATCTCCATTGGTAGAAACAAGAAAAGTATCTGCATGTACCTTTTGTATAAAGGTTGGACTAAAATTGTTCTTACTACCATGATGTGAGAGTTTTATGATTTTGTATCTGATGGGGTGATCTTGCTTTGGGTAAAAATAATCAAGACCATTCATAATATCTTTAATATGAGCATCACCAAGCAACAATACCTTATCACCATCTATTGTAGAGAGTTCAAAAGCAATGGAAGCTCTATTCTCTTTTGTGAGGGTTCCATTCTTCCATGGTTGAGCTACTAATTCTTTTAATGAGACAGAATCTGTACCATTGGCAGTACCTGTATTTTGCAATGAAGCACTTATCTTCTCGGCAATACTGTTTCGATATTTTGACAATGGTGCTAACACTTTGATATGGAAGGGTCCTCTATCAAATTCTTCTCCTTGCACTATATTATTATTATAGCAGCGTCCTTTGTCTTTCCACAATTCAAGTAGTTTCCCTGCTTGGGTTGGAGAATTTTGCAAACTGGATTTATCGGATAGAATAACATCGTCATTCATCCAGATTTCTCTCACAAAATCTTCTTTAGGGAACTCATCTTCAAACCATTCTATGATTCCTCCTATATGATCATCGTCAACATGCGTAACAATAAGCAAATCTATATGCTTATTCTCTTCATGCAACTTGTTTATCAACTGTTTCAATGGTTTATCTGGATCTCTTCTGTCATGCAAATCCTGATAAGTTTGGGCGACACCTCCATCTATGAGAACATTGTAATCATATGCAGAAACGAATATGCAATCACCATGTTCGGCAGGAAGTAAAGATATATTTATTGCCATAATTGCTTATATAGAATTTTATTCGTAAGGTTAGTGTTCAATTTAGGGCATAGCCCTTTGTATAGGAGCGGGGACGCCCTCGTCCCCGAAAG
>OBII01000054.1_pt1 | contig 48856 bp, 43 predicted proteins | sample 2433771 | NCBI WGS metagenome assembly OBII01 (sample SAMEA2452127, study PRJEB22498) | human gut metagenome | biome: human feces; feature: human gut; material: feces | place: Australia | collected 2012
CGTTGATCTTACGGATAGAGAGGTTCATACGACCACCATCACGTACACCCTGTGCCAAACCTACGAGCTTAACAGGAATACCAACAGTTACAGGCTTAGACTCGTTGATCTCGTAGAAGTCTACGTGAAGAAGAGCGTCTGATACTGGGTGGAACTGCTGCTCACGCATAACTGCTGTATGCTCTTCGCCTTCGATGTTAAGACGGATGATGTAGATGTGAGGAGTGTAGATTACCTTACGGAGTTCAGCCATAGGAATAGCGAAAGAGAATGCAACTGGATTGCCGTTCTCGTCCTTCTTCTCACCATAGAGGTTACATGGAACCAAACCCTCCTTACGGAGAGCCTTAGAAGCTTTCTTGCCAAGGTCTGTACGCTTCTGACCTGTCAATGTAAATTCTTTCATTTTGTTTTTTGTGTTACTATAAATTAAATCGCATTATTAATTCGCCATCACACAAAGATGCGTTTAAGCGTCTTAAAAAGTGGGTGCAAAGGTACTAATATTTCTCAACATACGAAAGTTATTCAGCGAAAAATTACTTTTATATGCATAAAAATCAGTAATTCTTTTGTTTTTCTGTTGCTATTTCTTGCATGAAATAGTTTTTTTGACTAATTTTGCAACCTAAAGTAGCATGTACGTATATATAAAATATGTATATAGTGCTCAATAACAATTCAAATTAGGGTATAATGATCAATAGGGAATTAATAAGAACTAAGGTTCTCCAGTTAACCTACGCATACTATCAAAACGGAAACAAGAACATGGATAATGCTGAAAAGGAATTGCTTTTCAGCCTATCAAAGGCATACGACCTTTATAACTACTTGCTTGACCTCATCGTGGCAATAAACCGCGAAGAGAGACGTCGTGTGGATATTGCTGCACAAAGAGCTGCTCGCGAGGGTACACAGATGCCTTCTACAAAATTCGTAGACAACAAGTTCGCCTTGCAACTCGAGGAGAACAGCATGCTATGCGAGTTTCTTGAGGATAAGAAGCTAAACTGGGAAGACAACATAGAGTTTATTCGCAAGATGTGTCAGCAGATTGAGCAGAGCGAGACTTACAAAGAGTATATCGCTACCCCTACTTCTGACTATGAAGCCGACCGCGAGGTATGGCGCAAGCTTTATCGCCAGCTCATTCAGGAAAACGAAGATCTCGACTCTATTCTCGAAGAAAAGAGCCTTTATTGGAACGACGACAAGGAAATCGTTGATACATTCGTATTGAAAACCATTAAGCGCTTCGATCCTGAAAAGAAAGACAAGCAGGAGCTTCTTCCTGAGTTTAAGGATATGGAGGACAAGGAATTTGCACAGAAGCTATTCCGTAGCACAATTCTCAACGCTGACCAATATCAGCGTTTGATGAGCGAGTCTACACGCAACTGGGATTTCTCGCGTTTGGCTTATATGGATGTGGTTATCATGCAGATTGCTATTGCAGAGATGCTCAACTTCCCTGCTATTCCAGTGAGCGTAACCATCAATGAGTATGTAGAATTGGCAAAGCTCTATAGTACTCCACGCAGCGGTGGCTACATCAATGGTATGCTCGACACCATAGCTCGCAACCTTGTAGAGAGCGGACAGCTACTCAAGAAGGTTAATCCTGCTAAGGGTGCGGAATAAACCATTTAATAATATAAGCATCTATTAGTAATTATACGTATCAATTAGTAAACACTAAAAGCATAACAATATGACAACAATTCTATTGGCTGCTCAGGCAGCACAGCAAGGCGGCAGCATGTCGGGCATGCTCATCATGATGGTGGCAATCTTCGCCATAATGTATTTCTTGATGATTCGCCCTCAGCAGAAGCAGCAGAAAAAGATACGTGAGTTCCAAAACTCACTCGAAAAAGGTTCTAAGGTTCTCGTTGGCGGTGGCATCCATGGCACAGTTCGCAGCGTAGACCTCGCAGCAGGAACTATCGATATTGAAATTGCTTCTGGCACAGTAATAACAGTTGAAAAGACTTCTGTTTTTGCTTCAGCCCAGGACGCTACCGGCACCAAGGCCTAAGAAATGAGAAATAGGCATGTTCTGATATCAGTCAGAGACTTCGTGTTCAGCGTAGTGAACAAGGAGTTTCTGATTTTTTTATTCTTTCTCTGTCTTAGCGGCATCTTCTGGTTGATGATGACGCTCAACGAGACTTATGAGAAAGAATATGAAGTTGCTTTGCGCCTAAGCGGACAGCCCAACAATGTGGTGCTGACCACAGAACCTGCAGATACAGTAAGGTTTGTAGTTCGCGACAAAGGCTTTGTATTGCTTTCCTATGCTTCAAGCCATAGACTGCGTCCGCTGATATTCAACTTCAAAACCTACGCCAAGTCGTCATTCAAAGGAAAAATACCTATGGCAGACATACAGAAGGCTATCAGCCAACAGCTGTTTGCCTCAACCACCTTGGTGTCAGTAAAACCAGAATCGACCAATTTCACATACAACTATGGTGAGCGCAAGCTCATTCCAATAACCCTCGCGGGCGAAATTAAGCCAGGACAAAGTTATTATATTGCTCGAATCGACATCTCGCCAAAGAAGGCAATAGTATACGCTCAACGTCAGCAACTCGACAGCTTGAAGTTTATTCCTACCGAACCTCTGAGCATCATCAACATCCAAGATACCGTTATCAAGACTGTAAATCTCGCAAAGATAAATGGAGTAAAGGTTGTGCCAGAGAAGATAAACATCAAGATTTATCCCGATGTGCTTACCGAAGAGAGTGTGGAGGTACCTATCAAGGCTATCAATATGCCTGAAGGAACCATTCTTCGTACATTTCCTCAACGCGTAAGAATATTGTTTACTGCAGGAGCAAGCATGGTGAGAGACATAAAGGCACACCCTGAAAGCTTCATCGTTACTGCCGACTACAACGACTTCGGCAAGGAGCATACTGAAAAATGTCAGCTCTCGCTCCACACAAAACCTCGCAGCGTACACGCAGCACGATTAGAAATCAGCCAAGTTGACTATCTCATAGAACAGCAATGAACAACCTTCCACGAATAGCCATAACAGGTGGCATAGGCAGTGGCAAAAGCTATGTTTGCAAGTTGCTTGCCGACAGAGGAGTAAAGGTCTATGATTGTGATGCTGCTGCAAAACGCATTATGGCTACAGACACAGCATTGCAAGCTAACCTTAATGCTGTTGTTGGCGAAGAGGTTTTCATTGACGGTATATTGCAAAAGCCTATACTTGCCAAGTTTCTATTGGCTTCAGAAGCCAACAAGCAAGCTGTAAACGATGTAGTTCATCCTGCTGTTGCAGCCGACTTCATAGCTTCCAACTACAAATGGTTAGAGAGTGCAATATTGTTTGATGCCAAGTTTAACGAACGAATAAACTTCGACTACATAGTCTGCGTAATAGCTCCAGAAGATGTTCGTATTGAGCGCATTGCTCAACGCGATGGCATAAGCCATGAGCAAGCTTTGCAATGGATAAAGCGCCAAATGCCACAAGAGGAAATGGCTCAAAAGTCTAACTTTATCATCATCAACGATGGTACGTCAGATCTTTCTGCAGCTATAATGAGTCTGCTCGAAGCAGTTTCTACCCTTGGCTACAAAAACAAATAAAGACAATTACACATTATTATATATAATATAACAAAAGAAAAGAAATGGAAACAATACTTTCTATCTCAGGCAAACCAGGACTCTATCGTCTGGTTTCGCGTGGTAAAATGAATCTTATCGTAGAATCTATCGACGAGTCAAAGCGTCGCGTTCCAGCATTCTCTACCGACAGAGTAACAAGTCTTGCAGACATCGCTATGTATACCGACGCTGAAGACATTCCATTGTGGCAGGTATTGAAGAACCTCGGCGAGAAGGAGCAGTCAAAGGAGGTTTCTCTTAACTATAAGAAGTGCAGCTCTAAGGAGTTGCGTGCATACTTCGCTGAGGTATTGCCAAACTTCGACCAGGATCGCGTTCACGATAGCGACATCAAGAAGCTCTTCCAGTGGTACAACATCCTTGTAAAGAATGGCATCACCAACTTCGAGGAAGTTCTCTGCCCTACTCCTGGCGACAACGTTGACGACAGAACAGAAGAATAAATAAAACGAAGAATGAAGAGTGAAGAGTGAAGAATTAAATAGCCAAACAGACCATTTGATTCTTCACTCTTCCCTCTTCACTCTTCACTTACAAAGAGTGCTTGGTAAACCTCTATAAAAACAAGAATAATGCAAAAAAGACAAAACACCGTGAGTGTGCTGTTTATGATATTCAGCATACTCTTCTGCGTTTGCCTTATTACGGCAAACATCCTTGAAACCAAACAGATACAAATTTTATCTGTTAGCCTAACAGGCGGATTAATAGTTTTTCCAGTATCTTATATCATCAACGACTGCGTATGCGAAGTTTGGGGATATTCCAAAGCTCGTATGCTCATTTGGCTTGGCTTTGCCATGAACTTCTTCTTCGTTATGGTAGGAGCCTTGTGTGATGCAATTCCTGGTGCTCCTTATTGGGACAATGAAGAGGGCTTTCATGCCATCTTCGGACTTGCGCCACGTATTGCAGTAGCTTCTTTCATCGCCTTTATCTGTGGCTCGTTCATCAATGCTTATGTGATGAGCAAGATGAAAATTGCTTCAAATGGCAAAAACTTCTCGCTTCGTGCCATACTCAGCACAGTAGCAGGCGAAAGCATCGACTCGTTGATATTCTTCCCTTTAGCTCTAAGCAGCGTGGTTCCAGCCAAGGAACTCATATTGCTTATGGTGTGGCAGGTGATTCTCAAAACAGTCTACGAGATTATTGCTTTGCCTATAACCATACGTGTGGTAAAGGCTTTGAAGAAATACGAGGGCGAAGATGTCTACGACGAAGGCATCAGCTACGGCTGGTTTAAATTCTAAGATGGCACACATTATTTTATTTATAATCCAACACCCATAATAAAACATAAAAAAAGATGAGCGATACAAGAAAAGAAGATGGTCTGAAGGCTCTCGGCGCTAAGACCGAATATAAGATGGACTATGCTCCTGAAGTATTGGAGACTTTCGTCAACAAACATCCAGGAAACGACTATTGGGTACGCTTCAACTGCCCAGAGTTCACATCCCTCTGCCCTATCACAGGTCAGCCAGACTTTGCAGAGATTCGCATCTCTTACATCCCTGACGTGAAGATGGTAGAGAGCAAGAGTTTGAAACTCTATTTGTTTAGCTTCCGCAACCATGGCGACTTCCATGAAGACTGCGTAAACATCATCATGAAAGACCTTATCCGCCTCATGGATCCTAAGTATATCGAGGTTACAGGAATCTTCACTCCTCGTGGTGGCATCAGCATATGGCCATACGCCAACTATGGTAAGCCCGGCACAAAATATGAGCAGCTTGCCATGGACCGTTTCGCACGCCACGAATAGTTGAAAGGTAAAAAGGTAAAAAGCCTTAGAAAGGTAAAAAAGTAGATAACCAGCTTGGTCTCTTACTTTTTTACCTTTTTACTTTTTTACCTTTTTACCCTTTTACCTTTAAGAGTCTTTTCTTAGTTTTCCGTTGCTTCTTGCAGCGCCTTTTTAGCCAAGCGTTCAGCTATTTGCTGAGCCCTTTTGTTTATGGCATTCGACGACGACTGACGATAATAGCTACGAGTCTTACCCTCAGAGCCAAGCACCAAAGAGTCGTCGCGAAGATAAATGATGTCGCAAGTATCCAGTTTCACATCCTTAATCTTCATCTTTGAACTCTTCTCTATATTAGAAATATCTGGCACACCACTCGTCATCACGAGTTTGCCATTCCAAATATGCCACTCCGTAAAGAATGCCAAATCAGGATAAACCACCGGACTTTCAGTCTCCAACGAGCTCTTGCTACGCACGTATCCCACACTACTTGCCGACCATTGACGCTTCAATGCAAAGCCATATTCACGAGGAATCATATAAGTAGCCTTCACAGAGTCAGGCATATTACGCTCCATACGCTCTTGCATCTTCTTCGACATCTTCTCATAGTCGCGCATCTTAGGCATTACAATATAACACCATGTTCCCTTCAGCTCATCAAGGTCGATAACGAGGTCGGCAACAGTAGAATCCTGTGGATTTACCACCAGTCCAATCCAGTCGCCCACCTTCAATGTGCCAAGCACCTTCTTGTTGCGAGTAGCGTCTATTATATTATAGTATTTAGGGTCGCTACCATCATTAGGCAGCAACACCACTACAGAGTCTGTGCAACCTTCGCACGCCAAACCGTAAACCGTTTTGTCGCCCTTCAGCTTCAATTCATCGTTGAGGTGTCCTTTCTCAACCTTCAATTCATTCTTATCACCACAAGCAGTCAAAGCCACCGCAGCAACGCACGCAAGTATAAATGTCTTTATCTTCATATTTGTTTTAGTCTTTCTTATGCAAAGATAGTGCAAACGAGTGGAAAAACAAAAGAAATACGAAGTTTTCTTTTTTATTTCCGAGTGCAGCCTATCTTATCTAAAGATAGTGCAAACGAGTGGAATAACAAAAGAAATACGAAGTTTTCTTTTTTATTGAACTTTCGCAAGTTCAGAATATAAAAAGAAGTACCTTTCTCATCTGCACAAATTCAATGATATGAGCAACATATATGGTCGAAACTATGCTAATAATATGAATAAAGTGTAAAAAAGGGAGACAAAGGAATATTAATTGGATTTTTTTGGCTAATTTTGCGGTCGGTTTTGAAAACTTCACTGAATACATTATGAAAAAGAAGATACAATTCAGTCTCGTTTACCGAGACATGTGGCAGAGCTCTGGTAAGTTCCAGCCACGCAAAGACCAGTTGGCTAAGATTGCTCCAGTTATCATTGAGATGGGATGCTTTAGCCGTGTAGAGACAAATGGTGGCGCCTTTGAGCAGGTGAACCTCTTGGCAGGTGAGAATCCTAACGATGCTGTTCGCGCGTTCTGTAAGCCATTCAATGAGGTAGGCATCAAGACCCACATGCTCGATCGTGGTTTGAACGCTCTTCGTATGTACCCTGTGCCTGACGATGTTCGTGCCCTCATGTATAAGGTAAAGGCTAAGCAGGGAACAAACATCACCCGTATTTTCGATGGTTTGAACGATGTGCGCAACATCATTCCTTCTATCAAGTGGGCTAAAGAAGGTGGCATGACTCCTCAGTGTGCGCTCTGTATCACCAACTCTCCTGTACACACCCTCGAATATTATATGAACATTGCCGACAAGCTCATCGCTGCTGGTGCAGAGGAAATCTGCTTGAAGGACATGGCTGGTATCGGTCAGCCTGCATTCCTCGGCAAGCTCACAAAGATGATCAAGGACAAGTATCCACAGATCATCATCCAGTATCACGGTCACTCAGGTCCTGGTCTTTCTATGGCTTCTATCCTTGAGGTTTGCAACAATGGTGCCGACATCATCGATACTGCCATCGAGCCTTTGGCATGGGGTAAGGTTCACCCAGACGTAATCTCTGTTATCAGCATGCTGAAGAACGAGGGCTTCGAGGTGCCTGAAATCAACATGAGCGCTTATATGAAGGCTCGTGCCATGACTCAGGAGTTTATCGACGAGTGGCTTGGCTACTTCATCAACCCTGGCAACAAGATCATGTCTTCACTTCTTCTCGGTTGCGGTCTCCCTGGCGGTATGATGGGTTCCATGATGGCAGACCTTGGCGGTATGCGTCAGACTATCAACAACATCCGCAAGAAGAAGGGCGAAGAAGAGTTGTCTATGGACGACCTCTTGATCAAGCTCTTCGACGAGGTAGAGTATGTATGGCCACGCGTTGGCTACCCTCCATTGGTAACTCCATTCAGCCAGTATGTTAAGAACATCGCTTTGATGAACCTTCTCACTATGGAGCAGGGCAAGGGTCGCTTCGTGATGATGGACGACTCTATGTGGGGTATGATTCTCGGTAAGAGTGGTAAGATTCCTGGAACTATCGATCCTGAGCTCGTAGAGCTTGCTAAGAAGCAGGGTCGCGAATTCACCGACGTTGATGCTCACACATTGCTCTCTAACGCTCTCGACGACTTCAAGAAGGAGATGGACGAGAATGGTTGGGAGTATGGTCAGGACGACGAAGAACTCTTCGAACTCGCTATGCACCCAGAGCAGTATCGTAACTATAAGAGCGGTCAGGCTAAGAAAAACTTCCTTGCTGACCTTCAGAAGGCTAAGGATGCTAAGCTTGGTAGCTCGCTCACACCAGAGCAGATTTCTGCATTCAAGCATGCTAAGGCCGACGCTATCGTGGCTCCTGTCAAGGGACAAATCTACTGGGAATTCCAGGGCGAAGGCGAATGTGCTCCTGCTGTTGAGCCTTTCATCGGCAAGGAATACAAAGAGGGCGACAGCTTCTGCTTCATCCAGGCTCCTTGGGGCGAGTTTGTAGAGGTTAAGGCTGCTCTTGGTGGCAAACTTGTTGAAATCAATGCTAAGCAAGGCTCTAAAATCAACAAGGGCGACGTTATCGCTTATATTGAGCGCGACGCTGAATAATGTTTAATGTTTAGTGTTTAATGTTTACTTTGCAGGTATGGGGCGTTAGCCAAATTAAACACTAAACATTACAAACTAAACATTAAATAAATGGATTATCAAGCAATTATTGATAAGTATTATCCTGAGGATGATGCCCTACGCACCATCCTCATCACTCATAGCCAATCTGTAGCGCAAAAAGCGCTACAGATTGTTTCGTTACATCCCGAACTCAATGCCGACCGCCAATTTGTAGAGGAAGCAGCTATGCTCCACGACATCGGCATATTCAAATGTGATGCTCCTGGCATACATTGTTTTGGCACCGAACCATACCTCTGTCATGGTCGCATAGGCGCCAACTTGCTAAGAGCAGAAGGCTACGATCGCCATGCTCGTGTATGCGAACGACATACTGGCGCTGGCATCACCAAACAACAGATAGAAGAAAGTCAGTTGCCCCTGCCACATCAGGATTTTCTTCCTGAGACTATAGAAGAACAGATAATCTGTTATGCTGACAAATTCTTCAGCAAGACACACCTCGACCGTGAGAAAACTCTACAGCAAGCCATTCATAGCCTTGAGAAATTTGGCTCTGATGGTGTAGAGAGATTCAAAAACTGGGCAGAAAAGTTTGAATAACATTTATGAGAAAACATACCACGATAGCCATAATCCTCATGGCAAGCATCTTCATGCTTGCAAGCAATGGTATGCCCTTTGGCCAACGAGCTCAGAAGCAACGCTTGGCTAAGGACTCCGTAGCTATGAAGGATTCTGCAGCCGTCAGCGACTCCATGGCCATCGCCGACAATAAATCCATGCCCGACACCATAGGCATGGACTCCCTGCAACTTGCCGTCTACCATCACAACAAACAGATAGACGACTCCATACATCTCGACTCTCTAAACCGTCAACGCAAAAATGGTATTGATGCACCTGTAGAATATTCTGCCAACGACTCTATAATCTACGATGCGTCATCAAATACCGCATTCCTTTTTGGCTCATCGAAGGTTGACTACGAGAACATGAACCTTGAGAGCGACAAAATTTATATGAGCCTCGACAGCAGCTTGGTTCACGCTACAGGTTCTCCAGACTCTACCGAAGAAGACGGACTCAAAGGAAAGCCTGTCTTTACCATGGGCAACGACACCTATAATACCGACACCATGGCTTTCAACTTCAAGACCAAGAAGGGCTTGATACAGAATGTGAAGACGCAGCAAGAGGACGGTTTCTTGACCTCACAACTGAGTAAGCGAAATGCTAATGGCGAAATATTCCTGCAGCATGGTCGCTATACCACTTGCGATGCCGAGCATCCTGACTTCTACATAGCTTTGTCGAGAGCCAAAGTGCGCCCTGGCAAGGATGTAGTGTTTGGTCCTGCCTACCTCGTTGTGGCAGATGTACCATTGCCATTAGCCATTCCTTATGGTTTCTTCCCATTCTCAAAGAGCTATTCTTCGGGTTTCATCATGCCTACCTATGGCGATGAAAACAGTCGTGGATTCTATCTTCGTGACGGTGGATATTATTTTGCGTTGAGCGACAAATGCGACCTAAAACTCTTGGGCGAAATATACACCAAGGGCTCATGGGGACTTTCTGCAGCCAGCAACTACCGCAAACGATACAAATTCTCAGGCAGCTTCTATTTCTCATACCAAGACACAAAGACTGGCGACAAGGGTATGCCTGATTTCCAAGAGCAAAAGAGCTTTAAGCTGCAATGGAGCCACCGCCAGGATGCTAAAGCCAATCCTTTCAGCACACTCTCGGCAAGCGTAAACTTTGCATCTACAAGCTATGAGCGCAACAACCTCAATTCGCTCTACAATCCGCAGACCATGACGCAGAGCACGCGTACTTCTTCTGTTAGCTGGAGCACCACATTCTCAAGCATCGGACTGTCGTTGAGCTCTACTGCCAACCTCTCGCAAAACATGCGCGACTCTTCTATCGCCATGACTCTGCCCGACCTCAACATCTCGCTCTCGCGTTTCTATCCTTTCCGCCGCAAACATGCTGTGGGCAAAGAGCGCTGGTACGAGAAAATTTCTATGAGCTATACAGGCCACTTGTCTAACTCTATCAGCACCAAGGAAGACCAGCTCATGAATAGCAACATCATAAAGGATTGGCGCAATGGTATGCAACACAACATACCTATCAGCGGCAACTTCATGTTGTTTGACGTAATCAACGTTAGTCCTTCGTTCAATTTCACCGACCGCATGTACACCAATAAGGTTACACGCTCATGGGACGAAGCCAACCAACGGGAACTTTGCGACACCACCTATGGTTTCCACAACGTCTACAACTGGAACCTCAGCCTCTCGGCAAGCACCAAGCTTTATGGTTTCTATGTTCCTAACCGCAAGCTCTTTGGCGACAAGATTGTTGCCGTGCGCCACGTGTTCACACCACAGGTTAGCTTCAGCTATGCTCCTGATTTCAGCACAAGCCACTATGGCTACTACGATTCATATCTAAAGACCGATGCCAATGGCAATGTGTCGTTAGTAGAATATTCTCCTTATCAGAACTCCCTCTATGGTGTTCCTGGCAAGGGCAAAACAGGTAGCATATCGTGGGACATCTCCAACAATATCGAGATGAAAGTGCGTAGCGACAAGGATTCCACAGGCTACCGCAAGCTAAGCATCATCGACGAGCTTGGCGCTTCTATGTCGTACAACATGGCAGCCAAGGTTCGTCCGTTGAGCGACCTTTCCGTACGTCTCCGCTTAAAGTGGTGGAAGAAATATACATTCAACATGAATGCCGTATTTGCCACCTATGCCTACGACCTCGACGAAAATGGCAAACCATACGTAGGCACACATACCGAGTATAGCCGCGGACGCTTCGGTCGTTTCCAGGGTATGTCGCAAAACATCTCCTTCACCCTTAGCCCCGACCAGCTACGCAAATGGTTCGGTCATGGCGACAAGGACGATGAGAAAGATGGCAAAAGAAACAAAGACGACGAAGAAGGTATGGATACCGACATCGAAAGCAATGTCGACGACGATATGATACAGGCTCAGCGTGGCGCAAAAAACAAGAAGAAGGGTGCACTTGCCGAAACCGACGGCGATGGCTACATGGCTTTCTCTATGCCTTGGTCTATGACTTTCGGCTATGGTATCACAATGCGCGAAAATACAAGCGGCAAGTTCAACACCAAGACTATGCGCTATCCGTATAAGTTTACTCAAACCCTGAACGTGAGTGGCAACCTGCGATTGAGCGAGGGCTGGAACATCAGTTTCTCTTCTGGCTACGACTTCGAATACAAGAAAATGTCTATGACCACAGCCTCATTGCAGCGCGACCTCCATTGCTTCAACATGAGTTGCTCTGTGGTGCTTGCACCATACACAAGCTACAACTTCAGCTTCCGATGCAATGCCGCCACCCTCACCGATGCTCTGAAATACGACAAGCGAAGCGGATACAGCAACGCCGTTCAATGGTATTAATCCACAGTGTATATAGATAAACCGCACACATCTCTACGAAATAGCAACGAGAATGTGTGCGGTTTTTCCGAAAAAACCATAAAAAATGAAGTAGGCTTCGTTGCCCAATGAAGTAAGCTTCATTGTCCAACGAAGCCTGCTGCATTTTTAGACATAAATTTATAAAGACATGAACACTATTAAAACATTTATATTAGGAGGAATTATCATTGGAATGATATCTTGCACAGGCACAAACAAGTCGCAATTGGTAGGTGCGTATAGTAAAAGTTCTAAGCTGACAGCCAAAGACGATTCTATTTTCAGAGTTGCAGTTCTATCGCATAGCGATTTACTACTTAAGCCACTAAAAGTATCACGTCAGGTCGTGGCTGGCACGAACTACCGCTTTGATTGCATCGATAATAACAATAAGCATGTAGAAGTCGTGGTATACGAACCTCTATCAACTCAGGAAGAAGCTCGTATATTGAATATCGATGGTAAAGAATATACTAAATAATTAATTCCTCTGTATAAAGTTTTTCCACGTTTGTTTGAGATATTCTAGTATATATTGTATTTTTGTAGAATAATAGCTTAAGCAAACGAGTATGGAATCAACAGAGTTAGAGAAATATCTGAAATTGGCAGATATTGCCTACGACGGCAAGAATGGTGCAGAGGCTTATGAATATGCATCAAAGGCATTAGAAATAGATATGACTTGTGCGCAAGCATGGTATATGAAAATGCTGGCAATAGGTCTGGTTGCCAGTTTCCCGTCTGACCTTAGGGTTTCAGAAGCCATCACATATGGCAAAAAGGCTATGGCTTTAGACCCTGGGTTGACAAATGATGTTTATAGCTTCTATCTTAAATATGCCATAGAACTTATGCATATTATGACAAAGCTGATGAGACAAAACTTGATGTTTGACGATGTCATAAAACAAGAGCAGGCTTTCATAGAACTACGAAAGGCTGCGCCTGCTGATGTTGTGTGTAATAGTCTAGAGCTTACGGCTCTGTGCGTAGACCTTGCCAAGAGCTTGGTGGCATACGAGAATGCTATAGAAAAGGCTTGGAGCCAATCGCAGATGAATGGTTATTTCACAGAGGCTAAGCGCCGTAGGTATAAGGAGCTTATTCCGCTAATGCTGGAAGGTGTGCCTGAAGAGGTAATACAAAACACAACGGGCTTAAGCATCAAAAACAAGAATTCTGTAGCATCGGCAAAACAAAACAACAAACTCGCACAGAGGGGTTGCCTATGGTTTGTTGTTATCTTCATCACCGCAATATTTGTCTTTGCTAAATGCAATAGCTAATAAAATAATTCATGATAGCGCGGGTATGAAACAAAACAGTTTGAAGGGTCTATACGCCACCTTGTCATCGTGGCATATAGACCCTTGTCGTCTGTTTATCCCCTTAGCCTTTATCTCAAATTTCAACGAACTATTGATAAAACACAACCATTACTTAACGTATTTGTAACAGCATAGAAACATACATTAAATACCTTTGCATGCACATACAACAAGAATTCGGGAAAATATATTATTAAGTACAGACAAAGAAAATGAAAAAGATTAAGATTGCAAGCTTTATCGCTATGGCACTCATGGGATGTAGCTCGGTATATGCGCGACTAACAAACACAAAAAATGTTCAACGTCCAAAGCTTGTTGTTGGCATCGTAGTTGACCAAATGCGTTGGGACTATCTCTATCGCTATCAGAAGCGCTATGGCGAAGGTGGATTCAAGCGTTTGCTTGGCAAAGGAATATCCAAATACTGGCGACATCGTGAAGAGCGTGATGAACTATCAGGTGTTCTTCAATCGCGATGTTATCAAGGCGCAGAATATGGATTTTGACAAAATCAAACAGATTGTTGTAAATAGCTTAAAAGAAGACTCATGCGTGCTGTATGCTTGCGACATGGAGAAGACTATGACAGAGAGTATCCCTAAGGAAGTTAAATTCAGAATCATCAATGGCTACAATCGTGAACGTAGTGGCGACGTAGTCGTTGTATTAAAGCCAAACTACTATGCTCACGGCATGAAGGGTACCGACCATGGTGCATGGAATGCATACGACACCCACATTCCTCTTGTATTTATGGGATGGGGCATCAAGCATGGAGCTACCACAAAGCAGACCTTTATGACCGACATAGCTCCAACCGTCGCAGCCTTGCTGCACGTTCAGGCGCCTAATGGTTGTATAGGGAAACCAATATTCGGGAATATTGTAAACCAATAAATAATATAAAAGAAACGATATTTATAAACAATACAGGCTACATGCTTGAATAGGGAGACCTATTGCATGTAGCCTGCATTATTTATATGTTTTCTCGCTCATTGAGCAAATACGTGATAAAGTCGTCAGAGATATTTGAGATTTCTTTTTTGTCGTATATGGTCAGCAAGTCTATTACAATAACATCCTCTTCTTGGTAAAGGTTGTAAGTGATAACCCTTGCTCCACCACTTTTACCTTTACCTTTGCTGGCGATAGCCATTCTTACTTTTCTAACCCCTCTACCAAGACTGCTGCCTTGATAAGGATCCTTTTCCAATTCATTAAGGAAAGTTTCATAATCGTCAATTATAGAACGATACTTCTTAGTTAATTTTCTAAGTTGTCGATCAAACTCCTTTTCTACACTTATCCTTACTTCCATACTAATCCTCTTCACGAAGTTTTCTCAAGAATTCCCTTGCATCCATCGGCTTAGTTCCATTCTTTTTGTGCTCCTCCATTTGGTCGAGTGCTCTATTAAGACTTTCTGACACATAAGCCTCCTGTTCAGCCTGAGTCATGTAAGCCTCTTGATAACTTTTTGTTGGCTTAGAAATAGTATTTGATAATTTATCGGCATAATCCTTAATCTTGGCGACAAACTCGTCAAGTGTATATTTGCCTGTTGTAGCTACTTGCAGTTGAATATTAATAGTTTCCATTTTATTCCTTTCTTCCGAATTACGCTTACAAAGCTAATAGTATTTCTTGAAAGTACCAAACGTTTAACCTTTTTTTCGCCATACCGCTTGCCGTTTAACATGATTATAATTATCTTTGCCATAAGATAGGCATGAGCCTGTCTACATTTCTATCGACAAGGACGTGCTAAGAAAGCAGGATGCCATTACCGATTGGAGCAATGGAGACATGACTCTCTTGCAACTTCAAGCCGTGTTGCGCATAATCTATGCCCACGAGAAAGTAATCGGCGTGGACATAACAGGCGAATGTTCTGCCACGCTCGACTATCTCTCTGAAGTAAAGGATGCGTCGGTAAACAATAGAGCCAACGAGGAACTGATGAAAATGATAATGTATGAGGGTCTAAACTGAACTTTTTAATTTGAACATTATTTATAATCCTCCGTCAACAATCCAGATATGTTGCTCATTGTCGTTACGAATTGCTATATGACGCTTCTCACGATTGCCTTCAGGTGTGGTTAGCGTATAGAAAACATAAACACCGACATATGATGAGTTTTTTCGTGTTTCAAAAGCGGAGACTTTGCAACCCTTCAGTTTATGGATAAGTTGTGGAAGAATAGATTTATAATAGATAAGGGCTTCTGCTGCTTGGCTATCTTTATCGGCTATTATTGCATTTAGAATGCGCTTGGCTGCTTGTTGAGGGGTCTCATTTTGCAATTGTTTTAGGCGATTGCTTGATGTGGCTCGCTGCTCCGTTATGTCAGTCCATTCTGCGGTTGGCAGACGAGTGATTTCGCCCTTGTTAAGCATCACATTGTAACGGATATTGTCGATATGTAGCAACAAAATTTTCTTACCATCCTTAATCACCCACAGCTTCACGAAACGCAATAGACCATCGTTCTTGGTAAAGGTGTTCTCTACGATGAGGCGACAGTCATCCATTTTTCCTGTCTCAAAGAGTTGTCGCAAGTCACTATTTTTTTCAACACCATCAACTGTCAGAACTATCGTACTATCGCTCTCCACCTGCATCATCTTGTTCTCATTCGATAGCTTGATGGCAGATTTTTGAATAGTCAACAGTCGTTCTGGGAATATTAGATTTGCGAAATGTTCCAAGAAGTCAGATTCTTGACTTCCTTTAAGATAGAGCACATTGGGTATCCACATATATTGATTTCTGCCATCTGAAACAACAGTACGACCATTAGCTTTCTCTACGCGATAAAATAAGAAGTCGTTTTGTCTTAACAATTTAATATCTATCTTCACGAATGGCATTGCAGGGTCGAAGGTTGCGAAATTTTCTTGTTGCGTGGTGCGAGCGTATACCTCCATCTGGAAACTACCAACGTTCTGTACGCTTTGGATGCTCTGTTGCAAGAAGGTGAGTTTAGCATCGTCAGCGACAGCTGGTGTTGAAAACAGATGATTCCATCCAATAACGAAACCGAAAAGAAAGATGGCTACAGCCGCGGCATAGCGCCACAAGCGATGTGTGATTTTTGTCTTTCTTATATTGACAGTATCCAGAGGTTGTAGAATATTGAAGGTTTTGCGCAGTTCGTCGTAATAAGCCTTACAGTCATGACAGTTAGCCATGTGTTCGCGCAATTGAGCCTGAGCCTGCATATCTATATCCTTGTCAAAAAGGTCAACCACCTTTTCTTTGAAATCATTGCAATTCATAATCTTGTCTTTTAGTCGTTGTTAATTGTTTTTTTCATACCCTTACGGAGTTTCTCTAATCCATATAAGAAGCGAGACTTCACCGTTGGGAGCGGTAGTGAGAGAATTTCTGCGACCTCTGCAAAACTGTTATCACCATAGATTCTGAGGCGGATAACTTCTGCCTGTTCATCAGGTATCTCTGTCAGCAAATGGACTATACGTCTATAGTCGACCTCGTTCTCATGGTCTGAGGTTTCGACAACATCCATCCTCTTGTCCAATTGGATAGTCTTAACTCTATTGGTAAGTGTTTGCCATTTGGCACAGATGTTCGTCAACGTACGAAAGATATAACTACGTAAGTTGTTTATCTGTAGGTCGTCAGCATCAGCAATTCGTGTGTGCAACTTCAAAAATGTATCTTGCAACACATCTTTAGCATCATCCTCGTTGCCGAGTCTGTAGCAAGCATATCTCAGCAGATGCGCCCTTTCGGCTTTGAATACATCTGCGAGTTTTTCTTGGGTGATGTCATTTGTTTTCTTCATGTTTTGTTTGTTTTAAAGATGCATCTACCATTAAGACCCCAATAGGCACAAAAAGATTTAAGTAACAACAACTTTTTTTTCATTTTATCATCATTTTTTCTAATGATGATTATACTACTATAAATTAGCAAATACAAAAATATAAAAGTATCAACATATAATCGTTTTTTAGTCTTTTTAAATTGAAAATGTGCAGCTAAGCGCATACGATAGTCGAAAAGAAACTGAAACACGGTAGTGCCAAACTCATACTTGAAAGCCTTCTTCAGAGTGCACTCGTTGGTACCTACCATAGAAGCAATTTCGTGCAGGATCTGACATTTTATCATCTTGCACCTTATTATATTAATAGCATTTATATTAATGTTGCAAATTTAATTATATCCTTAGATTTAAATACATTTATTCGCCAAAAAAGAAATCTATATCCTCAAAAACTTGTTTTTATTCCCTTATATTAAAATTTCCTACCCCATAAATGCCTATCTTTGCAATCTCATTGGTGATGATAGCAATTGTTAGCCTGTACTCTATCAGAGTGATAGTAGGGATTGATTGGCTGTTGCATGAGTTTACTTATCTGCAATTCTTCTCGTCCATAGTACCTGCGTTACTCGTCTATTGCTATTTTCCTGGATTGAAACGAGAAAAGCAAGTATAGTAAGCCATTTTCCCAAAGTCACACTTTATTTTATAATCCCATTATCCGTATCTCGCAGGTTTATTCTCTTTTCCGCCGACTTATGCTTGCTGCCTCGGCTCAGTCGCCATGAGATATTCAAGGAGATCAGATTGCCGTTGGCCTTTGAGTAGCCTACAGTATGCTTATGGATATTGCGGTTGAGCAATTCATTCTCGTACGACTTGTAGTTGCTCTTGAATGGATTTGCCCATGACAACGAGAATTGCAAATCATGCCATGTGTAGGATGCTTTCAGTACAGAATAGGCTCCGTTGTAGCCTTTAGATTCGCCTTCCAAGAATCTATTGCCATTATCAACATAGCCTTGCAAGGTGAAGTTGCCGAGATAAGCAGTGATGCTGCTGGCATAGAACCATGAGGTGTAGCAATGTGTATAGTCGTAGCCGAAATTGAAGCATCTGTAAATTCCTCCATTAGCTGCAATCTGGAGCTTTTCGGGCAAGAGCCAATAGCTGGCGTACGCATAGACATCCAGTACATCAATCTCCTTTTGGTTTATCTGGGTATAAATAAACTGATTGTCGTCCGTCCGCTCATAGTGAGCCATATTAGGTTTTAGACATTGTTTATAATAACCTTCAACGAAGGTCTGCAAGCGACTGGTGTTGTATGAAACACGTAGACGATGCTCCATATCGTGCGAAGGTTTCAGGTCGGGATTGCCAACTGTCCATTCCATACTGTTTGTGCGAATCGTAGCATCACTCGTCATGGCTATGCGCGAGACTTTGTCCTGCATCTGATAAGTATAGCTCAGCTGCATGCTGTTATTAATCTGATAAGTTAGCGATGCCTTTGGGTGGAAAGTCCAAAAGTTATACCTATGCCCATTCTGAGTATAATGGATAAAACTTGCCCCCATTCCTAATGCGTAGCTAAACGGTTGGAGCATGCCCTTGATTTCGGCAAAGGCATATAGACGGTTGTTGTTGGTCTTGGTCAAAGAAGAAGCGTCACCCGAATAGTCGTTCTTTATATGCTTATGGCTATAGTTTAAGCCGGTAGAGAAAGTGAAGGGCTTCAGTCGGTTCTCGTAGATTACCTCTGTAAGCAGAGAAGCCGTCTTGCCATCCACATCATATTTATAAGGTGCGCCCTCGTCATAAAAGCTGCTTGTCTGTGTGGAGATATATGTTCCTACTGCATTGGCTGTAATAGACTGACGTGGGGTGAGCTGACGAAAGAAATAAATATCCAATACTGGCGAATAGCTCTTGTCTTTCGCTCTACTTGTTGCTTTATATTGGCGAGTGCCGTCCACAATGTCCTTAACTGTATAATTGTCTGGAGCGTTGTTGAATGCTCCACTCAATGATGCCTGAAAGACTGTTGCCGTTGAGTCTGCCCAGTTATAGGTTAGCTTAGTGTCATGCGATATGGATTTACGAAGCGACTCAACATCGTTTCGCTCAATAGTATAGATACGGCCATCTTTCAAGGTGTAATCTGCTGTCTGCCTGCTCTTTTCGCCTTTGGTTCTATACCCACTCACATCATACGAAAGAGATAATTCGCTCTTGCCCTTGTTCCATTTACCATAAACCATGTCATCGCCCTGCAACGTGGTAAGCGCTGATGTAAGGTCTGTGCCGATAGTATATCCGCTCTCGTTCCTGCGTGTTACGATATCTATGACATAGGCTATGCCGTCACCATAACGAACGCCGGGATTGTTTATAAAGTCAATCTTAACGATGTCCTTTGGATTGAGAGCCAACATCTCCGATTTGCCAACCACGATACCATTTATTCTAATTTGAACTCCACCCCTATTGTCGATGGCAGTAATAGAATGATTGATGTTGTCGATACGAAGATTGGCAAGTGTGAGTTTCTCAAGAATGCTGTAACCATTGTTAGAAGCTTGCTTCTGAGCATCGGAAGGATAAATTATCATACCGTCAGTCTTGTTCACAACCTTGGCTGCTTTTACTGTAACTTCGTTGAGCGTGATAGTCTTCTCCACATCCTGAGCATAAGCACAGAATGTGGAAAAGAGAATAATAGAAAATGTAATCAATCGTTTCATTTGCACCATGTTTTTTGTTTTTGGTGCAAATTTATATTCTCCTTGCAAGAGAACCAATTTAAAAGGCTGACATTTCCCTGACAATTGGCTGACAAAAAGCCTATCTATTTGATTTTCAAGCTATAGCTCTTGCCCCTGTCCGACTCTATCTTCAGCATGCTATTAACTTCTATAATAGGTTTTATGCGCTTTATCAGAGTGTAGAGCGTGTCATTGGCATCAGGTTTCTTGGGCCATAACTGGTCGCAAATCTCCTGTTTGGATAGTGTATGAGTGTCTTTTCTCAAAAACATTTCGAGCAAGGAATGCTGCATCGGGGTAAGGTGAATCTGCTCACCCGATTGCGTCATAAACATATCGTTATCGAACACTATACCTCCATACGACAGACCTTGCACTATCAGCTCAGGCCTATTCCTCCTGACGTACCACAGACTGCCCAATAGCCACAACATTCCAACCATGAGAAGAGAGCCTGAAGCCTTTTGGTCAGACAACATGAATGTAGTTGCAAAACCACAGTTAGCCTCAGCCACAAGCTTAGTCTCCAAACGTCCATCCCTACGCACAGTACGCATGGCTATACCTGCCGTATCTTTCAGTTCGGCAATGGTCAGGCAGTTGCGATAGCAGCGAATAGTATCTGTAGTAACTACATTGTCAGGCATTTTTGCAAGCACCTGATCCAATGCTTGGTTCACATCCTGTGCTATCATATACTCAGTTCTGCGATAACTATTAATGCTTGAACTTAATGCACAAAGCATAAGGAAGCAGAAAACTATGTATGGAAGAGTTTTCATTATTTTCACATTATGATATACACTTTTCAACACATAAAACTGTCGTCATGTTACACTTTTCGAAACATAATACCGTCGAATTATAACACTTTTCGACACATACTTCTATTGCAAAGCTACACTTTTAGACACATACAGCCAAAAGAAGCGCCTCATTTCTCCACTATATTAAGATAATTTAATTTATCTTTTACCTATCTCTTTCATAATATAGTTACTTAGGAGGATATTATAATCACAAGAATTAACTATGATTATCCGACAAACATAGGGGATTATTAAATAGACTATTTTTAAATATCAAAACAACAAAAGCACCAACCGCATATTCTGCAACCACCAATATTGGTTTACGAATATGTGATTGGTGCTTATATTTATATCCAAATCATTTTTTAGATTTGGAGGATAAGCCCACACACGTGTGGATGCTTACTTCTTCGTGGATGCTTACTTCTTCTTTGTCAGCACATAGAGCTTAGCCATTTCGCCCTCAGGCTCGTTGCCAAGCGAATCGGTCATGATGATGCTGTTGGCATCCTTCACCTTGTAGTAAGAAGTTTCACCACTCGATGGACGAGTAATCTCAACCACATTATTTGCCAACACCTTGAAGATGCCGCTTGCCTCGTCGTGACCATCCTTGCGCTCCAAATAGTCGGCAGAATACTGATATGTACTGTCTGCATTTAGAGTCAATACGGTCTTTATTCCTGGGCAATCAGCAGCAGGGAGAGTACCCTCGTAGGTACCAACGAGCGACTCTATAGCCACGCCATCAGCAGCAAGCGAATCGTTTTCTACAACGCTCAAGCTATCCTTACCTGTCTCATTACCATTTGTTTTGCCATTGCATGACACAACAAACAATGCAGCAACAACTGCTGCCATTAAAACTAATTTCTTTTTCATTTTTCCTACTGTTTTTCCTTAAATTAATGTTCTTGTTAAGAAGTTAGAGAAGTTATCACTCCCATTGGTCGCTATAAGCTAAAGTCTCTACTTCCAAAATATTTTGTCTATAAACTCATATTTCTTTTCCATCTGAGCGTCTGCCTTCACCTTGGTATCTACATCTATCTGCATTACAGGTGCTACGGCTTTACCATTTGTAGCAGGCCACTCAGGCAAGCCTAAGCCATTAGGGTTGCCAGTCTTCACGAAGTTTATATAATACTGACTAAAGATGTCGCTAACCATATAGTCTTCTGGTTGCCAATTATACACACGGTTGGTAGGCAATGTAGCCATAGCATATTCGATATCTGCAGAATGCACGGCACCCTTGTCTCTACGTACAGGTAATGCACCTTCTTTAGCATCCACCACTCCACCAGCCAAGGCTGCCACCTTGCCCTTGATAGCCATAGCAGGACGAGGATGACAATAGCGATAGCGATAAACAGGCTGTCCGCCAGTAAGCTTATGCATGTTGCCCCATTTCCATGTGGCATAGTCGAGGAACATATCTGACGCAAGGTCTACACCAGGCTGCTTCAAAACGTCCTTGTCGCTATTGATGCCATACAGGCGGAATAGCTCATCGATATTTTCTTCGCCAAATAGAGCCTTTGCACCTTCTTTCAAGTTCTCTACCGTTGGCTGCTTACCCTTGAGTACAGATCCAGGAGTCATCTCTTGATTGTTACCACCAACGAGCAAAGCCACCTTAGTCTGATTGCCCTTAGCAAACACCTCCACAGGTTGTTCGGTAAGGAAATAGCCGTCTACATTATAGACCGGAAGGGCTCTAACGCTTGCTAACTTCAACAGTTCTTCGGCAGGCATAGCACGAAGTTCGTTGAGACATTTCTTGCCAGCATCCTTGCCCACCTTCTTACCCGTTTTCTTACCTTTTTCTAATAGTATCTTCTGAGCAAGAGCCACACCCTTGTCTTCAGCTTCTTTCAAGGTTGCAATCTTCTGGAATCCCATCACCGAACCGCTCGAGCCCATAGCCTGAGCAAAGAGTCCTTGGCATAGAGGCGATGCCATCAAGGCGCTAACCGACATAGAGCCAGCCGACTCTCCAACGATAGTGATGCGATTAGGATCGCCACCAAAAGCTTCGATATTGTCCTTCACCCATCGTATGGCTGCCACCTGGTCCATGAAACCATAGTTGCCCGAACCTTTATAATCTGTTTCTTTCGACAGCTGTGGATGAGCAAAATATCCAAATATGCCCTCACGATAGTTGGCGGTGATAGAGATTATGCCCTTGCGAGCCATAGCGTCGCCAGCATATCGAGCCTCGCTACCGCTACCAGCCATAAGTCCTCCGCCATTAAAATATATCAGCACAGGCAGATGTTCCTTCATGGTCTTGGCAGGTGTCCATATATTAAGGTATAGGCAATCCTCGCTATTCACCTTGGTTCCGAAGTTCATATCTCCGTATATTGGTTCCTGCATCGGATTTGGTCCATACTCTTTAGCCTCTCTCACTCCATCCCAATGAGCCGCAGGCTGTGGAGCCTTCCATCTTAGGTTGCCCACAGGAGGCGCAGCAAATGGAATGCCTTTGAATACTGTAATGCCCGAAAGGTCTTTTCCTTCGAGTATTCCCTCTGTAGCCTTCACCTGCGTTTGTGCCATCATTCCCATGGCAGGCAGCAACAAGGCTATTGATAATAGTAATTTCTTCATAATTAGTTATAGTTAGGTTTTGCAAAGATATGATAAAAATCTCACGTTGCTCTTTTTACCTCTCTCTTTTTCGTGTTATTTTGTTTTTTTATAAGTACTTATTACCTTTCTCCACACTTTTTCTGACGAATAATCACCCAAACTCCACACTTTTTCTAACGAACAGCCAAATAAAATGGCTGCCTTTTCATGCTAAAGACAAGCATTTATGCTATATAGATAGATGCGGATAGCAAAGCTACCATTTGTATTAAATCATATTGTTCTCTAAGTTTTTTACTAAAACTTAAGTAAATGTCAATAAAAAATAGTACCTTTACGGCAACAAAAACAACAAAAAGAAATACAATAATATAATAAGAGAAATACCAAGAATATGATAACAGGCGAAATCAAAAATCAGATAGACCAGATATGGGACACATTCTTTGTGGCTGGAGTCACCAATCCAATCACAGTATTGGAGCAGATGACTTACATCTTTTTTATGAAGATGCTCGACGATAAGCAACTGCAAGAAGAAGACAACGCACGCGACTTCGATGGCGAAGTAAAGAATCCTACATTCCCTGCGGGCAAGATGTGGCTGAATCCAGATACCAATCAGGAAGTGCCATACGAAAGCATGCGATGGTCGGTGTTCCGCAATACAGGCTCTGAGAATATGTTCAATATGATTCGCCAAAATGTATTCGAGTTTATCAAGCATATCGGTACTGGCGAAGAGAGCGCCTATAGTCGATACATGAAGTCTGCCATATTTTTGATTCCAAATGCTCGCACGCTTACAAAGATTGTAGATGGTGTGGATGCACTCGATATGAACAACCGCGATGCCATGGGCGATGTGTATGAGTATATACTTGGCAAAATGGCTGCCTCTGGCACTAATGGTCAGTTCCGCACACCTCGTCATATCATCCGCATGATAGTAGAAATGATGGAGCCTACACCACAAGACTATATCTGCGACCCTGCCATGGGAAGTGCAGGATTCTTGGTTGAGGCAGTGAAATATATCAAAGAGAATCACGAGACAGCATTCTATGCTGCCGACGAAGTGCATCATATCAAGACTTCCTTGATTAATGGCTACGACACCGACCAGACCATGCTCCGCATTGGAGCCATGAACTTGCTGCTCCACGATGTTACAGCACCTCAGCTGGCGTGGCGTGATTCGCTTTCCGAACAGAATGAAGATCAGGCTTGCTATAGCTTGATTATGGCAAATCCTCCATTTGCTGGCAGTCTCGACAAAGGCAATGTGAACAAGAAGATTCTGGCTTATGCCAACACCACCAAGACCGAGTTGCTTTTCTTGGCTCAGTTTGTTCGCTCGCTTGAATTGGGTGGTCGTTGTGCCAGCATTGTTCCAGATGGTGTGTTGTTTGGCACATCAAGAGCCCACGTCGCCATTCGCAAGGAGATAGTAGAAAATCAGCAGTTGCGTGCTGTCATCTCTATGCCAAGTGGAGTCTTTAAGCCTTATGCTGGCGTATCTACCGCAGTTCTCATTTTCACCAAGACCAACTGTGGCGGCACCGACAAAGTGTGGTTCTACGATATGAAAGCCGATGGCTTCTCGCTCGACGACAAGCGTTCGCCTATTGCCGATAATGATATTCCCGATGTTGTTGCCCGCTTCAAGAATCTTGAGGCAGAGGCAAACCGCAGTCGCAAGGAGCAAAGTTTTTTTGTGCCTGTGCAAGACATCATCGACAACGATTACGACCTCTCTATCAACAAATATAAAGAGGTGGAGCGTGAGAAGGTGGAGTATGAACCTGTAAAAGACATTCTCGCACGCTTGCAGCAAACCGAAGGCGACTATGCCAAAGGCTTTGAGGAGTTGAAGGGAATGTTGGAGGAATAAATATGGACATAAAGAAAAACATAGTCGAAACGACGGAATACAAGCAACAGCAGGGCGTTTCTCTTTATCAAGATGTTTGCCACATCATAGAGCAAGGTAGAGAGCGGGCTTATAATGCTGTGAGCCAACAGATGGTTGAGACTTACTGGAATATAGGTAGACGCATCGTGGAGGAAGAACAGCAAGGCAAAGAACGTGCTGAATATGGAGAGCAAATCATTGAAAAACTTTCCAAGCAACTCACTCTTCGCTATGGCAGAGGATTCGGTCCAAGATACTTGCGTTCATTCCGAAAATTTTATCAGGTTGTTGATAGCTATGAGATTTGGAAATCGCGATTTCCAAATCTTACTTGGACACATATATACAAGTCTTTGCGTGTGGATGACCCTATTGCCATTCGTTGGTATTTAGAGACAGCTTCTCAAGAAATGTGGAGTGTTCGCACGCTCGACCGCAATATATCTACACAATATTACGAGCGACATTTTGCGCAGCCTCAGCTACCTACAGTCGAAACAGAGCCTAATAAATTTGAGTTGCTCAAGAGTCCCATAATAGCGGAGTTCCTTGGTTTCAAGGCTGACACATCTTTTTCTGAAGGAGAGTTGGAGACTGCTATTATCAGTCATTTGCAAGACTTCTTGATGGAAATGGGACGTGGCTTTGCATTCATGGGGCGTCAGCAATTGGTGCGCACAGACACGCAAGACTATTTCATAGACCTTGTATTCTATAATGTGGTATTGAAATGCTATGTGCTCATCGACCTGAAGATTGGTACCATCACACATCAAGACGTAGGGCAGATGGATATGTATGTGCGAATGTATGACGAACTGAAACGAACAGAAGGCGACAATCCAACCATCGGCATCGTGCTGTGTTCAGAAACTAGTAAGGATATAGCCAAATACTCTATCCTAAAGGGCAACGAGCAGCTCTTTGCTGCAAAATACAAGACATTCTTGCCGACAGAGGAGCAATTACGTACCGAAATTGAACGACAAAAACAATTATTCATGATGCAACATGAAGAAAATAATAAGGAGGAAAAAGTATGAGAGAAGGATGGGAATATAAGAAGTTGGGAGAGGTGTGCGAAATATACCAACCAAGAACATTATCAACGGATATGCTCACAGGTACAGGTGACTATCCTGTATATGGTGCTAATGGTATCATAGGATATTATAATCAATACAATCACAAAGACAAAGAAGTTCTTCTAACTTGTCGTGGGGCGACGTGTGGTACCATAAATATATCAAAGCCATATAGCTGGATAAATGGAAATGCTATGATTATTCATAGGAAGTCAGAAGAAATGTTTTTTGATTACCTTAAATATTTGATGCTTTCTATTGACTATTCATTTATTATAACGGGTGCAGCCCAGCCACAAATTACAAGACAAAAACTTGCGCCAACAAAAATTGGAATTCCTCCCAAGTGCACCCAGCTTGCGATAGTTTCCGAACTTGACAAGATAAACGAGTTGATTCGTTTGAAGGAGGAGCAACTTAAAGATTTAGACAAACTCGCACAAAGCATCTTCTATGAGATGTTCGGAGACCCAGTGGAGAATGAAAAGGGATGGGAGGTGAAGAAGTTGAATGAAATAGTATCAGATAATTGTTCAATATCTTATGGCATTGTACAGCCAGGTGATGGTATTGAGAATGGTGTACCTGTAGTTCGTCCTGTTGACATGACTGGAACTTTTGTATATCGTCAAGGACTTAAAAACACAACAAAAGAAATATCCGATTCGTATAAGCGAACAATATTAAAAGGTAATGAAATATTAATGTGTGTGCGAGGAACTACCGGATTAATAGCTATGGCTTCTTCCGAATTACGAGGATGCAATGTTACTCGAGGCATTACACCTATTGAATGCGGTAAGTCTTGCAATAAATGGTTTATATATTATCAAATATCCAATTCATCAATACAACAATATATTGCAGAATATACAAGGGGAATAGCATTAAAACAGATAAACATGAAAGATGTAAGAGATATTCCTCTTTGTCTCCCTCCCCTCCCTCTCCAGCAGCTCTTTGCCCATCGCATAGAGCAGATAGAGCATCAGAAGGCTGAGGTACAGAAATCGATTACCGACCTTGAAACCTTGCTTGCATCTCGCATGCAGTATTGGTTTGAATAAAACCGAAGCTATATGACGAAAGAGAATAAAGAAATGCTATTGAGCCTCATTCAACAACACAAGGAGTTAGGCATTAGTGAGCAGATAGATTACGAAAAGTTCTATCTGTACTCTATCATCACGCACTCTACAGCCATCGAAGGTTCTACTGTTACAGAATTGGAAGCTCAACTGTTGTTTGATGAAGGCATCACATCACAAAAGCGCACCTTGGTAGAACAGCTGATGAACCTTGACCTTAAAACAGCATACGACTATGGCATGAAGTGGATAAAACACCATGAAGCCATTACTGTAAATTGGCTAATCACACTTGCGTCAAAGGTTATGGCTCGTACAGGAAGTGAATATCATTCTCTTGGGGGAGATTTCTCTGCAGCCAAAGGCGAATTAAGAAAACTGAATGTGACAGCAGGCTTTGGAGGAAAGTCGTATATGTCGTACTTGAAAGTACCCTCAAGACTTGAAGCATTCTGTGAGGAACTGAACAAACGCCGTATGGCGATTGATAAGACAGATATTGCAGCTATCTATGAACTAAGCTTTTGGGCACATTTTGAATTGGTTTCCATTCACCCTTGGGCTGACGGTAATGGCAGAACATGCAGACTATTGATGAATTTGCTCCAAATAGAATATGGTATGTTACCTACCAAAGTGCTTAGGGAGGATAAAGCTGAATATATTCAGGCTTTGATAGACACAAGAGAGAATGAAGATATTCAGATATTTCTGGACTGTATGACCCAATTGCATTGTAAGCATCTAAAATGGGATATCGACCAATTTATCAAGTCTACGGCAGAGGAAATGGTCGATAAAATTGATTTTGCAGAGGAAATGGTCGATAAATGGTCGATAAAGCCAGCATTAGCTAAGAAATTGGCCAATATTTTAATCTTTGCAGACGGAAAGGATGAAATCACTACAGAGATCATCACCAAGCAATTTAACCTAACTCAAACAACTGCCAAACGTTACCTGCGCCAACTTACGGAGTTCGGCTATATCGAAGCACAAGGCGGCAATAAGAACAGAACATATAAAAAGAAATAACGATATATGGCTAAGAATTTTGATTATATCCTGCTTTTAGCAGAAGAGTTGCCAGGCTTCAAACGCTTGCACGAATACTGCGACATGGCTGAAACATTGCAGGCAACATATCCTGAGGCTTCAGCCAATAGTTCGCGCAAAGCCTTGGAATGGCTTGTGAAGAATATGTTGAAGATGAAAGATGCTCAGATGGATGAGCATGAAACACTCAACGATTTGCTTCATAAGCCAGAGACTTATGCTTTTATCAATAATGATACGAAGCTGGACGATGATATCCGTCTGGTTAGAAAGATTGGAAATTCTGCAAGCCATGACGGTGGCGAACCAGTAAAGAGGGTAAAGGCTTTCCGCTGTCTGCGTGCACTATATAATGTGGTGGCAGGATTCATGTATCGTTGGGGAGCCATGAAGAGTATCCCCGCTTTTGATGCTACGATAATTCCAGGAAGAATAGATGGTCCTGTGCAGACTACATCGCCAAGTCCACAGGTAGAGCCAGATGTGGTGAAGAGTGTGCCTAAGGAGAATGTAGAGCATCCAAAGTCGCCAATTATTCCAAAGGAAAGTCTGGCGAGCGAGGCTATCACACGCAAGTATCTCATCGACTATATGCTCATAGAGGCAGGATGGGATGTGCTCGAGGTGAAAGGCGATGTGCAAGGTGGCAAGGCTTGCATAGAGGTTGAGGTTGACGGCATGCCAAGCAAGTCGGGCAAAGGATATGCCGACTATGTGTTGTTTAGCCGTGGTGGCAAGCCATTGGCTGTGATAGAGGCCAAGGCTGCGACTCATGAATTGGAAGAAGGTCGCCGACAAGCCATACTTTATGCTGATGCCCTGGAACACAAGTATGGTGTAAGACCAGTAATCTATTATACAAATGGATTTAAGACCAATGTGATTGATGGTCTGGGCTATATGGACAGACCTGTATACGCCTTCCATTCCATGGACGACCTGGAACGATTGATTCAGAAGAGAGGTAGGGCAAGGATTAGCAATCTGAGCATTAATGAGAATATCACCAACCGACCTTATCAGCAGACAGCCATCAAGAGTATTGTGGAATGGCTGAATCAGCAACATCGTCGTGGACTGCTGGTACTTGCCACAGGTACAGGCAAAACTCGTGTCAGCATTTCGCTCTGCGATATATTGATGCGCAACGACTGGGTGAAGAATGTGTTATTCTTGGCAGACCGCACGGCTCTTGTCAATCAGGCACAAAAAAACTATGAGGCATTTTTGCCTAATGTAACAATGACGGTTTTGAGCGAAGAGAAAGAGCCTAATATGAAAGCACGCATCATGTTCTCTACCTATCAAACCATGATAAACTATATAGATAAGGAGGATAAGAAATTCACCATAGGAAAATTCGACCTTATTATTATAGACGAGGCACACAGAAGCGTGTTTGGAAGATATGGCGCAATATTCAACTATTTCGACTCTTTGCTTATTGGTCTTACTGCCACCCCACGCGACGAGATAGACCGCAGCACTTACGACTTGCTGCAACTGGATAATGGAACACCAAACTATAGCTACGACTATGAGGAGGCTGTTGCCGATGAATATCTTGTGCCATACAAAACGCTGCAGTATCATTCCAAGATTATGGAGACTGGTATAAAATGGGACGATCTGCCAAAAGAACAGCAAGACAAGCTCGAAGAAGTATGGGCTTACGAGAAGGCATTGGCTGGCATGAGCGACGAAGAAGAATATCATCGCGACATAGAGTCGAAGGAAATATTCAGCTATCTTATCAACAATAACACCATAGACAGAGTGCTACAGGAGTTGATGAAGAAAGGACTGAAGGTGCAGAGCGGAGAAGAAATTGGTAAGACCATTATCTTTGCTATGAACCACCTACATGCAGAACAGATAGTGAAGAGATTCCGTGAGCTTTATCCTGAAAAGGGAGAACAATACTGCCAACTGATAGATAACTATGTGAAATATGCTGGTGCCTTGATACTTGATTTTGAAGAGCTTGAGAAGATGCCACAGATTGCCGTTAGCGTGGATATGCTCGATACGGGCGTAGATGTGCCATCGGTGCTGAACCTTGTATTCTTTAAGCGAGTAAAATCAAAGATTAAGTTTATGCAGATGATTGGTCGTGGCACCAGACTATGCCCAGGATTATTTGGCAACAAGGATAAGAAGATGTTCTACATCTTTGATTGGTGCAACAACTTTGAGTATTTCTCTGTACACACAGAGGGTGCTGACCCTGTAGCAGTAAAATCGTTGACCGAACGCCTCTTCTCGCTTCGCCTGGATATAGCCTTTGCATTACAGTCGGCAGAACATCAGGAAAGAGAAGAAGACAAGAAGCTGCATGATGAATTGAAGGATATTCTGCATAGCCAGGTAGACAGTCTGAGCATGGCAAGAATTGACGTTAGAGAAAAAATAGCTAATATTGAGCCATATCGCAACAAGGAAGCTTGGACTTGCCTAAACGAGGTTGATTTGGCTAAGCTAAAAAGCATAGCCTCTGTTTTGCCTCGTCCTAACGAAAACGAAGCTGCCAAGAAGTTTGATATTCTGATGCTTCATCTACAGTTGGAGAAGGTAGACAGCATGGTGAATGCAGACAAATGCCGCACAAGCGTTATTGCTATAGCCAGGCTGTTGGAGGATAAAATTACGATACCTGTAGTAAAGGCTCGAATAGACACTATTCGCAAAGTGCAGACCGTGCAGTTTTGGGAAACAAGTACGATAGATATACTGGAACGTGTACGCAAGGAGTTGCGCGACCTAGTTCATGTGCTTGAAGAAGGACGTGACGACCGCAAGTTCATCATAGATATTGAAGACACCACATCGTCAGATGACGAAGCTGCAAGAGTTGAGTTGAAGGCAACATACAAACAGCGAGTGATAGAATATTTGGCAAACCATACCGACAACGCAACTCTGAATAAGATTCAGAATTTCGAGCAGCTAACAGCTGCCGATATAGAAGAGCTACAGCGCATATTCTGGGAGGAACTGGGCACACGCGAGGAATATAACAAGGAAACAGGAGGCAAACGATATAATAATAATGTGGCTGCTTTCATCCGCGTCATACAAGGAATAGACCGCAAGAAGGCATTAGAAAAGTATGCGCAATTTATCAAGTCTGCAAATCTGACTTCTGAGCAAGAGGAATACCTGAAGAATATTCTCGACTATATCAGCGTGAATGGTGACATTCTGCTTAGCGACTTCATGGAATATCCATTGAAGCTTTATCGTTGGCGCGATGTCTTTGGTAGCCAGTTTGTAAGTCTCAAAGACTTTATCCGCGAAGTGCACAATGTGATTTCGATTACTGCTTAATAACAAAAAACTATCGAGTGCAAAACTAAAGCATACATTATGCGATAGTTTTGCACTCGATAGTTTTAGAAGCTATAACACAGACGAAGAGCGGCGGCGGTGAAGTCGTCATCGTCGTTGGAGATATATTGGAAAGAAGGTTGAATGGAGATAGACTCCGAGAGTTGGCGCTTGAATGTTAGCTCCAAGGTGTATTCCTTGCCCTGCTGATAGCGTGCATATAGCCCCGACAAGCCACACTCGTTGCGGCTATCTTTATAGGTGCAGCCTGCAGCTGCATATCTATAGCAACAGCTCTCGCGAGAAGCATTTTCTGAATATTGCAACATGGCAGTAAGGCTCTTGTCGGCTATAGACCATAGCTGTTGCTCGCCATATATCCACCATGCACAAGTGGTCTTGCTCTTAGCATCATCAGCAGATGATAGTTCGCCTTCTTCGTCTACAGGGAATTGACGAGTGTGTATGGCTGCTCCAGCAAAATATTGTCCGCCCGAATATGCGTATTCCAACTGCGACATATTAAAGATGCCATCCTTCTTTGGTCGCACAAGGAATGGATTGTCATGACGATTCCATCCATTATACCCTACTCCATTATAGATGCTGTTTTTAAATGTCCACCCACCTTTGCTGATATCGAAATACAGAGTTAGTCCTGAATAAGGATAGTTGGCTATAGGATAGCTTGCGGCTATGGTTGGGAATATGCCACACGAACTATTTAGGAATAGCGCCGTGGCATCAGAGGTGAAGAAATCTTCGTTCACATTCCTCACACCAACAAACAGATGTCCATGCTTCCATTCGTGCATATAGCCAAGCACAGCTATGGCTGCCACAAAGTTGTCGGCTTCGATATTCGAGAAGCCTTGCCAATCGCCAAGTATGCCATCGTTGGATTTTGCCACATGGAGTGTTGCTGCTTCGAATGCTCCTTTACCATTATTCAACGGCAGGTTCATTTCCAATCGAAGCAGATTAAGCCAATTAGTATTTTTGTTCATATCCCATTGCCACTCCGTGGTGTATACGCCTCCAAACTCTTGGGCGTGAGACAGGCTGAAACATGAGATACATGTGATAAATAAAAGTATACGCTTGATCATTTAATCATTTTCCTTTCTAATCTTTTCAATTCTTTTACCCTTTTACTTTTTTACCCTTAAAAGCGGTTGCAAAGATACAATTTTTTCTTCAATTAGAAATCTCTAATGTCGCATTAAAGCCTTCTAATTGAGTTAATACGTGGCAAAAATCTATATAGAGTAATTTTGCAGTCATGAAAATCTACAGATATAAAAAACTTAGAAACTGAAGTAGGCAACGCTAAATATATTAAGCCCCTACTATCAATCACCCTACCCCATACTAAAAACCAACATTAAAGCCATTTCATGGAGCAATTCCATGAAATGGCTTTTCTTCTTTTTATTCTATTAACTCATTATGCTTTATTTCTCTTCTCCTACCACCCACACGATATCGCCTACTTCGAAGCGGCGGTTAGGATTTATCATGGTAAGGTTTTTCTGTCCCTCTTCCACTCCCACAACCATGAAGTTATAGCGTTGGCGCACGTTGCTTTCTTTGAGCGTTTTGCCAACAAGCGGACTATCGGCAGTGATGACGAGCTTCTGAAGTTTCATCTCACGATGTTCGATGTCGGCATCCTCAGGCAATAGCTCTGCCTGCATAGCTGCATTCATTATATTAAGCTGTTCGTCGTTGCCTATAGCTTGCAGCTTATCGCCCACAAAGAGCATCATGTTGCCATCAGGTATATTTATGCGATGGCTACCACGCAGAATGCTACTAACATGCACTCCGAAGCGATTGCCGAGTTTGAGTTGAGCAAGAGTCTTGCCAGCCCAAAGCGAATCTACAGGTACTATAAACTCAGAGATATGGATATCACGATCAAGGAGATGACCCTCAAAGAGTGGACGACGTTTGCCACTAACCTGTGCTTCAATATCGCGCGAACGAAGGTTTTGCACAAAGAGTCGCTCAAGACGTATGCTACGATGTTTTAGTCGGCGTGACAAAGCCATGAGCAATATCACCACAAGTGCGATAGTGATGATTAATGCGTTTTGGAATCGTGACAGATAGTTGCAGATATAGAATATGAAGCCTGCGCCTATTGCCACACGCACCAAGACTGTAAATATCAACGGCAGACGATTGAGTCGACTTTCTGTCCATAGAGCTTTAAACTCCTCGCTATGATTTTTCTTCATAATCATAGAACGCAAGAATGGCGAAATCATAGCCACGGTAAGGATACCAGTTATTCCATTTGCCCACCAATGAAGTTCCCATCCTGGCAGCAGTCTACGCATGAAAGGAAGGAATAACGAAAGCATTATAGCTACTACTGCAACCGAGAGGATTGAATATATCACCACATTCCACGCCATGGCTTTGAGCAGCGCACGCCAATGGTTGTTCTCGGTTTGAGTGGTATGGTGAATAGCTCCCATATGGTCGAGTCGGCGAATCCATTTACGTGGCAATCTACGTTCCATAAATTCGTAGCATGGTATAGCTGCCTTTATCATATATGGCGTAAGGAAGGTTGTGATAACAGATACCGCTACGACAACAGGATAAAGGAAGTCGCTTATCACACGAAGCGACAGTCCCAACGAGGCTATGATAAAGGCAAACTCACCAATCTGAGCCATAGAGAATCCACATCGCATGGCAGTCTTTAGTGGTTGACCGCTAAGCATGAAGCCCATGGTGCCAAAGATGGCTTGACCAACTAATATTGTGAGTACGAGCACAAGGATAGGCACGGCATAGCTCACAAGGATAGCTGGATCGACAAGCATACCTACAGAGACAAAGAAGATAGCTCCAAAGAGGTTTTTAACAGGCTCTACTACAGTAGTAATCTTGTCGGCTTCGATAGTTTCGGCAAGAATGCTTCCCATAACGAAAGCTCCAAAGGCAGAACTGAAGCCTACGGTAGTTGACAATACAGCCATAGCACAACAGAGTCCGAGTGCCACTACCACAAGAGTCTCGTCGTTCATCAGTCGGCGTGTTTTGCGGAGGAAAGGTGGAATAAGGAATATTCCCACCACAAACCACAACACAAGGAAGAACACTATCTTGCCCACACTCTCTATCATCATGCTGCCATCAGGATTGGCTCCACGCGCTATCGTAGACAGCATCACCATCATCACAATGGCAAGCACGTCTTCCAATATCAGCACACTCATCACAAGACCAGCAAAGCGTTGTTGCCGTAAGCCAAGGTCGTCGAGAGCCTTATAGATAATGGTGGTAGACGACATGGCAAGCATACCTGCAAGAAACAGGCAGTTCATGCGGCTCCAGCCAAACAGGGTGCCAACACCTGTGCCCAGCGCCATCATACAGAAGATAATGGTGAGGGCTGCTATGACAGGCGCCATGCCCATCTTCAGAATCTTTTTGAACGAGAAGTCAAGACCGAGCGAGAACAATAAGAACATCACTCCGATATCTGCCCACGTCTGTATATCTGCTTTGTCGACTACCGACATCAAATATGGCATGTGTGGACTCACCAGGAATCCAGCTACGATATATCCCAACACCAATGGTTGGCGTAGCTTCTTGAATAATAAAGTGACAAGACCTGCCACCATTAGGATTAGTGCCAGGTCTTGTATCAAATGGGGTATCTCAGCCATTTATTTTTAATTAGTCATTGTATGTACCGGTTATTTCGCAAATCTTCACTATCACGTCGACAGCCTTCTGCATCACTTGTATGCTCACAAACTCATAAGGTCCGTGGAAGTTTACTCCGCCTGCAAAGATATTTGGACAAGGCAACCCCTTGAAACTTAGTTGTGCTCCATCGGTTCCGCCACGAATAGGTTCAACCTTTGGACGTACGCCTGTTTCCTGCATAGCACGAAGCACGATATCGATGACATGCATGTTGTCATCAATCTTCTCCTTCATATTATAATATTGGTCGTTGAGCTTCACACTCACGGTACCCTCGCCATACTTAGCATTCATCTTGTTGGCAATATCGAGGAAGAACTGCTTACGGTCTTCGAATTTTTCGCGATCGTGGTCGCGGATGATATAGCTCATCTTAGCCTCCTCAGTACGTGTCTCCATGCTTATCAGATGGTAGAAGCCCTGATAACCCTCTGTAGTTTCAGGGATATCGGTTTCAGGGATAAGGCTATTGAATTCGCATGCCAAACGGTTAGCATTAATCATCTTACCCTTAGCATAGCCTGTATGCACGCTCACACCCTTGATAAAAACCTTAGCTCCTGCTGCGTTGAAATTCTCAAACTCAAGCTCACCTAAGTCGCCACCATCCATAGTGTAAGCCCATTGACAACCAAACTTCTCTACATCGAAATGATGGGCACCCATACCAATCTCTTCATCAGGATTGAAGCCTACACGGATGTCGCCATGCTTTATCTCGTCGTGGTCGCGCAGATAACACATAGCTTGCATTATCTCTGCAATACCAGCCTTATCGTCGGCTCCGAGCAATGTATGACCATCGGTAACGATGAGGTCTTCGCCAATATGGCTATTAAGTTCTGGGAATTTTGTTGGTGAAGATACTATGCCTGGCGAAAGTTCTATGTCGCCACCTTGATAATTCTCCACGATACGTGCTTTCACGTCTTTACCGCTACAATCTGGGCTTGTGTCATAGTGAGATATGAAACCTATTGTTGGTACAGTTTTTTTGGTGTTGCCCTTTAGAGTGGCATATACATAGCCCTTGTCGTCCATTTCAACATCTGTAAGTCCCTCGCGAACGAGCTCTTCTTTCAGATAGTTGGCAAACACAAGCTGCTTTTCGGTACTTGGGACCGATGTGGAATCTTCGTTCGACTGAGTATCGAACTTGGTGTAATTTAGAAATCTTTCTGTTATATTCATAGTCTTGTAAACAAGTGATGTTTTGAAATTAATGCGCAAATATACCTATTTATTTTAAAATAGCGAAGAGATTTCTCACATATTTATATTATATATAGGTTTTCAAAAGCTCAACTGCCAAGCTGATTAATGGTATAAAGGTATAATGGAGGATTATAATGGGAAGTTGTGGCTGTCAAAATGCCGATTCTTTGATATGCATCAAGAATTACATATTTAATGAATAATTTACTGGAAAATATTTGTTGTGTTCGCACACAATGCTTACCTTTGCATCGTCAAAAGGACAAAAGATTGATTCAGAAAGATTGTTTAGGTTAGTAATAGTTTAGGTTTTTAGTTATTTAAGATCAGGATTCTATTAAGGTATTAAGTCTTAGAAAAAGGTAAAAAAGAAAGATTGTTTAGGACGACAGGTATTAGGTTAAGGTAAGAAAGAGTGTTCAGGAAGGTATAAGTCTTAGAAAAAGGTAAAAAAGAAAGATTGTTCAGGACGATAGGTATTAGGTTAAGGTAAGAAAGAAAGAGTGTTCAGGAAGGTATAAGTCTTAAGAAAAGGTAAGAAAGAAAGATTGTTCAGGACGACAGGTATTAGGTTAAGGTAAAAAATAAAGGATTGTTTCAGGCAGGTATTAGATAATAAGGTAAAAAGAACAGAGAAAAGATTGATAGGATAGCATAGAGATGTTGAAAGCCTGGCTTGCAGTTAGAAACTGCTTGCAGGCATATTGGGGACGGGCGCGTTCCTTTTTTTTTGCCCTTTTGCTAACTATATATCTTTTATCACATAAATTTCACTTGTATTCATCTAATTACGAAGATAAGTAGGTGTTCATAATTATTTATATAATAACAGCATCACCTACCATAGCATCTATAACCTCATATAACAGTTACGTAGGAGTCGCTACGCGCCTTTATATCTGAGATTATATCTACCATACTATTTAATACTCTTAAATATAAAAATAATTAAGAACACCTACTTAGAATAACGACAACTATATTATAGCTGTTCGCTATCTGCTATATTTCAAACAATTAGCGAACAGCAAAGCTCCTACATAGTTTTTTTCTTAGAGTATTTATTCTAAGAGTTCTATTAGAACTTCAATTCTTTGAGTATGTTGCCATCCATGTCGAGCACCTGGATATGGCGATTCTCATAAATAGCAAGAGTTGGCAGATTGCCACCCTTTGGGAAGGTTGGCGAACCAGTATTGCATACTACAGTACCTTCTGCATCAACATCGAGGTGCCAAAGATGTGTGTGACCGTAGAAGAGCACATCGGCATGGCATGATGGCTTATGGTCGGGATTATAGATATGACCATGTGTGAGCCAAATGCGTGTACCATTGTCAACAAGAAGCATAGAATCTTGGAGCACAGGGAATTGAAGTAGCATTTGGTCTACCTCTGAGTCGCAATTACCACGTACTGCCACTATATCCTTAGCCATAGCGTTGAGTCGTTCAACTATAGCCTTTGGGTCGAGACCTTCAGGCAATCCGTTGCGAGGACCATAGTTGATAATATCGCCAAGCAGGCATAGCATATCACATTTATTTTCGGCATATATCTTTAATGCCTTTTCCAACGATGGCAAAGAGCCGTGTATGTCGGAGAGAATAAGATACTTCATCGTATTTTTATTGTAGTTTTTTATTGTTATCTAATAGAACCTATCAGAATAAGGCTCTGCTATCTATATCTGAAGATGCAAATTTAGCAATTTATTTTGTTTTAGCAAAATTGCTTAGTGTTGTTTCAGCTTTTTACCTAAATGCTTATACAACCACACGAAGGCTGGAATAAGGAATAAATCAGCCATTACCCATGCCACAGGGTCACCATAGCAAACGCCATACCATGCAAAAGCTGGTACGAGCCAAAGGCTTACTCCGCAACGGGCTATCATCTCCATCACTCCACTCAGCATCGAGAAGTTGCTATAACCCAAGCCTTGGATGCTATAGCGAAATATCGTGAGCAGTCCGAGACAAGGGAAGAAATAGTTGGCTATTCGCATAAACTGGGCTGCAAGATTAACCACCTCAACTTCACCACTATCAACAAATAGCATCATCATATTATTGGCAAAAGGATAGATAATGGCAAAGGTAAAGATGAAATATACCACCATCACCTTGATGGCAGCTTTCACTCCCAGCTCTACTCTATCCAACTTGCCTGCACCAATATTCTGTCCGCAGTATGTAGCCATAGCCATGCCAAGATTTTCAAACACACAGGTGAAGAGATATTTTATTCGCATTGATGCTGTGAAGGCTGCTACATATATAGTTCCCAATGCGTTATTGGCACTCTGCAGCATCACTATACCAATGCCTGTAATAGAGAATTGTAAGCCCATAGGCACACCATTGTTGAGCAATATGCTAACCTTCTTGTTATCGTATTCTCGCTCGTTGCCTTGCGGAATGAGTATTTGCATATGCTTTTTGATGTACCACACGCAAAGAGCTACCGAAAAGCCTTGCGACAGCCATGTGGCAATACCGGCTCCTTCTACACCCAATCCCATAATGAGAATCAACACCACATCAAGCAATATATTGACCAGCGAAGCAGCGATAAGGAAATAAAAAGGTTGCTTGGAATTTCCCAACGCTCTAATCTGACCCGACAGCAAGTTATAAGCTATAGTGAAAGGGATAGCAGCAAACTGTAATATAAGAAAGGTGTAGGCATCATCAAAGACATCGGAAGGAGTGTTTACAAGATGCAATATCTTACCACAGAAGATGCACGACAAAAAGGTTATGACCACAGCTAAGACTATAGCTATGCGGATGCTATTGCTAACATAGGCTCGCATCTTGGCATAATCTTTAGCGCCAAAAGCTTGAGCCACAGGAATAGCAAAGCCTGCACATGAGCCATTACAAAAGCCCATTATCAAAAACATAATACTCGACGATGCTCCTACTGCTGCCAATGCTTCAACTCCAATCCATCTGCCCACAATAGCAGCATCGATGATGAGATACATCTGCTGTAGAATGTAGCCCATGATAAGCGGAATAGCAAAACTGATAATAGCTCTTAGTGGCGAGCCTACGGTCATGTCGTTAACGCTATTGTTATTCATTTAGTTACCCTTTTAAATTATAATGCTATAATATAATTATGTATATATATAATAATGTTGGTGCAAAATTACTAAATATATCGTTAACATGATAGCTAAACAACTCAGTTTTTTGTACCTTTGCATCATATATAAATCAGCATACAACAACTTTGAGCAAACATAAATGAAAAAGACAATACCAGTTATAGGCATGGCATGCTCTGTTTGTGCAGCCAACGTAGAACGTAAACTCAATTCTTTAGATGGTATCAACTCTGCCACGGTGTCGCTTGCAGGCCGCACGGCATTGGTAGACTTCAATCCAGAGCAAATAACGCTCGAAGATATGAAACGCGAAATTAGCAATGCAGGCTACGACCTTGTGATAGAAGAAAACCGTAGTGCTGAGGAGATAAACCGTAGAGAGTTTACGCTATTGAAACGCAAAACCATTGGCTCGTGGATATTCTCCCTTTTGGTGATGGCATTCAGCATGGGATGGATTTCGATGGGTGCAGAATCGGAGCTGGCAGCACGCAACATAAACAACCAAATGGCTTTGATTATTGCATTGGTGAACATGATATGGTGTGGTAAAGGCTTCTATATCTCAGCATGGAAGCAGCTAAAACATGCCACAGCAAACATGGACTCGCTTGTGGCGCTAAGCACGATGATTGCCTTCTTGCTAAGTGCTTTCAACACCTTTTGGGGTGATGATGTTTGGGGAGCAAGAGGCATAGAATGGCATACTTATTTCGATGCCTCGGTGATGATCATAACCTTTGTGCTTACCGGAAGATGCTTGGAGGAGAAAGCTAAAGACAGTACAGCAAGTAGCATACGTCACTTGATGGGATTGCAGCCAAAGACTGCCCGACTTATAGATGGCGACAAGATAGAAGAGGTGCCTTTGTCAACAATAGGTCGAGGCGATGTCATTGAGGTTAGAGCTGGCGAAAAGATTCCTGTAGATGGCATTGTGACCGAAGCTGAGAGTTTTATGACTGCCGATGCTGCATATATCGATGAGGCCATGATTACGGGCGAGCCTACACCTGTGGCTAAACGCAAGGGCGACTCGGTGATGGCTGGCACCATACCAAGTCAAGGCAAACTACGCATGCGAGCTATGCAGATAGGCGAAAAGACTGCTTTGGCTCAGATAATTAGAATGGTACAAGAGGCTCAAGGAAGCAAGGCGCCTGTGCAACGCATAGTAGACAAGGCGGCATTGGTGTTTGTGCCTGTGGTGGCAGCAATAGCGTTAGTAACCTTCATTGTTTGGTGGGCTATCGGTGGCAATGCTGCCCTACCCCAAGCCATTCTTTCAGCAGTAGCTGTGCTGGTGATAGCTTGTCCGTGTGCTATGGGATTGGCTACTCCTACTGCCTTGATGGTTGGCATGGGAAAGGCTGCCGAGAAACAGATTCTAATAAAGGATGCTGCGGCTTTGGAAAGACTAAGAAAGGTTGACGCTTTGGTTATTGACAAGACCGGAACGCTCACCATTCCGAATCAGAATGTAGACTTCACAAAGGCAGACGATATAGATCTTGAAACTCGCGAAACACTAAAACCTAATGCAGCTGAGGCAATGAGCATTCTGCAGAAAGACGGTATAGAGGTGTGGATGATGAGTGGCGACAAAGAGGAGGCTGCAAGCTATTGGGCTCAGAAGGCTGGCATACAACACTATCAGAGCCATGTGAAGCCAGATGACAAACAGGCTTTGGTGAAGAAATTACAGGACGAAGGTAAGAGGGTGATGATGGTTGGCGACGGCATCAACGACACACAGGCTTTGGCTCTTGCCGATGTGAGCATGGCTATAGGCAAGGGTACGGATGTGGCTATGGATGTGGCACAAGTCACGCTAATGGGCGACGACCTAATGGCTATTCCCGAAGCTGTAAAATTGAGCCGCAAAACGGTAAGCATGATATGGCAAAACCTATTTTGGGCTTTTGTCTACAACATAGTGTGCATTCCGCTTGCAGCTGGTGCTTTACACATCTTCGGTATCGACTTCCAGATTACTCCTATGTGGGCAAGTGGACTTATGGCATGCTCGAGCCTAAGCGTAGTGCTAAACTCGCTAAGGCTGAAGCTCGGATAGAAAAGATTGCAAAGAGGGGAATACAATTGTCTGTTCCCCTCTTTGCTTTCTACTAACTTTTTATTAACCTTTCTTTTAACCATAATCCTATACGAATTTGAACGAATACGAAAAACTACAAAATTTTGATTAATAACTATATTTTTTGCTATTCTAACAAATTATCATACTGATAATCAATCCTCTTTAAATGCTTTTTACTATTTTTGCATATACCTAACAACTAAACTACAACTAAAAACATGAACATTAAACAAAAGACATGGCATGCTGCATGCATGACTGTATGCCTATCATTAGCACCAGCACTTGCTAATGGTCAAACGTTTGATTTCGAAGATTGCGAAATCGGACAAAAATTCACTATGTGGAATGTAGACCAAGGAAACATTACCGACGAAGCTAAGGCGGTAGCTGAAGTGGTTGCCGACCCTACAAATCCTAACAATAAGGTGTTGCACATAACCGTTAAGACTTGGGGAACATTCGTTACCCTCACACTTCCACCGGAATTAGCAGGTCATCTGCTTACTGACAGTAAATCTACACTCAGCTTTGACCTATATCGCCCTACTACAGATGCAGACGATTGGAAACAGTTTCATGCTTATCTCGGCAACGACAAATTATATCAAGACGAGAGCTATCCTTACCAAGGCGATAAAGGACAATGGATAGCGAAACAATATCCTCTTGGTAAGGTAACAACTGCTACCGACGACGAAAGAAATCTACATATCGGTATCCATCACAACAATTCTGAATATTATATTGACAATGTACGATTAAAAGGACAACACGATGACTATTTTGTGGCTTCAAACAGCAACAACCTCATCGATATATGCAAGGAAAACACATCGTCTGACTATATGGTATGGAATACACCTACACTAATTCCGGAAAATGAAACATTGAATATACGAACAGCTCGCTATAGTTATCTGAATAGTAAGATGGAAGGAGCTGGCATAATAAATCTATATGCTGGTGGCGAACGCACATATCTTGGTAGCAACGAGAAAAACAACAAAAACTATCATCCAGACTGGTCGCTATTCAATGGCACCTTGAATATTTTCCCATACAAAGATGTAGAAGCCAATGCTGGCTTTTATGGATTAGTATGGATGTCGGGCAAGACTTTCGCGCCAGATAATGCTGCGCAAAATGCTGCAGACGGCAATATAAACCCTTGTTTTGCAAATACTAAAGTAGTGCTACACGATGGCGCAACCATAGCTTGCGAAAGTGGTAAACGCGGACTACGCATAGCTCATCTCGACACAGAAGAAGGCTCTACTATTTATGGATATCTGAAAGCAAAGGTTAACAACGACGCCTACTACATGGTTGGTGGCGACAATAGCGACGGAACTCTCGCTGGCAGAATAATACCTATGGGAGGCTCAAACCTAAATATAAAGGTAGGACTTGTGAAAGAGGGTAAGGGTACTTATCGCATCACAGGCAACCAAAACTTGATAACAGGCGGCATCCGCATCATTGATGGTGCTGTAATGGCAAATAATGATATAAAAAAAGCTGAGACAGGAAAACTATCTGGAGCTATAGGTCAGCAGACTTCTGCACAAACACCAGGTATATACGTAATGAGCAAAGGTTTGTTGGGAGGCGTAGGCAGTATTGGCTCTACTGTAGACCTATACGGAACTCTCGCTCCTGGTGATGGTGGCATAGGCACTCTAATGCTAAAGAACTTCGCAACTACAGAGAAACCTAATTTGGTATTACATCCAAAATCGAAGATACGAATGGAGGTCACAGATGGCGAACACTATGACCAGCTTGTTGTTGATGGCAACATATCTATAAGCAACAAGATGGAGGACTTCAGCGAATCTAACGAAAAGCCACGTATGTATATCACACTAACAAGCAACCCTACACTCGCTGTTGGCGATGAACTAAAACTCATAACTTGCAATTCTAAAGATGAAGCATTAGACTTCGATGTAAGATACCCAAAACAATATACATGGAAGACTGACATCAAAGAAATTGATGGTAAATTCGCTATTGTAGCATGTGTCACCTCTTTAGAATATGGTGGACAGGGTGAATGGAAAGAAGATAGCGACGAAGAAACAAAGACCGACACTACGACTATAGATATTGAAAAAGAAAAGGCATATAGCGATCCACTACGAGCATATACCGAACAGCAAGGAAAATATATTGGCACTTGTGTATCTCTATATGATAACAAGATAAATATAGATGACGAAAATGATAGCAAGACTCGCCAACTGATAGACCAGTTCAATATGGTGGTATGCGAAAACGAAATGAAGTTTGATACCACAGAACCTAACCAAGGCGAATTCAACTATTATAATGGCGACCGACTTGTGGCATTTGCTCAAAAGCATAACATGCGAGTAAGAGGACATGCCTTGGTATGGTACTCGCAGGTGGCACAATGGTTGAGCAAAGATGGTAAGAAGAACGATAAAAACTTCACAAAGCAACAATTGCTCGACATTATGAAAAACCATATCTATAATGTGGCAGGCCACTATAAAGGAAAGGTGGCAGAATGGGATGTTTGTAATGAGGTGTTAGACGACGACCAATCAATAGTTCGTACCGACCCTAACGGCTTCAAACTTCGTGCAGCTTCTATCTGGAACTTCGCTGGCGATGACTATATAGAAAAGGCTTTCCGCTGGGCTCATGAGGCTGCACCTGATGCACAGCTTATACTCAACGACTATGGCGTAGAATTCCAAGGCCAGGCAAAGGCTGAAGCTTTCTACAACTTGGCTAAGTATCTGAAGGAGAAAGGTGTGCCTATTGACGGTGTAGGACTGCAATGCCACCTTGATGTTGGCAACGTAGATATTAATAAGCTCAAAGCTACTATCGATCGCTTCAAAGCCATCGGATTACGCTGTGTAATCACAGAGCTCGACCTTGGTATGGACGACAATGAAGCTAACCGCATGCAACAAGCTAAAGACTATTATAATATTGCTCGCATAGCTATGGAGGCTGACAACTGCAATGAGCTAATGATATGGGGATTGACAGATGCTATGACATGGCGTGGAGGTCGCAACCCATTACTCTACGACTCTGACCTCACACCAAAGCCAGCCTACTATGGTCTGCACCAAGGATTGCGTGAAACTTCGTCGGCACCAACGGCTATATCACCACTACCCTATGGTAAACCTTCTGCAACACATGTGGTAGCTGAAACTTACTACAATCTACAAGGGCAACGCATCACATCATCGGCTGCAGATAGTATATATATTACAAGTCAGCTAATGAGCGATGGAAGTGTGAGAAACAAAAAGGTCATTAACCGATAATAACCACAAAGCCTACACGTATATACATCTCTGTAAATATGTATATATGTGTAGGCTTATTTTTTAATTAACTACCTAAGATTTATCAACTATGAGTATTATTCGTTCAGTTCTCTATATTTAATATAGTCGGTACGATTGCTTACACGGCGAAGAACCCAAATATTGCATTCCTTATATTCGGTACTACCCTTTTCTTCAGTAAAGCAGGTATATAACTTTGCTGTTTCACCATCAAACTCCAACAATTCGGTATAAGGAGCAACAAATCTATCGTTCTTGATATCAAATGGATAATACTCAGATCCATCCAAATGCCATTCGTTGCTTTCATCGCTATACTCTAAGAAACCAATTCGCTTATCAGGGAAGAACACATAGTAGTTTTTCTCATTTTCCACATTTCCATCCCAGCGGTCTATCTCAGTATCGTTCTTTGTTTCATATCCCTTTTCGTAACAAATAAGCCAAGTGCCCACAATATTGTCTATAGTTATAGGCTGCAGAGCATCTGGACGTGCTGGATTTTTGTTTGTCTCTGTACGCAATACATCTGTACGTTTGCTTATACGCACGATGGAGTCAACATAGCATTTTGAGCGATTGCCGTCTACGAATTTATAGTCTATCACCATCTTATTGCCTTCGAGCACAAGAATCTTTCCTTCGAAATCATCACTCTTACTCTCCACCTTACCGTTGGTGATAGTGAAAGGATACATACCGTCTTCATGCCATTGCCCTTCTATATCCTCGCTATACTCCATAAATGTAATCACCTTGTCGGGGGGGGGTAAACACGAAGCAATTCAAATCAGCCTCTACATCTTTATTCCAACTTTCAGTAATAGTTGTGCCCTCCATACGATGTCCAATGCTATAATATATTCTCCACGTACCCACGAGGTCGTCTATGGTAATATTAGTCGTAGGTTTTACAGGAGCCTTATCGCTAAAAGTGATACTATCGACGTTGGCTGTAGGTATTTGGTTGATACATTTACCATTTTTCCAAAGGTTAATCTGCTGTGCCGAGGCCAAGGTAGAAGTCAGCACCAATGCTACTAAAGTAAAAAATAATTTCTTCATAATAACTTGAGTTTTAAGTTGATTCTACATTTTTAGAAAGTTCGCTACTTATTATACAATTTATAGCTAATGCCACTTGCGGTACTAACAACACATACACCATGTGGCAACGAAGATAGAGGTACCGACAAAGAGCCATTGCGCAAAGCCTTTAGCGAAACTGCTTTGGCACCATTTACATTATAAACCGCAATAGCTTCTTTGGCTTTTAAGCCATTAATCGTCATTGTACCATTACTAATACTGAAGACAACAGTCTTTTCATCAGCACCACATTCCAAATTAACAGCTGTTTCCACATCATCTATCATCTCCACTCGTTGTACATCTGCAAGTGCGCATGTAATTTGCTCCTTGCCATCAACATACAACACAATTTCGGTATCAGATGTTTTAATTACCGGATGATGAGCAAAACTAAAACATACCTGTTCACCATTGCGCAACAATAACTTTGCACCAGGTTCTGCTTGACTAAAGTTTATAACTCCAGCCAATAATCCTAATAAAATAATTCGTAAATTCTTCATTGTCGTATTAGTTTTATGAATCAAATAATTGTGGCGTAACTACAATCCACTTTACAACTGCTTTATTTGGCAAATATAAAGCATTATCATCAAATAACCAAATTATTTGCACAAAATAACGTTAACGCACAGCTACCAGCTTCGCTTTTTGTAAAATTTGAATCATCATAAAACCACAGTTAAAATCAAATTAGTATAACAAGGAATAGTTCCATGTGTCTACAATTCCAGTATAGCTTTTGTGATACTGTCTACAGAAATAGTTTATTAATCAAAAAAGTGTCTAATAGAATTAAGAAAAGACATAGTGAAATCAGGGGAAAAAAGTATCACGTGATACTTGCCCAAGTAATACGTGATACTTTGCAAAGTAATACGTGATACTTGCCCAAGTATTACGTATTACTTTTTTATGGGTATTTTACAACAAAAAAAATGATTCCTTCATTGCTATTTCGATATTTTGTATTAACTTTGTGTCGAGATAAATAATCTAGGACAAACTTCTTTCAAAATATGAAGCTATTTTTACTTTCCATTGCAACATTGTTAGTTAGTTGTAACAATCATCAACTACACATGTTTTGAGCAATGGAGAATTAAATACTTACGTTTATAATCCAGATGTTAATGAATGGATTGCAATGGGAACATATTGGAAAGTTTACTAAAATAAAAATATTATGAAAAAATTAAATTTATTAATCCTTATTTGTGCAGTGACACTATATGCCATTGCAGTTTTCTTATTTCACATTGATTACACCTACGGAAAGTATATGCTTGAAGAATGGGAGATTATAGTTCCTATAACATTTATTTATATTATTGCTATCGCTTTACTTATGTTTTTTATACATAGCAAAAGAGGTATACAAAAAGAGTTAACAAACGTTTCTGTTGATAATTTCGTAAAATCTATAGAAAAGACGGAAACAAATTTAGATAAATCTATAGAAAGGACGAAAACAAAGATAGCGACAGGTGGTATAGAAGAAAATAATAAGTTTATTGGCACTGGAATAATTGGACTTACACGATATACTACCTTTTGTAAGATAATTGGATGCCTTGCCCTATTTCTTGGTGTACTATTCCTTCTAAATATTAAAAGCGAAGAAGAATTTATATTGTTATATGGACTTTACCTTATTGTCTGTGGTGCGGGGTGTCTTTTAAGCATATTATTTATTAATGCTTTAATTACTATTACTAAGGCAGCAAAAATATATATAGATAAAAACCAAAAAAAATGAAAAAGATTGCAACATTAGCCTTCGTAGGCACTCTATTACAATTAATATGTATGTGTGTTAATTATTTCCTTTATTCATTTGACTTATATAGATTCCTACCAACCTTCTGGTTCCAGGCTTATGAAGTCTTACGGATAATAGGACTGGGGATGGTGTGCTTTTTCTTTTATGCAATTTGGAAAGGACAGAAATAGCCTTTACAAAATAAATTATTGACATACTATTCTAATTTTTGAAATATTATATCATGCAAAATTCCCTATTATAAGGTATATGCAAGTATATTAATTATGGTGATAAATACATTTTGCATTTCGCACATAAATGTCAGAATATAATCATCTAACAAGGTTTGAAATAAGGGCGTACCATTATAAATATGGATACGCCCTTATTAATTATTCATTTCATGCCATACCAAGAGACTGCTTGATAATGATGTGGTTATACCGATTGCAAAATAAGAAAAAAGCAAAGAAGAATTAAATATACTCTCCTGACTTCGTCATTGCGTCACCCAAAAATCTTCATCAAAGAGTTTGGCGATTTTCTGATGCCTTGCCATCAACATTGTCTGAGTGTATACATCCTTGTTCAGAGGTAGCTTAATTTGTATGGTGGTGATGGTCTTTGCCAATGCAAGCACCTTGTCCACGCTCATCTTAATCTCTGAGACTTTCA
>OBII01000058.1_pt1 | contig 46957 bp, 44 predicted proteins | sample 2433771 | NCBI WGS metagenome assembly OBII01 (sample SAMEA2452127, study PRJEB22498) | human gut metagenome | biome: human feces; feature: human gut; material: feces | place: Australia | collected 2012
AAAAAATATTTCATATATGTAAATATATAATGTTAATATTCAATAAGTTATAACTGTACAACACAGATGTTAACGAATAAAATATTTAATGCGTCTGCCCTGCGAAGTTATGTTTCGAGCAATCTATGCTTTCTATCAAATGTATCTTTGCTTACTATCAAACGTATTTTTGCTTTCTATCAAATGTCAATATGATTGCAGTCAAATATAATATAATTCAAAGGTTAGCTATGTGATGATTATAATCCCCATGAAATTTCTATGGAGCCAAGAGTGGACTCTATGGAAATGTCATGGGGAAATATCCATTTTTATTTGCAACATGCCAAGAAGGCGTTGATTTTATTTTACTTCAGTCAATTTACCTGTTTGTGAGTCGATGATGTAGCCATGAAGATTCACATCCTTTGGTACGAGAGGATGAGTGCGTATGGTATTGATGGTGTTTCTAACAGAATCTTCTGTGTCGTGGAATCCTTCGAGCCAATGGTCGAGATCGATGCCACATAGTGCGATGGTGTCGATGACATCCTGATGGATGCCACGCTTTAGCATCAGCTTCTTCAAATCCTGTCCGTTCATGTGGCAGGCACCACAGTTGGAGTGGGCAACGACCATTATTTCCTCTACGCCAAGTTCGTAGATTGCAACAAGGAGGCTACGCATGGCTGAATCAAAAGGGCTGATAACGAGACCACCTGCATTCTTGATAAGCTTGGCATCGCCATTCTTTAGTCCCAAGGCTGCCGGCAGAAGTTCTGTCAGACGAGTGTCCATGCACGAAAGGATGGCAAGTTTCTTGTCAGGGTATTTGCTTGTTAGATACTTCTCGTAGCCTTTGTTTGCTACGAATTGCTCATTATACTTGATAATCTCTTCTATAATCATAGTTGTATAAATTTAGATGGTTGTGTTATTGATAAAATAAAACACCATAACCTTATTTGAGTAAGATTATGGTGCTTGGGGTATGTATAGTTTATTATAATTGCTGCATACGAGCAATGTATTTGCCGAGGATGTCGAACTCGATGTTAACGATTGTTCCAACTTTGATATCGCAGAAGTTGGTGTTTTCGCGAGTGTAAGGGATGATAGCCACGGTGAAGGTGTTGCTGGTAGGGTTGCATACCGTTAGCGAAACACCATTTACAGTTACAGACCCCTTATCGACAGTAAAATATCCACGGCGAGCCATTTCGCGATCTTCCTTGTATTCGAAGGTGAAGTATGTAGAACCATCAGCATCTTTCATGCCTACGCATGTGGCTGTTTGGTCAACATGACCCTGAACGATGTGACCATCCAATCTGCCGTTCATCATCATAGAGCGCTCCACATTCACATGGTCGCCTACCTTAAGCAAACCGAGATTTGAACGCTCAAGAGTTTCCTTCATAGCAGTAACAGTATAGCAGTCGTCGTTGATGTCGACAACAGTTAGGCATACGCCATTGTGTGCCACACTCTGATCTATCTTCAACTCCTTGGTGAACGAACATTTCAATGTGAAGTCGATATTCTCCTGCTCCTTCTTAATGCCAACAACGGTGGCCATTTCTTCTACTATTCCAGAAAACATGATACGAAATAAAAAAGTTGGTTTATATAAGAATAATATATGTAAAAAAAGAAAGGGGTCGTGGCGATGATGTGATGAAAACTCCGAATCTAAAAGATTTGAGTGCTCCTCTCCTTTGTAATCCACCGACTTTGCAGCTCGGGATATGAAATCCCTTTGTGGCCCGCCATTGGTAGAAGATGCAACATCGGTTTTCAATGTTATTTGATGAGTATCCCTATCGAATCGACACAACCCCTAAGTATTTGCAAAGTTAATGCAAAATATCAAAACTGCAAAATATTCAGCCCTAATATTTGCTTTCTTTCTTGCATGCTATGGTGTATCCTATGGCTCCACCTATTATAAATAAGGTGGGCAGACTGGATAGTAGGTTGCTACGCAAATCGAATAGCCCGGTCTGATTAAATATCAATGCTGTCAATGCTCCTACATATACCATGCCTAAACAAATTTTCTTTAGGCGTGGCTTTATCCACTGCTTTGCTTTGATGCTGTATTTCATGTCGTATGTATTGTTGTTAGAATGCTATTGCGCTGCAAAATTATGAAAAATAATTGGGTAATAGAAGAAAAAGAAGGTGGAGAAGGTAAGAAATATATTAAAAGCTGTTAAATGTTAGGGTATGGGATGATGATGATGGTTGATATTACAATAAAAAATAGTACCTTTGCACCGCATTTTGCAAAAATAACATTTAATTATTATTTAATTGATTATGAATCAATACGAAACCGTTTTCATTTTGACTCCCGTTTTGTCTGATGAACAGATGAAGGAAACGGTCGCTAAATTCAAGAATCTTCTCACCGATAAGGGTGCTGAAATTTTGAACGAGGAGACCTGGGGACTTAAGAAGATGGCTTATGCTATCGACAAGAAATCAACAGGCTTCTACTGCTTGGTTGAATTCAAGGCTGAGCCATCAGTTGTAAACTCTCTCGAGACTGGCTTCCGCCGCGACGAGAAAGTTATTCGTTTTATGACTGTTAAGCTCGACAAGTATGCTGCTCAGTATGCTGAGAAGCGTCGTGCTAAACTTGCTAAAAAAGAGGAGGCTTAAACCATGGCAGAACAGAACAATTCAGAAATCCGTTATTTGACTGCTCCTTCTATCGATACCAAGAAGAAGAAGTATTGCCGTTTCAAGAAGAGCGGTATCAAGTATATTGACTACAAGGATCCAGAGTTCTTGAAGAAGTTCCTCAACGAGCAGGGTAAAATCCTTCCTCGTCGTATCACCGGTACTTCACTCAAGTATCAGCGTCGCGTAGCACAGGCTGTTAAGCGTGCTCGTCAGATTGCATTGCTTCCTTTCGTAACCGATTTGATGAAATAATTTAAGGAGGAGACAATAATGGAAATCATACTTAGAGAAGATATCATCGGTCTTGGCTACAAGAACGACATCGTAAATGTAAAGAGCGGCTACGGCCGTAACTATCTTATCCCACAGGGCAAGGGCGTTATCGCTTCTCCTTCTGCTAAGAAGCAGTTGGCTGAGGATCTTAAGCAGCAGGCTGCTAAGCTTGCAGCTCTTAAGGCTGAGGCTGAGAAGAAAGCTCAGGCTTTTGAGGGTCTTTCACTCGAAATCGCTGCCAAGGTTAGCGCTACTGGTGCTCTCTACGGTTCTGTAAACGCTGCTACTGTAGCAGAGGAACTCGCTAAGAAGGGTATCGAGGTTGACCGCAAGATCATCACAATGCGTGATGCTAAGAAGGTAGGCGACTACGAGGCTACCGTTCACTTCCACAAGGAGGTTGAGGTTAAGGTTCCTGTAAAGGTTGTATCTGATGCACCTGTTGCAGCTCCAGCCGAGGCTCCTGTTGCAGCTCCTGTTGTAGAGGCTGAGGAAGAGGCTCCAGCAGCTGAATAATTTAGTACTGTAAAGCAACAATCCATAATCCCGATTCATTCTTCGTGGAATGTTTCGGGGTTTTTAGTTTTATTTTAATGCTATTTTGGTGTAGATACTGTATGTTTTCACCTTTTAGCATACTTTTTTTATATTAATAATAATCTACTTATTTTTATGAAAGCATTTGTATTCCCTGGACAGGGTTCACAGTTTGTTGGTATGGGCAAAGAGCTCTACGACAACAACGCTACAGCAAAGGCTCTTTTTGATAAGGCCGACGAAATACTTGGTTTCAAGATTACCGATATTATGTTTGCTGGTACTGACGAGCAGCTAAAGCAGACCAACGTTACACAGCCTGCTGTGTTCCTTCATAGTGTAATTACCGCTATCTGCCTTGGCGACGAGTTTGCTCCAGCTATGGTTGCAGGTCACTCACTTGGTGAGTTCTCTGCACTTGTTGCTGCTGGTGCTATCAGCTTCGAGGATGGTGTTAAGCTTGTTGCTGCACGTGCTAACGCTATGCAGAAGGCTTGCGAGGCTAATCCTGGACTTATGGCTGCCATCATCGGTTTGCCAGACGAGAAGGTTGAGGAGGTTTGCTCTCAGATTTCTGCTGAGGGCGAGGTTGTTGTTGCAGCTAACTACAACTGTCCTGGTCAGCTCGTTATTTCGGGTACTGTAGATGCAATCAACAAGGCTTGTGAGGCTTTGAAGGCTGCTGGCGCTAAGCGTGCATTGCCTTTGAAGGTTGGTGGTGCTTTCCACTCTCCACTCATGCAGCCAGCTAAGGATGAGCTTCAGGCAGCTATAGAGCAGACTGTATTCTCAGCTCCTAAGTGTCCTGTATATCAGAATGTTGACGGTAAGCCACATACTGACGCAGAAGAAATCAAGGCAAATCTCATTGCTCAGCTCACAAGCTCTGTACGCTGGACATCAAGCGTTCAGAATATGATTGCTGATGGTGCTGACGACTTCACAGAGTGTGGTCCTGGCAAGGCTCTTCAGGGAATGATTGGCCGTATCGACAAGAACGTGAAAGTAGCTGGTATCCAGTAATAGAAGAAGGGCAATAAAGTTACTCGTAATTTTTTGACTACCCTTCATAGTTATGAATAAGAAGATAGTAATCTATCAGATATTCACCCGCCTTTTCGGCAACCGCAACACCACTCGCAAGGTGGCTGGTTCGGTTGCTGAGAATGGAGTGGGAAAGTTTAACGACTTCGATGCTACCGTATTGCGCCATATCCATGACATGGGTATCACTCATGTATGGTACACTGGCGTTATCCGCCATGCCACTCAAACTGATTATTCCACTTACGGCATTCCTCGCCAGAATCCTCTCGTTGTAAAGGGTGTAGCAGGTTCGCCATATGCCATAGCCGACTATTATGATATAGACCCCGACTTGGCAGAAAATGTGGATGAGCGTATGCAGGAGTTTGAACATTTGGTGGAGCGTACTCATAAGGCTGGTATGAAGGTGATTATCGACTTTGTTCCTAACCATGTGGCTCGCGAATACCATTCTATAAAGAAGCCTGCTGGAGTTAAAGATCTTGGCGAAGACGACAATCAAGGGTTGAATTTCTCACCGCAGAATAACTTCTATTATTCCGACTATCAACTTGATTTGTCGGGAGTTAGCGCTTATCGTAATCGTGAAGATAAAGAGGCTGACTATATAGAGAATCCTGCTAAGGCTACAGGCAATGACCGCTTCGACAACCGTCCAAGCGACAATGACTGGTATGAGACTGTGAAACTCAATTATGGTGTAGACTATTGCAATGGTCGTGGGCGTAGCTATCATTTCGACCCTATCCCAAACACATGGGCTAAGATGACCGACATCTTGCTCTTCTGGGCTTCAAAGGGTGTAGATGGTTTCCGTTGCGACATGGCAGAAATGGTGCCTTCATCATTTTGGCGTTATGCCACTACCGTCGTTAAGAATCGCTACCCACAGATCGACTTCATAGGCGAAGTTTATGACGGCAACCAATATCATACCTTCGTAGATTCTGGTTTCGACTATCTCTACGACAAGGTGGGAATGTATGATTGCATACGCGATGTAATCTGCGGTCGTCGTCCAGCTTCTGCTATTACATATCAATGGCAAACTGTTGGCGACATTGCTCAGCACATGCTCTATTTCCTTGAGAACCACGATGAGCAGCGCATAGCTTCCGACTTCTTCTGTGGCGATGCCAAGAAGGCTATTCCGGGAGTTGTGGTAAGTGCTTTGCTTATGCGTAATCCTTTCATGCTCTATGCCGGACAGGAGTTTGGCGAAAAGGGCATGGATGCCGAAGGTTTCTCTGGTAGGGATGGACGCACAACGATATTCGACTATTGGTCGCTCGACACTTTGCGCAATGGTTATTTCGACCGTCGCCATATCTCCAAAGATGCTAAGGCGTTGGCTGTGCAGTATCAGCAGATATTGCGCATCGCTAATAGGGAGAAGGCTGTATACGATGGCGAATTCTTCGACCTTATGTATGTGAACCCTGCTTCTCAGCATTTCAATCCTCGTGTTAACTATGCTTTCTTGCGTAAGGCAGCCAACGAGGTGTTGATGGTGGTAACAAACTTCTCTGCCGATAGGATGAATCTTAAGGTTATGATTCCTGAGCATGCTTTCAATTTCTTGAATATACCTGAAACAACAGTAAAGGCTGTAGACCTGCTTACTGGCGAACAGCAGACTATTACATTGCAGAAGGATGGCATGTTCCCTGCCGATGTTAGACCTTACAGCGCACGAATCTTTAAATTCAGCATAATGAAGGAGACTGCAGATTATCTGTTTAATGAGCACAACAAGGAAGAATTCCCTCCAGCTCATACAGCCGAGCACCTGTTGAACCAGGTGATGGTAAGAATGTTTGGTTGCGAACGTTCGCGCAATGCACATGTGGAGCGCAAGAAGAGCAAGATAAGCTACATCCTCGACCATAAGCCTACTCGTCAAGAGGAAAAGGCTATTGAACAGCAGATGCAACAACTTATTGATGCCGACCTGCCTGTAACCTTCGAGGTTGTAGACAAGGACAACTTGCCAGAGGGTATCGATAAGTCGCGTTTGCCAGAGGATGCTTCACAGCAAGTTCGTCTTGTTCGCATTGGCGACTTCGACGTTTGTCCTTGCATAGGCAAGCATGTTCGTTCAACAAGCCAGATAGGACGATTCGAACTCCTTGGCACCAACTGGGATGAGCAGACTCATTCGTTCCGCATAAGATTTAAGGTGGTGCAATAATCTCTCACACTTAGTATTTTATATAAAAGTGCGTAACATAAATGCTATACTGACAATCACCGGATCCGACTCTACAGGCGGGTCCGGTGTTCAAGCAGATATCAATACCATCTCTGCTTTGGGTGGGTGTGCAGTTTCGGCAATCACCTCTATCACCATGCAGAACACCCTTGGTATTCAGAAATTCTATGATCTGCCAGCCGAGATCGTTGCTGGACAGATAGAAGCTATCGTCAACGACGTTCAGCCTGCTGTTATCAAGATAGGATTGTTGCGCTCTGTGGCTGTAATCGATGTTATTGTCAATGTGCTCCAACGCTATAAGCCACGCTATGTGGTCTACGACCCAATATTCGTTTCGAGTAAGGGCGAGAAGCTTGTTGGCGATAATGTAGTCAACGAAATTCGTCGTCGCTTGCTTCCTCTTTGTACTATTGTTGTTGAGCAACGAATGGCCCACCACGGTCAGAACAATGCTTACTCCAGCGCCATAGCTTATTATCTGTCGCAAGACAAACCTATCGACGAGGCTTTGGAGAGTGCAAAGGCTTATGTAAATAGTCGTAAACCTATACTCGATGGACTCTATGACCGTTCGTCTGAGTTATATTCAGATTTTATTAATAATGTGGAAAAGCATTTCTTCACCAATAGTGATGTGGCATACTATGCTGACGTGCTGAATGTTTCTCCACGCTATCTTGCACAGGTGTGTAAGAAGATAGCCAATAAGTCGCCGAAGCAAATCATCGACGACTACCTTATTGCTGCCATTCGCCAGCAACTACTTTCTACCACAAAATCCATACAAGAGATAGCCTTCGAGTATGGGTTCTCGTCGCAGTCGCATTTCAATAAGTTCTTTAAGAAGTCGATGGGGTGTACTCCTATGCAGTTCCGCAAGAATAGCTAATTGCCAATTGATGGAATCTAATAAGATTGCAGTAATTGCCATTTGTTCAAATTGATTATATTGTTGTCAATTTGCGAACAGAATTATTGTCGGCGTTCTTTTTGTTTTACCTTTGCTCCCGTATTGCTAAGGCAGGTGTTTTGTGTACCTGTTTTTAGCTTTGTGCAATACTGAATAACGAATTAAGTAAAACAAAACATTAATATAATTAGAACAATGACAGAAAATAGACAAGAATTGAACCGCAACTTGGCTCAGATGCTCAAGGGTGGTGTTATCATGGACGTTACAACTCCAGAGCAGGCTCGTATCGCAGAGGCTGCCGGTGCATGTGCAGTTATGGCTCTGGAGCGTATTCCTGCCGACATTCGTGCTGCAGGTGGTGTTTCTCGTATGAGCGACCCAAAGATGATCAAGGGCATCCAGGAGGCTGTTTCTATCCCTGTTATGGCTAAGTGCCGTATCGGCCATTTTGCAGAGGCTCAGATTCTTCAGGCTATCGAAATCGATTATATCGATGAGAGCGAAGTTCTCTCACCTGCTGATAATGTTTACCATATCGACAAAACTAAGTTTGATGTACCTTTCGTTTGTGGAGCAAAGAATCTTGGTGAGGCTCTCCGTCGTATTGCCGAGGGTGCAACAATGATTCGTACTAAGGGAGAACCAGGTACAGGCGATGTTGTTCAGGCTGTTACCCACATGCGCATGATGCAGAGCGAAATTCGTCGCTTGGTTTCTATGAGCGAAGACGAACTCTTCGAGGCTGCTAAGCAGTTGCAGGCTCCTTACGAGTTGGTTAAGTATGTGCATGAGAATGGCAAGTTGCCAGTTGTAAACTTCGCTGCTGGTGGTGTTGCTACTCCTGCCGATGCTGCTTTGATGATGCAGCTTGGTGCCGAGGGTGTGTTCGTAGGTTCTGGTATCTTCAAGTCGGGCAACCCTGCTAAGCGTGCTCAAGCAATCGTAAAGGCTGTTACCAACTACAACGATCCAAAGATGTTGGCAGAACTTAGCGAAGACCTCGGTGAGGCAATGGTTGGTATCAACGAGCAGGAGATTGCTCTCCTTATGGCAGAAAGAGGAAAATAATGAGAATAGCTGTATTAGCATTGCAAGGTGCTTTTGCTGAGCATCGTCAGAAGTTGGAACAGCTTGGTGTAGAAAGTTTTGAGATTCGCCAACTTAAGGATTGGAATCAGCCAAAGGATGGTCTTATTATCCCAGGTGGTGAGAGCACTACACAGGCTAAACTTCTCAACGAGCTTGGTTTGATGCAACCAGTTAAGGATGCCATTGTCGCAGGACTTCCTGTTTATGGTACTTGTGCAGGCTTGATACTCCTTGCCAAAAATATCGAGGGCGAACCAAGCCATCGTATTGCCACTATGGATATCACAGCCTTGCGCAATGCCTATGGTCGTCAGCTCGGTAGTTTCTATATCGAGGCTCCGATGAAAGGCATCGAGGGCAACATCCCAATGACATTTATCCGTGCACCATATATAAAAGATGTATGGGGCGATGCTGAAGTGTTGGCAGAAGTAGAGGACAAAATTGTTGCTGCTCGTCAGGGCAATCAACTTGTAACAGCCTTCCATCCTGAGCTCAACGATAGTTTGGAAATACACAAGTATTTCTTGAGTATGATAAACAACAAATAATAATCTTCATCATTCAGCTTAAGCTGATAAATACAAGATTGTAATTGTAAATTGAATTTGGTGTATACAAAAAAGGGATGCTGCTTGGCATCCCTTTTTTATGCTTGATAATTAGCTATTATTCAAATGTTTTATTTTATTCCCCTCGCATTTAGTGCTGCTGAATATTTTGCTGCATAGGCAAGATGTTCTTTGTATGTGCGGGCAAAATTGTGAGTGCCACTGAAGTCTTCCTTTGCACACATGTAAAGATAATCGTGGTGAGTGAGGTTTAGCACAGCATCGATACCTGCAACCGATGGTATGCGGATAGGACCAGGAGGTAAACCTGCATAACGATAAGTGTTGTAAGGGCTATCGATAGTGAGCAACTTATGGTAAATGCGTCGGAGGTCGAAATCCTGCCATGCATATTTTATAGTTGGGTCTGCTTGCAGAGGCATTCCTGAAGGATATTCAGCGTTGCGAAGCATCAAGCGGTTGTAGTACATTCCTGCAACCATAGGCTTTTCGCCATTGTTGGCAGTTTCTTCGTCGATGATGCTGGCAAGAGTTATCACCTCGTTAGGAGTGAGCTTCAGAGCCTTAGCCTTTGTGGTGCGTTCTGCATTCCAGAAATGCTCATTCTCTTTATCCATACGATCGAGGAATTTCTCTAATGAAATATTCCAATAGATGTCGTAGGTGTTTGGAATAAACATACATGCTATTGTTGTGGTGTCGTAGCCATATTTCTTGCATGTAGCCTCGTCGGTGAGTGCTGTTGCAATCTCTGTACTGTCGAGCATAAGATGCTTAGCAAGTTCTGCTGATAGTCGACCGATGGTACGCACCGAAGGAATGGTGAGGCTAACAGGAGTCTGCATACCATTCTTAATATGGCGGAACACCACGAATGCTCCTTCGCCAGGTTTGATAGCGTAGCGTCCTGTCTTCACGTGGTCGGCATAACCGCTATGGCGAGCCATGATGGTGAAGGCATTTAGACCATGTATGGTGGCGATGTCTGAGAGTTTGTGGTACACAGAGTCGGCGTTGTCGTCGTCGTCAATATAAACATATTGTGTCTCATCTGTCTTGCTGAATGAGGCAAAAAAATAGTAGTAGACAATGCCTACTAGAGCCATACCGCATAGTATTGCCGGTATGAGAAAACGTCTTGTTTTGCTTGCTTTCATAATAATGCTTGTCAATAAACAATGCAAAGGTAATGCAAATGAGCGAAATAGCAAAACAAAATTTGCATTTATGCTCTGCTATACATATAATGTAATTTAATTACAGTAATTCAACATAAATAAAACGGAGGGTAATATTGTGGGTGAATAAAAATAGTTATACCTTTGCATCGACCAAGGAGAAAATTCTGATGAAGAAATGAAATAAAGAGTGAAGAAGTAAAATAGAAATTCGAAGAACTTTAAATAGACATATACGAAGAACTAAAAATAGGAAAAAGATGAAATACAATACTTATATCTTCGACCTCGATGGTACATTGCTTAGCACATTGGGCGACCTTGCTGCCAGCTGCAATTATGCTTTGCGCAGTTGTGGAATGCCAGAACGTTCGCTTGACGAAGTTCGCCAGTTTGTAGGTAATGGTGTGAAAATGCTTATGATAAGGGCGGTGCCTGGAGGTGAGGAGAATGCTGACTTTGAAAAGGCGTATGCCACATTCCGTGAACACTATATGCACCACAATCTTGATACCACAGCCCCTTATCCTGGTATCATGGATATGCTAAAACGCTTAAGCGAGGGTGGGGCGAAGTTGGCAGTTGTAAGCAATAAGTTTTATGCAGCTACGCAAGAGCTTGTTGCTCATTTCTTTGGTGACTATGTTAAGGTAGCTATAGGTGAGCGTGAGCAAATTCGCAAGAAACCAGCTCCTGATACAGTGATAGAAGCTCTTCGCCAGCTTGGTGCAGATGCCAATAGTGCTGTCTATATTGGCGATAGCGATGTAGATATTGATACAGCACGTGCTGCAGGAATGCCATGTATCAGCGTGTTGTGGGGATTCCGTGATAAGGATTTTCTTATTCAGCATGGTGCAGAAACTTTGGTGGAAAGCCCGGAGGAGATAGTTTAAGTGAAGAATTTAAGTGAAGAATTTAAGTGAAGAGTGAAGAACGAAGAGTGAAGAATCCATTAGTCGTATAAACGATAAAGGGTGAAGAATCCAATAGTTGTATAAACGATAAAGAGTGAAGAATTAATAGCCATAAGACTATTTAATTCTTCACTCTTCACTCTTCGTTCTTCCCTTAAATTCTTCACTCTAAAGGCTTCCCTTTGTCGAAGGCAGAGTGAAATGATAGATGTCTCTGCGTACAGCCATTTTAAGTGCTCTTGCAAGAGCCTTGAATATTCCTTCTATTTTGTGATGCTCGTTTTCGCCCTCAGCCTTTATGTTGAGGTTCATGCGAGCAGCATCGCTAAGACTCTTGAAGAAATGTAGGAACATCTCAGTAGGCATGTCGCCAACATGTTCGCGATGGAATTCAGCATCCCAAACAAGCCATGGACGTCCACCGAAATCGAGTGCCACCTGGCATAGGCAGTCGTCCATAGGCAGACAATAGCCATAGCGCTCAATGCCACGCTTATCGCCCAAAGCTTTCAGAATACATTCGCCAAGAGCCAATGCTGTATCTTCGATAGTGTGGTGTTCGTCAACATTCAAGTCGCCATTTGTGCGAATATAAAGATCCATCATGCCATGCTTGCCAATTTGTTCAAGCATGTGGTCGAAGAAACCCAAACCTGTTTTGATGTCGCAATTGCCTGAACCATCGATATTCAGGCGAATGTCTATGTCTGTTTCGTGAGTTGTGCGGCGCACTTCTGCCTTTCTTTCTCCAGCAAAGAGAATCTCTGCAATCTTGTCCCAAGTCATGCCGTCGCGTCCAAGAATAAGCGCTTTGCATCCAAGGTTCTCTGCCAGTTGAGCATCAGTCTCTCTGTCGCCAATCACGTAGCTGCCTGCGATGTCGTAGTCGGGATTATCGATGTATTCCGTCAGCATTCCAGTATTAGGCTTGCGCATAGGCGAATTGTCCTCAGGAAAATGGCGGTCGATCTTTATATCATCGAAAGTTACACCCTCATCCTCAAGTGCCTGCAGTATGAAGTTGTGTACAGGCCAAAAGGTTGGCTCAGGAAAACTCTCTGTGCCCAAGCCGTCTTGGTTGCTCACCATAACGAAGCGGAAGTCGAGATGCTGGCGAATGAAACCAAGGTTGCGAAACATACCCTCGGTAAATCTCAGTTTCTCGAAGCTGTCTATCTGTTCGTCTTCAGGTTCGCGGATAAGAGTGCCATCACGGTCGATGAAAAGAATGCGTTGCTTGTTCATTGTTGTTGTGTTGTTGGGTTATTATTTGGTTATTTATTGGTTGTTATTAATTGCCTCCTGCTTGTTTGCATTCTTGCTTGCTATGCTTCCATAAGCATAGTAAACGGCGATGTGTCCCCAAATCATTACATATCCCATAAGGAACATTGCCACTACTGCTGCTCCATAATACATCAGCTTGAAGCCTGAAGGTAGAGCATCAGCATCGCCGAGAGCCATAGAAGAAGCGTTGGCGAAGTCGGCCATCATTATGGCGTTAGGCACAATGAAGAGGGGTATATATAATAAGGTGATGATGATGGCAAGGAGCATGTGAAGCATAAAGAGATAGCCCCACGACTTTAGTCCAACACCATATTCATGTCCGAAGATACTTCCCAAACGGCTATCTTCGTTGTATATATAATTCATACACGAATAAGCTGTAGGCAATAAAGCTATTCCGAATGTCGCAGCCAAGGCTACTGCCACTCCGATGGCAATATTCAATGTGCTATGAGTTGCTGCATCTGGTGCTGATTGCAAGATAAGATAGAAGGCAGCTCCTATGATTATGCCTATCAAGAACGAGCATACAACCATAACGCCAGACATTAGAAGAAAACGTTTATAGTTTTTAGCTAAAAGCTTGCCATTTAGCAAAGTAGCTGTCTTTGAAAAAAGTAAAGCGTTAGTAAATATCGATACTATAAATACTATGGCTGTAATGATCATTCCTATGGTTGTCTTAGAGTTGAGCACAGGTGTTAATGACACTACTGCGGCATTTATCAAAACGGGCAACCATGTAGCGAATAAAATAGTTTTTGCATTGTTGCATACAGTGTCGTAAGATGCTTTTATACATGACGACACGCTGCGATGTTTGTAAAGTTCTTGTTCCATTATTATAACTCCTTAATAATAGTTGTCTTTTTCAGATTAAAATCTTTATCTTCTTCTGAATTCCGAGCATGTGATGGCTGTAGCAATAGCCACATTCAGGCTCTCTGCCTTATCGGCAGCAGTAGCGAAGCTCGGTATCAGCAATCGGTTGTTTACATGTTTTCTCACTTCTTGGCTAATGCCGTTACCCTCGTTGCCCATCACTATGATGCCATGCTTACTCAGCTCTTTGGCATAAATATCTTCTCCATCGAGTAGGGTGCCATACACTGGGTAGTTTGCAGGAAGCGACGTTAGCAATTTGGTAATGTCGGTATAGATGATGTTCACACGAGCAATGCTTCCCATAGTAGCCTGCACCACTTTCGGATTGTAAGCGTCGGCAGTATCTTGGCTGCAATAGATGTTCTCTATGCCAAACCAGTCGGCAATACGAATTATTGTACCAAGGTTGCCTGGGTTTTGCACTCCGTCGAGAGCCAACGACAGTTTATCTTTAGGAAGAAACTCTGCTGCCGACGAAGCGTTGCTGCCAGGAAGCTCGAATACAGCCAACACCTCCTGAGGAGTTTGCAGGTAGCTTACCTTGCGCAATTCTTCTTCCGTAACGTCGAACACTTCAACCTCGGCAGGAATCTTTGTATGGTTAGCTTTTAGCCAACTTTCTGTAGCCACAACATAGCGCAAATGCATTGTTGGCATCAAGTCGCCAACAACCTTTGGACCCTCAGCCACAAACAAGCCTTCAGCTGTACGATTCTTCTTCAGTTCGAGCGAACGTATGTATTTTATCTTAGCCTTTGATATCATTGTAAATTATTTCTTGCAAAGGTAGTAATAATTTGGTTCTTTTTTGTAACTTTGCCCCACAAATTTATATTCCATTGAAGTTTATTAAACAATACATACTCTTTGCATCCTTTGCTTTGCTATCGGCATGCTCTGGCACCAAGTACGTACCTGAGGGCGATTATTTGCTCGACAAAGTAGAGGTGAAGTCGGAACTTTCTGGTTTCGATGCGTCGTCGTTGTCGGCTTACGTTAAGCAGACTCCTAACACAAAATGGTTTTCTTTGTTCAGAATACCATTGGCTACATATTCCCTTTCTGGTCGTGACACTACAAAATGGGTAAACCGCACATTGCGCAATATTGGTCAGGCGCCGGTAGTCTACGACACCTTGCTCACCAACACTTCTTCGGCAGCCCTTTCTATGGCTATGCGCAATAGGGGCTATATGCATGCCTACGTAGATGTTAAGACTAAGCGTAAGGGTAAGAAGATAAAGGTGGTTTATGAGCTAAATCCTGGCGAACAATACACCATTGGCTCCATACGCTATGATATTGAAGACGATAGCATAGCTAAAATTCTGAAAAACGACAAAGCCTCTATGCTTCGTCGTGGAGCACCATTTACCGTAGATAAGCTCGATGCCGAACGTAAGCGTATCACCAGCTTGCTCATGGATCGTGGCTACTATCGTTTCCACAAGGATTTTATCACCTATAGCGCAGACTCTTCGAGATATAGTAGCGATATTAACGTAACGCTCCATTTGTCGAAATATCGTGCCAACAACAATTCGCCGGAAACTCTTCACCCTTGCTATAGTATCAACTCCATTAACTATCTTTCGGGCAATGGAGCTGACGACAGCATTGTGCACCTTCGTCATAAGGTTATGGCTTACAATACTGCCATAAAACTTCATCGACCATTTTCTGCCACCGACCTTCAGACCACATACAACAACTTTGCACGTTTGAAGGCTGTGCGCTATACTAATATTCGATTCAACGAAGTGCCTGACACCACGCTCTTGGATTGCAACATACAGGTGAGCACTAATAAGCCTCACTCTATATCTTTCCAGCCTGAGGGCACAAATACTGCAGGCGACCTTGGTGCAGCAGCATCATTGACCTACGAGAATAGAAATATATTCCGTGGTAGCGAACTTCTGAGTATCGAACTCCGTGGTGCTTTCGAAGCCATTACCGGACTCGAAGGCTATCAGAACCAAGACTATGTGGAATATAATGCTGAGGCTAAGTTGCAGTTCCCACGCTTCGTAGCTCCATTCCTCTCTCGCACATTCCGCCGTCGCAGCAAGGCAACATCCGAGCTTTCTGTGGCATGGAACATGCAGAATCGCCCAGAATTCCATCGTCGTGTGTTCTCTACAGCTTGGCGATATCGATGGGCAGAACCTCATCATCATCTCAGCTATCGTTTCGATCTTCTCGACCTCAACTATGTCTACATGCCGTGGATAAGTGCTACGTTCAAGCACGACTACCTTGATAGTGTGAGCAATCGTAATGCCATCTTGCGCTACAACTATGAGGACTTGTTTATCATGAAGCTTGGTTTCGGAATCTCTTATAATACCGACAACTTCGCATTCCGTGCCAACATCGAGTCGGCTGGCAATCTACTTGATGCTTTCGCTCGTGTAGCTAAGTTCCATACCAATAGTAATGGGCAGCATACATTTCTTAATATAGCATACGCACAATATGCTAAGTTCGACTTCGATTGCACACGTCTGTTCCGCTTTGATGCTCACAACACTCTTGCCCTGCATGGAGCCTTCGGCATTGCTTATCCTTATGGCAATAGCACGGTGTTGCCTTTTGAAAAGCGATATTTTTCGGGTGGTGCCAACTCGGTGAGAGGATGGGGAGTGAGAGAACTCGGACCAGGAAGATTTCGTGGTACAGATGGCCGCATCGACTTCATCAATCAGACGGGCGATATGAAACTCGACCTTAGTGCCGAATATCGCACTTATCTCTTCTGGAAGTTTGATGGTGCAGCCTTCGTTGATGCTGGTAACATCTGGACTTTGCGCTCGTATGCAGAGCAGCCAGGTGGACAATTCCACTTCACCGATTTCTATAAGCAGATTGCTGTGGCCTATGGTATTGGCTTGCGTCTAAACTTTGGCTATTTCATTCTTCGCTTCGATATGGGTATGAAAGCCATTAACCCTGCCTACGAAACCAAGAACGAGCACTACGCCTTTTTGCATCCAGACTTTTCTCGCGATTTCTCGTTCCACTTTGCTGTTGGAATGCCATTCTAAAAGGTTTTACTCATGATGTTATTGAGGTATTTGAAAAATTTATAAAATACAATCTAAAAAACGAAGCCTGCTTCATGTGCCAACGAAGCTTGCTTCATGTGCCAACGAAGCAGGCTTCATTGGTCATCGAGGTCTATTGCATTTTTTATGGTAAAAAATGGCTATGTGGCCAATCTTTTCATAAACAAAAATAAGGTGTAGCTTTCATACGAAGGCTACACCTTATTATATATTATAATGTATGGTCTATTGTTTAGTGGTGCTTCTTTTCGCTCTCCTTGATAAAGCCATGACGATAAGCGTAGAGAAGCTTTTTTAGTTCTGCTACTTGTTGGCGTAGCTCCTTACCCTTGTCAGTATCAGCAACGAGCATACGATGGCTCGACATTTCCACAATCTGAGTTGTAGACTTGATGTCGGTACCTCTGATTATAGCATCTTCGGTGCTGGTGAAAGGTTCGTGCTGCACAAGCTGGAAACCACGGCTGTGGTAAACCAAGGTGTAACCAGCAATGCCAGTTTCCTTATGGTAAGCCTGCGAAAATCCGCCATCTATCACCATCAGCTTGCCGCCTGCCTTGATAGGGTTTTCGCCACTCGCCACATGCACAGGCACATGACCATTTATGATGTGACGATTAGGGTCGGTAATGCCGAAGGCGTCCATTATCGAGTCGCAAATATCCTCACGATCACGCAAGGTAAAGAAGTTGCCCTTAGTCTCGTGGTGTGTCTCCTTTTCATTGATGAAATAGCGCTCAAATGTAGCCATCTTCGATTTGTCGAACAATGGACTATTTGGTCCGCACCATAGATACAGGAAGTAGTCTACAGCATATTCGCGCTCCTCTTTTGGAGTATCGTTTTGGAAAGCCGAACGTATCTGCATGCCGATATCCGACATCAAAGCTCGTCCTGAGCATTTGTGACCTGGACGAATCTCCACTTCCTTCAGCGTGCCATCTTCATTAAGTGGTACAGAGGCATGGAAAAGCAAATTGCCATTGTAAATGCCGTACATGCAACCATGTGCCAGCATAGCACTGAGGTGGCGATGTAACTTCTCACTAAGCATAAAGAAATGGCGCAGATGGTGCATCAGAGCCTCTTCCTCTTCTGTAAGCTTTGTAGGGTTGGCTGGGTCGATAGTAGGGAAGTGGCAACTCTTCATCTGGTATGTGTTGCCTTCGAGGGTTATTGTGCCAGTCTTATAGTCGATATGCGAGAGCAAGTCGCGCTCTTCCATCTTCCATTCCGGATGCTTATGATAAAGCTGTGCTTCCACCTTAAACTGTATCACGGCAATAGCCTTGTGCATCTGAGCTGTCAGGCGTTGGGTCTTAGCATCCATGTTTTCGGCACCACCACTAAACTTAGGCATAAACTCTTCGCAAGGGTCGCCTTTGTAGGCTTCCATAGCAAAGGTGGCAAGAGGCACAAGGTTGATGCCGTAGCCCTCTTCCAAAGTGGCGAGGTTAGAATAACGTAGTGACAAGCGAATCACATTGCAGATACAAGCATCATTGCCCGCAGCAGCACCCATCCACATAATGTCGTGGTTGCCCCACGTGATGTCCCAATGTTCGTAGTTTTCCATTAAGTCCATGATGCGATGAGCACCAGGACCACGATCGTAGATGTCGCCCAAGAGGTGAAGTTGGTCTATTGCCAATCGCTGTATCACACCAGCCATAGCGATGATGAAATCGTCGGCACGTCCTGTAGATATTATGGTGTCGATAATCTCGTTTACGTATGCTGTCTTGTTGGTGTCTTCTGTGCGCTCGTGGAGCAATTCTTCGATGATATAAGAGAAATCGGCAGGCAACGAGTGGCGCACCTTAGAGCGTGTGTATTTGCTCGAAATGTCTCGGCAAACAGCTACCAGCTTATGAAGCGTGATGTGGTACCAGTCGTCGATATCTTTCTCTTGTGCTTTCACCAACTCCAGCTTCTGTTCAGGATAGTAAATCAAGGTGCAGAGCTCACGCTTTTCAGCTTCACGCAGAGTGGTGCCGAAAAGGTCGTTTACCTTTCGCTTAATATTGCCCGAAGCATTTTTGAGCACATGTTGAAAAGCCTCATACTCACCATGAATATCGGCAAGGAAGTGTTCGGTTCCCTTAGGCAAATTGAGAATAGCCTGAAGGTTTATAATTTCAGTACTTGCATCGGCTATTGTAGGAAAAGAGTTAGACAACAGCTGCAAGTATCTCATGTCTTTTTCAATGTCTTTAGGATTTGTCATGACACGGCTATGTTTTTAAGTTTTGTTATTTCAGACGTCATTGTGTCTGCCTGTTTGTCAAATATTGGTTTTATAGGCATGAAGCCTTCTGTTAATCTTGTGATGGTTGCCATGGCTGCTTCGAGCCTTGCCATAAACATCGTGGCGCTGGTTTCTTCGAGCATTGTTGCCAAAACATCCTCGTCGTATTCCTCGTGGTTGAGGCGTGTGGCAAGGTTTGCAATATGGCGCAAAGGCAACTTGTTGTGAGCAAGTTCGTGCTTTATGTTTAGCACCATCATGCATAGTTCGCGCTCTGTCTGCTGTTCGTCGGTAGCAATGTCTTCTACCTTGCTCTTCAGCATGATGTTGCTACTCAGCACGTCGTCGCACTTCAAATCTTTATCGCTATATTTATTGCTTGGAGCAAAGCGCTGAGCATTGTCCACTTCTATCATCGTAAGTTCAGGGTTGATGATGGCAGCACCTTGGGCAATGATGTCGGAGATGTGCTCGTCGTGAGCATAGATGCAGATGTTGCGCCAGTCGGTGGCATCAATCTTCTCCACATCTTCCTTTGCCTGCTTCATGGCTGTAGGCATCTGAGCTATTTCGGGGCAGGTGGCAGCCTGCAGCAGATACGTCATGGCTGTTGCTGCTTGTTGGCTCATCAAAGTGTAGACATTTGAGTCTAACACCTTTTGATAGAGTGTCAGCATCTGGCGAGCCATCTCCTTATTGCTCACGAGGCTTGTCAAAGCAGGATTCTTGATGATGCTCACGCGAGGATTCCAACGCAGACGAGTGAACATCTCGTTTTCAAACTTTCCTGCCACATGCACAGCCGACGCCTGTCGTGTCATTCGGCGCTGAAAGAGGTTGGTCTGCAGATTTCTCTTTGCAGCCTTACCTTTCATAGTCCATGGTTCGAGTCCGCCTAAAGGCGAAAATATCGTAGGGATATTCGCCTTGGTGGCTTTCTGCATGAGCTGTGCTGCTTGATGATTCCAGCATCCGAAGATGTGTACGATATTGATATCGTTGAGCAATTGTGGTGAGTAAGCGTGAGCTATTTCTGCTTGCACTCCGCTTATGTTGCCATTCTCGTTAAGACACACATTCAGCGCCGTCACCAATTCTTTGTTGGCGTCGACGCTGAATGTCTGTTGTGGTATATAGAGCAAAATCCTCATAATCCTATAGTTTTATAGTTTATGGGTTGTAAAATCTAATTTGTCGGCAAACTTATGGTTTATGGCATGTTTCATATTGTGCCACACCACGCTAAGCTGCAAAGGCAAAGCCAAAAGGGTAGGGATATTTTCGCCCAACTCCTTGGAGCGTTTAGACAACCATAGACTACATAGTGATGTTGTTATTATCAGCGAAACCGCTGCTACTGCTGTGATAATCCATTGCTGAAGTACCACGGATGCGGCAATGACTGCGATGTCGGCAATTACCGTTGTGTGGAGCATTATCTGGTCGATGTTGAACATCAAGCGATGCTTTATGCCTCGCTTTAGTATCTTTCTCGATTCCAGATAGTACATGTGGTGATACAGCCACGCCTTGTGGGTAGGAGCATCCTCAACGACATGAGCCAAATGAGATGTTTCTGTAGCAGTATTGTCGGCTGTGGCAAAATCGTTTACCAAGAAGTCGTATTCTCCTCTCACCAAGTTCAAACTACTGCGAAAACCCTCCTGCTTCATAAACAGGCTTTTGCGTATCATAAGGTTAGAGCCATAATGGCGATAAGCCATAGACTGCTGTGCTTCGCGAAGCGAGTAGCATTGAATTAGCATGCGCTCAAATCTCTGATACATTTTTGCATCGTCGTCGTAGCGGCTGTAGCCAATTACGAGGTCTTTGTCCTTATTGCAGTTGCGAGCCATATTGGCAAGCCAATGTTCCGACTCAGGGCGGCACGATGGTTCTACGAGCATTATCCATTCGCTCTTGGCAGCCTTTACGCCAATTGTGATAGAGAGCTTTTTGCGGCTCATGTATCTCGACGATTCAGGTATAAGCGTGTAGTATAGATGCTTGTCGGCTGAAAGCAACTTCAGCACATTTTCTGTTTCGCTGTCGCCTTTCTCTGCCACCACTATCACCTGAAAGTTTCCAGGATATTGCTGTGCCAACACTAAGGGCAGATTGCGTCTTAGTTCGGCAGCATTGTCGTGGGCAGTTATGACGATGCTTACGGATGGCATTTGCTGTCCGTAAGCATCGTTAGCAGAACTGTTGTCGGCATCTTCTGTTGATGATAAGTCAGCCTCTTCCGACAAGATAATCTTGCGGAACAGAGGGTTAACAAAGGAGGCTATAATAGCCAATAGCAGCAGAATGCCGCAAATTATTAATGATGTTGTATTAAATATCATAAATCTTCTGAGATATAGCCTTTAGGCAACTTACGGCAGTTGTACTGACTTGCCATAATTTCGCCATAGGCTCCAGCCGAGCGTAGTGCTATTAGGTCGCCACGCTTGGTTTTGTTGATGTCGATAGCTTTAGCAAAGACATCGCTCGATTCGCATATTGGACCCACCACGTCGTAGGTCTCCATAGGCTCGTCGCTCGAAATGTTCTCTATCTTGTGGTACGCCTGATAAAGGGCAGGACGGATGAGGTCGGTCATACCGGCATCCACAATGGCAAACTTCTTTGCTGTGCCTTGCTTCACGTATAGTGTGCGGGTGATGAGCGAGCCCATCTGAGCCACAACGGCACGTCCCAATTCAAAGTGCAGAGACTGACCTTCGCGCAATTTAAGCTTCTTGGCGTATGTATCGAAATAAGCCTTGAAGTTTGGTATTGGCTCACGGTTAGGGTGGTCGTAGCTAACGCCGAGTCCACCGCCCACATTGATATTCTCAACGATGATATGATTGCGCTCAAGCTTGTCTTGCAATTCGTTGATACGGTTGCACAAAGCCTCGAAGTCGCCCATGTCAAGTATCTGACTACCAATATGGAAGTGCAATCCCACAAACTTCACGTTCTGCATCTGTGCCGCTTCTTCTATCGCAGCCTCCATGTCTTGCATGGCAATGCCGAATTTGTTTTCTGCAAGTCCGGTTGTGATATTGGCGTGAGTATGTGCGCCCACGTTTGGGTTGATACGGAAAGCCACTCTCGCCACCTTGCCTCGTGCTGCTGCAAGCTCGTTGATAACCTCCAGCTCGGCGATGCTCTCCACATTGAAGCAGAAAATATCTTTGTCGAGTCCGAGGTTTATCTCCCAGTCGCTTTTGCCCACTCCGGCATATACTATCTTAGATGTTGCAAAACCTGCGTTGATGGCAGCCTCAATCTCGCCACCGCTCACGCAGTCGGCACCAAGACCTGCTTGGCAGATTATATTGAGCACTTTTGGATTGGCATTAGCCTTCACCGCATAGTGCACATGGTATCCTGGATGCTTGTCCACTTCGTTGTTGATAGCCTTCAGGGTTTGGCGTAGCAAGTCGGTGTCGTAATAGTAGAATGGCGTCTGTATGCCTTGGAATTTATCTATTGGAAATGTACCTTTCATCTGAATTGTCTTGTTCTGTGTGTGTTGTGTGTTGTTGTATAGCCCATCCCTCTGTGTTGGAGAGAGATGGGCTGAAAGAGATGATGTGTTTTATGCTTTACTTATTAAACAATACGTTGCTCAAGTTCTGCAGCGCTTGCTTCTTGTCGCTCTCCTTGATAAGGAACGAGATGTTGTAGTTGCTACCGCCATAGCTAATCATGCGCACAGGGATATTCTTCATAGCGTCGGTAGCCATGGTTTCGAAACCGAGGTTGCTCCAGTCGAGGTCGCCAACTACGCAGACGATACACATATTGGTGTCTACGGTCACAGTACCATATTTCTTGAGCTCGTCAACGATTTCGTTCAGGTGGTCGTCTTTGTCGATACTCATGCTCACACCAACTTCTGATGTTGCAATCATGTCGATAGGAGTCTGATAGCTCTCGAAAATCTCGAATACCTTGCGCAAGAATCCTGTTGCCAAGAGCATGCGCGACGACTTAATCTTGATAGCTGTAATGTTGTCCTTTGCAGCCACAGCCTTGATTTTGCCACGTACTATCACGTTGTCGATGATAGTGCCCTCGGCCTTAGGGTCCATGGTGTTCTTCAAGCGTACAGGAATGCCTGCATATTTAGCAGGCTGCACACATGTAGGGTGCAAAATCTTAGCTCCGAAGTATGCGAGCTCAGCAGCCTCTTCGAAGTTGAGCTGTCTCACAGCCTCTGTCTTATCAACGATACGAGGGTCGTTGTTGTGCATTCCGTCGATGTCGGTCCAAATCTGAATCTCTGAAGCTGGCAGAGCAGCACCGATGAGCGATGCTGTATAGTCAGAACCACCACGCTGCAAGTTGTCTACCTCGCCATAAGCGTTGCGGCAGATGAAGCCCTGGGTGATGTAAATCTGATAGCCCTCATTGTCCTTCATGATAGACTGTAGCTTCTCTTTGATATAAGCGGTGTCAGGCTCAGCATTCTTGTCGGTGCGCATAAAGTCGAGTGCATTGAGCAACACAGCCTTAACACCACACTCCTGAAGATAGTTCACCACCATGTTGGTGCTGATGATTTCGCCCTGAGCCACGATGCTCTTCTCCTCGAAGCTTGTAAACAAGTCTTTGGTGAATGAGCGCAGATAGTTGAACTCCTGCTGCAACAGGTCGCGTGTCTTCTGCTTATATTCTTCGGTGGAGTAGAGGTCTTCAACGTGTTGCAAGTATTTCTTCTCAAGGTTGTTGATAACCTCGTTTGCGCCTTCTGGATTCTTCTTATACAGATAGTCGCTAATTTCCACCAATGAGTTTGTTGTGCCGCTCATTGCCGAGAGCACTACGAAAGTTGGTTCACCAGACTCTGTGATGAGCTTGGCAACATTCTTCATTCTTTCAGGAGAACCTACCGAGGTACCTCCAAACTTCATTACTTGCATGTTCATATCGTTTATTTTTTTCTTTTTTTTCTTAATTATCCTTCAAATCCATTTGATTCTTCACTCTTCACTCTTCACTTAGATTCTTCACTCTTCACTTATAGAGATCTTAGTGAAATCTTTAGTGATGTCTGCCATGTGACCATCCTTGCATTGGTAAACGATGCCTGGGAACTGGTCGATGATAGGCAAGTTGTGAGTGGTCATCACCACGGCTGTGCCGGTCTGAGTGATGCTCTTCAGCACATTTAGGATTGATGTTGCTGTTTCAGGGTCGAGGTTTCCCGTTGGCTCGTCGGCAATTATCACCTTTGGCTCGTTGAGCAATGCGCGAGCTATAGAAATACGCTGCTGTTCGCCACCCGATAGTTCGTGAGGCATAGAGTGTATCTTCTCTTGCATGCCGACATCAGCCAGCACCTCGTCGATACGCTTTTTAATATCTTTCTTGTTTTTCCATCCTGTAGCTTTAAGCACGAATTCCAGGTTGTCGTAAACCGTGCGGTCGTGCAACAACTGGAAGTCTTGGAATATTATTCCCAATTCGCGTCTTAGTGCAGGTATTTCCTTGCGTTTCAGGCTCACCACATTGCGTCCTAACACTTCTGCCTTCTCAGCCTCGTCTTTCATGAGGTCGAGCTCGCAGTATGTTGTTTTCAGTAGTGAACTCTTTCCCGAGCCCACCTTACCAATGATGTAGATGAATTCTCCTTCGTCTACATGGAAGTCTACACCCTCAAGCACTAATTTGCCTTGCTGGTAGATGTTTACGTTTTTATATTCTATTAGCATATCTTTTATTAGCAATTTACTCTTTACTCTTTTTCACCCTTCGGGCTTTATCCCAGTTAGGGTCGTGGCGTTTTTGCAGTTCAGCTGCCACATCCTCTATGCGTAGGCCCTTTTCGGTGAGCAACACTATGAGGTGGTAGAACATGTCGGAAGCCTCGTAGATGAGTTTGTCGTTAGTGCCGTTGGTGGCTTCTATGACAGTCTCGAGAGCTTCTTCGCCCACTTTCTGTGCTATGCGGTTAACGCCTTTTTGGAAAAGACTTGTGGTGTAGCTGCCCTCAGGCATCTCTTTGTGGCGACGCTCTATGAAGTCCTGTAGTTCTGAGAGAAAAGCCAATGGATTGCTCTCGTTGTCTTCGCCCCAGCAGGTGTCGGTGCCTGTGTGGCATGTTGGACCATGAGGCACAGCCTTGACGAGTAGCGTATCGTTGTCGCAGTCGTTCTTGATGCTCACCAGGTCGAGAAAGTTGCCTGATGTTTCGCCCTTTGTCCAGAGGCAGTTGCGCGAGCGGCTCCAGAAGGTAACCTTGCCTGTAGCCATGGTCTTGTCGAAAGCCTCTTGGTTCATGTATCCAAGCATCAATACATTCTTTGTATTTGCATCCTGTATGATGGCAGGAACGAGTCCGCCTGTCTTTTCAAAGTCTATTTCCATTTTTGCGTTGTGTTTTGTCTGTCACCTTATTATATATATGTATGCGTGTGAGAGCTTATCTCCTCACGTTTATTCCCTGTTGCCAGAGATAATCTTTTAGCTCAGGTATTGCTATTTCACCGAAGTGGAACACGCTTGCTGCCAATGCAGCATCAGCTTTGCCCTTTATGAAAGCATCTTTGAAATGCTCCATGGTGCCTGCGCCGCCACTTGCTATCACGGGTATCGACAGGTTGTCGGCAAGCTCAGCCAAAGCTTCGTTGGCAAATCCTTGCTTCACTCCGTCGTGATCCATGCTGGTGAATAATATCTCGCCAGCGCCACGCTCTTGCACCTGGTGTGCCCAGTCGAAGAGTCCGAGTTCTACTCGTTCTCTGCCGCCCTTCACGTAGCAATGCCAACCGTCTTCGTCGTGGCGTGCATCGATAGCGCACACACACACTTGCGAGCCAAATTTGCCAGCTATCTCGTCGATGAGGTTAGGAGTGCGGATGGCTGCTGAGTTGATGCTCACCTTGTCGGCTCCAGCGTTGAGCAGACGTTCCACGTCTTCCAGTTTATTTATTCCGCCACCCACGGTGAACGGGATGTTTATCTCTTGCGCCACCTTTGTCACCATGTCGGTAAAGGTTTTGCGCTCCTCGAAGCTTGCCGTGATGTCGAGAAACACCAGCTCGTCGGCTCCCATATCGCTATAAGCTTTGCCCAAAGCCACAGGGTCGCCAGCGCTACGCAGATTCACAAAGTTGGTGCCCTTAACGGTTTCGCCATTCTTCACGTCGAGGCATGGTATGATGCGTTTTGCTAAAGTTGCCATAGCTCTTCGATATTAATTTTTCTTTCATAGAATGCCTTGCCGAATACCACGGCAGGAATGCCGCTCTCGTTAAGGTTGCGAATGTCGTTGGTGCAGCCCACACCGCCACTTGCTATAAGGTGCAGGGTGGGGTAAGCGTCCATGATTTGGCGATATAGTTCGATGGCTGGTCCTTGCAGGGTGCCGTCTTTCGATATCTCCGTACAGAGCACGTTCTTCACTCCGTGGTCTACATATTGTTTCAAGAATGGCAGCAGCTCTTCTGCAGAGTCTTCCTTCCATCCATTTATCGAAATCTTGCCGTTTCTTACGTCGGCTCCCAATATCAGCTTGTCGGCGCCATATTCTTCGAGCCAACTCAAGAATAGCTCTGGCTTTGTCACCGCAATGCTGCCTATTGTTACCATGCTTGCTCCAGCCTCGAAAGCCTTCTTCAGGTCGTCGTCGGTTTTTAGTCCGCCTCCAAAGTCTACCTTCAAGTTTGTTGCATCTGTAATAGCCTTCAGCACATGGTCGTTGACTATATGTTTCGACTTTGCTCCATCGAGGTCAACCACATGTAGGCGTTTGAATCCCATGTCTTCAAATTGTCGTGCCACGTCGGCAGGCGAATCGTTGTAGACTGTCTTCTGATTGTAGTCGCCCTTGGTGAGTCTCACGCATTTGCCGTCGATGATGTCGATGGCTGGTATTAGTTCTATCATAAGTCAATCTCCATGAAGTTTTTCAGAATCTGTTCTCCCACCTTTCCGCTCTTCTCTGGGTGAAACTGCGTGGCATAGAAGTTGTCCTTGTGCAGCGCTGCAGAGAATGGTAATGTATAGTTGGCTGTAGCGATAGTCCATTGACTCACAGGCACATAGTAGCTATGTATGAAGTAAACATACGGATTTGCTCCCAATCCCTTGAATAGTTTGCAAGGCTCATCGCCCAGCTCTATTCTGTTCCATCCTATTGCCGGCACCTTGTCTTCGTGGCACGTAGGCTGAAATCGTTTCACCTCCATCGGGAATAGTCCCATGCAGTCGGTGTTGCCCTCTTCGCTATGCTTACACAATAGCTGCTGACCGATGCAGATGCCCAATACGGGTTGCTTCAAATCGAGGATGATGCGGTCGAGCTGATGCTCCTTGATATACGCCATCGTAGAGCTTGCCTCGCCCTGTCCGGGAAACAGCACCCTGTCGGCAGAAGCCAACACCTCAGCATCGTCGGTGATGATGGGCTCTACTCCGAGTCGTCGCATGGCGTTGACTACGGAGTAAATGTTGCCAGCATTGTATTTTACTATTGCTACTTTCACAGTTCTGATGTTGTGTTATATGTTGTTATGCTGTGTGTGTAGGGGAGGTTCCCTAACTGAATATTATCGTCTTGTTGTTGTATGTCAGAATCTTGCGCTCTATGTGCTTAGTCACGGCTCTTGACAATACAATCTTCTCTAAGTCTTTGCCTTTGAGCACGAGGCTCTCAGGAGTGTCCTTGTGGGTGATGCGGGTGACATCTTGCTCAATAATAGGACCTGCATCCAAGTCGGCTGTTACATAATGGCTTGTGGCGCCGATAATCTTCACACCTCTTTCCCATGCCTGATGATAAGGTTTTGCACCAATGAAGGCTGGTAGGAATGAATGGTGGATGTTGATAATCTTGTGTGGGTAAGCGCTTATCATGCCGTCGGTGATGATCTGCATGTAGCGTGCCAACACGATGAATGTCACCTTCTCTTTCTTCAGCAACTCCATTTCTGCCTTTTCAACTTCCTCTTTGTTAGAGTGGTCTTTCTTTATTGACCACACGTAGTAAGGTATGTTGAACTGCTCTGCCACATATCTCAAGTCTTCGTGGTTGCTCACGATGCAAGGTATGTCTACGTTCCATTCTCCTGCCTTATAGCGTGCCAGCAAGTCGTATAGACAATGGCTCATCTTGCTCACGAAGATAGCCATGCGTGGTCGTTCGTCGTTAAAGTAAAGGTTGAACGTCATGTTGTATCTCTGCGAATATAGGGTGTCTATATATTCGTAGATTTTTTCGCGTGGAATGGTGAAGTTCTTCAACTCCCATTCTATACGCATAAAGAACATACCGTCTTCTCTATCTACATATTGGTCAAGGTATACGATGTTACCCTGATTGTCTGTGATAAACTTTGTAACTTCCGAGATGATGCCTTGTTCGTCAGGGCAATGCAGAAGTAGTATTGCTGTTGGTTTCATATCTTGCATTTGCATTGTTAATGTCGTTGCAAAGATACAAAATAATATTGAAAGTGGAATATAGATTATATGAAAATTATTAATAATCTGCTATTGTGCTCTAAATTGTTGTCGTTTTGTAATCTTATTCCGTTTTTATAATAGCAGAGTGTAAAAGCTAAAGAGGTAAAAGAGTTAAAGGGTAAAAAGTAAAAGGTAAAAGGGTAAAAAAAGTAAAAGAGTAAAAGGGTAAAAAAGTAAATGAGTAAAAAGAATAATATTTAAAAAGAAAATAGGTGATATATAAAAAGATAAAAAATTAAAAGGGAGGCTTTATCCTCCCTTGTCCTTGTTCGGAGTCGTTTTTACGACTTCGCTTATTTCTTCGCTTAAATATTGCTTATTCCTTCGCTTAAATATCGCCTATATCTGTGCGCTATATATTGCCTAATTGTCGCCTATATCTTATTTTCCCTCCTCTGTAGCTCTGAGAATGATGCTGGTGGCGCCAATGGTGAATAGGGTGCCATCTTCGATTACTCGGCGTTCGCGGTCGCCAAGTATCTCATTGTCTACGAATGTGCCGGTATAGCTTGGGCCATCGCGGAGGATATATTTCAGGTTGCCCTTCTTGTCGCGGCTAACATTGATTACGCAATGGTTCATGTCGATACTTGGGTCGTTGGTTTCTATGGGGCAATTCACGCCAGAACCCTTCATGTATCGGCCTATCACGTTGTCGCCCATCTGCAATGGAATAACTTGCTTGTAGTGGAATACATTCTCTATCACGACGATAGATCCACAGCCATTTTCGTTGGCTTGCTCGTCGGGATTATCTTCCTTTTGAGTGTTTCTGAGTTTCGATACACCTATTCTAATACCAAACTCCTTGCCGCATTCCGGACATTGGAAAACCAATGACTGTCCTGCTTCGTATTTTGTTTCATCGAAAGTAATGAAGTTGTCGCATTTAGGGCATCTAACTCTTTTCATGTTCTGTGTTAACCTCGTTGTGTGAAAATGTTGGCTTACAGCCTTTTAGTTTTAGTTAATCTTCATCACCCAACCCTCTGCGAAAGGTTCCTTGTCGTTGAGCTTGTTGAGTGCGTTGTAGGCGTCCTGCTGAGTCGTGTAGTTGCCATAAACAACGCGTGTGACGTTGTTTCTTGTAGCTACGCGAGCTTCGTTCAGTCCTTGCTTGTGAAGTGTGCTAACGAATATTTCTGCATTCTTTTTAGCAACCTTCGAGGCTATGACTATCACGTAGCCGCTTGTTTCTGCAGGTGTTGCCTTTGCGGTTTTAGCAACCTCAGTTTTGTTTTTCAATTCGTTATTGGTGAGTGCCTTGTTTGGGGCTATATTTCCTGTTTTTGCTTCAGCCTTTGTGTTGATTTCTGCCTTTGCCTCGGTTTCAGCTACAGCTGTATAAGTTTCTGCGTTGTCAGCCTTCTTAAGGTCGATTTCTTTCAGCGAAGCTGTGCCTGTAGTGATTTCTTTCGGCATTACCTTGTCCAAAAGGTTGGTGTCGATGGCTCTCCCAGCAGTAGTTGTGGTGTTGCTGAGTGGGGCCGGGAAGAGAAGAAATACGATTACAGCGATACAACAAGCTGCGATGTTGCGCAATAGGCTCACGCGGATGCTTATCGTGCGTTCCTCTTCTTCTATTTTCTCTTCGATAGGCGCATTGATGTCTACGATGTTAGCCTTTGTTTCGCTCTTAGTGTTTTCTGTAGCGAGCAATGCCAATGGCTTAAATTCGAAGCTTCCCAAACCGTAGAGATCAGGAGTAAGAATACCTGCTTCGCAAGGTTCAAACTCGTAGTGTCCGTCGTCGTTGAGGTTTAATGTGCCGATATTATGCAACTCGAATGTGCCGTCGGTATCTATGCGCTCTTTTATTTCTCTTACCTCGTCGGCAATGCGCTTCAGAGCTTCAGGATAGCTAATATCGTAGGCTTCTACATACGACTGAGCGAGAAGCGAATCGTTCATTTTTAGCTTAGGATTGAATCCAATAGTGCGTAGCGGCGGGATAAACATGTTGTCTCTCTCGTCGAAGCGTGCGTCGGCATGATGCGCCATAAATCCCCCAAAATCAGGCACTATGACGCAGTCGTTGCTTAGCAAAAGTATCTCTATATGTTTTTCTAATTCAATCACGTTTGCAAAGTTACTGCTTTTTTTCGAGGTAGCCAAGTGAAGAGAGGATTATTTTCTGTAAAAAGTGGAAGAGAAGCAGATGTTGTCATTTTGTCATTTGGTCATTTTGTCATTTTGATTTTTGAAAGTGTGAAATTATGTCTATATAATTATATATTTTTAATATATAATTATATAGAGGTCTGACAACCATTTTTTTTCTTGAAAATGACAAAATGACAAATGACAATCTTGACAACGTTACTTTAGAGGTTTTGTCTTTTCCTGGATAAGGTTGACTCTATTTTGCATCTTTAATTTAACATTTTTAAATTCCGTACTGTTTTAGTTGACTTTAACTTCTGAGGTTCGTTGGCTGGCGTTCTTGCTTTATGTTGACGCTTTTCTGTGGTTAGTCGCTGCAGCTCGTGCGAATAGTCGAATGGTGCTATGCGACTATTCGTAAGAGGTTGTGCGACTATTCTCGTGGGGCGATGCGGATAGTCGGGCGGCGAGAGACGGATTTTTATGCATTTATGGACGTTTGCATGGGGTTGTTTGGATGTCGTGGGAAAATGGTTGTTTATTCCCGTTAAAAAGTGATTAAATGCTTGGCTGTTACGGGAAAAATGAGTATATTTGCATGTCAATAAATATATGGTGGTTTCTTTTTGTTAAATGGTATTGTTCGGATAATGAAAAGAACAAAATAAGGTAAAATATACGATGAGAAAAGTTGTACTTTTGTTGTTTCTTGCTGTGACTTCGCTGTGTATGGCGCAGAAAAAAGAATTGTCGCAAGCTAAAGCGAATATTAAAGCAGGCAATAATCTTGCTCAGGCTGAGCAGTCGATGAGAAAACTGCTCGAAGATTCAGATAACATTCGTGAGACAAAGATTTGGCTCACTATGTTCGAAGCGATTAAAAAACAATATGATCAGGGTAATGAAAAGTTGTATCTTAAACAAAAATACGACACGGCGGCACTCTTTAATATTGCTCGACGATTGTTTGTAGATATGGAACGCTTTGATTCTATCGATGCTATGCCTGATAAAAAGGGTAGGGTGAGACCGGAATATCGCAAAAAACATGCGGAAATGCTCAACACTCTGCGCCCAAATCTATATAATGGTGCGTTCTATTTTATAGGCAAGGGTAAATACGGCGAGGCTTACAACTGCTTGGATACCTATATAAATTGTGGGAATGCTCCGCTATTTACGGGTCGCAACTATATGGAGAAAGATACGCTTATGCCTAAGGCTGCTTTCTGGGCTGTGTATTGCGGATATAAAATGAAAGACCCTGTGAAGACTCTTCATCACACCTATTTGGCGCTGAAGAAAGAGAAATATTGGGAGCCAATGTTGCAGTATCTTTCTGCCACATATTTGCTTGAGAGCGACACCACTCGCTATCTGAAATCGCTCCACGAGGGTTTTGAACGATTTAAGCAGAATTCTTATTTCTATACTCAGCTCGTGGCTTACTATTCGGGCAAAGGTAGGTGGGATAAGGCACTTGATATTAACAACGCAGCGCTAAAGGCAAATCCTGCTGATAGTTTGTTGAGTGCTGCAAAATCTACAATCTTGCTCAATCTCTCGCGCTATGATGAATGTCTGGCACTCTGCGATTCTATCATCGCTCGTGGGGATAGTGCAGCCGAGGTGATGCTGAATGCAGGCTTGGCTTGCTTCAATAAGGCTGTGGAGATAAGTGTGCAGGGCAAACCTGCCAACCGCAACAAGCAAAAACAGGAGCAACAGCGACTTTATAAGCAGGCGTTGCCTTATCTTGAAAAGGCTCGCAAGGCGCTGCCTGCGTTGAAAGATAAATGGGGATTGCCACTTTATACTATCTATCTGAACCTAAATATGGGCGAGGAGTTTGAAGAAATAGATAGGGTTATAAAGAATGTAGGCGGAAAATAATACGAAATCAAAGAACTATAAGATAATGGAAATAAACAAGATATTAGATAAACTCGGAATAGAGGCGCTGAACGCTATGCAGCAGGATGCCTACGAAACCATAGTGAGACATAACAACGATGTGGTGGTGTTGTCGCCAACTGGTACTGGTAAGACGTTGGCTTATCTGTTGCCTGTGGCAGAACTCGTGGATGGCACAAGCGACGACCTGCAGGTGGTGGTAGTGGTGCCAGGACGCGAATTGGCATTGCAGTCGCAGACTGTTATGACAAACATGGGGTCAGGACTCCGCTCTATGGCCTGCTATGGCGGTCGTCCAACGATGGATGAGCATAGACAGCTCCGACAAGTGTGTCCACAGGTGGTGTTTGGAACTCCTGGTCGCTTGAACGACCATTTCGATAAAGGCAACCTCGACACAAGCAAGGTGAAGATTCTCGTTATCGACGAGTTTGACAAATGTCTTGAGATGGGATTCCGCAATGAGATGGAACAGCTCATGGCGAAATTCCCTAATCTGAAGAAGCGTATTTTGCTCTCAGCTACCAATGCCGAGGAAATTCCACACTTCGTAAATGCTAAGACAAAAGAAACTCTCGACTATCTGGTGGAAGAGCCTTGTGAGCGTATTAATATATATAAGGTGGAAAGCAAGGAGAAAGATAAACTCGGCACCTTGCGCCAACTGCTCCTTAGTTTCAAGGATGAGAGCACTATCGTGTTCCTTAACTATCGCGACAGCGTGGAGCGTACAGCAGCTTTCCTTACAGAAAATGGATTCTCGGTTTCGGCTTTTCATGGCGGACTTGACCAAAAGGAGCGTGAGGCTGCATTATACAGATTTTCTAATGGCTCAGCCTGCGTTCTCGTGAGCACCGACCTTGGCAGCCGTGGACTCGATATTCCTAACATAGCCAACATCGTTCACTATCATATTCCAGAAACCCAAGAAAACTACACCCACCGCATTGGTCGTACGGCAAGATGGGACAAAGAGGGTAGGGCTTTCTTCATCCTCTCGCAGGGCGAATATATTCCTGAATATGTGGAGGGCGAAATCGAAGATTATGTGCCCGAAGTAGCCCCCGATGCAAAGCCTTCGAAGCCTCGCATGGCTACGCTCTATCTTGGCAAAGGCAAGAAAGATAAGATTAGCAAGGGCGACATCGTGGGCTTCTTGTGCAAAAAAGCCGAACTGGACAAGGACGACATAGGAAGAATTGATGTGAAAGACTATTACTGTTATGTAGCCGTAAATCGCCTGAAAATGATGAAAGTATTACAAAAAACAAAGGGCGAAAAGATAAAAGGTATACGAACAATATGGGAAGAGGTGAAAAAGTAAATGCTGTGCTCGAACACTCTGTACAAAGTGTTAGTCAACATGACTGAATAAATGGCAAATAGTATAAAAATGGTGTAAATTTGCTATAAATATGTAGAGTATACACTTAATATTGCGAATTTTTGTAGATTTTTATGGAAATATTTGGAATATTCAAATAAAAGACATAACTTCGCAGTCGTAATACAACCAATTATTAAAAATTCAGTCAGATGAAGAAGTACAACTTTAACGCAGGACCTTCGATTCTCCCACGTGAGGTTATCGAGAATACTGCAAAGCAAATTTTAGATTTCAATGGTTCAGGACTCTCACTGATGGAGATCAGCCACCGTGCTAAAGATTTTCAGCCCGTCGTAGACGAGTGTGTAGCCCTATTCAAAGAACTTCTTGATATCCCTGAGGGATATTCAGTAATCTTCCTTGGTGGAGGTGCTTCGCTTCAGTTTATGCAGATTCCAGCCAACTTCTTGATTAAGAAGGCTGCCTTTATAAACTCTGGTACATGGGCTAAGAAGGCTCTGAAAGAGGCAAAGCTTTTCGGTGAGGTGGTAGAGGTTGCTTCCTCGGCTGACGCTAACTATAGCTTCTATCCTAAGGGATTTGAGGATAAGGTGCCTGCTGATGCTGACTATCTACATGTCTGCACCAACAATACTATCTATGGTACAGAGATTCGCAAGGAGTTTGACGTAAAGGTGCCAATGATTGCCGACATGTCTTCTGATATCATGAGCCGTCCTGTCGACGTTTCTAAGTACAAAGCAATCTTCGCTGGTGCTCAGAAGAATATCTCTATGGCTGGTGTTACCGTTATCATCGTTAAGGATGATGAACTTGGCAAGGCTCCACGCGAGTTGCCTACAATGATCGACTATCGTACCCACGTTGAGAAGGGTTCTATGTTCAATACTCCTCCAGTTGTTCCTATCTACGCTATGCTGGAGAATCTTCGTTGGTTGAAGAAGAATGGTGGTTTGACTGCTGCCGACAAGCGTGCTCATGAGCGTGCTGAAGTTCTTTATGCAGAAATCGACCGCAACAAGCTCTTCCGTGGCACTGTGGAAGAGGACTCTCGCTCATTGATGAATATCTGCTTCGTGATGAACGATGAATACAAGGAACTCGAAAAGCCATTCTTCGACTTCGCTACAGAGCGCGGTATGGTTGGTATCAAGGGTCACCGCTCAGTAGGTGGATTCCGTGCTAGCTGCTACAACGCTATGACTATGGAGGGTGTCAACGCTCTCGTTCAGGCAATGAAGGATTTCGAAGCTAATCATTAATTGAAAGTACATTTTGCTCATGGGGAGTTATAGGGCGGGGCTGGAGAGTCCCAAAATATAACTCCCTAAATAATTTAACCTTATAACGAAAACGATAATGAAAGTACTCGTAGCAACCGAAAAACCTTTTGCAGCAGCTGCTGTACAGGGTATTAAAGAAGTAGTGGAAAGTGCAGGCAACGAACTCGTGTTGCTTGAAAAATATACAGAAAAAGCTCAGCTCCTCGACGCTGTTAAGGATGCTGATGCTATGATTATCCGTTCTGATAAAGTCGACGCTGAGGTGCTCGACGCAGCAAAGCAGCTCAAAATAGTAGTTCGCGCAGGTGCTGGCTACGATAATATCGACCTCGAGGCAGCTACAGCCCATAAGGTGGTGGCTGAGAACACTCCTGGACAGAATTCTAACGCCGTTGCCGAATTGGTATTCGGATTGTTGGTTTTCGCTGTGCGCAATTTCTATAATGGCAAGGCGGGCACAGAGCTCAAGGGCAAGAAGCTCGGTATCTTGGCTTTCGGTAATGTAGGTCGCAACGTGGCTCGCATCGCTGCAGGCTTCGGTATGGAAGTTTATGCTTACGACGCATTCTGCCCTAAGGAGGTTATTGAGGCTGCTGGCGTAAAAGCTGTTGACTGCCAGGATGCTTTGTTCGAGACTTGCGATGTTGTTTCGCTCCATATTCCTGCTACAGCCGAAACTAAGCAGAGCATCAACGCTGCTTTGGTTGGCAAGATGAAGAAGGGCGCTATCTTGATCAACACCGCTCGCAAGGAAGTTATCAATGAGCCTGAACTCTTGAAACTTATGGCTGATCGCACAGATATCAAGTACATCACCGACATCAAGCCTGATGCTGATGCAGAGTTCGCACAGTTCGAGGGTCGCTATTTCAGCACACCTAAGAAGATGGGTGCACAGACAGCAGAGGCTAACACCAATGCGGGTATTGTTGCAGCTAAGCAGATTAATGCTTTCTTCACCGACGGATGCACTAAGTTCCAGGTGAATAAGTAATTCTCAATAAATAAAACCTATGGCAACCATTAAACCTTTTAAGGGCATACGCCCACCTAAAGACCTTGTGGAAAAGGTCGAGTCGCGTCCATACGACGTTCTTGACTCTGAAGAGGCAAGAGCTGAAGCTGGCGACAACGAGATGAGCTTGTACCACATCATCAAGCCTGAGATTGATTTCCCTGTAGGCACCAGCGAGTACGACCCTCGTGTGTATGAGAAGGCTGCCGAGAACTTCCAGAAGTTCCAAGATAAGGGATGGCTCGTGCAAGATGACAAGGAGCAATATTATATCTACGCACAGACCATGAATGGTAAAACGCAGTATGGACTGGTGGTAGGTGCTTTTGTCGACGACTATATGAATGGCGTGATTAAGAAGCATGAGCTTACACGTAGAGATAAAGAGGAAGACAGAATGAAGCATGTTCGCATCAATAATGCCAACATCGAACCTGTGTTCTTTGCTTATCCCGACAATAAGGTGCTGGACGACCTCATCAAGCGCTATGCTGCCACCGAACCTGAGTATGATTTTATAGCTCCTATCGATGGCTTCGGACATAAGTTCTGGGTAATCTCCGACGATAATGACATCAAGACCATTACCGAAGAGTTTGCTAAGATGCCAAGTCTGTATATCGCTGATGGTCACCATCGTTCGGCTGCTGCTGCTTTGGTGGGTGCAGAGAAGGCTAAGAATAATCCTAAGCATCGTGGCGACGAGGAATACAATTATTTCATGGCTGTTTGCTTTCAGGCTTCACAGCTCACCATCCTCGACTACAACCGCGTGGTTAAAGACCTTAACCGCATGGAAAGCAAAGAGTTCTTGCAAAAACTCGCACGCAACTTCATCGTTGAAGACAAGGGCGAAGAAATCTACAAACCTCAGCGCTTGCATGAGTTCTCAATGTATCTCGATGGTCATTGGTTCTCGCTCACAGCTAAGGAAGGAACATACGACGATACCGACCCAATCGGAGTACTTGATGTCGACATCTCGAGCCGACTCATCCTCGACGACTTGCTCGGCATCCGCGACCTCAGAGGTAGCAATCGTATCGACTTCGTAGGTGGACTCCGTGGCTTGGAAGAACTGAAGCGTCGTGTGGATAGTGGCGAAATGCGTATGGCTCTCGCTCTTTATCCTGTTACTATGCAGCAGATTATGGATATTGCCGACAGCGGAAAGATTATGCCTCCTAAGGCTACATGGTTTGAACCAAAGCTTAGATCGGGTATCGTTATCCACAAATTATCATAATGAATGCTTGACGAATATAAAACAATAGCAAATGAAATCATAGGTGAGGGATTTTACTCCGAGAAAAGGAGTAAGTTCCTCGCCTTTGCTCACCATATAGAAAGTGTGGATGAAGCAAAGAAAATCGTTGACGGGTATCGCAAGAAATATTACGATGCCCGTCATGTGTGTTATGCCTATATGCTTGGTGCAGAGCGTCTCGAATTTCGTGCCAACGACGATGGCGAACCTTCGGCAACAGCAGGCAAACCTATCCTTGGTCAGATAAATTCTAACGAACTTACTGATATTCTTATCGTAGTAATCAGGTATTATGGCGGAGTAAACCTCGGCACGGGCGGACTTATCGTGGCTTATCGCACAGCTGCTGCCGACGCCATAGAGCATTGCAAGATAGAAACCAGGCTGGTGGAGGAGAAAATCACCTACACCTTCACTTACCCCATGATGAACGATGTGATGAAGGTGGTGAAAGATATGCAGCCACGCATCATCTCCCAAACCTTCGACAACACTTGCTCCATCACGCTCTCCATCCGTAAGTCGGAAGCCGAAGCTCTTCGCGACCGCCTTGCCAAGCTCTCCTTTTAATGCCAATTAATGCCAAGCTCTCCTTTTAATGCCAAGCTCTTCTTTTTATTGAGCTTGGCTGTAGGGGTAGCCTCCCTCTCGCCTTCGGCCCCCATCTCGCCTTCAGCCTCCCTCCCGCCTTCAGCCTCCCTCTCGCCTTCAGCCTCCATTTCGCCTTCGGCCTCTTTTTTCTATGGTTAGTCTGTCCTTGTTCGATGGCGTTTCTACGCCGTCGCTTTCTTTTCGCTTCCTTTTATTTTCCTTTTATTTTCCTTTTCGCTCCCTCCTTGCCCCCATCCATTTCCCTCTTCCCAAGCCTTCGCTTTGAGCCTTTTATAAATTAATGATTAAAAATTTGTATAAGTTCGCTGAATTTAGTACTTTTGCAAAGTTTTTGAGAACATATACAAATCATTATAATGAATATATCTTATAAATGGCTTAAAGAGTATGTCGACTTCGACCTTACTCCACAGCAAACAGCGGACGCGCTGACATCATGCGGATTGGAAGTTGACGCTCTCGAAGAAGTACAAACCATCAAGGGTGGTTTGAAAGGTCTGTATGTAGGTAAAGTACTTACATGCGAAGCACATCCTAAAAGTGATCATCTACATGTTACCACAGTCGACCTCGGCAAGGGCGAACCACAGCAGATTGTTTGTGGCGCTCCTAATGTTGCTGCTGGTCAGAAAGTTATCGTTGCCGACCTTGGCTGCGTGCTCTATGATGGTGACAAGGAATTCGTAATCAAAAAATCTAAGCTTCGTGGCGTAGAGAGTCTTGGCATGATTTGTGCCGAAGACGAAATCGGTGTTGGCACCTCTCACGATGGCATCATCGTATTGCCTGAGGATGCTCAGGTCGGAATGCCTGCTGCCGAATACTATCATCTTGAAAGCGACTGGGTAATAGAGATTGATATTACAGCCAACCGTGCTGACGCTCTCAGCCATTATGGTGTAGCTCGCGACCTCTATGCTTGGCTCTTGCAGAATGGCTATCAGACATCGTTGCATCGTCCTGATTGCGACAAGTTTGTTGTCGACAACCACGACCTCAACATCGATGTAGAGATTCAGAACACAGAGGCTTGCAAGCGCTATGCATGCATCTCTATCACCGACTGCGAAGTTAAGGAAAGCCCAGAGTGGCTTCAGAATAAGCTCAACATCATCGGCGTTCGTCCTATCAACAACATCGTCGACATCACCAACTATGTGATGATGGCGTATGGTCAGCCTATGCATTGCTTCGATGCCGACATGGTAAAGGGCAACAAGATTGTTGTGCGCACTCAGCCTGAGGGCACACACTTCACAACTTTCGATGGCGAAGACCATGAGCTCGGACTCCACGACCTTAGCATCTGCAATGCCGAGGAGCCTATGTGTATAGCTGGTATCTTTGGCGGCAAGGGTAGTGGCACCTACGAAACCACACGCAACGTGGTTTTGGAGAGCGCTTATTTCCACCCTACATGGATTCGCAAGAGCGCACGTCGTCATGGCTTGAGCACCGATGCCAGCTTCCGTTTCGAGCGTGGCATCGACCCTAATGGTCTTATCTATGCTTTGAAGCAGGCTGCTATCCTCTGCAAGGAGTTGGCTGGCGGTAAGATTTCGATGGAAATAAAGGACGAATATCCTACTTTGGTTCCTGATGCCAACGTTCGCCTCGACTATGCTTACGTAGATACTCTCATCGGCAAGCACATCGGCAACGATACTATCAAGAACATCGTTTCTTCGCTCGAGATGAAGATCGTAGCTGAAGACGAAAATGGTCTCAACCTCGTGGTTCCTGCTTATCGTGTAGACGTGCAGCGTCCATGCGACGTTGTTGAGGACATCCTCCGCATCTATGGATATAATAATGTAGAGATTCCTTTGCAGCTCAAGTCGTCGCTCACTATTCCAAGCGAGCAGGACAAGATTCATAAGCTCGAAAACCTTATCGGCGAACAGCTCGTAGGTTGCGGCTTCAATGAAATATTGGACAACTCGCTCACCAAGACAGCTTACTATACCGACCTCAAGACCTACAGCGCCGACACCACCGTTAAGGTGATGAATCCTCTGAGCGCCGATCTTGGAGTGATGCGTCAGAGCCTCTTGTTTGGTGGCTTAGAGAGTATCATGCGCAATGCTAACCGCAAGAATTGCAACCTCCGTTTCTTCGAGTTTGGCAACTGCTATCACTACGATGCTGACAAGTGGTCGGCTGATGCTCCTATCAATGCTTACCGTCAGGAGCGCCACCTCGGACTCTGGGTTTCTGGTAAGAGGGTAGAGGGCTCATGGGCACATCCTAACGAGGATTCTTCATTCTACGAGCTCAAGGCTTACGTAGAGAATGTCCTTGCTCGCATCGGCATCACATCGGGCATGGTGGTAATGGAGAATTCTACCAACGACATCTTTGCTAAGGGCTTGAACATCATGACTCGTGGCGGCAAGACTATCGTTGAGATGGGTATCGTGGCTCGCAAGTTGCAGAAGCAGGCCGACATCGCTTCTGAGATTTACTATGCCGACTTCAATTGGACCAATGCCATGAAGGCCATCCGCAAGAATAAGGTTGAGTTCACAGAACTTAGCAAATATCCTGCTGTTAGCCGCGACTTGGCATTGCTCATCGACAATAATGTGACATTCGCTCAAATCGTCGACGTAGCTCGTCAGTCAGAGAAGAAATTGCTTAAGAAGGTTGAACTCTTCGACGTTTACCAGGGCAAGAACTTGCCTGAGGGTAAAAAGAGCTACGCTGTCAACTTCATCCTCCAGGATGAGCAGAAGACTCTCAACGACAAGCAGATTGACGCCATCATGCAGAAGCTCATCAGCAACCTCAAGAATAAGCTCGCTGCCGAACTTCGATAATTTGCCTAAGGCATTATTGGCGTGAATAACCAAGAACAAAACAAAAAAACAAAACACAATAACACTATGGGAAGAGCATTTGAATACCGTAAAGCTACAAAGCTTAAGAGATGGGGCCACATGGCTCGTACATTTACAAAGATTGGCAAGCAGATTGCCATTGCTGTAAAGGCTGGCGGTCCAGAACCAGAGAACAATCCTACTCTTCGTGCTATCATCGCTAATGCTAAGCGCGAGAACATGCCTAAGGACAACATCGAGCGTGCTATCAAGAACGCTATGGGTAAGGATCAGAGCGATTACAAGGAGGTTACTTACGAGGGATATGGTCCTCACGGAGTAGCTATCTTCGTTGACACTCTTACCGACAACACCACTCGTACTGTAGGCGACGTTCGTTCTGTCTTCAATAAGTTCAACGGTAACATGGGTACTACAGGTAGCCTCTCGTTCCTCTTCGACCACAAGAGCGTGTTCACATTCAAGAAGAAGGACGGCGTTGATATGGATGAGATGATTCTCGACCTCATCGACTACGGAGTAGAAGATGAATACGACGAGGACGAGGAAGCAGGCGAAATCACTATCTATGGTGATCCTAAGAGCTTCGGCGACATCCAGAAGCATCTCGAGTCTGAGGGCTTCGAGGTTACTGGTGCTGAGTTCACCTACATCCCTAACGACCTCAAGGATGTAACTGATGAGGAGCGCGAAACTATCGACAAGATGGTAGAGCGTCTTGAGGAGTTCGACGATGTGCAGACTGTTTATACAAACATGAAGCCTGCTGACGACGCAGAATAATCAAGCTTAACAAGCTGAACATTAAAGCATTAAATGCAAAATAATCAAGCTGAAGTATGAAGAATATCTGTTATCCTACTCAGGGCACATGTAGCAAGTTCATCAATGTTTCTATCGACGATGACAACAAAATTCATGATGTCTCGTTTGTTGGTGGATGCATGGGCAACACCTGTGGCGTTTCGCGTCTCGTAGAAGGCATGGATGCCGACGAGGTTATTGCCAGACTGCGTGGCATCACTTGTGGCAATAAGCCTACAAGCTGTCCCGATCAGCTTTCGCTTGCTATCGAAGCTTTGAAAAACAGCAAATAAGCTATTTATTAGTAGCAAAATATAAAACGAGGGTGTACTTCTACATCCTCGTTTTTTTCATTTCCATCACCTCTGTTTTTCATTTCCATCACCTCTGTTTTTCATTTTCATCACCCTCTGTTTTTCATATCTATCTTCCTCTGCCGCCATCCTCTATAATAGGTAATTATAGCGTTGAAAAGCAAATATGCAGATAATAATTCTGAAATATGAATTAAATATTGTATCTTTGCATCACATTTTTTTAGGATAAGAGTATTTTCTAATACTATTATAACTCATTTCAAACAATAATTTTTATTCATTTATGAGAACAGAATGGCAGGGGTTCAAGAAGTCCCTTTGGCAAGACGAAGTAAATGTTAGAGATTTCATCCAGAACAACTATGTACCGTTCGATGGAGATGAAAAGTTCCTCGCTGAACCAACAGAGGCTACACGCAAGCTCTGGGATGTACTGCAGAAATTGCAGGCAGAAGAAAGAGCTAAGGGTGGTGTGCTCGACATGGAAACAAACGTTGTTTCCGGCATCAATGCCTATGGACCTGCTTATATCGATGACAATCTCAAAGATCTTGAGGCTGTCGTAGGTCTGCAGACCGACAAGCCACTTAAGCGCGCTTTCATGCCTTATGGTGGTATCAAGATGGCTGAGCAGGCTTGCACCACTTATGGCTACCAGCCAGCAGCGGAGCTTCATGACATCTTTACTCATTATGTAAAGACTCACAACGATGGCGTTTTCGATGCTTACACTCCTGAGATGAAGCTCGTTCGCCACAATCATATTCTTACTGGTCTTCCTGACACTTACGGTCGTGGACGTATCGTTGGCGACTACCGCCGTGTAGCTCTCTACGGTATCGACTACCTTATCGCTGACAAGAAGCGCGACCTCGCTGAGATGGGCGATCGCGAAATGATCGACGATGTAATCCGCCTTCGCGAGGAAGTAGCAATGCAAATCAAGGCTTTGAACGGTCTTAAGCAGATGGCTGCTTCTTATGGCTTCGACATCTCTCGTCCTGCAGCCAACGCACGCGAAGCTGTTCAGTGGCTCTACTTCGGCTACCTCGGAGCTGTTAAGACTCAGAATGGTGCTGCTATGTCGGTAGGCCGCGTTTCTACATTCCTCGATATCTATATCGACCGCGACCTCAAGGCTGGTGTCATCACCGAGGATCAGGCACAGGAACTCATCGACCACTTGGTAATGAAGCTCCGTATGGTTAAGTTTGCTCGTATCCCTTCTTACAACGAGCTTTTCACCGGCGACCCAGTTTGGGCAACTCTCGAAGTAGGTGGTATGGGTCAGGATGGACGTTCGATGGTAACAAAGAGCGACTACCGTTTCCTCCACACTCTCGTCAATATGGGTCCTTCACCAGAGCCAAACCTCACCGTGCTCTATAGCAAGCGTTTGCCTGAAAACTTCAAGCGTTTCGCTGCTTGGATTAGCGTTAAGACAAGCTCTATCCAGTATGAGAACGACGACGTGATGCGTCCTGTCTGGGGCGACGACTACAGCATCTGCTGCTGCGTTTCAGCTACTCAGACTGGTAAGGAGATGCAGTTCTTCGGTGCTCGTGCCAACCTCGCTAAGTGTCTCACTTATGCTGTCAGCGGTGGTGTAGACTCTAAGACTCGCGAGCAGTGCGGTCCTGCTTACCGTCCAGTAGAAGGCGACGTTTTGACATACGAAGAGTTCATGCCTCGCTTCATGGATATGATGGAGTGGCTTGCTGCTGTTTATGTCAAGACATTGAACCTCATCCACTACATGCACGATAAGTACTTCTACGAGGCTGCAGAGATGGCTCTCATCGATACAGACGTCCGTCGTACTTTCGCTACTGGTATTGCAGGTTTCAGCCATGTTGTCGACTCTATCTCTGCTATCAAGTATGCTAAGGTCAACATCATCCGCGACGAGACTGGTTTCCCACTCGAGTTCGAGACTGAGGGCGAGTTCCCACGCTATGGTAACGACGATGAGCGTGCCGACGAGATTGCTGTTTGGTTGCTCAAGACCTTCATGGCAATGATCAAGAAGCACCACACATACCGCAACTCTGAGCCTACAACAAGTATCCTCACCATCACCTCTAACGTGGTTTATGGTAAGTTTACTTCTAACATGCCTGACGGACGTAAGGCTGGTACTCCTCTTGCTCCTGGTGCTAACCCATCTTACGGTGCCGAGAAGAACGGTTTGTTGGCTTCGCTCAACTCTGTAGCTAAGTTGCCTTACGAGTATGCTCTCGACGGTATCTCTAACACCCAGACCATCAACCCTGATGCTCTTGGCCACGACGACGAGGAGCGTGCTAACACTTTGGTTAACGTTATGGACGGCTACTTCTCACAGGGTGCTCACCACTTGAATGTCAACGTATTTGGCGTAGACAAGCTCAAGGACGCTATGGAACATCCAGAGAAGCCAGAATATGCTAACTTCACCATCCGTGTAAGTGGCTACGCTGTTAAGTTCATCGACCTTACTCGCGAGCAGCAGCTCGACGTTATCGCACGTCAGGCTCACGAGCGTTTGTAAAAAGCCTCACCCCAGCCTCTAAAAAGGCCTCACCCCCAGCCCCTCTCCAAAAGAGAGGGAAGTAATTAGACTTGAGGGGTGAGAGTATTGACTATAACTTACGGATTAAATCATAAAAAAAAGAGCATGTCGCGTTTGACATGCTCTTTTTTTATCTATTATTGTTTATATTACTCATATATTTATAGTTATTACTGTCCGGTAAAACTAATAATGTGGTTATAAACGGGCTGAAAGCCCAATAATTACATAGCCCATGGTAGTGCCCTGGGTAAACTATACCCCACATCTCCATTCGCCCTGTAAGGGCAACACCTTAATAATTAGACTTTTGCCCTTACAAGGCGCACTATTCAATAAATACACTCAATACCCAGGGCGTTGCCCTGGGCTAGGAACTTCTGGGCTTTCAGCCCGCTAGTATATAGGCAAGCCCCTTAAGTAATAATATATAAAAAAAACATCCGTGAGGCCTCTTGGTTGGTATGGGCTCACGGATGTTTTGGGGTATGGGATGTAGCAATCTAAAAAAAACTTTTTATCTCTTATTCTTCAATACAGGTTCGCAGGTAAGGTTTATGCCAAGCTTCTTGAAGATTTTGCGGTCTACTTCGCTAAGCATCACGGTACAATGAACTTGACAGCCACGCAACTTTGGAAGCTGCTCGAGAGCCTTGCGACAATTTTCGTCGTCCTTGGATAGTACCGAGAGGGCTACGAGCACTTCGTCGGTATGCAGACGAGGGTTGTGGCCTCCGAGGTAGTTGATCTTGGTGTGCTGGATAGGCTCAATCATGGATTGTGGTATGAGCTTTGTCTCGTGGTCGATGCCTGCAAGATGCTTTGTGACGTTGAGAAGCAAGGCTGCGCTACAGCCAAGGAGTAGGCTAGAGTGGGCTGTGATGATGGTGCCGTCTTCGAGCTCTATTGCCGACGAGGTGTGGCCAGTCTGCTTCAGACATTCCTTGGCAGCCGTGGTGGTGCGACGATAGTCGGTATTGATTTTGGCTTGATTGAAGAGCATCTGAATTTTGCTGACTTCAGCCTCGTTGCAAGCGCCACTTGCCAGTTTGTTGGTAGCGTCGTAGTAGCGTCGGATAATTTCGTTTTTAGATGCCTCGCAGCATACTTCGTCGTCGCTAATGCAGAAGCCTACCATGTTGACGCCCATGTCGGTAGGCGACTTGTAAGGGTTGGCGCCATAGATGCCCTCGAACAAGGCATTGAGGACAGGGAAGATTTCGATGTCGCGATTATAGTTGATGGCTGTTTTGCCGTAAGCCTCAAGATGGAATGGGTCAATCATGTTGACGTCGTTGAGGTCGGCTGTGGCAGCCTCGTAGGCTATGTTGACAGGATGTTTGAGAGGGAGGTTCCAAACAGGGAATGTCTCAAACTTAGCGTATCCGGCTCTTACGCCATGTTTGTTTTCGTTGTAGAGCTGGCTCAAGCATACAGCCATTTTGCCGCTACCAGGACCAGGAGCGGTAACGATAACTAATGGTCGGGTGGTCTTCACGTAGTCGTTTTTGCCGAAGCCCTCGTCGGAAGCTATGAGGCTTACGTTGTGAGGATAGCCATCGATGAGATAGTGGCAGAAGGTTGGAATGCCGTCGCGCTCCAGACGTTGGCGGAAAGCTTCGGCAGCAGGCTGACCGTTGAAATGAGTGATGACTACCGAGCCTACCATGAATCCGAGGTTTTGGAATTCGCCACGTAGGCGCAGCACGTCTTCATCGTAGGTGATGCCGAGGTCGGCACGAGTTTTATTTTTCTCGATGTCGGTTGCACTAATCACGATAACAATCTCTATGCTATCGCTGATTTTCTGAAACATTCTGAGTTTGCTGTCGGGCTGGAAGCCTGGCAATACTCGGCTTGCGTGGTGGTCGTCGAAGAGTTTGCCACCAAGTTCAAGATACAATTTGCCATCAAATTGCGAAATGCGCTCTTTGATGTGCTCAGACTGAATGCTCTGATATTTTTCGTTGTCAAATCCTATTTTCATAATGCGTGCAAAGTTACTGCTTTTTTCTTAGAGAGAAAAATAGAGAGGGAATTTTTTGAGGGAAGAGTGAAGAGGGAAGAGTGAAGAGTGAAGAATCAAATAGCAAGGTGACGAAGGGAAACGAGGAAAAGGAGGGAAAGCGGGGGAAAGAAGGGAAAGCGACGCAGCCGAGCTGCGACGAACCCAACCCCAGGGGGACAGAAGGGGGCGAACAGAAGGGGGCGAATAGAAGGGGTACCCTGGGATGGAAGAAGGGGAACAGAATGCACGGAGGGACGCAAGGAGGAACGCAAGCCCTTAATATCATTGAAGGGTAATTACTCCCCTCTCTTTTGGAGAGGGGGTGGGGGTGAGGCTTCACTTAAAATACTCTTCGAGCTCAGTTTCGGCGCTGGCTTCATGGTTTGGCAGGTCTTTGATGATGGAGCCTTTCTCCATGAGGGCGATGCGAGAGCTGACGTCGACGGTATGCTGGAGGTTGTGGCTGGAGATGAGGATGGTGGCGCCAGTCTGCTTGTTGTAGTCTACGAGCAGGCGCTTGAGGGTGTT
>OBII01000059.1_pt1 | contig 46898 bp, 39 predicted proteins | sample 2433771 | NCBI WGS metagenome assembly OBII01 (sample SAMEA2452127, study PRJEB22498) | human gut metagenome | biome: human feces; feature: human gut; material: feces | place: Australia | collected 2012
GTGTGGTGAATAACGCTATCAACAAGTTGACTAACGGTACATGGATATCCAATCCGCAGATGCTGTGGAAGAACAACCGTGACAAACATTATTTCATCGGTGTGTATCCTACAGCAGCAATATCCGATTTTACAGCTGGCGAATATAAGCTTGATGTTGCGAAACAGGAGGATAGCGACCTTTTGGTGGCAGTCAACAAAGATGGCATATCCTATAATGCCGATGAACAGCAAACGGTGCCATTAGCGTTTACTCATGTGATGTCGAAGGTGATAGTCAATATACAATATCGCAATCAGTTTGGTGGTAAGCCTACCGTAGAGAGCCTTGTTGTTAAGAATGCCGCATCTGATGCCTCTGTCAATCTCTTGACCAAGACTGTAACTGTAGCTACAGATGCTGCTCGCACCGACATCAGTATCCCTGTAATCAAGGAAAATGAAAAATATGAGTCTATCATGATACCACAATCAGGCATTACCAAGATTGCTGTTAATATAAATGGCAAGCAATATGTCTACACTCATCCTACTGATATCAAACTGGAGGGTGGCAAATATACGGTAGTAAATCTCATTGTAGGTCGTGACGAGATTACTCTTGGCAATGTAAGCATCGCTGATTGGGGCGAAGGAGAAAACATCAATGGTGGTGAAGCGCAAACAGATTAAAAGATTTGTATAATATTTAAAATTATAAAGTCATGAAGATAAATAAAATATTAGTGGCAGCAGCAATGGCTCTTGGATTCGTTAGCTGCTCAAGTGAAGGAGAATTGACTCCTGCTATAGATACATTGAAAGATACTCCGTTGCAGATTAATGCATCTGTAGCAGGTATGAAAACACGTGCAGGATATGATGCTAATAGCGTACCTAACCAATTCTATCTTAAGATAAGACAAGGTCTTAAAGAGCAAAAAAAATATTGGTATGATGTTGTCATGAAACTGGAAAATGGCCAATGGGTTGCTTATAATGCTAAAAACGAGACTGAAACGGTTCAATTACTTCGAGCAGGATATAATATAACTTGCGATCTCTATCCTTCTACATTTGCTGGATACGAACTGGATGAAAGCAATAACCAGATTAAATCTATAGAATTAGAGGTTCTGGCAGACCAAAGATTAGATGCCAATGTCAAGGCAAGTGACCATTTGTATGCCTTTAACCAAGATAAAAATATGGAGGTTAAGGCTATTGAGTTAAAATTGGAACATCAAATGTCAAAACTCTCCCTAGAGTTGACTTTGGGTAGTCAATATGAAGAGGAGCAAAATCCTGTCAAAGACATGCAGATTGTAGGAACTAAGAGAAAAGTAAAATGGTCAGATGGAAATTCGTTTGTTAGTGATGACGCTTCTGCAGAGGCAATTATACCATATCTTGCGGATTACACCAAGCCTACGGATGATTCCCCAAAAGCGAAAGTTTGTTATGAGGTGATTTTAGCTCCACAGACTGTTGAGGCAGGAAACTTTGGTGTTGAATTTAATGTTTTAGGCAAAACTTATCGTTGGTACAGTGATGCTGCTGTTAAATTGGAAGCAGGCACTCAATACACATTGCAACTGACGGCAGGAAAAGATCAGGCTAATCTTGTAGAAGTTACATCTAAGGCTTGGAATACAAAACACAAAAACGAAAATAATGAAGAAGTGGACAACAAGTCGGATATAGAAACCTTTTAATGACTAGAAGTATGAAAATTATAAATAAATACATATTGGTGGCTGCAGCTTCTCTATCTGTTGTTGCGTGTAGCCAAGATGATGGCTTGTCAAATAGCTATCTTAAAGATTCGGATGCTGTTCACATTACAGCCCAAGTGGGAAGTAATGAAGCTACAGGTGGCTTTATTTCTCGCTCCAATCCATTGGGTAGTGAAGTTGAACAAGCAAAGTTTAATGAAGGCGATGCCATTTCTGTTGTTGCAGATAACCAAGATGCCGTTATTTATTCTTATGATGGTACCAGTTGGAGTCCAAAAGAAAAAGGTCTGCACTTAGTTTGGAATAGTAACGAGATGAATTTTAAGGCTTTTTATCCTGCAAATGCTAATGATGCTTCTTTTACAGACTTCACACTACCTACTGCATACACTAGCTTAGAGGACTTGGCTTTGGGTGACTATATGACATTTAGTGGTAGCCGCAAGCGTAGTTCCGATAATGATGGCGTGAACTTGGAAATGGAGCGCAAAATGGTGCGCATCGTTGTTGGCCTAAGAGATGTTAATGTTTGGGGAGACACGATGGATGAAGGGTTGGAACTGACAGAAGTAATAATCCATCCTAATACAAATGGATATTTCGATGGTAAAGTTGTTCCCGCTGATTCAAAAGATGTTAGTGTGAAAGCGTACAAACACACTGATGGTAAGTTTTATGCGCTTATTACTCCGACAATGCCAGTGTCGGATATGTATAATTATTTGCTTTTCATGACAGTAAAGGTGGCAAAGCCTGATGGCACAGGTGAGCAAGAATTTGAAGTTAGGCGCATTCCACATACAGGTACAGAAGCTGGTAGTAGCTACGAGTACTTTTTAAAGATTGGTAAGGACGAACTTGTTGTAGATAAAATTACAGTATCTGATTGGAAAACTGGTGAAGCGATTCCTGGTGGCGAGGCTTTAGACGATGTAGAGTTTGTTAAAAAGACGATTGCAGATGCTTTGGCTGCAAATAAAACTGATATCGAATTAACATTGAATAGTTACAACAATAGTAGCGAGCTATCTGCTGCGATTAGAGATGCTCTAAAAACAACCACTGATGGAAGTGTCAATTTAACACTGAAGGGTATTACTTCCTTCCAAACAGGCTTAGATAATTTTATTAATCATTGTAATAAGTTGAAGTCAATTACTTTACCAGATGCTACAGAATTTAGCATGTGGGCATTTGCATCTTGTGATAAGTTGGAGGAAATATATGCTCCAAACGTGTCAGTGCTAAGATGTCAAGTTTTTAAGGGTTGTAAAGGATTGAAGAAGATTGCATTGGGAGCTCTTACAAATGTGACTTTGGGGGATGATAGCGAAGCCTTTTTTGGTTTGAATACAGAAAATATTGATTTGGTCTTGTCTGAATCGCAGAAACAGATGGAGAATCGAAATAATTGGTACTCTACCGAGGAGGATTATAAGTCTACTGATGATTATACGAAAAATATTTTTTTGGGAAGACAATTCAAGTCTGTGATTTTACAGTAATTTAAAACGAGATTTACATATAGACTCCTAAGCTGGGCAGGAGTATAAGGTGCTCAGTAACATATATTCACCCGCACTTCACGGGAAACGACAAGGGTCTATATGCCACGATGAGAGGTGGGCGTATAGACCCTTTACGCAATAAGCGGACAGCAATAGATAAAAAAGCTCTTAACCTCCTTAAAAAAGGCTCTTAGTTTCATTGCCAGTACCACTTATGTGAAACTCCAGTACCACATAGGTGAAACTCCAGTACCACATAGATAAAACTCCAGTACCACCTAAGTAGTATTAAAAGTGGTACTGGGATACTTGTTTTATCCACGTATATAGCTTGCAGGATTCAACTATATTTTCTAAAATCAACCTTTACGGTTAACTATCTGTAAATTGTAAATAGTTTTAGCGGACTGCAATAATAAAATATCAGTCAATTCTTTATATTGACATTTTTATTGCCATTATAGTATGTTACTAAAAGCGGAAGCCTATAGAAACATATAAGCCATGATAGTTGTTTAAGCCCTTTGTACGGAAATCGTGGAACGAGTAGCCAACACCAACTACAGGAGAGAAGCTTGACTTTGGATTGCCTACCCAATACAAGCCCAACTTATAGGCTGTATTCTTGAAGTCAGAACTACCAATGGTTGAGGTTACCGATGCTCTCAACTCAAAAGCATCATTATTCTCAATTGTTGAAGGAAGAATAGTATAACTCAGTCCACCACCAAGGTTTATTGCCTGATTGTATTTGTGTGTTGTTCCATCCTTTGGAATAAAATAGGTGCCCTCAGAAAGCGCATGGAGTGAGAAACGGTTTGTTAGACTATAATTCAAGTCGATATTTGCTCCGAAAGGAGTCATTTTGTCTTTAGGTGTGCCTGTGCCAAAGCCAAGCTCCATATGGAATTTGTCTAATGCGCTTTGAGCGTTGCTGCACAATGGTGTTGCTGATACTAAAGATAATAGCAACATGCTAAATAGTGTTTGTTTGTGTTTCATAACTGAATGTTTTGGTTTTGGTTTCTGCAAAAGTATCATTTTTTTCCCACCGAACAAACAATATAGTGTCATATTATCTAACATTAACTGTAAATATGTCTTGAACAATCTGTATTTTAAGTAGTTATGAATAGTTAACAAAAAATTAAAAGTGATGGCAATATCTATTGTTTTATGTAATTTTGCCAAAGAATATAGAATACACATTATTATATATATACTATATGATAAAGATTAAGCTCAACACCCATTTGAAAATAGCTATTGGATATATCGTGCTGATAGTAGTGCTGGGATTTTCAGGCTGGCTACTATATAGCAATATGCGGTCGCAACAGAATGTGAGTGAGGCTTCTGTCATTTTTATGCGCCGACAAAATGCTGCCGAACAAATGATATATAGCATGCTTAAGGTTAGTACTGCCGAGCGTGCAGTCTGTCTTGGACAGGTGGAAGAGTGGTGGAGCTACAACGAAGCAGTAGACTCAGCACGTAAGGCAACGGCAGGCTTGCGCTCGTTGGTAAGTGACCCACGACAGCAAGAGCGTATAGACTCGCTGCAGTTGCTATTGACTATGAAATATAATAATGTGCGACTTGTTATGGCTGAATTAGTGAACGACAAGTCGGATTCCCTATATTATAATAAGGTGAAGAATCTGTATAGCGGACATGATTCGCTCGTGATTCGTCCGAAGACTGCCGATACGAAAGAAAACAAGCAAACTGTGTATGAGGTGATAAAGACGAAGCGTGGTTTCTTTGCCCGACTTGCAGATGCTTTCCGCAAGCAATATGCCGATACTGTGAGCGTTCGCCAAGAAGAACTTGGACAAGTCACCGACTCCGTGGGTCATACCATCAATATTGCTGATACCGTGGCTGATGTGTTGTCAGAGATTAAACTTGCAGAAAACAAGGCTAAACAACAGCATAAGGATAATGTAAATCGCAAAGCACGCAATCTGCAGATGGTTAGCATGCAGCTGGCTCAGCGTATGCAGCAACTATTGGAAGATGTACAGGGTGGAGAGCGTAGGTATCTGCAGCGAGCATTAGACAAAGACCTCGTAGTTCGTAAGGCAGCTTTCCGCAAGGTGGAAATGTTGGCAGTACTGTCGGTGGTATGCGTGGTGATACTCCTGCTTTTTATTTATCGCGATATGCGCAAAGAGCGTATCTATCGCAATTATCTCGTTCAGGCTAAGGCTGAAACCGAAAAGCTAATGGCACAGCGCGAGCGACTGCTCCTTACTATAACCCACGACATCAAGGCTCCTGCAGCATCAATATCTGGCTTTATAGAGTTGTTGTCCGATCAAGTTTCAGGCGAAAAAGCTAAGGCATGGCTTAGCAATATCCAGTCGTCTGCCAACCATCTGCTAAACCTTGTTACTGCTCTTTTGAACTATCATCAGTTAGAGAATGGTAAGATAAAACCGCAGAATGTCAGCTTCCGTCCATCGCAGCTCATAGAGAGTTGTGTGGCAGAGCGTCTGCCTCAGGCAATGGAGAAATCTCTTGCCTTGGAATGTCATACCCAGAGGTGTGGATATAAGATGTGTGTTGCCGATGCTTTCAGGATAAAGCAGATTATCGACAACCTTGTTAGCAATGCCTTGAAATATACCAAAGAGGGTAGGGTCGTTGTTGATGCCGCTGTCGTTGGTGGCGGTTGGCTAACCGTGAAGGTTGCCGATACAGGAGTAGGAATGACAGAAGAAGAATGTGAACGAGTGTTCCAAGCTTTCACCCGATTGCCTGGAGCGCAAGGTATAGAGGGCGTAGGTCTTGGCTTGTCTATAGCCAAAGAAAATATAAAGATGCTGGGTGGTGACATCCAATTGCAGAGCACCAAGGGTGAAGGCTCTGTATTTACAGTCAGAGTGCCTGTGGCTATAGATTCCAACGATAGCGCAAAAGAAAAAGATGCTAAACGAGATGCTCCAAGCAGCAATATCACTAAGCATATTGCTGATACCGACACGTATAAAGTGCTGATTGTTGACGACGACTCATTGCAGTTGCAACTTCTTAAAGAACTCATTGCTAATATACAACCTTGTCGTTGGAATGTCATTGCTTGTCAACATGTAGATGAAGCCATTCGTATGGTCAATACTTGGCATCCTCATATTCTGTTTGCTGATATAGAAATGCCAGAAATGGGTGGACGAGAACTTATCTGCAATATCGACCATAGCAATATGGTTGTAGTAGCCATGACAGCTCATGAGCGAAGCATAGAACCAGAGTTGCAAAGCGCAGGCTTCGATGCTTGCCTGTTTAAGCCTTTTGGTGCAGCTGGACTGACCACTCTCTTGTCGCAGCTCACTAACAAAGAGATTACTTCCGTTCGCGACATTGCTCCTGATGCAACTTCATCATCAGCCGATGGCAATCAGTCGCAAGATAATGGCTCTCCATCTAATCGCTTTGCTGCATTAACCGTCTTTGCCGATGGCGATGTTGAGGCTGAACGCACCATATTGACAGATTTCAAAACGAGTCTTGACGAATATATGTCAAGGTTGACTTCTGCTTTGAATATAGAATCAGAAGCCGTATCGGCTGAAGAAGATGCAACATCCCTGTCAGCTCGTATAAAAGAAATCGGTAGCGTAGCACATAAGCTCTTGCCAATAGCCTCTATGCTCAACCTCACTACTCTCAACACCATCCAGCAGTTGTCGCCCGAGCATATCGCCGAACTTGAACCTTCGCAAGCCAATAAACTTGCTGCCGACGTGCTTGCTGAATTGCGTGAAGTTGAGGAGGAGTTAGTAGGAATGTTATAGTTGGGCAGTATGAATTATAAACCGAGTTTTTAAACTAAATATTGACATTAAACTATCTCTTTCGGGATCATCAGATAAATCTTGTAGACAGCCATGACTTGCTTATGTTTAGTCCCACACGGATAGCACCGATAGCACGGATTTTTAGGACCTCTGGTCCTTGTTGCTTGGGGATGGAACACGAAGCACTTGTGGTTTAAAAGGAACACGAAGCACTTGAGTTTTAAAAGAACACGAATGACTCGAATCAACCGAATGTAGATTAAACTTCAAGCAAGAAATGCAAGCTAAAGAGCCCACAGGGCTCATTCGTGCGATTCGGACGATTCGTGTTCTAAAAAAATCAGCAGTTTGTGTTTAAATGACCACGAGATTGTGTTTTAAAAGAACACGAATGACTCGAATCTACCGAATATTGATTAAACAACAAGCAAGAAACGCAAGCTAAAGAGCCCACAGGGCTCATTCGTGCGATTCGGATGATTTGTGTTCTAAAAAAATCATCAGTTTGTGTTTTAAGGAACACGAGATTGTGTTTTAATAGAACACGAATGACTCGAATCAACCGAATATTGATTAAACAACAAGCAAGAAACGCAAGCTAAAGAGCCCACAGGGCTCATTCGTGTCATTCGGATTATTCGTGTTCTTAAAAAAAATCAGCAGTTTGTGTTTTATATCTTAGTCCTCCGAAATGCGTTTGAAAAGACAAGAAAGCAAATGAAAGCAAATGCACTAAGTATCAATGCTTTAAGCGATAATTTGAATTTTCCGATGTTTGCGGAACTCACTCTTAAAAAGACATAAAAGACTGTTTCTTGTTTCCGTTTTGTTTCTCGTTTCTCGGTTTGTTTTCTTATCTTTACATCAGTTTTCCGAAGTAAGGGAAGAGAAAGAAAAGCAAATGTCAGCATTGGAAACCATATCTGACATGAACTTTCAACAAGAGGGAGAATGACCCTCCAGGCAGCAGAATACAAAAACAAAATAACACTTTATACATCATGGCAAGACCAAAGAAACAAGTAAAGCTGAAAGAGCCGATTAAAATTCGGTTGAAGTCGCTCGCAGATGGCAACAAGAGCATCTATCTTGACATCTACTATAAGGGAGTGAGAAAGTATGAATACCTCAAACTCTATCTCGTCCCCGAAATCAATCCCGTCTGTAAGGAACAGAACAAGCAGACTATGGCGATTGCAGAACGCATCAAGGCAGAGCGCATCAAAGCCCTGCATGGTCATGGCATACAGGACTGGGAAACCGTCAAGCAAGGTTCAATGCTTCTCACTACTTGGATAAAGAAGTATTGTGAAGGTGGTGTCGGCATCAAGAAGTCAACACTCCATTGCCGTGTGGAAATGCTGCACACCGTGGAGAAGTATCTTGACGAGACAAACAAAGGCTTCATTGCCCTTGAAGAGGTCAATGCGGAGTTCTGCCGTGGTTATGTAAAATTCTTGCGTAACTTCCCAAATTCCCATATCAAGTATGGCGAGCCAAGACCTATCAGTGAGAATACGGCAAGCCGATACCTCGGAATGTTCTCCACTGCTCTCAATAACGCTGTGCGCCAAGGCATTATCCGAAACAATCCGATGAAGGAACTTGATGCACGTGAGCGCATCCAACCCAAGGAAGGCAAGAAAGAATACCTTACTATAGAGGAACTTCGCACCCTCATAGCTACGGATAGTTACCGCCCAGAGGTCAAGGAGGCTTTCATCTTCGCTTGTTTTACAGGATTGCGATTAAGCGACATGTACCGTCTTGCGCCGATGCACATCTTCAAGACCGCTGACGGAAAAGGCGAATACATAGACATGGAAATGCAAAAGACGGAGAAGCCTGTTATAATACCTCTCTCGGAAGAGGCTAAGCGTTGGTTGCCGAAACCAAGAGGAAATAATATTCCTTTCTTTGACATTCCGACCACACAGACCGTTATAGGCAGGGCTCTCCGCAAATGGGCGGAAGCGGCAGGGATTGAGAAGCATATCTCATTCCATTGCTCACGGCACACATTCGGAACGATGATGCTCACGCTCGGTGCAGACCTTTTTACCACAAGCAAGCTGATGGGACATTCCAACATTCAGACCACGGAAATCTATGCTAAAATCGTGGACAAGAAGAAGGAGGAAGCCATCAACCTCATTGACGGTATGTTCACATAAATCATTGACAACGAAAACATATAGAGACATGACAATAACTATCAGACAAAAGGCACTTGCCAACGACAACATAAGCTTGTATCTTGACATCTACGATGGTGGCAAGCGCAAGTTTGAATTTCTTTCCCTCTATTTGTTGCCAGAGGTTGATGCAGAGACCAAAGCAAGGAACGAAGAAACATTGCAACGTGCTCACCAGATAAGGGCAGAGCGTATTCTTCATCCAGAGACCATTCCAGAGGTAGGTCATTTGATGATTGTGAAGGAAATCCCCAATGACGAGTCTCCCGAAGTCTTAGATTGGATCCAGACTTACATCGACTGGATGAGCGACAACACAGACTATTCCAAGGCTATTGTTGACCAATCAAAGTATCTGAAATACCTAATGAGCGAGTTCCTTGCCAACAAGCGCAGACCTCACATCACTCTGAGGAAGTTCGACAAGGAATGGTTAAAGGCTTTCTTTCTTTGGTTGAAGAACGACTATGTACCCCAAAAGTATGTACGAGTTGAAGCCAAACCTTTGTGTGAAGGTTCCCTTCACAATGTTCAACAGCGCATAGTGACGGTGTTCAACAAGGCTGTCAAGTTCGGCAAGTTGAAGGCTAACCCTTTCTACCAGTTGGAGAAGTCAGACATCTTTCCCAAGCCAAAGGCATCACATAAGCAGTATCTCACTCCAGATGAACTGAAAAGGTTCATGGCTTCAGATGAGAGAAGTCCAGAAGTTGCAGAGACACAGAGAGCTTTCGGTTTTGCCTGTCTAACAGGACTTCGTATCAGCGACATCAAGGCTCTGCGGTGGAGTGACATCAAGAGGAACGAGGAAACAAACACGCTTGTAATCATCCAAAAGAAAACCAAGGCTCTCAATGCCGTACCAATCGGCAATACCGCCTTGTCATGGATGCCACCCAAAGGCAATGATGATTTTGTGTTTCACCTTCCTGCCAAGGCTAATGTGGATGCAGCCCTTAAAAGGATAGCTAAAAAGGTGGGCATTGAGAAGAATATCTCTTTTCACTGTGCCCGACATACATTCGGAATTTTGGTGCAGGCGGTTACTGGTAACATTGAGACTACCAAGAAACTGATGGGACACAAGTCACTCAAATCCACCGCCATCTATGCAGATGTGCTGACGAATGAAAAGGTCAAGGCTGTTGACAACACAAAGAAAGCCTTTCGAGGTCGCAAACAGCGTGAAGAGAACAAGCAAATACCAAGGACAAAGCGGACAGCAGCCACCAACACCCATCCACGCAGAATAACTTTTTTACAGGATAACAAGTAAACAGAACTTTTCAGGATAACAACCAGTTATTTTCACTTTTGTAGTCTCCATATTTCGGGCAGGGATTTCTCTCTGCCTTGGGGACTACACTTTCAAAACAAGCAGTACAACAAATCACAAACAATTAAATTACAGGATAATGAACAAAACTATCGACACCGAGACTCTTCTTTTGAAGGTAGAGTCACATGAACATCGTATTGGGATAATGGAGAACCTTCTCCGTGATGCCAAGCAAGTATTGACACTGGAGGAAGCATCCTTATTCATGGGCATATCAAAGAGCAGTCTCTACAAGATGACACACAAGCATGAACTTCCGTTCTTCCGTCCCAACGGCAAGATTATATACTTTGAAAAGTCCGAGCTTTTGAACTGGATGCGCCAGAACCGCAGTATGTCCGAGGCAGAGACCAAGGCTGCAGCGACCAAGCACATGAGTGAACTTTGTAAATAGACATGGCGATGATGAAGGACGATATTTCCCATGAGGAGTACAGAAGCAAGTTGGCGAATGTCGCTGACCTTGCCGTGAGCTACATCAATACTGGCAACGGCTACTTTCGGATGCGTGATGCTTTCAACGGACTTGCCGAGCAATGCGGAGCCAACAAGGGCATCAATGATGAAGCAACTGTCGGCAGAAGAAAACTTCTTGCCCAGTCTGTTTGCATTGAGTGCATTTCACGATTAAGCAGTCATTCTAATGACAGGTTGCAAGGCGAACTCTATGTTATCGCAAAGGGCATTTCCCCAAGGAGAGGATGGCATAGATGATTTTCTCTTTACTGAGAAAAACAGTCTTGCCAGTTATGGTTATAATATTCAAAATTCACAGAACATGGATAAACAAAAGATACATTACTGCTTCACGCTGTCCGATGCACAGATGGAGTATCTTCGCTGCAAGAAGTACAAGATTGACCGCATGGAATGCTTCATGTCTCTTGTCACTCTCGCTGAACGTGAAACGAAACTTGTACAAGTAAGCAAGACCCAACAAGTGGAAATCTTGTCTGGTCAATGCATGATTGACAACACCCAACTGGCAAAGCTTTGGGGCAAAGACCGTAAGACCATCCCCAAACTCTTAGAGGCAATGGAGGCTGTGGGCATTTCCTCTTCACAAAAAGTTGGAGACAACCGCATCATTACCCTGCATTCCCTCTCTGGTTGGTATGTGGACGGAAGATTTGTCAAGAACGGCTTTTCATTGAAGCGCAATGCGGATGGCTCTGCAATCATCCACACGGAAGTTCCACAAGCAAGAGTAATTGTTACGACAACGGATGTTGATACAAAGTCGGACAAGGAAGATGGGCATTCTGACAATGGCATATCCGATACTGACAACAAGGGCAATTCTTCTACGGCAGATATTTCTTCTTCCCTAAATTCGGCTTCATCTAATGATAATGGAAGCGTGGGTAAGATCGGAACTAATGGCAATCTTTCCGATGCTATTACTGGTGGAATTTCCCCACAGCAAAACTACTCCAGACAGTCTGTTGGCAATCCTTCTTCCCAGCAAGAAGCAGATGCCAAAGAGAATGAGGGAGAGCACAACACATATCCACAGCATCAGTTTGGAGGTCAAACACAACGGTCTAACGGTTCTAATGCCAATGGCTACAAGCCTAACGAATACCATAACGGCAATCAATAGGCATACAGAGGCTAATGAGCCACCATACCGATAAATCATCCCAAAGGACGATTTACAGCCATAGGCTACCGCCGAACTGTTATACGTTTAAGCAGCCTTGGGGACGGACGCTGTTAAAAGTGCCGTCATTTTATAGGTACTTTTCGAGAAATCCTTTTGTAATACAGAAGCCGTGTCCGTCTTTCTGTATTCCTAAAAGTTTCTCGGACTACTCGCAAGCTCGCAGTCGTGACCACCTTTGTAAGATGCTTGTAATCATCCCTTTTTAATCAGAGACAAGGACAAATGAGAAAGAAAAACATCATAAGAAAACCGCCTACGGAAGTCCATACCTACCGATGCACGAAAGAGGAGTTGATGCAGCTCCAGACGCTTGCCAAGGAGTGTGGGTTAAGCCTGAGTCGCTATGTCGTTGAGACTGGCTTAAAGCACCGTCCACGCATGAGGCTTACCAAGGATGAGGTGGACGCTCTCAACTCTCTCGCCATCGCAAGGACGGATTTGATAAAAATCAGCAACGTGCTATCCAAGAAAACGGCTGAGGAAAAGGCTCGGTTCTTCAAGAATGAGAAGTTCATGCGTTGGTGGATTGATGCCATTGCTGGACTTATCCAACATTGGTATAGCATTGAAGAGAATATCGCAACAAACGTACAGACCCAATCAAAGGAACAATTATGATTATGCTCGCAAAGGTCGTATCATACGGAGGCAATTCCGTAAGGTACGCATTGGAAAAGGAGAATGCAAAAACGGTCAAGGTGAACAATATGCCCGATGGTCTTGACCCTACCGCCATCTGGTACATGATGAAACATCATTGCCAGTATCATCAAGCGGAAAGGACGGTGGGCAGAAAGTTGGAAAGGTTCATGACCACTTTTGTACTTTCCCCATCAAAGGAGGAATCAGCCAACTTCACTATGGAAGATTGGGCGAACCTTCAAGACGATGCCTTGGAAGTTTTGGATTCTGTAGGTCTTAAACCCAAAGGCTTCACAAACGAGGTGAAGACCAATTTCCGCAATTCCATGAATGTGGGTGGACTGCATTCCGACTCCAAGTCAGGAACGCTGCACCTACACATTGACTGTTGCCGTGTGGATATTGACGGCAAGACGAATGATGTCCATGATATTCACGAGAGAGCAATGAAGGCTGCGGAGATTATCAATATGAGGCGTGGGTGGAAACAGCCTCAGGCAATTCGAGATATGAGAAAAGGAGAACTTGCGGAGGATTGCGAACATATCCTCAAAGATATGCAGCAGTTCAGCATTGACAGATATTTCAATCTGTTGCATATGAAAGGCTATGAGGTTAAACCACGCTACGACAAACAACGGAAACTTGTCGGCTACACAGTCGGCAAGAATGCTTCCGTGTTCAAGGCTTCGGAGATTGGCAGAAAGTTTATGGCATCAAAGATTGAAGACACATGGATGAAACTGCACCCAAAAACAACACAAGTCAAGACAAAGCCTGTTTCTCCATCCGTTGCTCCTGCGCCTCGCCAAGTTCGTCATGTCGTTCAGACTCCAACAGCATCACAACCAAAGGCGCAACCTCAAATTGCACAAACGGCATTCACAATCAACATTGGCGATGAAGTTAAAAAGGTGTGGATTCCGAACTCTGTCAAAGATGTCTTTACTAATGAGGTTCAGATTCCAGAGGATAATGATATAGCGACAACAGATAATGTCGCTCATGTAGCGATACTGTTGTTTGCAGGGTATATTGACGCAGCCACTTCCATGTCTGAGTCATGTGGCGGTGGCGGTTCTGCTCCCTCTTCTGGTTGGGGCAAGAAGGATGATGAAGATGACTGGAGGTTTGCCCACCGTTGTGCACAGATGGCTCATTCCATGTGCAAGCCTAAACCACGCAACAGAAGTTTCCACCGATAAATCAATGAAATATGGCAATCAGAAAAAGCAAGATAAACATAGACACAGAAGAAAGATGCGACTTTGACAACATGATGAATGATGTCGAAAACGAGGTGGAGGAACAGCAAGCTGAGGATGGACTTGTAAACCGTGTTCCTGAGTTGAAGCAGTTGAGTGAGGACATTGACAAGGCTACAAACACCTTCATCAATGCCACACTTGAACTGGAATCTGCCATTCAGCAGTATCAGCGTGCAGAAGTTCAATTGGGTGGTGCTGTGACTACAATCGGCAAAAAGGTAGATACCATCAATCAGCACATAAACAAGGTCTTGGAGAATGCACCGAACCAATTAAAGGTGTCTGTAAATGTCAATGATGCTGACTGGCAGAAAATTCAAGAAATGTTTGCCAAAGAACGTCAATGGATGACCTCACAGATGCAGATACATATCCGTGAGGTCAATTCCATGTTTGCTGATGAACGGAAAAAAGTCCGTGAACGCTACAAAGAATATGATGGTTGCTACCTCGGTCACTATGCACAATGGTTCTTTTGGTTTTTCTTCACAATTGGTATCTTTGTGGTTGCAGGAGGTGTTGGAATGATAATTGCACAGAACTATATATGAGATAGACGAGTTACTGCCTAACATTAAGTTTGCACTTAAAATTAGGCAATTACTATTATTATCTCGATAACCAATCAACCAATTTAATTACCTTCTTCGTGCCATAATGATAAGAATGATGCTGAGCAAGAGATACATTATCGAAACCATTAACGACATTCTGAAGAATACGGCACAGATTGTACACTCACGCCATAGATCTGTAAGCAACTTTATCATGAACCTTATTTCTGCCTTGGGAGCATATTGTTTCTTTGACAACAAGCCAAAGGCATTGCAAGGATACTGCATCGAAGACACCAAACAGCTGTCACTATTCTAAGGGCAAAACAACTTCTTTCAACCTTCTGTTATTACCCACTCTTAATGGTATGGGGAGGTGGCGTATTCACGCTGCATTTATATTGTATAAAACACTCGGTTATCCCGAACTGGGGTATATCTTATCGACATAGCTCATACGCCTTAGCGTCTGAAGCCTTCCGCTCTTTGCAGAGTCTGCTAACAACTTTTTGTATTCATCTATGGTGATGTATGGATGACTTGATGCCATCTCTGCTATATGCTTGAACTCTGTTCGGTAGAGATAGGCATTGTCTTTACTCGTTTGCTCCTCAATATACTTAAGCAACGGCTTAATGTCAGAGCCCGCTATATCTTTTATATTCATAGGCGTAGTAGTATTACGCCTGCAAAAATAAAAATTTAATGCGAACTTTTATCGCCTGATTGGCTAATAACCATTAGCATCGGCGGCAAAAAGTTCGCATTAAATAAAAGTTCGCATAACACACCACCGTACGTGCGGTTCCGCATACGGCGGTTCCTATTTTGGATACCATTCGAGATACGCATCCATTAAAGTAGCATACCCTGCCGCCGCTCTCCTTCAGTAAACGCTGGCTGCGCCAGTCAGAATGCCAGCTTTGCAGGTGGGGAGAAGCATAATACCCCTAACTTGTCAGTTAAGTAGCAAAGAATGCCACACCGTTAATTGATAACAGCGGATGCCAAAGTCCATAAACAGACCCTGATGGATATATTCTTGTATTCATTGTTATATTGTGTATCTATTTTCGGCCGCAATGATTGTTCAAACGAGAGCAAAGCCGAGCTTGCTTGAGCAATGTAGAGTGTAGCCAATCTTCACATTTTCTCGTTTGCAAAGGTACGGCAATAATCTCTGCAACACAGTTGCAGAGATTGCTTCAGCACTTGTATTCGGACAAAAGGTGAAAAGCCTTTTCACCTCTTGTCTTTAATAAACCGTAAAGACTGAATAAACATAGCGTTTTTCCTTGCCATTTATTTCTATCTCCCTGCCCAAGCGGTATTCGCCAGGAGAGAAATCTTTCTCGTAGTCCTCGCTTCGCAGAGGAATATTTATGTCATAGCTTCCGCCGTTGCCAATATTCACCGCCAACAGGGTGACTGAATACAACGCTCCGCCCTTGCTCCTTTCCCTGTGTTCAAAGGGTATCCAATTTTCGCCAATCTTTTTCTCAACAACCCTTTTGCCTTTTAGCGAAATTGATGAACACTTAGTGTTGTTGACAATCTTGGCAGACACAATGGTGTCAACGGGTGCCTTGAAACGATTTGCAGACAATTCCATCATGATGCTGTCACCGCTATCGCTGTGCAAACTGTCACTCAGAGCCACCGCAACGGAATCGTTGCCGTTTGAGCCAGTGGCTTGTGTGGAGCATCCTGTAAAAGAGCTACATATGGACAATGTTAATATACATATCAGATTTCTCATACGTTCAATACCTTTTAAGATTCAATGCTTTCAAAACGTTATCCGCCTTAGAGTAGATGAGATAGTTCTTTCCCATTTTCTCAGGGTATCCATATACGACACCGACTGTCAAGCGTGTATTATACTTCGATATATAGGTGTATACAATTCCACCGCTATCTCCTCCATCTGCGGTACATTTCACAAGTGTCATATCAGAGAATGTCGCCGTTTTGTCTCCAGACAGAACAGTACAATCTATATCCTGTATATAACCACCTGTGCGTTTCGTTGTTGCGCCATATTTGTTCACGTATGTCCCTTCTCCTGGTTTGTTTGTCGTCGTCGATAGAACACTGCTTGAACTGCCACCAATATAATTGTTGATGTTGAATTCATCCAAATAGCCGCATGGAATAAAAGAAGCTTCGGCATTTCCTGTTGAGACAATTCGGGAAGAACAAATGCCAAAAGGATTGAAATCTTTATCATAACAGTATTGCCCAACGCTGACCACATGCCCTGCGGTCACTAATCCACAACGTTTTTGTCCAGAAGTCTCTTGGGCGCGAAATGCGAATGTGCCGTAGATAGGTTTATCATCTGACATTGAAATAAGACACGTATCACCTGCGCCAATAGGAAATTTAGATATTGTAGCCAATGTTGTGTAAGAGCGCGTATTAACAAGCTGTGTGGAAAGGCAAGGATTATCTGTATTGATTTTTCCCATGTTTGTGAACACTACAGCAGGGTTATCGTAAAAATTTTTAAACTCCTTTATTCTTGATTGAGAACAATCGGCAAGATAAACTACAACAGCGTTGTTTTTCTGACTGATACCGATGGCTGTTAAGTTACTTTTCAAACTTGTGCTCATTTCAGCATATTTTGAATACAGATGTGACTTTATATTTTTCAACTCTTGCAATGAATACACACATCGTTTAAATTTCAACAGAGAACTATTTACGAGGGATTTTATCCTGTTAACACCACTAACGGAATCCCCCTTTATTGAAATGGTCAAAAATCCATCTTTTTCGATGAAAGAACCACCATAGTAGTCTGGATAGCTGTCCTCACCATCCACAGATCTCGTGGCAACCTTAATTTTTGCAAGCAAACTGGCGTTTATCTCGTTAGCTTCTTCCTGACAGTCGGAAGGCACTTCTTGAAGTAAAACGTAAGATTGATTTTGACTTTCATCTATAGCCGTTACGTCTGTATAGTTATCAGAACTGTCAAAATCATCATCCTTATTGCAACCAACGATTGTAATAACGCCCCAACACAAACAAAAATAAAATATAAATTTCTTCATACGCATAATATTTAAGGATTTCTATAAAATATTACAAATTTAAGAACATAAACAGTTTGTTGTTTGTTTTATTAACCATAATTAATAAATTTAACATTACAGTTCTTAAGTGACTTGATGCTTCATCACCATGTTGTTGAGGTGTCAATGGAGAGCACCAGCGTCTACTGGATACCTGTATGGCGTGTGCTGTCTCCATACTTCAAGCTAAATCTTGCCGATCCGTATTTCATCAAGCAAATCCCTGATCGCAAGAGTGACGTGAAGGATGCGCAGTGGATTGCCGAGTGTACGATGAAGGAGCTCATACGCGGCAGTTTTGTGCCTCCTGAGATAATCCAACAGCTGCGCCAGTACGACCGCCGTATATTCGACCTCAACGAGGAGATAGTAAGAAAACTGTCAAAACTTGATGCCGTGCTGCAACGCTGCAACATACGTCTGAGCAACTACTTCCCATTCTATCTACGTTAATTTTTGTTATCTCTTGCTAGTAGAATTGTGTTTTGGTACGTTATTGTTTCTGATTTGTTTCTTTTGGGGTTTTACTGCTTTAAATGGTGTTGTGTTTCAAGTAGTTACATCAAATCAGCAGAATATCAAGAAAAAAAACACGAATGACTCGAATCGACCGAATATTGATTAAACATCAAGCAAGAAACGCAAGCTAAAGAGCCCACAGGGCTCAAAAATCCTTGCTATCGGTGCTATCCGTGTGCGACATAATAAAAGACAAAGCCTTCCCTAACTGGTTGTAATCAATATTCTCCAATGTTTATCGGGTTAACCGTTATAACATATTTGTAGGGCGTGTAGAAGTTATAATAAACAAAAAAGTCTTGCAAGTATGATACTTACAAGACTTTTTTGTAGCGGGGGTGGGACCCGAACCCACGACCTCCGGATTATGAATCCGACGCTCTAACCAGCTGAGCTATCCCGCCATCGTTGTTTGCGGGTGCAAAGGTACATCAAACTTTTGAATCTTCCAAATAAAAACCAAACTTTTTTTTCTGTGATTGAAAAAATGAGATGATAATATAATACATATTGATGCAAAATAAAAGCATATGCAATAAAAAATGATTCAAATAAAAGGATTTGCAGTAAAAAAATCAAAAATAATTGTGAAAATAAAAAATAAAATATTATTTTTGCACCATCTTACAAAAAGGCGTTACTGGCGCTTTGGTTTTTGACTGTAGAAGAACTTCGCAAACTCATCTGTTCGTCAAGAAAACAAGGCAATAAGGCAATGTCCCACGGGCTGTATTGTATACAGCCCTCAATTGGTTATAAGTATTTATGCTTATGACAAAGTTGAGGGTTTATTCTACTTTATAACTTGGGGCTATCCTCGTTGCTCGCTTCCGACGAACAGGGCAATGCGAAGGCCTTTCTATGGTGGAATCGAGCTGCTTTGGATGGCTCCACGTTCTTTTTAGTGTAAAATCTTAATTTTTTATATTTACAAATGTATTGTCGGGTTTGAAGCCATACCGATATTAACAAAAAAACTACTATAAGGTTATGAAAAAACTTATGTTTTTTGCTGCAATGATTCTTACTATGGGTCTTGTATCATGCTCAAGCGACGACGAAATAATGCAGGGGCCAATAAAAGTGAAGCTTGCACCATCAAAAGCGTCAAAAGTAACATTCTATTCTAATGGCAATGAACTCGATGCCAATGGTAATGTTGTAGGAACAAACACAAACGCAAAGACAGCCCCTTTCTATGTTACACGTGCTGAAGAAAATGGAAATCCTGATGCTGTAGAGGTGAATTTCTCTATCAATGAGCGTCAGTATAAGTCAAATGATACTAAGCTATCTATCCACGTACGTTCGGTGAGCGATGTTACTGTGTTTATTCCAACTCCTGCAGAGTACTATTGCCCAGTTGATGATATGCATATCGTGCAGTCTCACTCACAAAATGTCGAGGCTTATGGTTCTAACGAACATGCTGAAATGGTTATCAATGGCAGCAAGGTCGGACTTGATATTGCTTTTGCTGAAAATGGTATTACTATCAAAACAAGCGGTATGAACGAAAATGTTCAGAACTATTTGCAGAATAAGTACCATGATGGTTTGACATTCGAAATCTGCAACTACTTCAATACCGAGAAAGCTGTAGCTAACGGAAGTACTAAAGCAATTTCTAAGGACGAGTTGAAGAGTATGCTTGACAATGGTACTACAATTTCGTTCACACACACACCTGCTGTTTTTGCCAATGCTTATGGCTTGCTTAAAGGTAATGCAACTGCTGGCGAAAAAGAAGTTCCGGTTATGGAAGACGATCAGGAAGTAATCTACCACGTGCGTGCACTTGATTGTAAGGTTGTGCCTGCAGACTTCACTCTCTTCAATACAGTTGTTGCCGAGGGCGTTTCTAATGGTCACACATCTTATCTCTATTCATACTCACGCAAGTAAGTATCAGTAGAATCAATAAAAAAATCCGACGACTTTACTTTAGTCATCGGCTTTACGGCAAGGCTTTTGTTTCAAATAGCCTTGCCGTTTTTTTTGCTTGGCTTGTATTTATCATTTTACCTGATAAAAGGAAAAAAAGTCGTTTTTCTTTGGTCATTACATTATAAAACAGTATTTTTGCTACACTTTCTTTAGCTTTATTTGCAGACAATATATTAAAAAAGAAATAATTATGGAAGGTATTTATATTATTTTCGCAGGCATAGGTATAGTTGCTCTCGCCTTGTATCTTTGGTCTTCATATACCAAAAGTGGCAGAAAATGGCTTGAAAGTTTATAAACTATCGTGGTTTATTTAATTAAAAAAGAGTGAAGAATCTAATAGCTATATAACTATTAAATTCTTCACTCTTCGTTTTTCACTCTTCCCTTAAATTCTTACAGAGGGTACTCCTCGAATGCGTATAATACTGTGGTGAGATATCTTTCACCAGTATCAGGGAGGATGGCTACAATCTTCTTACCTTTATTCTCTGGTCGTTTGGCAAGGATGGTGGCAGCATAGGCTGCTGCACCAGATGATATGCCAACGAGTAGACCTTCCTGTTGTGCAAGCTGACGACCAAAACGGATGGCGTCGTCGTTTTCAATATCCAAGACCTCGTCGATTACTGATGCATCGTAGGTGTCAGGAACGAAACCTGCACCAATGCCTTGGATTTTATGCGGACCGCTCTTACCACCATTCAGTACTGGCGATGAGGCTGGCTCTACAGCTACTACCTTGATATTAGGATTCTTCTCCTTAAGATATTCGCCGATACCAGATATTGTTCCACCTGTACCAACTCCACCAACAACGATGTCGACTGTGCCATCTGTATCTTCCCAAATTTCAGGACCCGTTGTCTGATAGTGGATTTGTGGGTTGGCAGGGTTAACAAACTGACCAAGGATAACAGCTCCAGGGATAGAAGCTCGCAACTCTTCGGCAGCTTTTATTGCACCAGGCATACCTTCGGCACCAGACGTTAGTCTAACTTCGGCACCATAAGCCTTAACAAGGTTGCGACGCTCTACACTCATGGTTTCAGGCATAGTAAGGATGAGCTTATAGCCTTTTACTGCAGCAACGAGAGCTTCGCCAACACCGGTGTTGCCACTTGTAGGCTCTATGATAGTAGCTCCAGGCTTTAGTATCCCTTTGCGCTCAGCATCTTCAATCATCGAAAATGCTACACGGTCTTTGATGCTACCGCCAGGGTTGAAATATTCCACCTTAGCGATGATGGGTGTTTCCGCTCCATGTAGTTTGGAGAATTTGCTAAGCTCGACAAGTGGAGTGTGGCCGATAAGGTCGGTTATTTGTTTTGCAATTTTCATATCGCCCTGGTTTATACGATTATACATATTCGAAAGCCTCTTTGAGAGCATCGAGCAAGTCGTCGATATTCTCGATACCGATGCTCAAGCGAATGGTAGAAGGATAGATATGCTCCTGCTCTAATTCTTCAGGGCTCATTTGTGAGTGTGTTGTTGTGGCTGGATGTATCACGAGCGACTTCACATCGGCAACATTTGCCAAGAGTGAGAATATGCGCAAGTGGTCGATGAATGCCCATGCTTCTTTCTGACCTCCCTTGATTTCGAAGGTGAAGATGCTACCTGCACCATTAGGATAGAGCTTCTTGTATAGCTCGTGGTCTGGGTGAGAAGGGAGTGAAGGGTGGTTAACCTTGGTGACCTTAGGGTTGTTGGCAAGATATTCCACTACCTTAAGTGCATTCTGCACGTGGCGTTCTACACGAAGGCTGAGAGTCTCCAGGCCCTGAAGCAATATCCATGCATTGAAAGGACTGATGGTAGCACCAGTATCACGAAGGATGACGGCACGAATTCTTGTTACGAAAGCTGCTGCTCCTGCTACATCAGCAAATACTGCACCATGGTATGAAGGGTCTGGCTTGGCAAGGGTAGGGAACTTGTCGGCATTAGCCTTCCAGTCGAACTTACCACCATCTACGATTACGCCACCGAGCGAACTACCATGACCGCCAATGAACTTTGTGGCAGAATGAACAACGATGTCGGCTCCATGTTCGATAGGACGAATGAGGTAAGGAGTGCCGAAGGTGTTGTCGATGATGAGAGGGATGTTGTGACGATGAGCAATCTCTGCAAGACGGTCGATATCTGTGACGTCAGAATTTGGATTGCCGAAAGTCTCAGCATACAGTGCCTTGGTGTTAGGCTTGATGGCAGCCTCTACTTCATCAAAGTTGCGAACATCAACGATAGTGTATGTAACACCCTGAGTTGTCAATGTGTGAGTGATGAGGTTGAACGAACCGCCATAAAGGTTGTCGGCAGCTACCACATGGTCGCCATTCTGAAGGATGTTTTGCAAAGCGTAGGTTACGGCAGCAGCACCAGAAGCAACTGCGAGTCCGGCTACACCACCCTCAAGGGCTGCAACACGATCTTCGAATACTCCCTGAGTGGAGTTAGTTAATCGACCATAGATATTACCTGCATCGCGAAGACCAAAACGGTCGGCAGCATGCTGAGAGTTGCGGAACACATAACTTGTGGTCTGATATATAGGTACTGCTCTTGCATCAGTTGCAGGATCTGGATTCTCTTGTCCAACGTGGAGTTGTAGGGTCTCGAAACGGAGTTTTCTTTCGTTACTCATAATTTGTTTCCTTTCTTTTATTTGTTTTTATGTTGTTGTCTATTTGTTGTGATACCATAAATCGTGTTTGTGTATCTTTATGTTCACGGTTGCAAAGGTACGGCGAAATACTGATACTGGAAATAGCATAATTGCGTCATTTGTGATACCACAAATGTGGTATATGAGTGATAATAGCCCGAAATTGACATGATTTTGGGTGTTTACACCTTAATATATATATAGGGACAGAGATTTTATATATAACAATATAGTGTCTTTAATAAAAATGTAACATGTTGGTAATATATGTGAAAGAAAATAGTGCTATCTTTGCAACCGTAATACAATATATATAAATATATTATGGTGAACGATTTAACAGATGGCACAGCCAATAAGGGCTACCGCATTCTTGTGGTAGACGACGAGGAAGACTTGTGTGAAATCCTAAAGTTTAATCTTGAGACTGAAGGATATACAGTTGAAACAGCTAATTCGGCAGAAGAGGCGCTGACATTGGATATTGCCAGTTTCAACCTTTTGCTCCTTGATGTTATGATGGGAGGTATGTCGGGCTATTCACTCGCCAAGAAGTTGAAGGCTGCTCCTGCTACAGCACAGATTCCTATCATCTTCCTTACCGCTCGTGATAGTGAGAACGATACCATTACAGGTTTCAATATCGGTGCCGACGATTATATCTCAAAGCCTTTCTCTATTCGTGAGGTGATGGTGAGAATAAGAGCCGTGCTTCGTCGTACTTCAGAAACTCCTGATACAGAGACTCATCAGATGATACGCTATCAGGGCTTGGAGATGAACCTTGATAAGAAGACAGTGACTGTAGATGGCGAAGATGTGCCATTTACAAAGACTGAGTTTGAACTGTTGAAGCTGTTGCTCGAAGAACGCGGAAGAGTCTTTTCACGTCAGGAACTCATCGATAAAGTTTGGCCTAAGGATGTGCTGGTGCTCGACCGCACAGTAGATGTCAACATCACTCGCATGAGAAAAAAGATAGGAAGATTCTCAAAGTGTATTGTTACCCGCTTGGGCTTCGGATATTATTTTGATGCATGATGAATATGAAACTAACAGTAGGTCAGAAACTATATGCTTCGGTAATGGCGATATTTCTTGTCTTTGCCGTGGCATTAATCATGTTTCAGCAAAACAGAGAAAAGCAATTTAAGATAGAAGCCCTAAATATAAGGCTGCAAGGCTACAACGAGCATATGGCTGAATCGCTCGACACCATGGAGCTAACAGGCTTTGGCGCTATGAATAAATATGTGGCTATGCACAATATGCCTGGACTTAGAGTCACCATCATCAACACTAAGGGCGAGGTGATTTATGATAATAAGCTCAGCAAACCTACTCATGCTGCCAATCATTTAAACCGTCCTGAGATTCGTCAGGCGCTGGCTACAGGAAAAGGATATACTGTTGACAGGAAGAGCAATACTCTGAATCACGACTATTTCTATTCAGCCACATATTATCCACAAAGCAAAGTGATTGTTCGTAGTGCGTTGCCTTACGACAACAATCTTATTCGTTCGCTAAGTGCCGACCAACATTATATATGGTTTACCCTTGGTGCATTGCTCGTGTTGACTATTGTGTTGTGGCGATTTACTCGCCGACTGGGCAAGAATGTAGGCAAGCTACGACTCTTTGCATATAAAGCTGACCATAACGAATCGTTAGAGACAGAAGACTTGGCTGAATTTCCTAACGATGAGTTAGGCGAAATAGCAGAGCGAATAATTAAGATTTATAAGCGTCTGCAGTCTACACGTAAAGAGCAAGATATGCTGAAGCGACAGCTCACTCAGAATATTGCCCACGAGCTAAAGACCCCTGTGGCAAGTATTCAGGGCTATTTGGAGACAATACTGGGCAACGACGATATGAGTGATGAAACAAAGAAGCAGTTTATGCAACGATGCTTTGCTCAGAGCCAACGCCTCACAGCTTTGCTCCATGATATATCTACTCTGAATCGTATGGATGATGCTCCACAAGAGACTGAGTTTAGTGAGGTGGATATAACAAAGATGGTGGCAACAATAAAGAGCGAAACAGCCTTGCAGTTGGCAGAGAAAGATATGGCTTTCAATAATCTGCTGCCTAAGGATCTTGCCGTTAAGGGCAACCAAAGTTTGCTATATAGTGTGTTTAGAAATCTTGTGGATAATGCTATCGCATACGCAGGTGTTGGCACTACCATTATTCTCTCGGCTCAGAAGGAAGGACCTATGTGGCATTTCATATTCAAGGATAATGGCGTGGGAGTGCCTCGCGAACATCTGCCACGACTCTTCGAGCGTTTCTATCGTGTAGACAAGGGACGCAGCAGAAAGATGGGAGGTACAGGTTTAGGACTCGCCATAGTGAAGAATGCCGTATTGCTACATGGTGGTAGAATATCGGTAGACAATCAGCTTTCTGGTGGCTTGATATTCGATTTTACCCTGCCTGCTTGCTAAAATATTGTAGACGTATATATCAAATATGTAAAAAGGGGGTGTGTCAAAAGTTCAAACAGCACGCCCAGAATGGGCTAAGAACATATTGGGCTTTCAGCCCGCTTTGCTTGACTTTTGACACACCCCCTTTTTGCTTTTTATAAGATAGGTTGCACTCGGGAATAAAAAAGAAAACTTCGTATTTCTTTTGTTATTCCACTCGTTTGCACTATCTTTGCAGATAACTAAAGTTTCAGTTCGACATATTGTTGAGTGCAGTTTGTTATTATAAAACCTAAATTAGAAAATGACTATTACACAAGCAGAAAAGATGCATGCTGTAGCTATTGCAAAATTGATAATGCAAGCTATGAACTACGATTGTTGCCAGTATTTCGCAGGACCAGAGCATACACTTCAAGACTTTGAGGATATGATGATTCGTCTTGTTGAGGCTGACAATAGCCAATATAGCTATCGCAATTCTATTGTAGCTTTGGCTGACGATGGCAATGTGGCAGGTGTATGCGTAAGTTATGATGGCAAAGACCTTCGCTACCTCCGTAAGGCTTTTGTTGCAGCGGCTCTTGAAGCTTTTGGTAGAGACTTTTCTGATATCGACGACGAGACACAGGCTGGCGAACTATATCTTGATAGCATAGCTGTTGACGAGCGCTATCGTCGTCAGGGTATTGCAAAGAAATTGCTGAATGCAACAATAGAAAAGGCAGGCAGATTGAATATCCCTGCTGTGGGACTACTTGTTGACAAAGGCAATCCTGATGCCGAGCGACTATATACAGCTTGCGGATTTGAATATGTCAACGACTCTGCGTGGGGCGGTCATCCTATGCGTCATTTGCAGGTGAAAGCCTAACCATCATTCTAAATTTATAGACACAACATTCAAACGCTCATTACTATGCAGATAAGTAAATATTTGGTTGTTAACCCTAGAGACGTTCAATGGGGTCTTACCGTTAGCACCGTAGGATATGAAGATATAGGAGTTGCCGATACTTATCCAACTCGTGGACATGCTGATGGCTACTATTTCGATATTGACAAAGGCCGCGTTCTTAATGAATACCAGTTGCTATATATAACCGAAGGTGAGGGTATCTTTAATTCTGCTCATGCCAAGGATATACCATTAAAGGCTGGCGACCTCTTCTTGCTGTTCCCTGGTGAGTGGCATACCTATCATCCTACGGGTAAGAATGGATGGAAGAGCTATTGGATAGGCTTTAAGGGTAAGAATGTCGACGACCGTGTGAAGGCAGGCTTCTTGTCGGTAGATAAGCCAATATACCATGTAGGTTTTAGTGCCGACATCATCCGTTTGTATGAAGAAGCATATAAGCGAGCACAAGAAGAGACTCCATATTCGCAGCAGATATTGGCAGGCATCGTGAACCATCTCGTTGGTTTGATGTACGCTCTTGAGCGTAGTATGGAACTTTCTAAAGACCATACTCGTGTAGACATGATAAACCTTGCCCGCTTACGAATACGTGAATCGTTGGAGGTTGATCTTACCATACAGCAGGTGGCAGAAGAGTTGGGAGTTAGCTATAGCAACTTCCGTAAGCTGTTTAAGGAGTTTACAGGTATCTCTCCAGCCCTATATCAGCAAGACCTCCGCTTGCAGCGTGCCAAAGAACTACTTGCTACTACCACCCTTAGCATCAAGGAAATAGCTTATCGCTTACGCTTCGAGTCGCCAGATTACTTCTCGTCGAAGTTTAAGATAAAGACGGGTAAGAAGCCAAGCGAATTTAGAAACATGTAGGCATAGCAACCAGACAACAACTACTAATTATATATTTAACACAAAAACACAAAGAGTTATATTATGGAGAATATTAGAACAAAGAAATCGGTAACAACATTGTTGTTTGATTGCTTGATGTTGACAATTGCGTGGGCATCATTCTTCTTTGAAGAAACTGCAGGCGTGTGGGGAAAAGTGATTTATGCTGCCTGTTTCATCTTTGCATTAATAGATGTAGCACTCTGGACTACAAGCAATAAGCAAGTAAAGGTGATAACATCTAAGGAGGTAGGTCTTTGCGTGGCGCAAGCCTTGCTTGTTGTTGCGTTAGCTGTGTATGGTATAGTTGAAGCGGTGGCTGTAATTAGCAATCCTGCTGCAATAGTGTTTGTTGCAATGGCAGTTGGGGTGATAATATTTGCAGGTTTCATAGGAGTGAAAGCCTTGAAGAAGCAACCAAGTTTTTATCATGAGTTTCGCTTTGGCGCATCCTTCGATGTTGTGTTAGCTTTGTTCTTGACATATAATTTCGTAAACAAAGGTATTGACGAAGAGCTTACCTTATTTATATTATTTATAGCCTTGCTTGCTGTAGACTTATCTCGCTCTCTGATACGTCAGAAATAGCTTGTTATATATACCTTATTATATATATGGCGACCATCCTCTTTATTCTATGAGGGTGGTCGCCATTATTGTTTTTATATCCTTGTTTAGACTCCCCTTATGTAGGTATGCTTGGTTTGCTGTTGAGATGGCTATACCTACATAAGGGGAAGTTAAGCCTATGATTACCAATATTTAGGTATTGCGATGCTCGCAGAATAGCCATAATTTTGCACACAAAAATAAATATTTAGCAAAATTATGAAAACAAGAAGTAAGGTTTTGATGTTTGCTGCAGCTGCTATGACAATGCTGCCAAATATAGCTTCTGCCCAATTGCATGTGGGAGGATATGGTGAAGCAGCATATAGTAGAAATTTCTATAGCGACCACGTGAGCCGTTATAGTTTGGCTGATGAGCACAAGGATGATCCAAGTCATGGTCGTTTTGATATTCCTCATGCTGTTGTATACCTAAGCTACGACTTCGGCAAAGGTTGGTCGATGGGCTCTGAGATAGAGTTTGAGCATGGTGGAGTAGGTATGGCATACGAGAAAGAAGACGAAGAAGGTGGCGAATGGGAGCAGGAAGTAGAGAAAGGTGGAGAAGTAGAGCTCGAGCAGTTCTGGATTCAGAAGTCTTTCGCTAAATGGGCTAACATCAAGGCTGGACATATCGTGGTTCCTGTAGGTTTGAACAATGCCCATCATGAACCATTAAACTTCTTTACGGTATATCGTCCTGAGGGGGAGAATACCATTATGCCAAGCACCTGGCATCAAACGGGTGTAAGTTTCTGGGGACGTACAAAGAACTGGCGCTATGAGTTGCAGTTTCTTGCAGGTCTCAATTCAGACAACTTCACAAACACAGGTTGGATAAATAAAGGTCCTGGTACTCCTACCGAGGGCGAGATAGCAACAAAATATGGAACAGCACTTCGCCTTGACAACTATAGCATAAAAGGATTGCGCATTGGCTTGAGTGGATATTATGGTCATGCCATTGGCAACTCATATCCAAACAATAAGAATGGCGCTGAGGCAAAGTATAAAGGAGTTGTAGCCATTGGTGCTGTCGACTTCACCTATAATGATCACAACTGGATAGTTCGTGGACAAGCCGACTATGGATATTTGAGCGATGCACAGCAGTTGAAGTATTTTACCAACCGCTTGAATGGTCTTTCGCCATTCCATCATTCTGCTTTCGTTAGCAAGAATGCCTTTGCCTATGGTATTGAAGCCGGCTACAACGTGTTCTCGCAGATAGAGAAGCTACGCAAGGAAGAGCAGAAACTCTATGTCTTTGGTCGCTATGAGCACTATAATCCATATGCTTCTAAGACCAAGAATACATCTTACGACTATACCAATGTTAAGCGCATGGCAGTTGGTATCAACTATTTTCCAGTTAAGCAGGTGGCTATCAAGGCAGAGTATTCGCACCGATTCTTGAAGAGCCAGTACAACAACGAGCCTGCAATAAATATTGGAGTTGCTTACGAAGGCTGGTTCTTATAAGCAAAGGATAGTTCTTAGCGAAAGTTCGATTAAACATAAATAATTAATTTATAAACACAGAAAAGGATGAAAAAGTATTTTAAGAGCGCCGTGATGCTCATGGCAGTATTGGCATTGCCATTAGGTTTTACTTCTTGTGATAGCGATGACGATCCAGACGATGGCACAAAGTATACTAACAAAGCTTATGGTCAGAGCGCTATGGATGCATGCACTGAACTTTGTAATGCTCTTCGTGATGCATACAAGGAGGTTAACGACGCTAATCTTACCGATGAGCAGGAAGCTTACTTGAAGAAAGTTTTTGCTAATGCTGTTGATAACACCATTCAGCCTACATATAAGAATTTGGCTGATGCCGTAGAGCGTCTTCACACCGCACTCCCTACAAGTGTAAATACAAGCAACCTCACACAGCAGAATATTAATGATGCTTGTGAAGCATTCAAGGATGCACGTGCATTGTGGGAGAAGAGCGAGGCTTTCCTTGGTGGTGCTGCTTCTGACTTTGAGATTGACCCACATATCGACTCATGGCCATTGAACCGTAACCTTCTTCACTCATATTTCGCAACAGGCGAATTCAGCGATGATGCAATTGAGGATGCTTCTATCCTTGGTTTCCACGCTCTTGAGTTTATCTTGTTCCGCAATGGTCAGCCACGTAAGGTAGCTGAATTCCAGGGCTACGACACATACAAAGGCTTCACCGATGTTAAGGGCTCAGAGGAGTTGAAGTATGCAGAGGTTGTTATCGAAGACCTGGTAAATCACGTATATGAGCTTGAAGTAGCATGGTCAGAGAATCCTAACGATAAGCGTCTTGCTGCTGTTAAGGCTGCACGTCTTGAGTATTTGACAGACAAGGGCGTTTCATATGCTGCAAACCTTAAGAACGCTGGAAACAAGCAGATTAGTAAGTTCGCTACATTGAAGGACGGTCTTGCACAGCTCATCTCTTTGGACGAAGGTTCTGCTTATGGTATCTCTAATGAGGTTGGTACAGCAAAGATTGCCAATCCTTTCCAAGCTGGCGACATCAGCTATGTAGAGTCACCATATAGCTACAACTCTATAACCGACTTCCAAAACAACATCCGTTCTATCGAGAACCTATGGTATGGTGGCACAAATGGTACAAGTTCTAACGCTCAGTACAGTCTCCACAAGTTCTTCAAGGATAATGCCTCAGCTAAGGGTCAGCGTGTAGAAACAGCAATCCAGAATGCTATCAGCAAGATAGGTGCTATGCCTTACCCATTCGTTAAGTATGTGAGCACCGTTTGGAACTTGAAGTTTGACGAGGTTAACCCAGAGTAATTTTTATTAGCTTAGTATATATATTATTTATTGTGCATCTCGTCAATACATAAAATTGGCGAGATGCTATTATGCATAAAATAAACAACTTAAAAAAAAGGTATATTATGAATTATCTAAGGATTAGTAAAATGTTGATGGCAGGACTCATGGCGTTGCCTATGGTGTCTTGTTCTGATGACGATGCGCCAGTAAACGATAAGCTTACCGGCAATTCGCAGTTTGGTAAAGCCAACGAAGTGTTCGCTGCTTCGGAATGGTATCCAGGAGGACAGCTTGGTACTGATGAAGGAATGAGCTATTCGGCAGAGAGCCCAGCTACCACAAACCAAGGTTTGTCAACCAACTTTAATAAGGGTGAAGACTTCTTTGAGCATATCTATACTATTGCTGATGCTCCTCGTAAGGGACTTGGTCCTGCATGGGTGCGTTCAAGTTGTATACATTGCCATCCAGGCTATGGTCATGGCAAGGTGCAGAATCAGTATCTTGGCGACAAGTTTGGCAATGGCTATTTGCTCGTAGTATATCACCCAACAGCAGGTACTGCAGTTGATGCCGAAGGTAAAACATACGAATATAAGGCTAATTCATATATCTCAGAAGTTACAGGTATGCCACAGACCAAGGCTATGGCTCCATTCTCTGCACCTCTCGACGAGAAGCAGATGAATATCGACTGGATAACAGTATCATCAATGCCAAGCGGACTGGCTATGAAGTTCCCTAAGGATGGCGAGGAGTTTAAGCTGCAATATCCTAAGGTTACAATTCCTCAGTCAGCCTTCAACACTAATCCAAAGCCTACCAACTATGAGGTACGCCTTGAGTCTACAATCGGTATCTATGGTACTGGTCTTCTTGATGCTATTGACGAAGAAGATATGAAGAAGGTATATCAGCAAGAGGCTAAATACGTAAAACTCAACCCTGGTATGTGGGATAAGGAGAAGAACGATTGGGCATCAACAGCATGGTATACATTGGCTGACGGACAAAAGAAAGTTAAGAAGTTTACTTATGCTATGACCCGTGCCTCATTGCAGGATGGTCCTGGTGCTAACGCAATTTGGAATATCACTAACGTTACTCGTTCAGATCGTCATTATCTCTATACCACAGCTCAATGGGCTAAGTATCAGTCAGAACAACCTAAGGTGATAGAAGAAATCAAGAAGAGCGGCAAGAGCGAAACTTCTGTATTGCATCCTTACTATGCTGATGGTACCGATGAGGGTATCAAGAAAAGAGTGTACGAGCTCTTGAGCTGCAACAACGCAAAGAAGAAAAATATCTTTGAGGAATATCTCTTGAATGGTGCTCCATATAATGGTGAAGAAGAGATGAGCAACAAAGACTACTACGACTTCATGGTATGGCATCGTGGTCTTGCTGTTCCTGCTGCCCGCAACCTTGACAATCCTCAGGTGCAGGAGGGTAAGAAGCTCTTCACACAATGGAACTGTGCTACCTGCCATAAGCCATCTTGGACAACAGGCGAAGACAACTATTGGGTAGACAATGCCATCAAGGCTTATGCCGAGAGTGTAGGCAAGAATACTAACGAGATGTTGCCTAAATATCCTAAGCAGACTATTTATCCTTACACCGACTTGGTTCAGCACCGCTTGTTTATGGCAAATGACATACGTACAGGCTGGTGTCGTACCACACCATTGTGGGGACGTGGATTGTCAAACTTGCTCACAGGTAGAGATGACCGTTTGCACGACTGTCGTGCGCGCAACGTTGTTGAGGCTATCATGTGGCATTGCTACGATCAGCGCAGCGATGCTTACAACGCAGCACTCAACTTCTACAATGCTACCAAGGAGCAGCGCGATGCAGTAGTTGCATTCATCAATGCTATATAATCTGTATAAAATTGTATAAACAAGAACAGCCAAGCTCTTAGCAACTTGGCTGTTTTTTTGCTTATCATAGTTATATGTCAGAATAAACTTCTATCTTTGCAACGTCAAATGTAGAATCTATATTTTTTGAATCTTTGCAAATAGAAAACGCAAACAAATTTGGAAATGATTAAAAAGATTATCTCTATACTCTATATCCTTGTGCTCGTGAGCATGGCTGTAGCCACAATAGTGGAGAAGGCTCAAGGCACAGACTATGTGCATACGCATATCTATGGTTCGTGGTGGTTTATATTGCTATGGGCTGTGATGACGGCACTCGGTATTTTCTATATCATCAAGCGCAAGGTACGACGAGTTTCGACACTTGCCCTGCATCTGTCGTTTGTAGTGATATTGGCTGGTGCATTGGTTACTCACATAACAGCTAAGCGCGGCATGATACATCTGAGAGTGGGACAGACCGTGAACTCATATATGACAAATAATGGCGAAGAAGGAATGAAAGAAGAGCTGTTGCCATTTTCGGTATGCTTGCAACGCTTTGAAACAAAGATGCACGATGGCACTAATGCTGCAGCCGACTATTCTTCGCGATTTACTATTGTTGATGGCAACGAAAAGAGTGAAGGCTTTGTGTCGATGAATAATATCTATTCTCATCGCTCATTCAGGTTTTATCAGCAGTCGTATGATGAAGACGGAAAGGGTAGTGTGCTTGCAATAAATGCCGACCCCTACGGCATTCCTATTACATATACCGGTTATGCGCTACTCTTTATAGCCCTCGTTTGGATGCTCGTCGATCCTAAGGGAAGCTATCGCCGATTGCTCTCAAGCGACCTGATAAAGAAAGGCGCGCTCGCCATAGCCTTGCTATTTACTATTGGCATAGGTAATGGCAACAAAGCGTATGCCCAGTCGTCGCCAGCATCATCAGACAATCTGCAACAGGCTGTATTGCCTAAGGCTGAAGCTGAAAAGTTTGGCAAACTATGCATATTATACAACAATCGCATTTGTCCTGTGCAGACCTATGCTCTCGACTTCTGCAAGAAGATATATGGAGCACGCTCATACCGAGGACTCTCGGCAGAACAAGTGCTGTCGGGATGGCTATTCTATGGAGAAGTATGGGAAAACGAACCTTTCATAAAGATAAAGAGTGGCGAACTGAAATCTACTATGCAGTTGCCTGATTATTGCTCTATGAAGACTTTCTTTAATAGCGAAATGGGAGGGTATATCATTGGACAATATGTGCAGGAATTCTATAGTGGTAATCAAGATAAGTTTCATCAGCAGGCGGCAGATATAGATGGCAAACTGCAACTAATAGTAAATCTGCGTCGCGGTATATCGATGAAGGTGTTGCCATATACCTTTACCAAGAATGTAAAGGCTACCAGAAACGAACCATTCATCAAGGCTGGCACCACAAGATGGTATGCGCCTGTAGACAGATTGCCTATGGCAGTGGAGCGTCAGCATGCTATGTATATAAATAACGTGTTCTCGTTGCTCTACGAAGATGTTAGAGCTGGCAAGATGGATAATGTGGATATCTATCTCGAAAAGATGAAGAAATATCAGAGCATGAGCGCAGGAAGTTCGTTGCCTACAGTAGCCCAATATCGTGCTGAGCGCATCATCAACGCCTTTCCTTTTGCCACAATCCTCTTCATGGTAAACCTCACGCTTGGCTTTATAGCCCTATTCTATACCATCTATCGCATGACAAAGAAGCGCCATGTCAAGGTGCTCGATGTGGCTTTGCCTATACTTCTTTGTTTGTCGTTTGCAGCATTGACCTTCGGCTTGGCTTTGCGCTGGATAGTGAGTGGTAATATTCCTATGTCGAATGGCTACGAGAGTATGCTCACTGTGGCATGGTTTGTGATGCTGATAGCCATAGTCATGCAGATGAAGATACGCCTGATGATGGTGTTTGGCTTCCTGCTCTCAGGCTTCTTCTTGCTAGTGAGCCATATCAATCAGATGGACCCAGCCATAGGACAAATGATGCCAGTACTGAATAGTCCGCTATTGAGCCTGCATGTCAGCATCATCATGATGAGCTACGCTCTGCTGTCGTTGACATTCATCTGTGGCATCATGGGCTTGGCTATGCGCTCGCATGCAGAAGCTTTACAGGTGTTGAGCCGAATATTCCTATATCCTGCCATCACTTGCATGGGCTTCGGTATCTTTATTGGAGCTATTTGGGCAAACGTTAGTTGGGGAAATTATTGGAGTTGGGATAGCAAGGAAACCTGGGCGCTTATCACCTTTATGCTATACGCCGTGGTGGTACACTCTCAGAGCTTACCATTATTCCGTAAGCCAATAACATACCACGTATATATGACCTTAGCTTTCTTGAGTATTATCATGACATACTTTGGTGTGAACTACTTCCTCACAGGCATGCACTCGTATGCATAAGCGATTAGGCGCATAAAAACGAAGAGTGAAGAGTGAAGAATCCATTAGTCTGCTATTTGATTCTTCACTCTTCGTTCTTCACTCTTCACTTAAATTGGCTTCCCCTTCGGTCGCCGAACTCTGTTTCTTCACTCTTCCCTCTTCACTTAGAATACGAATGTTCTAAGTGCCCAGTAGCTTACGATACCGGCGATATATCCTAAGAAGGCAACCCATGAGATGTGCTTCATATACCAGCCGAAGGTAATCTTCTCTAAGCCCATTACAACAACACCTGCGGCACTACCGATGATGAGCATAGAACCACCCACACCAGCACAATATGCCAAGAGCTGCCAGAAGATTCCGTCGACAGCCATATCGCCTACAGCCTGTACAGGATACATACCCATACAACCGGCTACGAGAGGCACATTGTCGACAATACTTGATAGCACACCAATGATACCTGTAACGAGATAGTGGTTGCCATCAAACCATACGTTGAGGCCTTCGCCAAGCTGTGCCAAGGCTCCGATAGTCTGCAAAGCACCTACTGCCATCAAGATACCGAGGAAGAAGAGAATGGTAGACATATCGATGCGAGTGAGCATACGGCTTACACGCTTCTGCATACCGTCGCTATCGTCGTGCTCAAGGTGGCGATACATGCTCTCTGTAACGGTCCAAAGAATACCGAGAACAAGCAAAATACCTACGAATGGAGGCAGATGGGTGATGGTCTTGAAGATAGGAACAAAAATCAAACCGCCTACACCAAGGAAGAAGATAAGCTTACGCTGAGAGGCTGTGAGATAGTCTTCTTCTGCGTTTGCTGCCTTCTTAGCTTCTGGTACAACAAGCTCGCCCTTAAGGCTTAGCGAAAGAACGTAGGCAGGGATAACCATAGAAACAATAGAAGGTATCAGCACTTCGGTGATAACACCAGCTGCTGTGATAACGCCCTTGTTCCAAAGCATGATGGTTGTTACGTCGCCAATAGGTGAGAATGCACCACCAGAGTTGGCTGCGATGATGACAAGCGAAGCATAGATGACACGATCTTTGTGTTCTTTCACAAGCTTGCGCAATATCATAATCATCACGATAGAAGTGGTGAGGTTGTCGAGGATGGCGCTAAGAATAAATGTCATTATGGCAATACGCCATAGCAATGAGCGTTTACTCTTGGTCTTCAGAGTGTCTTTGACAAAGTTGAAACCGCCATTCTGGTCGACAAGTTCAACGATGGTCATGGCACCCATAAGGAAGAAAAGGGTAGTACCGGTTTCACCAAGGTGCTCCTCGATAATCTTGCTCACGGCATTAGCCATCTGACTGTGGTCGACGCTTGCGAGAGCAGGAACAAGAGAGGCTGGGTCGATCATAAAGATGGTCCAGCAGACTACGAACATAAGCAAGGCTATCGCAGCCTTGTTGATTTTAGTTACGCTTTCAATGGCTATGAAAAGATAGCCGATAACGAATGCCAAAATAATGGCAATTGATAGTGTAGACATGATTTTTTAGAAAAGTATATTTGTAATTTGATTAATCAAGATGCAAACTTACACATTTTTTTTCATACTATCGACCTAATCTTGTTTTTTCTACATATTTCTCTATACCTATTTATAAAGTAAGCATATTTACCAATCTCAAAACTTAATGGACAAAAATCAAATAACCATGTTGCTGACATTATTAAAAGAACTATCTTTGCAAACGACTAAACATAACTAGTCAAAAACTAAGCAAATAACTAAACTAAATCACGATATTTAACTATCCGTAAAGATGGAACAACCAAAACATTTCTTTGCTGTCGACCTTGGTGCTACAAGCGGCAGAACTATCATAGGTACTATCGAAAATGGAAAGATGATGCTCGAAGAGCTTACTCGCTTTGATAATAACCTTATTCAGACTGGTGGACATTTCTATTGGGATATCTACGCTCTGTATAATGAGATTATTAAAGGATTGAAGCTCGTAGCAAAGAAGGAAATCGAAATCCAAAGCATCGGTATCGATACTTGGGGCGTAGATTTCGTATGCGTAGACAAGAATGGTAGCATATTGCGCAACCCTCTTGCTTATCGCGACCCTCACACCTTCGGTAAGATGGAGGAATATTTCGATAAATGTATGCCTAAGGAAAAAGTTTATGATATTACTGGTATACAGTTTATGAACTTCAACTCCCTGTTCCAGCTTTATGCTATGAAGCAGGCACAGGATGTGGCACTCGAAAATGCAGATAAGATATTGTTTGTGCCAGATGCCCTTAGCTATATGCTCACAGGTAAGGCTGTATGCGAATATACTATCGCTTCTACATCGCAGATGCTCGACCCCCGCACTCACGACCTCGACAATTCGCTCGTAGAGAGTGTAGGCTTGAAGCGTAGCCAGTTTGGCGAAATGGTAAACCCTGGTACAAAGATAGGAACTCTTACTCCAGAGGTACAGAAAATGACTGGTCTTGGAGCAATCCCTGTAATTGCAGTTGCTGGTCATGACACAGGTAGCGCCGTAGCTGCTGTGCCTGCTAAGAACGAGAAGTTTGCTTATTTGAGCAGCGGCACATGGAGCCTTATGGGTATCGAGACAAAGAATGCTGTTATCAACGAGCGTAGCTTCGACCTCAACTTCACCAACGAGGGCGGTATAGAGAATACTACTCGATTCTTGAAGAATATCTGCGGTATGTGGATTTATGAGCGTTGCCGTAAGGAATGGAAAAATGCAGAAGGTTTAGACCATGCAGAGTTGCAGTCGGCAGCTATGAAATGTGAACCTTTCCGCAGCATCATCAATCCTGACGACGAATTGTTTGTAAACCCTGCTTCTATGGTTGAGGCTATCAACGAATATTGCCGTCGCACCAATCAGCCTGAGCCTGTAGGTTATGCTCAGACATGTCGTTGTATCTTCGACTCTTTGGCTTTGCGCTATCGTCAGGTTATAACATGGCTTAAGGAATTTGCCGACTTCGATATCGATGTGCTGCATATTATTGGTGGTGGCTCAAAGAATGAGTATCTCGACCAGTTTACAGCAAACTCTTGCGGCGTAAAGGTGTTGGCAGGTCCTCAGGAGGGTACAGCTATCGGCAATATCATGCTCCAGGCAAAGGCTGCTGGCATGGTTGACGACATCTGGCAGATGCGCGCCATCATCGCAAATAGCATAGAGCTAAAGGCTTTCGAACCTCAGGATAAGGAGGTTTGGGATGCCGCTTACGAGAAATATCTTGAAATAACAAAATAATATTTAATAAAAACGTAAAACTATAAAAACTAACATGAAAACAGAATTGGTAACAAAGGCTTATGAAGTAGCCAAAGAGCGTTATGCCGAAATCGGTATCGACACAGAAAAAGTATTGAAGCAGTTGCAGGACTTCCATCTCTCTTTGCATTGCTGGCAAGCAGACGACGTAAAGGGATTTGAGGTACAGGCTGGTGCTTTGTCGGGTGGTATTCAGTCGACTGGTGACTTCCCTGGTGCAGCTCGCAACATAGACGAACTCCGTCAGGATATCCTCAAAGCTAAGAGCCTTATCCCAGGTAACCACCGCTTGAATCTTCACGAGATTTATGGCGACTTCAAGGGCAAGGTCGTAGACCGCGACGAGGTGACTGTAGAATACTTCCAGTCATGGATTGATTGGGCTAAGGAGAATAACACTAAGCTCGACTTCAACTCTTCAAGCTTCTCGCATCCAAAGTCAGGAAACCTTTCTTTGGCTAACCCTGATGAGGGCATCCGTCAGTTCTGGGTAGAGCACACAAAGCGTTGCCGTGATATCGCTAATGCTATGGGTGAGGCTCAGAATGATCCATGTATCATGAACCTTTGGGTACACGATGGTTGCAAGGACGTTTCTGTAAACCACGCTTTGTATCGCAACACTTTGAAGAAGTCGCTCGACGAAATCTTCGAGAAGAAGCAGCCTATGATGAAGGATTGTATCGAGGGTAAGGTATTCGGTATCGGTCTTGAGTCGTTTACTGTAGGTTCACACGACTTCTATACAGCTTATGCTGCTCAGAACGATAAGATTTTGACTATCGATACTGGTCACTATCATCCAACAGAGTCGCCTGCTGATAAGGTTTCGGCTGTGCTCCCATTCCTCAAGGAGTTGATGCTCCACGTTTCTCGTCCTGTACGTTGGGACTCAGACCACGTAACAATCATGGACGACCCAACACAGGAGTTGTTCTTCGAGATTGTTCGTGCAAATGCTCTCGACCGCGTGCACTATGGTCTTGACTTCTTCGATGGTTCTATCAACCGTATCGGTGCTTACGTTATTGGTTCTCGTGCTGCTCAGAAGTGCATGCTTCGTGCTCTTCTCGAACCAAAGGAGACTATCTCTAAGCTTGAACTTGCTGGCGAAGGCTACAAGGTGCTCGCTCTTATCGAGGAGCAGAAGGCTATGCCATGGCAGGCTGTATACGACGAGTTCTGCGTTCGCAACAATGTTCCTGTTGGTCAGGAATTTATCGCAGACATCGATCAGTATGTTGCTGACGTAACTTCTAAGCGATAAACAATGGAGATTATTATCGGACTACTAATCATAGCTGCTGGAGCATTTTGCCAATCCAGCAGCTATGTTCCTATCAATAAGGTTAAGGACTGGAGCTGGGAAAGCTATTGGATAGTACAGGGCGTTTTTGCTTGGCTGATACTTCCATTGCTTGGCGCTCTGCTCGCTGTGCCTGCAGGACATAACCTATTTGAACTCTTTACTGTTGCTCCAGGATTTAATGTCTGGATGACTATATTCTTCGGAATCCTCTGGGGTGTTGGTGGATTGACCTTCGGACTCTCTATGCGCTACCTTGGTGTGGCTCTCGGACAGTCTATAGCTCTTGGAACATGTGCCGGACTTGGTACCATCATGGGACCTTTGTTGCTCGATTTGTTCTTCCCTGAGCTTAATGCTCTCAATGCACTTACTATCTCTGTTGTAATTGGAGTATTGGTTACTTTGCTTGGTATCGGCGTTATTGGCTATGCTGGCTCTTTGAAGGTTGCATCGTTGTCGGACGAAGAAATGAAGTCGGCAGTTAGCGATTTCAACTTCCCTAAGGGATTGGCTATCGCCATCTTGGCTGGTTTGATGAGTGGATGCTTCAACGTAGGTTTGGAGTTTGGTAAGGATATCAACTTCGGTGCGGATACTCCTGACATGTTTAAAACTCTGCCTGCAACAATGCTCGTTACCTTTGGTGGCTTTATAACAAATGCCATCTACTGCTTCTATCAGAATCAAGTGAACCACACTTGGGGCGATTATAAGAAGAAAGCAGTTTGGGGTAATAACCTTATGTTCTGTTTGCTTGCAGGCGCATTGTGGTATAGCCAGTTCTTTGGCTTGTCGTTGGGCAAAGGATTCCTCACCGAGGCTCCAACTTTGATGACACTTTCGTTCTGTATCCTTATGGCGCTCAACGTTACATTCTCTAATGTTTGGGGCATTATCCTTAAGGAGTGGGCAGGATGCAATAAGAAGACTATAGCAGTATTGATATTGGGTATTGCTATTCTTGTGTTCTCAACATTCTTGCCACAGATGATTTAGAATTTTGGTTGGATTAGAATAATTGATATGAAAAAAGGCGTGCAACGGATTTCCTTTCGGATTTCAGTTGTACGCCTTTAACTATATATTTATTCAGTTAGTTATTTTGGCAAGTTGAATGCTACGCTCATCTCGTGCATCTGCTCCTGCGACATACCGTCAGGCTCAAAGCCCATGCACTTAGCATCGATGTATATCTTAGCGCTCTTAGAGAGAACGTCAATCTGGTCGAAAGCATCCATAGCATCAAGACCCTTAGCAAAGACTCCGTGCTTCTCCCACATTACAACATCATAGTCTTCAAGCTCTGCGAGTGTGGCATCAGCAAGCTTAACGCTTCCTGGCAACTCGTAAGGCACAATGCCGAGACCTAATGGGCAGAAAGCCTTTGTTTCAGGAATCATGCTCCAAAGAATGTTTGTAAGCACGTCTTTACCCATGAATTTCTTGTTGTGGCTCATAGCGATGAGCTCGATAGGGTGGGTGTGAACGGTTGCCTTGTAAGCAGAACCACTCTCAATCATGCGGTTGTGAACAGTAAGGTGGCTTGGCAATTCGCTGGTAGGATTAACCACGTTGTCAGCAATGATAACATAGCTTGCACAGTCGTCAAGGATGCGGATTACAGAACCATTCTCCATAGGCTTGCGAGCAAGGTCGCGCATACGCTTGCCTGTTCCCTTGCAATAGAAATAGCAACCTTTGAGATAAGGAAGGGTAACGCCAATCTGCTTAACTTCGCTGATGGCTGGCATCGCTCTAACTTCGTCGTCGATAAGGTCGGTAATGTTTACGGTGATGTTTCCACCATTACGCTCAGCCCATCCGTTTTGCCACAGATAGCCTGCTACTTCGGCTGTCTTCTCAACTTCAGCAGCGAGAGCAGGACGGCCTTCCAAAATACTTTTCATATTGATTTTATTAAATTAGTAACTTGTATTATTGTTATGATGGCAAAGTTACGTATTATAATTCAATCCTACGCCTAAAGATTTGATTTTTTTACAATAGGTTTTGATAATGAGCTTAAGTGGCTGCACTCGGTAATAAAAAAAGAAAACTTCGTATTTCTTTTGTTATTATATAAGATAGGCTACGCTCGGCAATGTGTGAGCAAGCTCACATTGCCCTCACTTGCACTATCTTTCCACTCGTTTGAATAAATTTCTTACGCTCAAGAATACAAATACATTTGCATTCTCTTCGCTTAATCGAAATTTTGCACTATCTTTGAATAAGATAGGCTGCACTCAGTAATAAAAAAGAAAACTTCGTAATTCTTTTGTTATTCCACTCGTTTGCACTATCTTTGCAGTATGAATCTTCAAGATACAACAACAGTAAAATGGAGCGAGAATGTAATTATCGCTGATGCTGACTATGTAGACCATGTGGCTTTCGACCTCACGGTTAACTTTGAACGTATGCTGGGCAGACGTATTCATGCTGCAGATATCAGTCAATGGGCAGTATGCGTGGCACTTGATGGTGGACTAAGACCTGGCGAACATGAAACTCAGTTGGTGTTGGTGCACAATCGCGACTCTAAGAAGATGGACAACTTCAAACCATCTGACTATGAAACAGAACTGAATGCCCAGGCTTTCAAAGATGAACAACTTGGAGAATTCCTTGTTACATCTCTTCCGGTAGAAGATATGGTGACAAAGAATCAGTTTATGGTTGAACTGCTTCAGGCTGTGTTGGCTCAAGAACCTGTTAAGCGTATTATGGTAATACCAAATGCTGATACTCCTGAGCTATATGATGAATTGCGCCATGTGCTTAAGAATGTAGACGATGAGCAGAAACGTGTCACTCTCTTCGCTATGCAACCTATGATGGGTGGCAACTTCCGTCAGGAGATACTCGGATATTCTCTTCTTAGCGCTTTGGGTATCAGAGCTGATGAGATAAAATAAACTTTCAATATAGAATATTAAACATTAAAAAATAATAGTAAATGAGCAAAGTACTTATGATTGGTGCCGGAGGTGTAGCTACCGTTGCGGCATTTAAGATTGTTCAGAACTCTGACGTTTTCACAGAGTTTATGATTGCAAGCCGTCGTAAGCAGAAATGTGACGACTTGGTAGCTGCCATTAAGGCAAAGGGATATAAGGCTGACATCAAGACCGCACAGGTAGATGCTGACGATGTTGAGCAGTTGAAGGCATTGTTCAACGACTATAAGCCTGAACTCGTTATCAACCTTGCATTGCCTTATCAGGACCTTACAATCATGGATGCTTGTTTGGCTTGCGGATGCAACTATATGGATACCGCTAACTATGAACCAAAGGATGAGGCTCACTTTGAGTATTCTTGGCAGTGGGCTTACCGTGAGCGCTTTGAGCAGGCTGGTCTTACTGCTATCCTTGGTTGTGGTTTCGACCCAGGTGTAACAAGCATCTTCACAGCTTATGCTGCTAAGCATCATTTCGATGAGATTCAGTATCTCGATATCGTAGACTGCAATGCTGGTAACCACCACAAGGCTTTCGCTACAAACTTCAACCCTGAAATCAATATCCGTGAGATTACTCAGAAGGGCCTTTACTATGAGAATGGTAAGTATATAGAGACTGAGCCAATGGAGATTCATAAGCCATTGACTTATCCTAATATCGGTCCTCGCGAATCTTACCTCTTGCACCATGAGGAGATTGAATCGTTGGTTATCAACTATCCAACTATCAAGCGTGCACGCTTCTGGATGACATTCGGTCAGCAGTATCTCACATATCTCGACTGCATCGAGAACCTTGGCATGAGCCGTATCGACGAAATTGAGTATGAGGCTCCATTGGCTGATGGTACAGGTACAGCTAAGGTTAAGATTGTGCCATTGCAGTTCTTGAAGGCTGTGTTGCCTAACCCACAGGATCTTGGCGAGAACTATGAGGGCGAGACAAGTATCGGTTGCCGCATTCGTGGTTTGAAGGATGGCAAGGAGCACACCTATTATATATATAATAACTGTAAGCACCAGGATGCTTACAACGAGACTGGCATGCAGGGCGTTTCTTATACCACTGGTGTGCCTGCTATGATTGGCGCTATGATGTTCTGCAAGGGTCTTTGGAGAAAACCAGGTGTTCACAATGTTGAGGAGTTTGATCCAGATCCATTCATGGAAGAGCTCAACAAGCAGGGATTGCCTTGGCACGAGCAGTTTGATGGCGACTTGGAACTGTAATACTCCATTATTTTCTTAACCCCAATAAACTCATAAAGTAATATTTATGGCTAAAGAAAACGAAGACACACAGAAGGCTATGCAAGAGGGTAAACTGAAAGCCCTGCAAGCAGCTATGTCTAAGATAGAAAAAGATTTCGGTAAAGGCTCTATCATGCGTATGGGTGATGAGCAGATTGAGAATGTAGAGGTTATCCCTACTGGTAGCATCGGTCTTGATGTGGCTCTTGGCGTAGGCGGCTATCCAAAAGGACGTATCATCGAGATTTATGGTCCTGAGTCGTCGGGTAAGACTACTCTTGCAATCCATGCTATTGCTGAGGCTCAGAAGAATGGCGGTATTGCAGCATTCATCGATGCAGAGCATGCTTTCGACCGTTTCTATGCTGCCAAACTTGGTGTAGATGTCGACAATCTGTGGATATCTCAGCCAGATAATGGTGAGCAGGCTTTGGAGATTGCTGATCAGCTGATACGCTCAAGCGCTATCGATATCATTGTTATCGACTCTGTGGCTGCGCTTACTCCTAAGAAGGAGATAGAGGGCGATATGGGCGATTCGGCAGTAGGTCTTCAGGCACGACTCATGAGTCAGGCTTTGCGTAAGCTTACTTCTACAATATCTAAGACCAATACCACTTGTATCTTCATCAACCAGTTGCGCGAGAAGATTGGTGTGATGTTTGGTAACCCTGAGACAACCACAGGTGGTAATGCTTTGAAGTTCTATTCAAGTGTTCGTTTGGATATCCGCAAGGTTACAGCAATCAAGGATGGTGACCAGATAATTGGTAATCAGGTGCGTGTGAAGGTGATCAAGAACAAGGTAGCTCCTCCTTTCCGTAAGGCTGAGTTTGAAATCATGTTTGGTGAGGGTATCTCTAAGATAGGTGAAATCCTCGACCTCGGCGTTGACTACGGAATCATCCAGAAGTCAGGCTCATGGTTTAGCTACAACGGAACAAAACTGGCACAGGGTAGGGATGCCACAAAGGCTATGCTAAGAGATAATCCTGAATTGTGCGAAGAGCTCGAAGGACTTATCAAGCAAGCTATTGCTGATAAGAAGGAAGAATAAAACAATTTATCAACCAATATCTGACAAGGCTGCATGCTATTAGTCGCAAAGACTATGGTGTGCAGCCTTTTTCTGTCAAATTGTCATATTGCTGTCGCATCTCTCATAGTCATATTCCTTTGGCACATGGTTTGCAAATATATCGGTGTACATGTGTGGTGCATGTATATAATAATATGTATAATAACAAAAAATAAATATAACAATGGGAAAGATTATTGGAATCGACTTAGGAACTACAAACAGTTGCGTTGCTGTATTCGAAGGCAACGAACCAGTAGTAATCGCAAATAGCGAAGGTAAGCGTACAACACCTTCTGTTGTAGGCTTCGTAAAGGATGGTGAACGTAAGGTTGGTGACCCTGCAAAGCGTCAGGCTATCACAAACCCAAAGAACACCGTTTATTCTATCAAGCGTTTCATGGGTGAGACATACGAGCAGTGCGCTAAGGAAGTTACTCGCGTACCTTATTCTGTAACTAACGAGGGTGGTTTCCCACGTGTAGACATCGAAGGTCGTAAGTATACTCCACAGGAAATCTCTGCTATGATTCTTCAGAAGATGAAGAAGACTGCTGAAGACTATCTCGGACAGGAAGTTACTGAGGCTGTCATCACCGTTCCTGCTTACTTCTCTGACTCACAGCGTCAGGCTACTAAGGAGGCTGGACAGATTGCAGGTCTTGATGTAAAGCGTATCGTTAACGAGCCAACTGCTGCGGCTCTTGCTTATGGTGTAGACAAGGCTGACAAGGATATGAAGATTGCCGTATTCGACCTTGGTGGTGGTACTTTCGATATCTCTATCCTTGAGTTCGGTAGCGGTGTATTTGAGGTTCTTTCTACTAATGGTGATACTCACCTTGGTGGTGATGACTTCGATCAGGTAATCATCGATTGGCTCGTTCAGGGCTTCAAGGCTGATGAGGGTATCGACCTTACAAAGGATCCAATGGCTATGCAGCGCTTGAAGGAGGCTGCAGAGAAGGCTAAGATAGAGTTGTCTTCTACAACTTCTACTGAAATCAACTTGCCTTACATTAGCGCAGAGGGTGGTATGCCTAAGCACTTGGTTAAGACTTTGACTCGTTCACAGTTCGAGCAGTTGGCACACAACCTTATTCAGGCTTGTCTCGTACCTTGCCAGAATGCTATGCGTGACGCTAAGCTTCAGACATCAGATATTGATGAGGTTATCCTCGTAGGTGGTTCAAGCCGTATCCCTGCCGTTCAGACTTTAGTTAAGAACTACTTCGGCAAAGAGCCTTCAAAGGGTGTAAACCCAGATGAGGTTGTTGCTGTTGGTGCTGCTATCCAGGGTGCTGTGCTTACAGGTGATAAGAGCGATATCGTTCTTCTCGATGTTACTCCTCTTACCCTCGGTATCGAGACCATGGGTGGTGTGATGACAAAGCTTATCGAGGCTAACACTACAATTCCTTGCAAGAAGAGTGAGACATTCTCTACCGCTGTCGACAATCAGACTGCTGTAACAATCCATGTTCTTCAGGGTGAGCGTCCAATGGCTGCACAGAATAAGTCTATCGGTCAGTTCAATCTTGAGGGTATTGCTCCAGCTCGTCGTGGTGTTCCTCAGATTGAGGTTACATTCGATATCGATGCTAACGGTATCTTGAATGTTAGCGCTAAGGATAAGGCTACAGGTAAGGAGCAGGCTATCCGTATCGAGGCTTCAAGCGGCTTGAGCGAGGAGGAAATCAAGCGTATGAAGGCTGAGGCTGAGCAGAATGCTGCTGCTGATAAGGCTGAGCGTGAGCGCGTAGATAAGATGAATCAGGCTGACTCTATGATCTTCACTACCGAGAACTTCTTGAAGGACAATGGTGACAAGATTCCTGCAGACCAGAAGCCTGGTATCGAGTCTGCTCTCCAGCAGCTCAAGGATGCTCATAAGGCTGGCGACGTTGCCGCTATTGATACTGCTATCAACAACCTTAACCAGGTTATGCAGGCTGCTTCTGCTCAGATGTATCAGGGAGCCCAGGGAGCTCAGCCAGGTGCTGATGCCGGCTTCAATGGTGCTCAGGGCGGTCAGCAGGCTGGCGGTCAGAACGACAATGTTCAGGATGCCGACTTCGAGGAGGTGAAGTAATGCCGAAAGGTAAACACATAATAAACAATAAGCAAAAGCG
>OBII01000061.1_pt1 | contig 46538 bp, 56 predicted proteins | sample 2433771 | NCBI WGS metagenome assembly OBII01 (sample SAMEA2452127, study PRJEB22498) | human gut metagenome | biome: human feces; feature: human gut; material: feces | place: Australia | collected 2012
TTCCACTGCCCCAGCGTTTTTGCCTTAACCTGCCTGCCGCGCCTAGTTACGATAATGGTATCGGCATACATGCGGTGCAGTGCGTCAAGCTGCGCTTCGGCAATCATGCGTATGCTGTAACGCACATCGTGCGTGGTAATGGCAGCACCCTGACGCTCCAAAAACAGCAGCTCCTTAAAAAGGTTCTCCAGCTGCTTTACTTCTTCTTCGCTGCCGCTGAAACTGATTACATTGCCGCGCGCTACGATTTTAGCGTCATAGCACTCCTGAATAACGCGCAAAAGTTCGTCATTACGCCCCAGAATGGCCAGCATCTCCTGCTGGTCCTGCACTTCAATCAAGCCTTCGCTTTGCATTAAAGTCAAGTCCGCGCTCCTTTCGTTACTGCTTAATGGTTATTTTGTTAATTACAACATCTTTTAAAGGTTTGTCGTTAGCGTCGGTTGCCACTTTGCCAATGCGGTAAACAACTTCCATTCCTTTGGTTACTTTGCCAAACACTGCATGTTTGCCGTCAAGCCACGGGCAGTCGCGCAGCGTGATGAAAAACTGACTGCCGCCGGTATCAGGGCCTGCATTAGCCATGGAAAGTACGCCCGGCCCGTCGTGGAGCAGCTTGCTGCTGAACTCATCTTTAATGGTGTAGCCGGGGCCGCCCATACCGGTTCCCGTCGGGTCGCCGCCCTGAATCATGAAATTATCGATAACGCGGTGAAAAATTACGCCGTTGTAAAAACCTTTGTTGGCAAGGTCAATAAAATTTTTGCAGGTATTCGGTGCCAAATCCGTTGCCAGAGCCACTTCAAAATTACCCATATTGGTTTCAAACACCGCCGTTGCCGGAGGCATTGCTTCTTTCTGCGGTTCGCTGCCGCAGGCACTTACAGCCACGCTGCACATAAGCATTATTAACAGTAACAGTTTTTTCAAAACCATTCCTCCCAAAATTTAAAAATAGTTATAAGTATATTATACCTCTTAAAAGACTCGCGCGTCAAAAATTACAAGCGCGAACGCAGCCAGCCGATAACTTCTTCCGCCGCTTTATTGCTGTGATTGGTAAAACTGTGGTCGGCCCCGTTTACAATAACCAGCTTCTTCGGCCGTCCGGCAAGAGCAAAGCTGCGCTGCGCCTGCTCTACATTCACTGTTTCATCCTCACTGCCGTGAATTACAAGCAGCGGGCGTTTCTGCCACGCTTTAAGCATTGCCTGCAAATCGTAATTATCAAGGTCACTTACAAAATCCGGCGTCAGCGTAATGCTGCCGCGTTCATCCTCCAAATTAAGCGTTTCTCCGTTTTTTAAACGGTTGTAATTCTCGCTGCCCAGCGCATTTTTAAAAGTAGCGTGCAAATCATTTGGCGTTGCCCATAAAGCAAGGCCCGCAATTTCGCTGCGGCGCGAAGCAGTAACCAACGAAGCCGCTCCGCCCATGCTGCGCCCCAGTAAAAAAATACGCGGATTTTTATATTCTTTCATTGCAAAATCAAGCACAGCATTCAGTTCTTCAATCTGATGCGAAAGAATCTGGCTGCCGGTAAAATTAAAACGCAGAACGTTCACAAACAGCGACGCCATCTGCGAAAGATACGCCGCCCTGCCGCCGCCTTCCATACTGCCGCGGAAACCGTGCGCCATTATTAAAAGGTTGTTCGGCGCCTCGTCATCCTGGCATGGCTGAAACTTAGCGTCCATATCGCCATACGGGCCGCTGATTTTTAAAGATTCATCAAATTTAACTCTCATTATACAATCCTTCTTTTATATGGTTATGCTTATATTATATCAAAACCAACAAAAAATATAAAACAATAAAATATTAAAAATAATTTACAAAACCGGCACTTTAAATATTATTTTACTTAAAATTAAAAACTATTGACAAAAACAACCTGCCATGGTATTATTACTATTGTTCCGTGACACCACGGACATTAAAAACGTGCCGAAGTGGCGGAATTGGCAGACGCACTTGACTCAAAATCAAGCGTGGTTACCCCATGTGCCGGTTCGAGTCCGGCCTTCGGCACCAGCAAATACGCGGTTCTTCAAGCGAAGAGCCGCTTTTTTATTTGTAATTATTATCCCATTACACAAAAATTACACAAAACTATTAAAAGGGTAAAAAAATCATAAATTAATTAAAGATAAAGAGAGAAGTAGCTATTCCAATCACTTCTCTCTTTATCTTTATAATTATTTCAAATCTCTTAATCTATCATCAAACTTATCTATTGCATTAATTTGCACATTATCTGAAGCATGACCATAGGTATCAACAGTAAACGCTGAAGTAGAGTGACCCAAAATTTTTGATACCAGTTCAGTCGGTACACCGCACTCATAAATCATATTAGAAGCAAAACTATGCCTTAAATCATGAAATCTAATTACTGGTAAACCGTATTTCGCACCTTTTGTTTCTAAAAAGCTTCTGAATACTCTTGTTATAGTATCTGGGTTAGCTGGTTCTAATCTTGGATTCAAGCATATATAAGTATTCTCTGTTTGAAACATTCCTTTCATACTTAACATTATTCTCTGCTCATGTTTATATGCTATTAATTCTTTTAATAAAATTTCCGATACAGGGACTTTCCTAAATCCATATTTTGTTTTAGGCGTAGATTGTACTAATCTACCACTTATACACACTATATTTTTGTAAACATAACAAATTCGTGAATCAAAATCAATATCTTTCCATTGCAGTGCACAAACTTCACCACGTCTTAAACCCAAACAGCAAGCTAATTTTACCGGCCATTCTACATAAGTGCCTTTAATTATTTTCATTAGCTTAGCTATTTGATCCATATTATACCAATGATACTCATAAGCTTTTTTGTTAGGCAACTTTACTCTTTTAGCAACATTCCTTCCCAACAAATCATTTTTTACAGCAAATTCTAAAGCAATTTTTATTACGGTATTAGCGTGTTTTATTGTACTTGCAGAAATGGCCTGCTTTTCACTATTGCCTTCCATCAGCTTATAATAATAATTTTCTAAGAGCTGCGGAGTTATATCAGCTATTTTCATTTCATACAGGTACTTAAAGTGTTTCGTCATGTGTTTATAAAAATCAAAAGTAGTTTCCTTCACATGCTGACGAACAGTTTCAAGCCAAATTTCAAATAGCTTTTGCACCGACATTTTATAATCTTGGCGGATAACATTGCTTTCCAATGAATCTTCCTGCGCTCTGGCAAATGCTTTAGCTTCTTTTGATGTTAAAAAGCCTCCTTTTGAACTACGTTTGGTCACTCCATAGCTATTTTTATAGCTATAATTAATACGATAACGAATTTCTCCTTTTTTAGTTAAATACTTAACAGGCTTATCCATGATATTATCCCTCCTGATAATTTTTATTATTCAGTGGAATAATATATATTCTTTTATTGTAACAATTGCAAAAATTACCCGATAGAATAATTACTAATTTCTATCGGGTAATTTTATTGTTATTATTCTTTCCATTTTAACCCTAAATAATAATACATTTTGTCAGAACCTTTATTTTTTATAAAACTAGGTGATGTTTGTTGTTTTTTCCACTCAATCCATTTTGTTTTATCAGTTAGTTTAGAGAAACATTCGAGTTTATTAATAATTTTTCCTAAGTTTGCTCTATTTTTTGCTTCAGCTTTATAATAATTGCAAAAATCACAATATTTTTGGTAAAACTCATCAGCAGATATCTTATCATTTTCATCTCCAGTAATTTCAATAAATTTTTCAAAGAATTTATCTTCAAGTGATAAAAACGGTTTTTCATCTACTTCACTTTTTTGAAAAAAGCATAATTTCAATATATCTATATTGTTTCTTTCAAAATATTCTACAAGATCCGGTTCGTTAAATTGAGCATCAATTTTATCAGGTAGTTTAATTATGGATATTTTATTTCTATTATCAGCATCAATTAAATCAGTAAATTCTTTCATTTCCTCATTTTTGTAGGTTAATATTAAAAGCGGCATTTTGGTAATGTTAATATTCTTTATTGTAAATACATCATCACTCAATATTTGTTTCAAAAATTCTTTTTGTAAAACAGTTAATTTCTTTTTATTAGAATAGCTTACATTTACACGTTTCGATAAAAATTCTTTTAAATTATTTTTTGATAGATTAAAATTAGAAATATTGTAATAAGAAACAAACTCATCAGGAAATAATGATAAAAAAGGTCTTAAAAATAAATTAAGAATATTTTTCTTTTCATACTGAATAAGATAAACTTTCTTCGAGTCATATAAATTATTAACAAACAAATCACGAGCAAACCCAATGCTTTTTTCTAATAAGTTTTGCTCTCCTATTTTTAATAATAATTTTCTAAAACTATTTTCAGAATTCAACTTAGCATTTAGAAAAGTTACAAAAATTTCATTACTTTTTAACCTTTCCCCATTTTCACGTATGTTTAAAAAATAAAATGAACCTTTATTATAGTTTAAGCTATCTGAATTTCCATAAGAATTAATGCAACACTTTCCAAAAATAGGTATACATGTTTCCCACTTGCCATTATCTAAATTATCACAGTAAAAATTACTATTTAAATTAATCTTAATGTCAATATTATTCAGAATCGTTTTGCTTACTCTTTTTACATTATATTGAAAACCATTTCTACTATCCTCCATAGAATCATTCTTATATTCAGATATGTAATCTTCATCATATCTATATTGCTTTCCTGTTTTCTGGTAGTAATACTTAATAGCAGCTTTTTTAACTGCTTTAGCAAACATTCTTTTTATTAACATTTTGCGTTTAGAAACATTGCGAGGCATAAGAACAAATATACCATTTTCTTTATTATATATATAAACTTCACCATTAACGAGTTTAAGATATTTACTGCCATTGTCCAGCAATATTTCAGAAGCTAAATCGTTCAATTTTTTTGCCGTTTCTTTTTTCATAGCCAATTCCAAGCACCTCCAAGCATTAGTTTTATACTTAGAATTTAGCTAAAGTCCCTGGAAAATCCTGCAATTATTTATATTTTCCTTGGAAACTCACGCAAATACTTGGAAAAACACTTAGAAGATTTCAAACAAACACTTGCTAAAACCAGCATAAATACAGATTTTTCAAATTCCAAGCAAACTAAATTTTTTTATTCACTAAAAACGCTTGAAAATTGCATACTCTTTCACCGTTGTCTGAATATAAATAAACTTTTCCATAAATAAAGGGTTCATTACATTCTATCATGGGTGTAAAAGCTACTTAATAAGATTTAATAACTTTATATACATCTTAGTAATCTTAAAAGGAAGGATTTGATATTATAATGTTGCACACTATAAATTTTAATTTAAAAATCAGTTCACAAAATTATAATATAAATTTCTCAACGCTAAAAAAATATGTAAATGCGTTAGATTATAACCTTTACCCAGATAAAAATAATAGCAAGCGTTACCAATGTTATAAAACACACTGCTTTAACGATATTGGTATTAGCACTATAAACCTCTGCCGTTATTTTGGTAAAAAATCTGGGGCTTATATTGAATTAGTAGTTAACTGCCCCAAAGTAATATACAATGGTGATGAAACCAGATTAGCTAATGTTACTGATTATAATATATTAGAAGAAAAATTCAATCACATAATCCAGCACTTAAACAACGAAATTTTTGGCACAAAACTTTTACCTAATCTTAACGATTGGCTGGTACGCCGCATTGATTATGCCTTTGATATAGAAACACCTAATGTTGATCATTATATTAGTATATTTAACAAAGGCTATATACCTAAAAGCTTCTCACTCAAAACATATTACAATACTTCTTTTCATATTAAATCTGATGCCTGCAATTATAACTTCTATAACAAAACCAAAGAACTATCATCAAAGCATAATATTCATATTAATAGCAACGTTTTACGTTTGGAAGTTCAGTGTAAAACAGATAAAATTCGTAAGTTAATTAAACATTATGATTTGCATAGTAACAATATCTCTTTATTATGGAATGAATCCATAGCCAAAGAGGTTATTACAGAAGCAGTAACCCGTGTTATAGGCACTTACGATTTTTATCCATTAAATGTTTTGCATGATAAAATCTATAATTCTATTTTACCGAAAGCTTATAAGCATTATGCCTGGCAATTAACAAAACTACTTAATAATGATATTTATAATCTAAGTGAACTATGCCAAATCCTAGAATCGTCTGAAGAATATGAGAAAGAAATAGTTAAAACAATATTACACATACACAAAAAGCGGTTAACAGAAAAGCGCTTCACCAAAACAAAAGCCACTATAAATGGTCTTAATTACAGTTATGCTAAAAGTTATCTTAGCAAAATTAACCTTAGTCCAATAGCAATACCACAAAATTGCCAGGCAGAGTATTTGCCAAATCCTATAAAACTTATCCAATAAAATTAAAGCCTACTCTTATGCTAATCCTTAAAAGCAGGCTTTGTCATTTAATTTTATTTTTCCATAAAATCTTACCGCCAAAATAATAATGGTATAAGCACAAGGTTGATATTACTCATCAGTGCATATAACAGCCACAACAATAAGCCAAATAACGCCGTTATCAATAAAGCTGCAAACCAATGAGTTTGCAAAAAGCTGACGATCGCGGCGATAAACATTGCACCAATAAAAATTATTTCCAATTTACTCATCTACTCATCTCCTTTAAAGAGTTATCCCTTTTAAATACATCAGTTTGAACAACGCACAAAATATCAATTTTAAACAAATTACAACCACTACATCTTCTATGCCGAAATCCAATTTAAACACCTCTTATCCTAATAGCACTTTTGTCAACGAGGAATTATCTGGCAGATTGCGCATACCAAGTAACAAGACATAAACAATAATTAGCACCACAGTCAATGCCTGTAAACGATAATTCCAACAAAAGTACTTAATTAACAGATACGCTAAAGCAGTACAAAAAGAAGCAGCTAATGCGTACAGCATATTACAACTTCCTCCACTTTGGAGATTTTTCCATGCGTAGTACAAAAAGTATCATCATAACTTTTTGGTTTTTGCTTAACTCTTTAGATTTTAAAATAGATTTTATAAAACTCAGCTTACTGATATATTTAGGCCATGTGGGTTTGCAGAAGTTTAACATAACCATTCCCCCTTTTATTACATTATAAAAAACAGGATAGCCAATTTTAGGCTATCCCATTTTCTTTACCTTATTTTTGTAATAAAACTGCTTGTTCTATGCCTGTATCAGTGGTTATATAGCTGATATTATAATTATCAATAATTTTCCACGTTGTACCAGCTCCAATTTCAGCAGTATTTATGACATATTTTGCAGGCAATCCATCAATAGTATCGTTATGCTTTCTTTTTCCAAACTGTCCTGGTTCTACATTTTCATCAGCCATCACTACTGCAACTTTGCATATTATCTTTAATCTTTCAACTTCCGGCAATTTCTGCATTTCTTCCAATATCTTTATATTATTGATAACCTTACCTTCACAACAAAAATTAGGTAATTTCGCACTAATGCAATTTTTTAACCAACAAATATCCTTTGCCACAAACAGATTCATCTTAAACACCCCTTTAAAAATATATTTATTCTCTACTTAAATTATAAATACCGTGATAGCCAAATTATGACCATCACGGTATTTTATTTTTAATCTTGATCCATAATACGGAGTTTTTGCTGGGCAATCATAAAGTCCATATCAGCAGCTGCTTTTAAAAACTTGCGTGCCCAATCTTCATCCTCATTTTCTAAAATGCATCCAAAATCATACAAACCTTGAGCATCGCCAGCATCATTTAACTTTTTAAATAACGCCGTTAACATCTCGTCAGAATAACCTGCTTTTTCTTCGCAGTCATCATCGTGTTCTGCAATTACGTCATCATAAAACTCTTTTGCCAAAAGACCGCCAATAAAACTGCCTACAGCCCATGCAATCGGAAATGCCATAATAAACAACCTCTCTTTCGAATACTAAAATATGTAGATTAAAGAATCACCATCACTAAAGAAAGCTTAACCTCCTTCCTTATATATAGTATAAAAAACGAGATAGTCAAATACTGACTATCTCAAGAAAATAATATATATTTATTTTTAGTGCTTTATCATTTTGGTGGTGTTATTTTCCTTCGTTATTTTTGTGTCAAGTTTTAGTATACCACCGCTAATCAGTCTACCAAAAGATTTGACAAAATCTCAACAATTTATGAGAGTATATATTCTAACCTTGCAATCCTTTTACTAAGACAGCTATCTCCCTTGCACAGTTTTTTAGCTCAAAACAGCTTTCGTTATTATTATCTCTGAGTTTGTCGAATTTTGATAGCTCTTCTATATGCTTATTTATTAACTTATCCATACTCTTCCCAAATTCGTTATTAACAAAAGCTCTACCATCATTCTCCAAATCACAAGCAATTTCATTGAAACTAGCACGAATCTCACGCTTCATTTCCTCAAGCTTATGTCTTGCTTCTTCTTGCTTATTGTGATCCCAAATATCCATAATAGTATTAGCTATCTGTCCAATTAACGGAATCCATTTGTTGAGTTTTCCAATCCACTTGAAATATTTAACTGCTTCCCATGGCTTAAATTTATGGCCTAAAAAATGACCAATCTTTAAGATTAAATCTTTGTTTATAATTGCCAAAACCTGCTCTGTTATTTCTTTAAGACCTTTTACCGCATATGAATAATCAAAGTCTTGCACATTTTCTCTTGCAATATCAACAGGAATATTACCAGTAAAGCCTTCCTCAAATACACACTCAAGATTTTTTTCAATTCTATCACTTATAGCTAATAATTCATCCTCCACATCCTTTTTGCAGTTATTAATAATAGTAGATATCCTCTCATTAATCTCATTTTTCACTATATCTTCCGCAGGCATATTCTCAATATCATTAGCTATATCACTACCATAAGTACGTATTTCATGAGCATATTTGCTAAAGATTTCTAATAGATTTCTACGACCATTTCTATCCTCACGTTTGAGTGTTTTTATAGAACTCTTCAAAAGCTGTTGCGTTTTTTCAGCTTTAGGATTCTCTAAGGGCGCTTCAACCATATCAACGATCTTGTAAATATAATCCTGCAAATTTTTCAATGGTGAAATTACTTTAGCCTTTAAACCTTTAGCCTCTGCAAATGAATTTAATAAATTAATAAAATCTTTGTATCCACTAGCTTCAATCAACTCTTCTTTCACTTCTTGGTCATTTTCATCCCAAGTTTCTACAAAAGATTGAGCGTCCACAAAACCAATAGCAATATTTTCTGGCACACCTGATTTGTATAACTCTTCACGAAGCATTTTTTGCTTATCACTTGTATTACCAATGCGTTCCATTTTATTTACAACAAGAATCATCTCATTTGCTTTTCCATATTGAACATTAGCCCTATCCACTTCCAAATCATAGGCTAATTTTTTAAAATTCTCCAAAACTATTGGAGTAAACAGTTCATTGGTAATAACAAAAACAAGCAAATCAGCTTTAGCTATAGCGTCATAAGCAATCTTATCATGGTCAAATCTAATACCAGTTGCGATACCAGGAGTATCAACTACTTCCATGTTTTTCCATTCATATACACTACTTATCTGAGTAGTTATACCAGCTCCAACAGCAATATTTCGTTCGCCTGTTAGCATTTTTAAAATGGTTGACTTGCCGGCGCTATACTGACCCACAAACACTACTTTAATTTTACTATCTTTTGCATACAGTTCCGAAGGAACTTCCTCAATGTTATAATAATTTTCGTTAGCAATCTTTAGATTGCTTACAATACCTCGAACTTTTGTATTTATTTTCTGCCCCTTTTCCATAGCATCAGCCAATAAAAATTCCATTTTACTACCCCTTTCGTGACCATTTTAGTGATAAGATCACATTGTTAATATCTTATTTTCCTTTATTAATACCACTTCTTCTTGAAGTAATTCCTCAAGTCTACTACATACATTATCCGGAATGTCATTAATACCTTTGATTACAATGGTAAAGCTCTGTCCTGAAATTCTTTCAATTTTTACCACATTTTTCACCAAATTAGGCACTCCTATGTTATCACAAGCAGCATTTAAAATTTGGATATTCATTTCGTTCAGCTGTTCATACAGGCTATCGTTTAACTCTTTCTCATACTCATTAAACACATTGATTAAAGCAGCCATATCATTGAATTGTCTCTCAACCTTATTGATATACCCTTCAATAAACGTTTTATTGAACACTTCAGGCAATATCTTTTTAAGCTTACATTCTATTTTTTCGATACTTTCCTTTATACTATTACGCATCTTTCGTTTAGCCTCTCTTATTTTTTCCTCCTTATCATCAAAAAGCCAATTAAACAAAATTGTCAATCCAGCCACACCCCATCCAATAGGGCCTAATCCTACGCTAATCAAACCTAAATATGACGCCCCCGCCAACAAAACTCCACCAAAATCTATAGCTAAGGTAAAATTAAACTTATAGTCTGTAATATCATAACCAGCAACACCATCTACAATACCTTTAGTTTTAATCTGTAAGTTAATTTCTTCAACAAAACTATTTTTGAAATCTTCTATTCTACTACTACACTCCTTACCCAAAAATTTAAACAAATCCTTAGCCCTTTCCTCAATACCTAATTTTTCGACAACATCATTCCATGCATCACCAGCACTTTCAATATCATAGTAATAATCGACAAAATCATCTACCTTGTTTTCAAGATCTCTCTTAATTCTTCTTATTAAGTTATCTACCTCGCGCAAGCCATATACATTAAACTGTTTCTTTATAATATCTAATTTATGTTTATTATCATCAAAAGACATAACCATCCCGTTAAGAATATCTAATTCTTTACTAATGGTATTAAATATCTCCTCTGTTTGTTTATAGGCAATATCTATGAAAATCTTATATTGATAAAAAGCACCCTTGTTAGTAATTTCTTCAATAACAGCTTTTTCTATATACTTAAAATTGCTTATGTTGAATAATTCTTTTGCAGATAGTCCTTTAATAGGTGATTGTCCTTTCTGAGAAAGATAAGCAGCCTGCAAATGTACACCTACAAACCGTGTTCCCTTCCACGTTACATTTTGATTTTTCACATGTTCAACAAAGTCGTCTTCGACCATATTGATTCTTTCTTTAGACATAGCCTCATTTAATTTTTTTAGCATTAGTTTTGCTGAGCGGTTATTAGTTAAATCATATTTTGCATTTAAAACCACTAATATCGGTTTACCCATCTTTTTTAGTTTAGCAAAAGCCTTTGCTTCTTCATCAGAAATATTATCGTCTCCTAATAAAAAAACAATCATATCTGCTTCTTTAGCTACCTCATAAGCCTTACGCTCATCTTCACGCCCCCCAGCAGCACTAGCAGCAATTCCAGGAGTATCATATATTTGCAGATTATTCCACCTATAAGACCGCACATCCACGGTGGTTCTCTGTGTACCCCTACCAATGGACTGACCATTACCTTTTAATAGTGTTTCCATAAGAGTTGATTTGCCAGTCATAGTTTTCCCATATACAACTATAGTAAAATTAGTAAGGTTATCTTTGTTGTTTTTTAATTCATATTTAACCTCATTATATAGATCATTCATTCTTGACAAATTTTCTCGGAGTTGGTTAATATATATTTCACAATTTTCAGGAAAAGATGTTCCATTAAACAATTTTAATTGTTTTTTCAAAGTATCTTGATGAATTTCAATATAGTGCCCAAGCTTATCATTATTTCTTTCGGCTACAGCAAAGCCTTCGGCAGATTTTTGTCTACAATAGTCAAGCATCGCAGATAATCCATTATTCTCACCATTTACTTGAAGCATTTTGTTCTTTTCGTAAATACTATTCATTTTATATACCTCTTGTATTATTAATATTTTGCTAGTTTTTCTATTTTTGAAAATTTCTCTACTTCTTTCATTTTTTGTGACCATGTTTTATTAGGATCTTCTAAAATCGTTTTTATCATAATACGATTTAACTCATTTCTCTCTTTCTTTTCTACCGAACTTGGAGTTCTAAAACTATTTTGCATAAAAATCACCTTATTTTCTACATATTACTTTTGTACTTACCGTTTTGCCATTCACAGTTACAAATTTCACATCATAATCTTTGTATATATTTAAAATTAATCCAACTATGAAAATCATTTAACAACTTCCACCATATCCCCTTGACTGCGCAGCCACATATCAATACCATTACCAAATACTTCGGCACTGATAAGATAACCATTATCGTCATGCGCCAATATTTTTGCCGTCGGCAATCTGTCCAACACAGCTTCTACCGATGGACCTTTATACCAAAACTTTATTTTTTGCAGCTTGCCTCCGTACATAAACTGTACTCGCTTACGGAATTCGCCTTCTTCAAAGCGGTTCTGGTAGGGGATGTTAAAGTGCGTTTCGGTTATCTCATATTCTTTAATGCGGTCTATGCGGTAAATGGTAGGATAGGTTTCTGCGCCCGATTCATAATCAATCTTGTCATTGCCTACTTCTTCATCTATAAACGCCAATAGATAAAAATAAAATTCGGAGAACATTATGCCTACAGGCTTGAGTACACGACTTACATCATCACCCTTTTGCCGCATATAGGTTATTTGAATTTCTTTATGCTCCCTAATTGCCGCAGATAAATTCCACATTTTTTCGAGTATTGCTTTTTTGTGCCTTGGCTCTACGTAGTGGTATTGTTCGTTAGCTATTAAATCTGTAACCTGCCGCCTGTTTTCAGGCGGAACACAGCAGCTTATAAGCTTTTCCAATATCGGGAATAATTCAGCTTTGGTAAGCGAGCGGCTTTCTAAAAGTACTTTTAACACGGCAAAGGTTTCTTCGTTTGTTAAAAGATTTCTTAGCGGCGGTACAAGGCGGTAGGCATTCAATTTTCTATCATAAATAAGTTCCTGCACCACACCGGTTGTTTCGCTTTGATTAGCAAAAAAAGACCGCAGGTCATCAATATCACGCTGTATAGAGCGCAAAGAGCAGTTGTATTTTACTGCCTCCTGCGACTTATACAGTGCTTTGCCTTCGGCAAGCTGCGCGTACATGGACATTAAGCGGTCTTTAGCTATTTTTAAATTATCTGATGTAGTTTGCATTACGTTACCCCTAAAACAAGTAGTTTACTATATTATATCATACAAAACTACTTGTCCTATCTATTGGCTATGTGCTTAAATTTATTTCAATATTTCCCTGTAATCTATATCCACAGCTTTAGCTATAAGCATTATATGTTCCAGTTTAAATTCTCCCTTGCCTCGTTCCATCCGGGATATAGCAGTCTTAGGAACTGATGACCGCAAAGAAAGCTGCCCTTGTGTAAAACGGTTCACTTTGCGGTAATACATTATTTTAGCTCCTATTCTTTTATGTTCATTTAAAATTGCTTCCTGTAAAGACATTGTAACCATCCTCAACCGCAGTTAAATACAATAATAAAATTCATAAAAAATCAAAATCAAACAAATAAACATAACTGTCATATATTTTCTGTATTGCTCAAAAGCTGGTTTACATCTATATTCAAAGCATCGGCAATTAAAAGCAGGGTTTCCAAAGAATAACTTTTGCCTTTATTACCGCGTTCTATCTGCCCTAAATACGTTCTGGTAATACCTACTTTAACTGCAAGGTATTCTTGAGTATAGCCGCGCAATTTACGGTAATATGCAATTTTTAAGCCTATTATTTTATAGCGCTCTTTCAACATATCATACATGCCATACTCACCATCCTTATAATTATATTTTCTCATATTTTAAATTTTAGTAGGTTGGTGTATAATTACCATTTTTGCGTTTATAGTTTTCTTTTAATTTTTAATGCTTGTTATTTAGAAAATCCCACAAGGCAAAATGCCATGTGGGATAGTTTTTTACTTCTTGATGATGATTTTCAAAATTTCATAAAGAATTTCTATTAATTTTTCTTTATCCATAATTACCTCCTACGCTGCTTTACCAACCTGCTTTTGGCAATCCATACAAAGCGGATGCCCAAATTTAGCAATAGAATACTCAACAACTCGGTCGCTGGCAATAACTTCTCCGCAGCCTGTACAGGTAATTGCATTTTCTGCCGGGACAGGTTTATTTTTTACCTTTGCTTTATTAGCGGCAGTTTTTTGTTTTGCGGCTCCATTCTGCGGTTCGTCAAAGTTATTCTCGTCAGTCTTGCTGTCTGCTTCGTGGTCATCACCTGTTGCAATGCAGAAGCTGAGCATATAGGCGTACTTGGTAGCTGCTGTTTGTGCCTTCATTACTGCCTTATCACCGGCGTCCTGACCGCTGCCTATCCCATAAATTTTTACTTCTTCCCCGCTGTCGCTGTCAATAAGTGTTATTTCTACCTTTACTGTAGCCAGATGCTCGGTATTCCCTTTAAGATTGGTAACGTCTGTAAATTCTATCAGCTCCGGCACAGCAACACAGGCTATTTTATTTTTTGTCAGCGCTTCATTAACTTTTTGCAGCACATCTTCTGCTGTGGCATATTTATACTTGTGAAAGCTGTTCAATCCGTTTTTGGCCACATAAGCACATTCAGCCATAACGGCGAGTAATTTTTTAGCAATGTTAGTGTTTTCCATATTGACGTTCTCCTTTCAAGGCATAAAAATAGCAGGCAACCTTTAATGGCTGCCTGCTTTAATTAATACTTTATTATTTTATCAACCACTGATAATCCTGCCTGCAATCTACAACATAGTCTACATAAACCGTTTCATCCTTAAACTGATAAATTACAAGGAAACGCTTTGCAATAACAAGCTTGCGGTATTTATTATACGGTATAAATTCACCTTCAAGAAACGGTGCCCTTTCCGGCAATACCGAAAGCGAGCGTATGGCTTTTATTATATCCGCTTTTATGCTTTGGGCATTTTGCAAACTGTCTGCCGCAATATAAGCGATAATTTCTCCGAGTGATTCCCTTGCCTTATCCGAAACAATTACCCTATACTGCTTCAAGTTTTCCATTTTCTATTCCTTTCAGCACGTCATCAAGATAATTATCCAGTTCGTCAACAGTATATTCTTTATTCCCGGCCAGACGTTCTGCTTCTACCGTAAGTAGTGTTTCCCGCAGTTTCAGCATTTTTTCGCGCCTGTTAAAGCTGTCTATATCCATAACAACCAAATCGCCTTCGCCGTTTTTTGTAAGGTAAACCGGTTCTTTGGTTTTTTTGCACAGTTCCGATATTTCGTTATAGTTCTGCCTGATAGCAGCAGACGGTTTTATAAGCATTGCGCTCACCTCTGATAGCATTATTTTAGTAATATTATACTTCTATTTTGCTATATAGGCAAGTTTGCTTAATCTTAATATTCATTCGGGAATAGAACGGTCAGCCTGTCATATTCATTGCTGGTACTACTTTCAGCAATAATCCATATTTTTCCCTTTGAGGTATTATATGCCCCTAAAACCATACCAAAAGTTTTAACGGCTTCGTTATTGCTTTCGGTATCGGTTTCCGATACATCGCCCCAGTCAAGCGATTTAAATCGGCGCATTGCTTCGTAAATTTCTCTTTGAAATTTGCCGTTATTGATAGTTTCGGTTGTTATCCCCAGCGTTTGAAATCTCTGTACGTTATCAAATAAACTCATAATGCTTTCTCCTTTCAGGCATAAAAATAGCAGGCAGCTTTCACGCTGCCTGCTTCATACCCGCTTTTACCATTCTGCCGTAAGGGCAGTTAGCGGCAACTGCGCAGTAGTCTCTGCACTTTCTGTCATTCCAGCGTTCTTTGGGCGTGCAAAGCTGCGGCAAGTAGCCTTTTTCAAGAGCTTCCTTTAACCGTTTTGCTTTGGTTTCCATGTAAAGCTTAATCCAGCGGTCGGATATTTTGTTAATATTGATGATATATACCTGCCTCCTGATATTTCTTTCTTCTGCAATACGCAGGCTGAAATCGCGGCAAAATGCCTGTATTTTCATGCTCTCAACCTTAAAACCGCGCTGCTCTAAAAGTATACGGTAGTAGTTAACCTGTATTGCCCAGTCTAAGATATGCCGCACACCGTCAGTACGCCATTCTTTCCTTGTTTTGGGCTGGCCTTTCTTTAAACCTGTCTTGTATACTTCGCCTGTCGGCACATCTACTTTATAGTAGCCCAAAGCACGCATGAGTTTATAGGAACTTGTAATTTTGTAGTCGCCAAGCGTTTTGTCGCTGAGGTCTACAATCTGGCCGTACAGGTCAAACTTGCCGCTTGTCACTTCATCAGCAAGGCGTTCTTCACTCAGCATATTACCTTCCGTATGCCCTTCATTAATGGTATGGACGGCACTGCCGTGCAGAGCGTAAAGCTGCTGCATAGGGTCAACGGCATAATCAGTTGTTTTCTTTAAATACGTTTCCCTTATGCCGCAGAGAAGTTCCGTTACCGTAGGCTCTTTAATGTTCCTTTCCAAAGACTGTGCTATTGCCCTCAGCGTCGGCAGGAACATACAACGCTGCTTTTTCACACAGGATTTTAAACAATCCGTTATTTTTACTTTATCTCCCTGCGGGCAGATGAATGCTGTTGCTGTCATGCTGCTAATCCTCCTTCTTCTTCAATATCATAGCTAAAAGTATCAATCCAAAAATGCTGGCCAAACGCTTCTTTAAATTTGTACGCTTTTTTAACCTTATACTCTATGGCTTTCGTGTCATCTGAAAGTTTTACGCCGGCTTTCGGAAATTCATCAGCTATGAAATTAACAAGTTCTTCGTAATCGCTGAAATACTCGGTTATCCAGTCCTTGCCCATATCAAAATCAAGGCGGTATCTTTCGCTAAAGAAAATGCCGTTAATATCATTAGTAATAAAAATTCCGCAGCCAGCTTCTTCGCTTTGGTACATCAGTTTAATTTTCCCGTTATATTTTTCTTGTAAAAGTATTTTAAAGCTGTCTATATTTGGATTCCAGGCACTGTCCGTGTCAGCTTTGAAATAATATCTTTCGTAATCGGTTGTAACAGCGTCATCAAGATAAGTAAAATAGTCCCTGCCATCAGCTCTTTCTGCCGCTTCATCTTCCGTATAGCCGCAGGATTTTAAAAGGCTTTTAACACTGCACTGCCGCGTATCCATACAAAAGTTTATCTTCTCCCACAAATCTTTTAACACGTCTTTATCTTCACCATAGAATACAATGCTGTTGGCACAGTAATTAGCCATGTTCAATCACTCCCATACATAGAAAATGCCCCACGGCCAAAAGCCATGGGGCTGTGTTTATTTATTCTATTTTGTTTTTCTGTACTTTTGGTTTTTACTGTTCGGCTTATCCGGCACTGTCATTTCAATTAAGCCTTTGACCAGTGCAGGTTTAAGATAGTTGTTACGGAAAGTAGGACGATGTTTAAGGCTAAGCCGTTCCATTAACTCTGCTGCCGTCAGAGTATCATTTGCCAATACTTGTAAAAGCTTTTTAACTTGGTCGGTTTCTTGGTCGCCATCTTGGTCGGTAGGCGGTATTTCTTTTAATGCGTCCCTAAGCGCTATCAGCATAAATTCCACAAAAACCGTGCTGTCAGCCTCTTTGTCAGCTTTGCCGAGTGCGTCATAATATTCTTCCTGCCGCTCCTTAACAAGCGTTTCAACCGGTATCCACGCCAGTATTTCTTTCCATTCAGCCAAAAGTAACGTATGCCATAATCTGCCCATACGTCCGTTGCCGTCAGCAAAGGGATGGATGAACTCAAATTCGTAATGGAACACCGCGCTTTTAATCAGCGGATGCGCCGTTGATTTTTGATACCAGTTTATTAAATTACCGATATGCTCCGGCACAAATTCGGCAGGAGGCGCCATATGAACTACCTGTCTGCCTTTAAATACGCCTACACCGCCGGTACGGAAATGTCCTGCATTTTTTACAAGGTCAGCCATAAGTATGCCATGCGCTTTGAGCAAATCACTGACGCTGTACGGATTAAAAGTTAAAAGCTGCTCATAAACTTCATAAGCATTTTTTACTTCTTTAATTTCAGCAGGCGTGCCTAAAATGCGTTTACCGTTTAATAACGCCGTTATCTGCTCAACGGTAAGCGTGTTATTTTCTATCGCCAATGAAGCTTGTATGGTTTTTATACGGTTGGCGCGGCGCAGCTTAGGGTTATTGTTGAGACCTGAAGTAACGGTAATATGCCCTATAAGCTCGCTTATTCCGGCAATCAGGTCAACTATTTTATTGGTAATGGTATAAGGCGGGTTGTAAGTTTCTTCCACCGCAATGCCCTCTTTTCTGGATGTTTTTACTTCTTTATCTTACCATAAAACAGCCTGCACCGCAAAATTAAGAAGCCTGCAGCAGCATAATAATCTTCCTGTTTTTTGCTGCTTCCACGCTCTCGTCCAATAATGTGCCGCCTATGCGTTCCAGTTCCGTTGCCCGATTGTAGTCCGCTAAATCCTGCTTCTTGTAACGGCGTTAACCAAACCATACTGCGTAAATTCTCCTGCCATGATGAAGTGGCGCAGGATAGATGCCCGCTCGTTTTTATTTAAAACATACCTGTCGCCAAGCACCTCTACCGTCTGTACCGGGTCATCACCTGTTTTAAGGTTCTTTGCCATGCGCAGCTTATTTACCGTAAGCATGAATTTTGTTTCATCAACGGCAGCACTTACAATGTCCTGCACTTTCATAAAATAGGCTTTATCGTCCTGGGCGAGAGTGGCGTCACTGTAAAGTTCATAAGCATTGTCGGTATCTTCTACCTGCCTGCCGGTGTGGTATTTTTTATGGGCAAGGTCTTTACTGATTAAACCGTTTTTGCATACCAGGCGGTATACCAAAGGCTCTACCTTTAAAGCCCCCAAGCCGATTTCACTGTTGGACACTACAAAACCGGCCTGCACAATATCACCGGGTACGATTTCCGTTTTCATGGTTTTGTTAATAACCTTTAAATAGAGATGTGTTTCCGTCACATCACAGCTTGCAATCTCACAGCCTTTCATAGCTGCAATAACGGGCAGCACATGGTCTACCAGTTCCAGATTATCCAGCCTGCGGTAACGGTCGCTTAAAAAGGCACGCAGCTTACCATCCAAAGTGCGGAGCATACGTTTCTCCGGCGTTGTATTAAGCCAGCTGTTGATATTGCCGTCGAGCAACGCAGGATTCTCCTGACGCATCCGCTCATAATATTTATACGGAATACCAAGACGGTCAGCAATCTGCCTGTGGGCGATTTCGGAAATACGGTAGCTTAACTTATCGCTATCTGTTGCAACGGTGAGCATACTCAACCCATTCACAGAATTAACGGTAATACTGCGGGTATCGGCAATTAAGTCCTTGCGTGCAGCCCTTTGGCGTTCCAGTTCTCCGTATAAATTTTGAATAGTTTTGATTCCCTGTTTCATAGTTAGTTCCTCCTAAGTTTTATTTATTAGATTTGCTTATATATAAAAATAACGGCAGCCCAAAGCAATGCTGCCGTTAGGATTTTTGGATACAGAAAAGCCGCTGACATTAAACGCCAGCAGCTTACATGCTTACTTGTAAAACTTCTTCATCTTACTTTAAAATATTATTATAAGTTTTAGGTCCATATATGTCTTTTACTACTCTGTCAAGAAATTCCACTAATTGAAAATAGTTCATTTTATAAATTCTATCGCGTTCCCTTTTATATTTTGCAGAATCTACACCAAAGCGTCCTTTCTCCCATGATAAGTAAGTTTCATCTAAAAATTTTAGAATTTTCTTTCGGCTCATAGTTCCACGATAAAACATCCAACCTGCTGCCCAAAACATATTTTTCTCTCCCTTCAAATCTATTTTGCAATATCTTTCTTATATTTCATTTTCTATATTTATTATAGCCTTTGGCATTGCCAATAATTGTCTATTTCAACATTTCATTCACTGTAATAATATATATTTGAAATTCTATGTTTTATGATTTTATTATCAATAAAACAAAATAATAAAGTACAAACTTAGAAATTAACTAATAATTTCAGGAGGTTCTATATGTTTTATAACGATGATTCATTACGCAAATATGATGATGTATTAACTATTGCCGACTTAATGGATTATTTAGCCGTTGGCAAAAACACGGCATATACTCTCATAAGAGAAGGCAAAATAAAAAGCTTCCGTATAGGAAGAAATTATAAAATACCTAAGCAGGCTGTAATTGATTATATACATTCTGCCGGTAATAAAAAAGGTTAAGGCTGATACTTACTTTCAGCTTTAACCTTTTAGTACTCCCATGGTAATTTTTGTTTAGAGAAAAATATCAATTTACGCTTAAGCAATTCATAAGGTTCTACCATAATGTAAAATTTATTATCTAATCTTGCTGTAAGTTCATCTTCAATCCATGAATATGCGTCATCTGGGTTGTTAAATTTTTTGCTTCTTGCTCCAATAAAATACTCCATACAACGCTCGCAATCTTCCCAACTACGGCAAATACCATAACCATTTTTTCCTGCAATAGCATAATAAGGTTTTAATTTTTTCATATTAGCCTCCTGCTAATTATTTAATATTAAAACGCTTTATAAAAAGGCATTTTTATTTATTTGTTTCTTATATAAAGAATTAATAACTTTAATTGAAAATTAGTTTACAGAAAAATTCATAACAGTATATTAATAGAAATTACAAAATAAGTACTGTATTAATTACGTTATAATAATCAAATTTACAAATTATCTAATTATCATTTTTATAACTTATAATAATTCATAAACATTATAAATCCATTACACAAATTTTACACAAAATTATGTAATTCTCGTTGATATGTATAATATCAACGAGATATATTTAAAACGTTTTTGTAAATTTTGTTATTCTCAACAAGTCCTACAATGGCTGTAACATATATTCTTTAAGGACTCAAAATCAAGCGTGGTTACCCCACGTGCCGGTTCGAGTCCGGCCTTCGGCACCAAAATGAAATTTACGCTTCTGAATTTATTTCAGAAGCGTTTTTGTTTTGTATAACGAAAACAGGACAGCCTAATCAGCTGAACTGCACCCCAAAAGTTAGACTTTTGGAGGTGCAGTTTTTTCATGACCAAATACTCAGACGAATTTAAAATCAAAGCAGTACAAATGGTGCTCAAAGATAATACAGTAGAATCTGTAACAAGAATGTTAAATATTCCATCACATTCTACTTTAGACGCTTGGCTCGCCCACTACAACCACGGCGGCATTAAGCAGCTCCTCCATAAAAATCGTTCATATTCCCCGGATTTTAAACAAAAAGTCCTTGAGCACCGCTGGCAGCATGGGTTATCATTAAAAGAAACGGCAGTCCTTTTCTCTATCCCTAATTTTTCCACTATCTATCAATGGGAAAAGCAATACCTTGCCTACGGCAAATCAGGGCTGCTGCCTAAAAAGAAAGGCAGGCCGTCAATGAAATATAAACCTAAAAAACGTAAACAAAAACCTGAACCTACTTATCTTGAACAGTTGGAAGCTGAAAACGCTTTCCTTAAAATGGAAAATGCTTTCTTAAAAAAGTACAACGCCTTGATTCAGCAGGAAGAGGAAGAAGAAAGACGCAAAAGACAGCGTTAATAATCTCTGAATTAAGGGCAGAATATCCTCTGAAAAAACTATTGGAATATACAGGCATGGCTAAAAGCACTTACTATGCCGTTATGAAAAGCATAAATCAAGGCGATAAGTATAGTGAGCTGAAAGAAGCAATAAAACGTATCTGCATAGATAATAAAGGCAGGTACGGCTGGCTATAGGCGTGTAACCTTAACGCTTAAAAGCGAAGGCTTTAAAGTAAACCATAAAGTAGTAATGAGGCTGATGAAGCAAACCGGTTTAACCTGCAAAGTAAGATTAAAGAAATATAAATCATATAGAGGTGAACATGGGAAAGCTGCGCCTAATATTCTGCAAAGAAATTTTAAAGCAGATAAGCCAAATAAGAAATGGTCAACAGATATAACAGAGTTTTCGTTATTCGGCAGAAAGCTGTACCTATCACCAATTATAGACCTATATAACGGGGAAATAATAAGCTATAAAGTTTCAGAGCGCCCTGTATTAAAACAAGTAACGGATATGGTGAAAGAAGCAGTTGCGCGTATAGGAAAAACAGACAGCTTGATACTGCATAGTGACCAGGGATGGCAATATCAGCATAAGGCATATCGAAAGATATTAAAAGAAAACGGCATAATCCAAAGCATGTCAAGAAAAGGGAATTGTCTGGATAATGCTGTAATAGAGAATTTCTTTGGTCTGCTGAAGTCAGAATTATTCTATTTTGAGAAGTTTAAGTCAATAGAAGATTTTAAAAAGAAGTTAGATGAATATATAGATTATTACAATAACCGGAGGATAAAGGTGAAATTAAAAGGACTCAGTCCGGTAGAATACCGGACCAAGTCCTTACGTACAGCTTAATTATCATGTCCAACTTTTTGGGTGCATATCACAGCCGTCCTGTTTTTTCTATTTATTTTTGTTTTTTCCGGCATTTATAATCTTTTTCAATGTCGCGCTTCCATTCTGCGCCGTTCGCTGCTCCAGCGCTCATCGTTTTAATAAATTTGCATACCCCTTCAAAATTAAGGTTGATACCCTCGCCATCATTATTAAAATCAACCGCACGCTCTTTTTCAATACCAAAATCAGCTGCCGTTGCTACTGCATCTATATTTGCACCAAAGAATAAAAACTCCCAGCCTGCTTCTTTCTGTGCTTCAATAAGCCGTTTTACCTGTGCCGCCGTATAATGCCTGCTGGCATTTTCCAACCCGTCCGTAGTAATTACAACAAGAGTATGTTCCGGCACATCTTCTTTGCGGATATATTTATGAATGTCTTTTATATGCTCAACAGTTTTGCCAACCGCGTCCAAAAGTGCAGTACAGCCGCCAACATAATATTCCTTTTCTGTTAAAGCTTCCACATTTTCCGCTTTAAGCCTATCATGAACCGTTTCCGTTTCATGGTTAAAAAGGACTGTTGTTACAAGCACTTCACCGCCGCCTTCCTTCTGCCTTTTAAGCATTGAATTAAATCCGCCAACCGTGTCTTTTTCAAGCCCGCTCATAGAACCGCTTTTGTCAAGAATAAATACCAATTCCGTTAAATTCTTTTTCATAATCTTTTACCTCCAAAATATAAATAAGCTGCAAGCACTTTATTTTGCTTACAGCTTTATTGTAAAAGATTTTCATTTTTAAAAGGTCGCCCTTCAAGCGACATTTGCGCCGCCAAGCAAAAGCTGGTCAAACTTATACAAAGACAAATTTATTTCGCAAATATCATAAATACCACGGCTTATGTAATACTCCACAATAATATCGAAAGGCTGCGACGGCGACAGAGCAAAACCGGCCTTCTCCAGCAGTTCTTCCGTTTCATCAAGCGTAAGCTTAAGCGCTACTGCAAAAGCAACAGCAGTCTGCTTTTTCGGCTTGTAATTTTTATCGCCGCGTATTTTGCTGAACAGCCGCCTATCCACATTCGCAGCCCTGTAACATTCTGCGTCCGTCATACCTTTTTCGTCTATCTTGCGAAGCAGCATTTGTGAAAAACTTTCATCTGCATAAGCCAGGCAGCGCTCAAGTTCTTCATCACGCATGCGCTTGTTAAAAACAGCTGCGGCAGGAGCATTGCAAAATTTTAACAAACTTAATTTTTCTAACGGAATTTCAAAATCATCTTTGCCTAAAAACAGCGAAAGTTCTTTTAAAATTTCTGCTTCCGTGCGCCGTGGTTTTGCCTCAAAAAGCGTAATATAAACGCTTATATCATTATGCAGGAGAAATTCACCAACAGTTTTTACCGCAACAGCCAAAGCCTCTTCTTTAGGGTAACCATATGCACCGGCAGATATCAGCGGAAATGCCACCGATTTGCAGTTATTGGCCACAGCAAGTTTCAGTGCCTCACGGTAGCACGATTGCAATAATTCCTTTTCTTTACTTTTGCCGCCGCGCCAAACCGGGCCTACTGTATGAATTACATACTTTGCAGGCAAATTATACCCACCGGTTATCTTGGCTTCACCGGTACGGCAGCCGTTAAGCCTGCGGCATTCTTCCAACAGTCCTCTGCCTGCTGCGCGGTGTATAGCACCATCTACACCGCCGCCTCCCAAAAGGCTGTTATTGGCAGCGTTAACAATAGCGTCTACTTTTAACGTAGTTATATCTGCTTTTATAATTTGTAACGGCATTTTGAGGCCTCCCGTAAAACATTATAATTTTATTTTACACCAGCAACGCTTTTTGCGCAAAAATCAGGCTGTTAAATTAAAAAGTAATTCCTTTTAACTGCAAAGCTTTAAACAGCGCCGCAAACATCAGCCCATAACAAATAATAGAACAAACTTCATCTTTAGTAAACTGCATTACAATTCACCCCACAACAAATTTATCACAGAAGCATTTTGCGGCAAGCTATGTACAACAGCCAGTAAAATATTAACTATAACCATCAATACAACAACTGCTTGTAATCGCTTGTGCGGATAAAAATATTCAACAAAAACATAAGCTAAAGAACTGCACAGCCAGGCACCTAACGCATACCCCATCTTATCACCGCCTTAATTTTTATAACAACTACAAAACCGGAGCTGCGCATTTACAACTCCGGCTTTTTTATTTAATCTTCATTCAAGCTGCGCAGCTTGTTTTGTGCAATAGCAAAATCCATACCGGCAGCAGCCTTTAAAAACTTACGCGCCCAGTCAATATCCTCTTTCTCTAAAATACAGCCAAAATCGTACAAACCTTGCGCATCGCCAGCATTATTTAATTTTTTAAATAACGCCGTTAACATCTCGTCAGAATAACCTGCTTTTTCTTCGCAGTCATCATCGTGTTCGGCAATCACGTCATCATAAAACTCTTTAGCCAAAAGCCCGCCAATAAAACTACCTACTGCCCATGCAATCGGAAATGCCATAATAAACAACCTCTCTTTCTTTTGCAAATTTTATTTACATCACTATCACCAGCAAAGTCTTACCGCTTTTGCTATACTTATAGTATAAAAAATGAGATAGCCAAGTTTTGGCTATCTCGTAGTAATAATATATATTTATTTTTCTTATAATTATAAAGTTATTAAATACAGAAATTTATCTTTGATTTTCTATAATTTTAACATAAAATTTGAAGTACAAAAATCAACAATAACCTATTTCATTAACACCTATTACTCCACGTCTTAAAATATGTACTCCTATTGTTTTAGGTCGAAATTTCCTATAATTAAATTTGGCTATGTCACAACAAACAGTTGATAAATAGCCATTTTTATAGGGGAGTATCAGAACTCCCCTACAAACTGTTATTTGCAGTTATCTATACTCATTTGGAATTTCGATATGAAGTGTCTCACACAATAACTTCACATCATGTGCATCATTTTCATCAAACTCGTATCCCAGATGGAACATTACTTGACTATATGGTTCAATACAGGAAACCTCTATTTCCTCAATTCTTCCTTTACCCGAAAAAGTTTCTACCGGAAAACAATCCCCATCATAAAGAATTTCACCTTCGTCCGTATATTCAAAACAATGCAAATCAATAATTCTGTTTTTCAAATCTTCCCATACAGTATGGTTCAATGTTGTATATTCCATCTTAATCTCATAAAAGCCATTAGCTTTCATTATTTCTATAAAGTTCTGATAATCGTTCTTTTCTACAAAAATGTCAATATCATTATGGGCTCTTGACTGATATCCAAGAAGAGCATCTACACCCCAGCCACCATCAAGAAAGACTTTAATCTCCGCATCTATTGCAAATTGAAGAATCTGTTTTACATCTGTTATATTGACCATCTTATCATCTCCACAAATTCTAATTAGGCGACCAGAGGAACTGCTGGTCTGTTTGATAAATCTCTGCATTTAGCAGTTTTCAATGTTGCCAAAACGAAAGTTAAGAAGATGTTCCTTTTCTCCATGTCGCTTTCTTTGGCGTAATTTACAAGGTTATTCCACACAAGATAGTTGTTCAGATACTTGGTAGAAACACCGTTAAAGCCACGCATAAACCTCTTTAGCTGGCTATGGTAGCTATTGATATGTTGGATATTATAAATGCCTTTCTTGGCTTTGCCAGTCTTTAACTGCACAAGGTCAATGCCATTGGCATTTGTAAATCTCACATAGGAGTTCATCTTGTCCGTAACAAGAGTGGAATTGGTCTTAATCCTACCATCATAAATATGATGTAAATCTCTTGTAGAAACTCTACCAGTATTCGTAATCTTGGAGATAGACAAGCCATTCCTATTAACCGCACAAGGAACACATACCTTTTCTTGGGACAAGCCTCTGATATGTGTAGAATGACCACGCTTATGAGCCTTGCGTGGCATAGCAAATGTCTTACTCTTGCTATGATTGCCCTTGTACGAGATGGCGAAAAAAGTTTCGTCAGCCTCAATAATGCCGTCAAGGGTAACATCGTCTGCCATATTCTGAAGTGCATCCAAAATCTTGTGTCTCCAAAGGAATGCGGTGTTTCTGTGAATCCCACAAGCAACAGCAGTCTTACGAATGGATAAGCCATTCATCATACAATCAATGTACTGCTCCCACACGGACAAGTCTTTTCTTGTACCAGACACAATGGAGTTCGTAGCAATCACGAAGGACTTGCCACAATCCTTACATACATATCGCTGTGTGCCATCTTTACGATGACCATTGCGAACCACATGGATACAGCCACAAAGAGGGCATACACGACCATTTGCAAAGCGTTCCTTTGCTACGAAATCTTCAATATTCAAAGACTTTACAAAGGCAGGACTTAAAAGCATTGTTTTAAGGCTTTCCTGCTCTGCGACAGTCAACTTACCGATAATATCTAATGCGTCTTTGATAGTAGGCATATCCAATTACCTCCTTCGGTGGTACTGTTTCTTACTATTATTATACGCTATTTCTCGTCAAAAATCAACCATTTGTTGTGACAGAGCCTTAAATTTTAGTGGAGAGAATTTTTTAATTTCAACTTTTTTAAATTCAAATTTTTCATACTCAAACACATTAATTCCTATGGATTCTAATACATCTTTCGGCAAAGTATAATTCTGTTTTACAAGTCCAAACATCGTAAAACCAGTATCTATACAAAAACTTATAACTGCATTATAACCACTATTATATGCAAAAGAACCAATAACTGAACCAACAAAACTTCCTATCATAAATCCCAATACAGGTATACCAATAAAAGTTTGTGTTATACCGCCAACTGCAAGTGAAGTTGAAGATACAATAAGCTCTCTTATCAATTCTTGACTTAATTCAAAGCTTGTCATATCACCATTAGCCACTTTAAACGCATTTTGCATTGTATTTAATGTTAAAACTGTCGCCATACCTACAACCGATGGCGAAATAGTTTTAGCTACACTTCCGAGCATTCCAGATTGACACGCTACTGTTATAGCTGCTGAAACAGAACCTCTTACAAAACCTTCACTTCCTCCTTTCAAAGCAGCAAAACCTATTTTGCGAAATTGTTCAGCTTCTAATTTACCTGTTTTAATTAAATAATCAATAGCTTTATATATTTCGGGTGCTACTTTCAATACAACAGAAATAGTTGCTGCGGTAATACCTGCACTAAAAGCTTGTTTAGCTATATGTTCAAATTTTATTAATTCATCAGCTGAAATCCCCATAGTTTTAAGCTGTTCATAAGTAATATCACCTTTTTTAGCCAATTCAGCTAATGTCTTTGCTTCTGCTTCGCTTAAAGGTATTGATTCCGTACCCTTTACATCCCTTAATCTATCTGACAACATTTTTAATGTTTCTTTGTATCTTTCAACCTGCTCTGGTCTGGTTATTGATTCCTTTTCAATTTTTTGTTTTAACCATTCGCACGCTGTTTCAAGCTGATCTTTAGGAATGATTCTAACTTGCCCTGCATAAATTGGGTCGCTAAGCACGGTATCATCAGTAAATCCTCTTTCTTGTAAAAATGACTCTAAACTATCACTTCCACCTTTTGCTTTGTATTCATTAAATCTTTCAAATATACTTTTCGCTTGCTGCTGCGCGCTTGCAACACCATTCTTATAATATTTAAGTCCAAATAACTCACCAAAATTACTATTTATATCTGCTGAAGCAAAATCATGACTTCTTTCTACAGATGTACGACTATCAACATCATTTACAGCAGCATTTACATTAAAAGTTCCTGAATGCCAAAACTCAGCAACATCACCTTTTAATTTATTAACATCTGTTTTAAAATTATTAAATGAATTTAAATGTTTATATAATTCATTAATTTCATGATTAATATTTTGAACATATTGACTGGCATGATATGTGGCTGCTTGCGCACCAGCTTGTTTAACAAAAAAATTATAACCTTCATCAAAAGAGGTCATATATTATCCCTCCATAAAATTTTTCAATCCTTCTATATAAAAAATTTTTATTAATGTTTCATATTTTTGTTTTTTTATTTCCAATCTAATTTTATTTAAATCATAAGCTATTTTTGTCGTTCTACCCACAATGCCATAAGGAACAAGTAATGTCATTGCATTTATAAACATTTTTTTATTTTCTTTGATAAATGGCTCTAAAATGTCTTTATGCTCTATATCATATTTTTGACTATATTTCAAAAAGTTCTCATATTCACTCTTAAAATTTTTTATATCTTTAATATTATCAGTAATGTCATCCACATATAATACTGCACGTGTACCCAACCAACCAAAATGCATACCAAATTTATTATATTTTTCCTTTATAGTATCAACTTGCTCTTTAGAATATTTATTCATTCCTACAAACAATATTTTCTGCATAAAAGAAATTTCTGCTAAATTATCTCTATATTCTTTAATATTCCAGATAGCTCCTTCAGCAAAACCTTCCAAATCAATAGTTTTTGTCCCTATAAGTTGCGTTAAATAATTCACAAATGCACGTTCTTTATCATCACATACTACAATTAAAGATTTATTAGCTATTTTTTCCTGATTTTCAAACATAAGTTATCTCTCCTTTAAATAATTAAGTTATTATTAATCTAATAGTAATTTAAACTTGTAAAATAATATATAATTTCTTTAAACTATATTTTTACTTTACATTTTTTATGTTTTAATAAATCAAACAAAAATATTATAACTTTTTAATTATAACAATCCTCTTTATCGTTTATCCTTCCCCTAAAACACCTTTTTTAACAGCCATATCAAAAATATTATAAATAATGGTACAGCAATCCATCCCGCAATAGATGCCAATATTGAAGCACCAACAGCTATTATTGTTTTAAAAATTCCAAAAATTAAAAAGAATGCTGCCAACAACGACTCCGCCACAATCGCAAAAAAGCCCAATAAAAATGACAAAACAAAAAATAATATAACAATGCCTAAAATAATAAGAACTATTTTAAACAAAAAATTCACCACATTTCATAATTTAATATTTTACAATTTTATCCATATTTAAAATTCTATTTACTTCAATTATTTTTTGAATCCAATTTTTATCAGGATCGTTAAGTATAGCTTTTATTCTCATCTTTTTAAATTTGTCCATTATTTTTCTTTCTTTAGAACTTGGACGTCTAAAGTTTTTCATAATTCACTCCACCATTTCCACCATATCCCCTTGGCTTCTTAACCACATATCAATACCCTTACCAAATACTTCGGCCGAAATTAAATAGCCATTTTCATTCTGCTGTTCTATTTTTGCCGTTGGTAATCTATCTAAAACAGCTTCTACAGAAGGGCCTTTGTACCAGAACTTTATTTTTTGCAGTTTGCCTCCGTACATAAACTGCACGCGCTTGCGGAATTCCCCTTCTTCAAACCGATTTTGATACGGTACATTAAAATGCCTATCTGTTACAGCATATTCTTTTATACGGTCTATCCTGTAAATAGTTGGAAACGGGTCATTTTCCACCTCAAATTTTATTTTTTCAAGCTGGTTTTCTTTATCAATAAACCCTACAAGGTAAAAATAAAATTCCGAGAACATTATGCCTACAGGCTTGAGTACACGGCTTACATCATCACCACTCTGGCGCATGTAGGTTATTTTAATTTCTTTATGTTCCCTTATTGCCGCAGATAAATTCCACATTTTTTCAAGAATTTCTTTTTTGTGCCGTGGTTCTACGTAATGATATTTTTCATTAGCTATCAAATCCGTTACTTGCCGTCTGTTATCCGGAGGCACACAGCAACTTATAAGTTTTTCCAGTATTGGGAATAATTCAGCCTTTGTCAACGAGCGGCTTTCAAGCAAAACTTTCAGCACGGCAAAAGTTTCTTCGTTGGTCAGTAAATTACGCAGCGGAGGCACAAGACGGTAGGCATTAAGCTTTCTGTCGTAGATAAGTTCCTGAACTACGCCGGTAGTTTCGCTTCTGTCAGCAAAAAAAGACCGCAAATCCTCTATGTCACGCTGTATTGAACGCAGTGAGCAGTTATATTTTACTGCTTCGCGCGCTTTATACAATTGCTTGCCTTCAGCAAGCTGCGCATACATAGCAAGCAGGCGGTCTTTAGCTATTTTTAAGTCTTTTTGTTCTGTAGTCATAATAATTACCTTCCGCAGACAATTTTATATGTTATATATTACAAAACTACCTGTCCAGCATTGTGGCTATGTGTACTTTATTTTTATCAAGAACTGCTTTAATTTTAAAGCAGAAGTGCAGATTTTATATAATTCTATAAATTACAGCAAATTACCTTCTTTAAACATAATTAAATGTTTTCGCTGCTGCTTAAAAGTAAATTTACATCTATATCAAGCCCTACGGCAATCGAAAGCAGGGTTTCAAGCGAATAGCTTTTACCGTTATTGCCGCGTTCTATCTGACCTAAATATGTTGTACTGATACCGATTTTACCTGCAAGCTGCCCCTGAGTATAGCCGCGCATTTTTCTGTAATATGCAATTTTTAAACCTATCATTTTATATCGCATTGCAAACACGGCTATCCTCACACTCCCTATATTTTATTTTCTCATATTTTTAATTTTTTATTTTGCACTTATAGACTGTATTTTTAGGTATATAGTTTGTGTTAGAGTTCTGTTAAGTTAAACAAAAGGCAGCCTGCTGTGAAGCTGCCTATAAATGAAGTTATTCAGTTTTTCCAGTCCGGTGCTTCGCGCACGTTTACTTTGTAAAGTTTGCCATCATCAAAGCCAAAGCTGTATATCTGCCCGTTGGGCATTAAGTAATTAAGCCAATCGGGCTGCGCCGAAAGTTGGTAGTAAGGCTGCATTTTTTGTGCAACCTGGTTTTGGCTGTCGCCGATTTTTATGCCATTGCTAAAACTGCCTGCAAAACTTTCAATTACGCTTACGCTATCCTGCACCTGGTAATTAAAATACGGCATAAAATCAACCACTACGCCGTTGGCAAACACGTTGCTAATATGTATTGTGCCCTTGCCTTTTTGCAATTGAAGCGGTGCTTTGCTGTAAAATTCATCTTCGGTAGAATTAAAGTTTAAGCCGTCAAAATTAAGGTTGGGCGTTGCGTTTTTATAGTGCTTTTTAATAATGCCAAGGTTTTCGTGCATTGTTTTTAAATCCTGCTGTACCCGGTCTAACGACTTGTATACGTCTTTCAGCGCGTTATTTTTCCACAGCAATTCTTTAAATTGCGGGTGTATCAGCAAATATTCCGGCACGTCCTGCTCTCTGCCGTTTTTCCATGTTAAGGTGGTTGTGCCTATTTGCAGCACGTCGCCGTTGTAGGCATAGCCAGGCAGCTCGCTGCCATCGGCGCCATTAGGCAGATATAAAACGCCAAGGCAGTTTCTAAAGTTAGGAAAGGTTTCAAAAAATAGCCGCTGCGTTCCATAAAGTACATAGCCACCGTCGAGAGGCTGATCGACCCATGCGTAAATATTTCTAACTTCGCGTGGGTTTAAATTATCGGCGTTAATGCCTTTGTTGGCAGGCAGGTAATCTTCAATATCCGCTTTGGTTTCATTAACCATTTTTTCTAATGTTGACTGTACATAGGCGTATTTTACCAACGCGATAAACGGCGACATATATTCATCTCTGCCGCCTGCTTCAATGTGCAGGTTGGCGTTTTTATCGTTGTTTACGGCTTCGTACAGCGTTTGTAAAAATTGCCTGTTATCATTGCCGCCCACTTCTTTTAATGTAATTTCAAAAGCTGCGTCGGCAATATTATAAGCAACCTGCGGTTTATCTGCGTCCGGCGCGCTGCGGTAAAGTTCAAAAACCGGCGCCATGTTGCCTGTTTTAATGGCTTCGGCAACTATTTTTTCGGTGTCGTCGTGCATAAACCAGTAAACAGCGCCGCCTATTGCCGCCACAATCACGGCAACTACTGCAATTAAAGAAAATGGCGATGTTTTTGACGTTTTATCTTCCGGCTCGGCATTGCCGTTATCAACGCTATCGTCACCGGGCAAGCTGTTTTGATTTGCGTCAGCCTGTGCCACCCATTCGCCAAATTCATAACGGCAGTGCGGGCAAAACTTGCTGCCATAATCAACCAATCCGCCGCAGTTTGGGCAGATATATTTTTGTTCGTCCATGTTTAGCCCTCCTTAATCCATTAAAACATGTACACAATCAGGATTGTACTGTTTAATGTAATCCAGTACCAACTGTGGGTCATCACGTTTTTCACTATCAAACAGGCTTTTATCATTAAACAATTTTAAATAACCACCTTTGTACTTAATTATCAAGGCCGTATCGCGCAGCGAAAAAGCAAGACCTATAATTAATACTAAAAGAATCACTTCTTGCGCAGCCAATAAAACAAGTATACATAATATTAAAAGTGCGCTCATTTTGCCATTATATGATTTTTTAACATAGGCTGATTCAATGTCCATAACATTAAAATTTGCTGTACCGGGATTAGTTTTAACAAACGGCAGCCATTTATTAAATTGTTTTACGTTCACTTCAGTTCCGTTAAATGTTATTACACTTATAAGTGTATGCAAAAGCCTTATTTTTGCTAAATGAAATTCCGCTTGAGTTTGTAAATTGTTTATATTTTGATTTACAACAGAATCATTTTGTACAACAGGTGAAAAATTCAGTGCAGTTCCGCAATGCGGACAAAATTTAGTTCCATAATCTATCAGCCCGCTACAGCTTGGGCATACATATTTTTGTTCATTCATGATAAACAACTCCTTTTATCAATTATTTTAAATACCGTTGATAATAATTTACTACATCATAAAATAAGTCTGGCGTATCCGTTAGCATAATTGGATATATCGTACTCAACGGGCCTTCTTCAATAACATTACCATTTCTATCAAAAATTCTTCCATATACTGCTTTATACATTTCATTCTGATGAATTTGCGACACAAATATAGTAACAGTATCATTATTAGGATTATAAAATTTTAAATTAAAATTAATAATATTGCCAAAATCATTAGAATACACAGAGTCTGCATCCCACTGCGCCGTACCATAAGAATCTTTAGCAATCCAGTTTTCTGCATCAGCGATACCAACATTAAATACACACATTACGCAAACACAAACAAGCATAAATAAACCTTTAAAAAATTTCATACTAACATCTCCTTTTTTAATTTTACAGCAACAAAACTAATTATTTTTGCATCTATTTTTTACCTTACACAACACTATCACTAATCAGTGCAGCTGCATCAATTTCCAGCTTTTCTGCAATCAGTAAAAGCACCTGCAAGCTTGGCATTTGCTTTCCGCATTCTATTTTGCTTAAATACTGTGAGGTTATGCCTACTTTTCCTGCAAGTTCTGTTTGCCCAATCTTTTTAAGCTGCCTGTAAAATTTTATTTTGGCACCGATTTTAATGTACCGCTCGCGTTCATCGCCCATTTAATCACCAACCTGTCGCTATATAAATAATTATGACATTTATATAAAAATGCTTCTTGCACTTATGGTTTTAAATTTAGCTTTAATAGTTTATGCAAAGGCGCCTGCAATTTTATTTTTAGTACTTTACAGTTCTTATTTTAAACTAAATTAAATTTTAATCGGTGTCCCATCAGGACACAAAAATAGCGCAGACCGTAAATCTGCGCTAAAATTTTAGTTTATTTTTATATTATAGTTCTTCGTTATAGGTATTATATTATCGCCGCTTACTGTAACTTCAGCTACCGGCTCACTGCCGGTTTGATAATAATCAGCTATTGCGCCTGTCAGCGGAAACTCAAAATAATCACCGGCAGGTATCGTGCCTGTCAGCAAAATTGTTACTTCATCGGCATAGCCTGCAGCATTTTTTGTAAGCTGCCAGTTAAGCGTTCTTCCTCCCCACGCTTTTGCTGTAAAATTATTTCCGGCTGCACAAATACCGGTAAACTTTATTTTCACTGTCGGGTTTTCCATTGCCTGGCCGCTGTTATTTTGCACTGTAAAAACAGGATATTTTTCTGGCTGCAATAACGTTAGCCCTTGCTGCGCACCTTGTTTACGTGCCGTTTCGTTAAGCGGATTTGTATTTACCGCAAACACTAAATTATTGGCGTTCAGCGTTATGGTGTTTGCTGCTGCGCTTTGACTTTGTTCTTGCGGCGAAGCAGTTTTCAGCTTTTGCGCCGGCTGCTCAATCTCTGTTTTTTGTTTGCTATGTTTTTCCTGCGGCGCATCTTTAGGTTGTACTTTTTCTTCAGCCTTTTGTTCTGCGCCGGACGGTATAACTTCTTGTTGCACATGCCAGTTAAACAAAAAATATACTCCGCTGCACGCAATAATCATTGCTAAAATTATGAAAATAAATTTCTTTTTGCCGCTGTTATTTTTAAGCAGCAACTTTTTTAATTCTGCGGCAGAAGCTATGCGTTTTTGAGGGTCGAAGGCAGTACAGCCTGCAATTATTTTACAAAGCTTTGCATTATGAGAATTTCCGCAAAGAATTTCCATAGTTTTTCCCAAAGCATAAATATCACTGCGCGCGTCCGTAGTTGTAAAACCATATTGTTCCGGCGGAGCAAAACCAGGCGTGCCTAAAATAACAGTATCATGTTCTTTAGTACTGCCTTCAGCTTTTGCAGCCCCAAAATCAATCAGCCAAACACTGCTGCCCTGCACAATTATGTTGCCAGGTTTAATATCGCGGTGCAATATGCAATGTCCGTGAAGTACAATCAGCGCCTCGCAAATCTGCAAAGCAATATTACGAACCTGCTCTGCTGTAAATTTTTTGCCTTGTTCAAGCTCTGCCGCTAAAGTTTCACCGCTGATAAATTCTTCTATTACATAAGTTTTGCCATATGCTTCCGAATAATAATAAATTTCAGGTATATGCGCGCATTTTATCTGCGCCAGCTTTTTATACGGCAAACCGGTACGTGCAATAATTTTTCGGATATAAACGGCACCCGTAGTATCTGCCACAAGTTCTGTCCGGCCATTTGCATTTTCTTTCAATACCGATATTCTTTTAAAATTAGTTTCAATAAATTCAGCTGTAATACTCATTTTACTCCGACCATCAAATTGTTGTATAATATTATAGCATAGAATTTTTCAGAGGTGTATTATGGAAAAATCAACCGAAGATTTACAGTCTGAACTTACGCAGGCACAATCATATGATGAATTTTACAATAAAAATACATCAGAAATTAAATTTCCGTCAGCTGTTGATTATTTAAATTATCTGCTTGATTTAAAAGGCATAACAAATAAAGCCGATTTTATAAAAAAGACAAACCTTGAAAGGACTTATGTCTATCATATTTTAAACGGAAACAAAAATCCGGGGCGCGACAAGCTTATTATTTTGGCACTTGCCGCTAAAGCCAATATTACCGAAACGCAAAATTTGCTAAAATACGCCGGCGAACGGTCGCTTTATGTACGCGACAGACGCGACGGACTTATTTTTTACGCCATTGAACACTGCAAAAATTTAGATGCTGTAAACATTTTACTTGATGAAAACAATTTGGAAATATTGAAATGATAAAGAAAACGCATTCTCAAAGCTTTAGAGTTTTAAGAATGCGTTTTTAGTTTGTAAAAATATAGTGTTAATTATTTAAAATTTTACAATAGATATTTTATAATAAATTTAACAGTTTTTATTAATTGCCTTATAAAAACAATCCACCATCACTAACTCGGCAGCTTTTCATTTTCCGTTCTGTTACAACATCCTGCGGCAATAATTTGCCAAACAGCAACGGGCTTGTTTTATCGTGCGCGGCACAATTTATTTTTACCATACCGGCATTATAATTGGCATAACAATACAGGCAGCCGCCGGGGCAGGTATTGTAAGCGCCTATATCTATGCTGGCGGCGCAGCAGCACTCCGTCCGCTGATTTTTATCTTTGCCTATTTTCAGTTTAAAGCCGCCGGTATTTTCAATTAAATCCTTATCTATACATGCCGATGCCGTAATGCCAAGCTCCGTAAAATCTGCTGTTTCGGCGCAGGTTTGCAGTTTTAACCCGTATTTGTCAGCAATTTTGGCAAGGCATGCAGCAAAAGCATAAATTTCCTCGCTGCTGTAATTAACGGCACCCAGTTTTTGCGCGTTGCGTTTTGTATTGCGGTACTCATCCATAAAGCTAATAACACAGCGTTCCGTGCTGCCGCTTAACTCTGCCGCCAACGCTTCAAAGCACTCTAAATGATATTCCATTCTGTACCTGCTGCTGAAAAATATAGGGTCATACCGCCAGATAACACGCTGTCTGCTGTTTTTTGCCGCCAATTCTTTAAATGCAGGCAGCAAAGCCTGCTTTTTATCGGGCAGGCCCGGTTCTATGTCTTTTCCGTAGCCGGTTAAAGTAAACTGAAAATAATACGGATACTCTGCTAGTTCATCAAGGTACTTCATCAGCGGCAGCGGATTTTTAGTCCAAAATACAAAAGCATCCACCACTTCCGGCGATAAAGCGACTTTACTTACACTATGCACATTCATGGGGTTGCGCACCAGCACATAACCGGCACGCAGGCGGTTATAAAACCACTCTGCATAAAATGCCGGTATGTCTGTTCTGCGGCTTACGCTGATAATCATACTGCATTAAATGTGTTTAACCGAATTAAAAATTTCTTTATTGGCTTCAACGGCGCTGCTGCCGCCAACAACGCAAATATAGTTGCCGCTTAATGTATCGCGCACTACATGAGCAAGGCTGCGTAAATCATCATTAGTTAAATTAAGTATTTCATCGCGTGTTTTCTGGCGCATTTCCTGCGGCACACCTTTAATATGGGCAAGCGCCGTCTGCGAAAGGCGCATGGAATTTGTTAAAGGCACGTCTGCCGCACTGATGGTACCGATAATATACTTGGTAAGCTCACGTTCTGGCAAATCAAGCTGTTCCAGCCAGCCCGGCAAACCGCGGTAAGCTTCCAGCGATTCGGCAAGTTTCGGGTCGCGGTAAGAAGCAAAATACATGCTGCCGTTGCGGTCAAACACGGCAGATGCGCCGTAAGCGCCGCCCTGAATACGTATCTTGGTCCATAAATATTCATAGCGCAAAATCGTTTCCAAAACTTTCATTGAACCGGTAAACTTATGGCCCGCTTTGCGGAAATCGCCGCCGGCTGCAACATACTGAACTTTACCCGGCGTCATAATACCTTCGTTAAGCCCCGGTGCGGCAAGCGGTTTTACGGCGCTGCCTGCTGCTTCAGACTGCGGCAGCAAAGCTGCAAATTCTTTTGCCATTGCCAAAACCTGCGCTTTATCTTCTTCTTCGCAGCTGTAAGCAAGCAGATATTTGCTGTTTTCAAAAAATACGCATAAAAGGCTGCTTAATTTTTGCAGGATTTCACCGGCTCGTTCATCAAAATGCTCGGTTAAATCTTTTAAAAATTCATAATAGGAATAATAATCCTGTTCATTAACCCTTGCCGCCGGAGAATAATACGAATTTAAGCGTGCGCATGCCACAGTCTGCCCACGGCTGAAGAAGTTGCTGTCCCAGTCGCTTTTAACCTCCGCCAATACTTCACGCAGGCGTTTAACGCTGTCAAAACGGCTTTCAAGCGCAATGGCACGCAGAATATCAAACATATGGGTTAAATTATGTACAAGCGCTTTGGCGGTAACCGTAAATTTAACGGTGTAGTCATTTACGCTTTCTGCCGCGGAATAAGCGTGTACCTGAAAGGTTACGCCGCCGGTATATTTAATTCCCAGCGTGGAAAGCTGCTGATAAGTATATTTACCGGCGTCAACCTTGCCCAGCATATCGCTCAGCAGGTAACAATAAGGCAGCAGGCTGCCGTCAATGCCGCTCATATCAAAATACCAGTTTAAATAAGCTATTTTGTTTGTAAAGGCAGGCACATATAAAAATTCATTGCTGCCCTTTGTTGTAAGTTCACCGTCAAGTTTTTCCGCTTCGCGGCGTATATCACTTCTTTCAAGCAGTGGAATACTTGCCAAAGCCTCCTGGCTGTCGGGCGCCGCCTGGCGTTCATGCAGAACGCGGCAATGCTCAACGGCTTCTTCAATTTCTTTTTCGCTCATGCCGGCTTTTATCTGCTGCATTTTTACTGCAAGTTCTGCCTGCTCTGCTTCTTCCATGCCTTTTTTAGGCATCAGCGTAAGCAAAACCTTGTGGGTATTATCAAGCAGATAATTTTCAATTAACTGTTCATAATAATTTGTTTTTATGCCTTCGCGCAGCTCTGCCAGCAGTTTATTATAACGCAGTCCGTCTAAAGGGTCACCATCATAAAGCCAGGTATCCATAACGCCAATGCCGTAAATAAGCCCTTTCGGATAAGCGCCGAAATCAGCCTCGCGCAGTTTAAATTCCAGCATGTTAAGGCAGGCTTCCAAAAGTTCTTTATCAAGGCCTTCAATGGTAAGTTTTTGCAGGGTGCGGTAAACAATGCTGATAAATTCATCACGCTTGTCTTCTTCCGAACCGGAAACTTTAACCGCAAAAACAGGCTGGCGCAAACTGCCGGTATACTGCCCGTAAGCATCCGTGCAAATGCCGCTTTCCAGCAGAGCAAGGCGCAGCGGCGCACTGTTGCCCTCCAAAAGCACTGTTTCCAAAAGGCGCAGTGCAAGCGAAGTTTTAGCGTCGCGCGCATCGCCGCACACAATATCAAGTTCATGGTAGGTTTTGGCCGCCAGGTCTTCATCTGCCCCGGCAGGATAAAAGGCTTTTACCTCTTTTGTTTTGGCAAACGGCTGCTGTAAGGGAATGGCTGAATTAACGCTGCCGTTTTTGGTAAATGCCGATAAATACTCACCGTCAAGATATTCCAGCGTTTTTTCAATATCCATATCGCCGTACAGATAAATAAAGGAGTTTTCCGGGCTGTAATAGGTGCGGTGGAAGTTTTCAAATGCTTCCTGAGTCAGCTGCGGTATTGCTGCCGGGTAACCGCCGGATTCATAGCGGTACGGGCTTTCAGGGAACAAAGCACGCATAACTTCGTTTTCGGCAATAGCGTCCGCCGAAGAATATACGCCCTTCATTTCGTTGTAAACAACGCCGTTATATGCAAGCTCGCCTTCTTTACCGGCAATTTCGTAGTGCCAGCCTTCCTGCATAAGCGTATAGGGATTTTCATAAATCAGCGGATAAAATACCGCGTCCAGATATACATCCATTAAGTTTTTAAAATCTTTATCATTGCGGCTGGCAACCGGATACATTGTTTTATCAGGATATGTCATAGCATTTAAAAACGTATTCATGGAGCCTTTAACAAGTTCTACAAAAGGCTCTTTTAAATGATATTTGCGCGAACCGCACAGCGAAGAATGTTCCAGAATATGCGGCACGCCGGTATCATCATAAGGCGGCGTGCGGAAACTGATGGAAAACACTTTGTTATCGTCGCTGTTGCCAAGATATAAAAGCCTTGCGCCGCTTTTTTCATGTTCCATTAAATATGCTTCGCTCTGTACTTCTTCAACGTATTCAGCATGCTTTACGATAAAGCCGCTGTAAACTTTATTAACTTCAAGTTTCATAAATTTACCTCCAATTTGCAGCACTATTTTTATTTTATCACATCTTTACAATGCAGACGAAAAATCTTAATGCCAACTTGCAAAAATTTTGCAAATTTTATATAATGGCATCATAACAAATCAATTTAATATATTATTGATGTCATAAATAAAGGAGTTGTTATTATGGAACCGGCGCGTTTCAGCCTGCGCATTCACCCAGTTATAATGAAAAAAATGAAAGTAATTGCCGAAAACAACGGCCGCAGCGTCAACAAGGAAATTGAGCAGATTTTAAAATGGGTTGTTGACGACTACGAAAACCAAAAAGGCAAAATTAAAATTGACGATTAAAACAAGCAGCTACAAAAATACGCAGAAACCGGTTAAGGCTTCTGCGTATTTTTTAATCCATTTTTAAAATTGCCATAAAGGCTTCCTGCGGCAGTTCCACGCTGCCAACCTGCTTCATGCGTTTTTTGCCCTCTTTTTGTTTTTCCAAAAGTTTGCGTTTACGGCTTATATCGCCGCCATAGCACTTTGCCAAAACGTCCTTGCGCAAAGCTCGCACGTTTTCGCGGGCAATAATTTTGTTGCCGATGGCAGCCTGCACAGGTATTTCAAACATCTGGCGCGGAATTAAGCTGCGCAGCTTTTCAACAAGCTGCCTGCCGCGCACCGTGGCTTTTTCACGGTGTACAATAGCGCTCAAAGCATCAACCGGGTCACCGTTCAGCAAAATATCAACCTTCACCAAATCGGAAGCACGGTAACCGGCAAGTTCATAATCAAGCGAAGCATATCCGCGTGTTGCTGATTTCAAGCGGTCAAAATAGTCAAAAATAATTTCACTCAGCGGCAGCGCATAATGAATCATAACACGTGTTTCGTCAAGATATGTCATGTTTTCGTATTCGCCGCGCTTTTCCTGCGACAATTCCATAACTGCGCCTACATAATCTTTCGGCACAATAATGGTAGCATTTACATAAGGTTCTTCAACATGGTCTATAACCGTCGGGTCGGGGAAGTTAGACGGATTATCAACCAGCTCCACATCGCCGTTAGTACGGAACACTTCATAAATTACGTTAGGTGCCGTGGTGATAAGCGCTAAATTATATTCGCGCTCCAAACGTTCTTTAATAACATCCATATGCAAAAGGCCCAAAAAGCCGCATCGGAAGCCAAAGCCCAAAGCAACGGAAGTTTCCGGCTCAAACACCAGCGAAGCATCGTTAAGCTGTAATTTTTCCAGCGCGTCGCGCAGATTGTCGTAATCGGAATTTTCTACCGGATAGAGGCCGCAGTAAACCATCGGCGTGGCCTTACGGTAACCGGGCAGAGCTTCATCTGCGGGATTGTTGGCGTCGGTAATGGTATCGCCAACGCGCGCATCCTTAACGTTTTTAATAGCGGCTGCCAAAAAGCCTACCTGCCCGGCATCAAGCTCATCAACAATTACCGGGTTAGGCTTAAACACGCCGACTTCCGTTACTTCAAATTCCGCTCCGGTTGCCATCATGCGTATTTTCATGCCTTTTCTTACGCGGCCGTCTATTACGCGGAAATAAAGCACAACACCTTTATAAGCATCAAATTTGGAATCGAACACCAGTGCTTTTAACGGCTTTTGCGCATCGCCTTTGGGAGCCGGAATCTTTGCTACAATCGCTTCCAAAACATCTTCTATGCCAATGCCGGTTTTAGCGCTTGTAAGCACGGCTTCGGATGCGTCAATGCCGATAACATCTTCAATTTCATGCTTTACACGTTCAGGGTCTGCACTCGGCAGGTCAATTTTATTAATAACGGGAATAATTTCCAAATCATTATCCAAAGCCAGGTAAACATTGGCAAGAGTCTGCGCTTCAATACCCTGCGTGGCATCAATAACCAGCAGTGCGCCTTCACAGGCAGCCAGCGCGCGCGATACTTCATAAGTAAAATCGACATGGCCCGGAGTATCAATAAAATTAAGCATATACTCCTGCCCGTCGCGTGCCGTATAAATGCTGCGCACAGCCTGCGCTTTAATGGTAATGCCGCGTTCACGCTCCAAATCCATGGAGTCAAGAATTTGTTCTTCCATTTCGCGCTTGGTTAATGTGCCAGTATATTCAATCAAACGGTCGGCCAGAGTAGATTTACCATGGTCGATATGGGCAATAATAGAAAAATTGCGTATATGTTGCTGATCCATTGCGTTCTCCTTATAAAAACTTATCTGACTTATTATTATATCATTTATAGCGCAGTGCCTGCAAGTACATGAACTTTTCGGCGTCTTGTAAAAAATATTGCTGCCGCAAGATTTATAATAAAAAGTCCTTGCGCAGTGCCTTACTTTGTGGTAAAATTACTTGGTAAAGGTAATTGATGGTAGGAGGTGAATTCGTTGCCGAACATTAAATCTTCCATTCGTAGCGTAAAAACTGATGCAGAACGCCGTGCAAAAAATGCACCTGTAAAGGCTGCTATCCGTAACATTGCCCGTAAAGTAGTTGCTTTAACCGAAACCGGTACTCAAGAAGATGCAAAAGCTACTTATGTAACTGCATCCGGTTTAATTGATAAAGCAGCACGTAAAGGTATTATCCACAAAAACGCTGCAAACCGTAGAAAATCCAGACTTGCAAAAAAAGTCAATGCTATGGAGTAATTTCTCCGTATATTAAAGCCTGCAAAAGCTTGCAGGCTTTATTTTTTTACCCTATCCGCGTTTTATAATGCTTTCGCCGAACTTGTTTTTTAAAAAATCAACGGCCATGTTGCGTTTTTTTATTTTTTCATTTTCATTAAAATTCAAAACCGGCGCTGCGTCTTCGCTCTCTAAATGCGAAATACTTACGCCAAGCAGGCGCACGCCTTCCGTAAATCTTACCTGCTGCATAAGTTTGAGTGCCAGCGCATAAATTTCTTCGTCATATGCTACCGGCAGTTCTGATGTTATGCTGCGGGTAATGGTTTTAAAAGAGCTAAATTTAACTTTTAAAGTTACCGTATACCCGATTAATTTGCGCTTTCTCAACCGCCAGCCGGTTTCGCCGCATAAATCGCGCACAGCCTTTTTCAAATCTGCTTCTTCATACAAATCTTTATCATAAGTATGTTCTTTGCCTATTGACTTGGCTTCGGTTTCGTTTACAACCGGCCTGTTATCTATGCCGCACGCCAGGTTATGTACAGCCTGCGCATTAATGCCGAATACTTTTTGCAGAATGCTTATATCGGCAGCGGCTATTTTGCCGATTGTATCAATACCGTACTGCAAAAGCATTGCTTCTGCCGATTTGCCAATGCCAAAAATTTTACGCACCGGCATAGGCGCAATAAAGGCAGCCGCTGTTTCATGTTTTATTAATACCAATCCGTCCGGTTTGTCCAAATCGGAGGCAAGTTTTGCCAAAAATTTATTGGGTGCAATGCCAACGGAAGCATGCAAGCCTGTTTGCTCGTAAATTTTGTTTTTTACAGCTTTGCCCAATGCCACAACATCAGGGTACAAACCTTCCATACCGGTTACATCCAAAAATGCCTCATCAACAGAAAGCTGCTCCACCAACGGCGAAAAGCTGCGGAAAATATCCATTATTCCGTCAGAAATTTCTTTATAACGGCGCATCCTCCCCTGAATGTAAATGCCCTGCGGGCACAGGCGCTTGGCCATATGCATCGGCATGGCAGAATGCACGCCAAACTTACGCGCCTCGTAAGAGCATGTAGAAACTACGCCTCTTCCGCTTAAACCGCCTACAATTACCGGCAGCCCCTTCAGGCTCGGATTATCAAGTTGTTCTACCGATGCAAAAAAAGCATCCATATCGACATGCATTATCCAGCGCAGCATTTTATCACTCCAACAGTTTTATACAAATATAATAACACACACGTTCGCTTTTTGCTATATTTTTAGCAGTATAAGCACCGTTACATAAAAAAACAGCATCTCTACCTGAACTGACAGAAATGCTGCTTTTTTATTTTAGTTCAATGAAAATACAACTTGTACACGTGCGTTTAATTTAATCTTGCCGGGAGAAAGTTTAGTTGCCACGCCATCTTCGGCAAGGTTTGTAGTGCTTCTTAATTTATTGGCGCCATAAGCAACAATAGTACCGCCATCAAAACTGTTAATATCTGCGCTGAGCATATTGCCTAGGGTGCGGCTGCCTGCATTTGCTACAACAGCGGCCTTATCGCGGGCATTTTCAACAGCCGTTGCAAGCAGCTGGCGCTGAATAATATTTTGCGTACTTAACGCATAAGTTATATTGCTGATATTTGTTGCCCCGGCTTCGACCACGTTATCGATAACCTGAGAAAGTTTGTCCAGATCTTTAACTGTTACTTTTATGGAAGAATCAAGAACGTATTTATCGGCAGTGCGCACGCCGTTGCGGTCTACCTTATATTCCTGATAAAGATAATAGCTTGTGTTTTGTAAATCATTATCGGTAATGGCAAGCCCCAAAAGCGCTCTGCGGATTTGCGAAGCTATTTGTGCTTCCTGTGTTCTGGCAGTTTCCGCATCATCTGCCCGTACGTTAATGCCAACATCAATATAAGCCATATCCGGCGCAACTTCCTGTTCTGCCATGCCGCTTACGGCAATGGTATTAGGCTCCGCAGCCGCAGCCAGATTTGTACCGGCTACGCTAAATACCAGTAACGCTGCTGCAAGTACCGATGTAAATTTTTTCATATTAACACCTCCATTATTTGCTTACATTATAGAAGCCAAATATGTTTTAATTGTGTTATTTTACGTCTAAATTTACTTTTCCCAATACTTTTGCAGCTTCGCTGTCATCGATGACATTCTTTTGCGGGCTGGCAGCAGCATATTTTTTCAACAGCATATTAACAATGTTATAATCTACCATGCTTCCCGGGCCATCCATGCACCCTCTGTCGCAAGCCATGCCTTCAAAATATTCACAGTCCAATTTGCCGTCTTCAAGCTGCTTAACTTCGGTTAAACAACGTTCAAGCCCGCTGGCATAATGAGTTTTTAAGTTTTTTCCTTCATCGCCAAGAGCATTAACAACTGCACTTTTTACGCCGCAGGTAACCGGGAAAGAAATACCGTAAAGCGATGCTTCCGAATTAAACTCGTCCACCTGCATTTTATCCGCTTCAATATCTGCACCGGCAAGCAGGCAGGACATTTCTTCAAAAGTCATGGCATAATCAATGGCATCCAAATTTGCATACGCTTCTGCTTTTTTAGCTATACACGGGCCAATAAATACAGTTACAGCCTCCGGATTAAGTTCCTTTACATAGCGCCCGCAAGCAACCATGGGCGAAACGGTCTGCGAAATTTTACTTTCTGCGGCAGGAATATGTTTTTTTATCATATTTACAAAAGAAGGGCAGCAGGAACTTGTCATATATTTTTGCTCTGACGGAACTTTTTCCATAAGTTCCTTTGCTTCGCGGCAAGCAGTTAAATCGGCACCAATGGCAACTTCCTTAACAGCAGCAAAACCAGCCTTCATTAAAGCTGCCACTACCTGCGCAGGAGTAACCTTTAAGCCAAGCTGGCCTACAAAAGAGGGTGCCAGCAAAGCATAAACCTGTTTGCCTGCTTTAATTTCTTTTATAACCTGCACGATAGCACTGCGCTCATCAATAGCACCAAACGGGCAGGCGCTGCGGCAGGCTCCACACTGTACGCATTTGTTAAAATCTATTTTTGCTTTTCTGTCGGCACCGGCAGTAATTGCGCCCAAAACACAGGAACGTTCGCACGGACGGCTTACTTCAATAATAGCGCCAAACGGACAAGATTTTTTACAAATACCACATTCAACACATTTAGTTTTGTCTATATACGCTCTGTTTTGGTAAATGGAAATCGCCTTGCGCGGACATTTATTAATACATTTATGTGCTACACAATGACGGCAGGCATCAGTAACTAAAAATTTATCAATAGGGCACTGGTCACAAGCTTCAGGCAAAACATCAATAACAGGCAGAGTTCTGTCCAAAGGATCAGCCAAAGCCTTTTTGCTGGCATCGACAATATTTATGCCCGTTTGCAGGCCTAATGCCATATCAATACGGTTTTTCAAAACGGCTCGTTCTTTATGCACGCAGCAACGGACACGCGGCGTATCTTCAGTAACCGTGTTATATAAAATGTCATAAACGTGTTCAGGTAAATTTCCGCTCCACGTAAATTTGGCAATGCCGGTTAAAACTGCTCTCCTGAATTTGGTTACTTCTGTTAATTCCATGTTCAGCACCTCAACAATAAAGTAATCTATCATCATTGTAATAGATAAGCAGAATAAAGGCAAATAAAATATCTTGAGGAAAGCTAGAAAATAATTTAAATAAAAGATAAAAGAGAAAAAGAGAAAATAGAATGCTTAGTGCATTACTTTTCCTGTGTTACATACAAAAATAAGGCATACCTCCTAGTATGCCTTATTTGTTTCCAACCGGCAGCTATCTATCCTCCCGGGCCGCTTCCAGCCAAGTACTTTCGACGTA
>OBII01000065.1_pt1 | contig 44820 bp, 22 predicted proteins | sample 2433771 | NCBI WGS metagenome assembly OBII01 (sample SAMEA2452127, study PRJEB22498) | human gut metagenome | biome: human feces; feature: human gut; material: feces | place: Australia | collected 2012
TAGCAATCACATCTGTGCAATTGCCGAAATTGGTGCCGATGCCCATGTTCTTCACAGCTTGCGCTGCGCTTTCTTCCTTATAGTCTCCTTTATGAAAGACCGCAAACGTAATGTTTTCTATTTTATCGAGATCGTATGTCTGCCAGGCTCCTATGTTTTCATAGCCTTTGGCGTATAACTCCAGTTTGTTTCCATTGTGTTTGATGATGGATATATCTCCATTCTTGTTTCCACCGGCAAGGCTCCATTCTGTAGTCTTTCCATCAGTTGTCTTGATGGTGAAGTTATCGCCAGCCTGCTGTGCCAGGAGCGCCAGCGGCATCAGAATCGTGATGAGTGAGAGTAATATCTTTTTCATTGTCTAGCTACTTTTATGGATTTGTTATTAATCTTGATGATGTAAACGCCATGTGTCAATGCATTGAGATTGATGATGGTCTTACCTTCGGCAGTTGTAGGAGAGAGGCCGATGGCTTTTCCATCCAGTGCGAAGGCATTTATCTTGTTGTTGGTGCCATCCACGATGATGCGGTCTTCTTCCAGGGAGAATTTGCTGGAAGTTTGTAACTGACTGATACCGGTGGTAGTTCCATAGGTAAAAGTATTGACTTTCCACAGTTCGTATGATGCAGTCGTTCTTGTGGAAGTAATGGTCATTAAGTTATTACCGAAACAGATTTCAGGCATTGTTGTGAGAGCAAACTCAATCTTTTGTCCATCTTTGAAAGTAATAAACAAGGATTTACCATCTGCTGCCTTTGAAGTAAAGCAACTCAATACTAACAATAGGGATAATACGATTCTTCTCATTTTTTTATGAAGTGTAGTTTGGGTTTATACTATTCTTTTGATTCTTTCTTTTCCAGATACATGCCATTGATATCATGGAGGAATAATGTTCTCGGTTCGTTGTAGAATTTGACAAAATCCTCTGTAGATCGTTGACCAGGGAAAGGAACATAATAGTGATTGGCAAGCTCATGACCATTCCGCCAAAGCATGACATAGCTGATAGGATTTTTGCCGATAGCCTTGGATAGGTTTTCCGTCCACCAGTTGTCACTCTTAATGCTACGATAACCAGTTTCCGTTATAGCGATAGGCTTTCTGGCTTTTTTGCCCAGCTTAGTCAGCATCCTTAAATTCTTGTCCAGGGTCTTTGTAAATGTAGCAAGTGCAGCCGTATCACCTTCTTCTGCATGACAATAATAATTAATGCCGAGTATATCTACTTGTTCATCTCCTGGATATCGAGCTGAATAATGCGATTCAGATGCATCTTCTGTTGCTACTGGTGAATAGGCATAGAGTACATTTACCACATCATTTTCTTTCATGCGCTCTTGTGTCATTTGCCAAAGAGCAAGATATTGTTCTTTTGTGCAAACAGAGTCATCCCACCAAAAACGGTTCTCTCCGTTCTCTTGCCATGGGCGGAAGATGACTGGTACTTTTACTCCATAAGGAGTTTCTAGCGAATTCATGAAATCCGCCACTTTATCAAGCCATCCCAGAAAGGCTTCGTGTTTGCTGCCGCCTTCCATGATGTCGTTGATAGAACCTCCTCTAACAGGATTTTTGCATTGCCATGATAGGGTAACAACACCAGCACGGTCGTATTGGTTGATGATTTCTTTGCGTATGAGGTTGAAAGGGGTAGAGTAGATGTTCAGTGAATCACCAGTTTCAATACCTCCGATTTCAAAACCTACCATGGAAGGCATATCTCCACAGATGGTTTTGATGTCAGAACGAGCACTGTCGTCAGCCCATCCTTCACCATAAAGGGTAGCATCCTGCTGTCCGAAGAGATACCCCTTACTGCTGATTTCTTTGAGGTGATAAAGGAGGTTTTCCGTGCGTTGTGTCCTGCCGTTGTCACCCATTGGGTCATCGGCTTTTTTCTTGCCACAAGACCATAAAAGGCATGCCAAAAGGCATGCCGTTATTATTTGGATTTTTCTCATAGTCACATGAAATTACTTCATACTTGGTACCTGATCGCGGGTAATGATATTAGGCTGAGACATAGCATTCTGCCACCACTCCTGTGTAGAGTGGAAAGTCTTATTGTCTTCGTCGTTATACCATACCATGAACCAACTCCATTTAGCGCCCTTCTCATTTTGTTCGCTAAGTGTAGCAATTTGCTTCTTTGTGCTGGTGCTATAGCCGCATTCGCCGAGGGTTACAATCTTGTTGCCGTAAGTAGAACTAAGTGTAGCAAATTCAGAGGCACAAGTTTCTGCTTTTTCACCATAGAGGTCACGCGCTACAATGTCTACATAAGCATCGCCAGGGTACCAGTCGTCATCCTTACCACAGCTTGTCCAAACCCAGATAAGGTTGTCAAGACCTGCTTCCTTCAATTCGTTGAACATCTCTATCCAGAGAGTCTTGAATGTAGCTGCATCCTTGGCACCCCACCAGAACCACTTGCCGCTAGCCTCGTGGAATGGACGCCACAGTACAGGAATGTTTGCATTCTTCAAGAGTGTTAGATACTCTTTAAGTGTTGCCATGTCATTCTTCCAGACTTCGTTCTCCCAGGTGCCTTCTTTCAGAGCATTGCTTGGGTCGAATGTTGTTCCATCTGGATTACCATCAGACTTAACATAGAAAGCATAATCCTTATTAGGGTCAAGGGTTGCTGTTGGTTCATTCTTTGGTACATTCCAGTGCCACATCAACTGTACGATACCATTTTTGTCTGCCCATTCTTGAACAGGGGTGATATCGTTATAATTAATCCAGTTGGCACCAGCCTTGCTAGCTGCCATGTGTACGTAGTCGAAGCCGTTGATAGCTGGATATTTGCCTGTCCACTCGTTAACCTGATCGGCACAAGTATGATTCCAGGCAACATTTGCCATCATACCGGAAATCGTTTTGGTATCTACATTTTCCAAGAGGAAGTTGTAGAGTTTCTTTGCCTCAACAGTTGTTGCCATCACTGGAGTCTTGTCCAATCCCACAGTCTGGAACGAAACGTTGATGTCTTTGTTGTATGTCTTGCCTTGTCCGTTAGCAACGAGTCCCGCAGGTACAGTGACGCTCACGTTCTGTTCACGTTCCGGGCAGTTGATGATAACAGACAGCACGCTATCCTGACCATAGACAAGAGCCTTGGAAAGAGTACCACCTGTTACAGTAATCTTCTCAGCCTCGTTTGAAGCGAAGAAAATACGCTTGTCAAACTTGAGGTTGACAGTAATATCACCTCTCTTTACCTTATTAGCGCCTTCAGTAGGAGTTGAACTCACTAATTGTGGGGCATCTACATCAGGAATGGTGTATTGAGCATCTGTGTCGGCGCAAGCAGTGAGCCCGAAGGTCACTGCTGCCATTGCCAACGCTGATAATATATGATTCTTTCTCATAGTTATCTTTGTTTTATTTGTTTGTATAAATAAGGTTTACTCCAGAGTAATCTTAGTGAGTGTAAAGTGCTTGCCCTGTACGATGAATGTATTACCCCACCATTGCTGTGTGTAAATCTTTGCAAGAATTTCTTCTGTAAGCTCAAGGTCAATTGAATTGTTGTGGGCACTCAAGTCCCATGCTTTAAATTCACTATCTTCTTTAGCACCAACACAAAGGAAAGTTCCTCCCCAATGACCTTCGAAAATCTTGGCTTGCCAGTCTGCTTCAGCATCCTTAACATAGAAGTGGACAATTTGTCCGGCAGATGCACCTGCTGCAGCTAGTTCTGTACCTGCGTCAGAGAGAACCCCATAGTTAACAGACCATTCACCCATTTCTTCGTTGCCAGTCCAAAGAGTCTTTTCCTGTGGAATGGTAATCTCTGCTTCAATCTTATTGATGATAGCACCTGTACCATTGAAGATAATGAGACCACCCCAATTGGTAGATTTTGCCTTGAGGGCTGCAATCACTGTTGCAGAAAGTGGCAGGGTGAACTCTTTCGCGTTAGCGTCCAACTTATAGACATGCTCTTTGGCTTCACCATTGTCAAGGTCTATGTTACCCCAGCCACCATCCTGTCCTTTCAACTGAACATTGTCTGCTGTTGGAGTATATTTAATCTTCAAGACAACGCTTGCTCCATCAGGAATATTATCTAATGCATCTTGTGCAATCAAGCCTTGAGTATTAGCACCCCATCCAGCGAGGTCGAGAGGACCATTCATCAGTGTTCTAGTAATGCTGCCAGCAGGAATAACAGTGATATCATACTCAATCTCACCATTAGAAGAAACAAGCTTCAAGGTTGATTTCTTCTTAGCGTTTGTAGGGATAGAAATTGTCAGCAATGATGTCTTTTCTGCATAGACATGGTTTACTTTCTTGCCATTGACGAATATGCTTTCAAGTTTATCTCCATTCTTTACAGGTACAGTCAGTGTACTTCCTGCTTCAGGGATATTTTCCTTGTTAGAGAAATCTGGCATTTCTGTAATATAGCAGAATACTGCCTCCTCAATATTTAGTTCTGGTCCTTCAACAGAAGTACCATTTGCCATTGTAAGAGTAGGTTTGCCAGTCTTGGCATTCATCGGAACTGTGAGTGTAATGCTCTTGCCGTCTTCTGCTGCCTTCACTTCTACTTCGTCTGTACCTTCTCCAAATTGAACCTTCTTTACAAGGTCGAGATCTGTACCCTTGATGGTGAGTACACCACCTGCGCTTACAGTACCGTTGTCGTAACCTGTAACAACAGGTTTAACGAGAGTGAAAGGAACATCTACGCCCTTACCGTTCTTCATACGCAATACGAGTTTGCCTTCTTGAGCAGTTTCTGGTACGCTCTCGATGATGAGTTTGGTTCCATCAGGATTTACGATGAACTTGATTTCATCACTTACGTTTGGCATCTCGATAGAGTTGACAACATCCAAATCCTTACCGCTGATAATCAGCTGTGCGCCAGCCTTAACAGGTGAAGGGGAAGCAACACAATCACTAGGAGCGATTGTTGTCAAAGTACCAACAGGAACTTCAACACCTGAACGTACAACAAGCTTAAAGTCACCATCTGCAGCCTCTGCTGGAAGAGCGAAAGTCAAAGTCTTACCATCCTCGCTGACTGTGAAGTCTGTTGTCTCAAACACTTTGCCATTTGCATCATCCTCTTTAGGTGTGAAACGGAGGGCACTAACAAGGCTGAAGTGTTCACCTGTTACGGTGATAGTTTCGCCAAGCTTAGCGGTAACGCCACCCGTCAACTCAGCTTCACCGCGAGGAGAAGTCCACTTGCTGACAGTAGGTGTACCTACAACGAGAGCTTTTTCTGACTCGATGATGTTATAGAGAGCTATTGAAGGGTCTTCTACTGTAGTCAAGTCAAGGTCGAAGAGGTTGATCTTACCATTTTTTGCCTCTTCAGGAACAACGACCTCAATCTTATAGCGAGAATGAGATACGAAGTCCTTCTCAGGAATCTGTACACCATCGGTAAACTCAATCATGTGAACGAGGTTAAGGTAATCACCTTCGATGGTCAAAGTCTCGCCTGGCATGATAGTAGCAGGAGAGAATGAACTGAAGACGATAGGCTCCTCGTAAGTAAGCTGGGTCTTTGTCTTGATTTCCTCATCTGTCTTTGTAATAAGAGTTAGGTATCCGACAAGAGGCCCATCCTTAGGCACCGTAATCTTGATTTCGCTAGGAATGCCCGCCTTTACTACCTCGATGTTTGTGATTTCATCGCAACCTGGTATCTGAATTTTTGAAATTTGGTCGAGGTTACTACCCAGGAAACGGAGCTGACCACCACGCATCACAGGCTGCGGACCATATACATTGAGGTGAACACCTTGCTGATACTGGTTGGTATCAAGGTCATCCTCGCTGCAGGCTGTGAGTGATAGCCCCATCAGGGCTACCACCAACAGTGCTAATATATTCTTGATCTTTTTCATGTTTGTTTCTGTTTAAAGATTATTTATTAGGAACCACACGGATGTTGTCTATCTTGATGATTGGCTTACATTCTGTACCATTTACGCCACCACCAACGACAAACATGGTGAGACTTGCAAAGTCTGTAATCTTATTTGGAAGATTGGTTGTAGCATTTCCCTTGTTGTCAAGATTGAAACTGCTCAGAGGAATAGTAACGGTAATCCACTCGTTTGCAGTGTCAAATGTACCTGTTGATTGCCAAGGACGATAGATAGCACGACCATAGGTCTCTTCTTTCTTGTTTCTCTTTCCTTCGCCATTGAATACAAAAGCGTTTGGACCTGAAACATATCCATCATAGCTAGAGTCATCTACTGGTTTTCCTTCACCACCAGTTTCACCATTTAATGTAACCTTGTCGTAACCCATAAACGAAATTTGCATACCACCTGCATTCCATGGGTTTGAAGATGGAACATACATTTCGAATTTTAATGACATGTTAGCAAAATGAGTGAAGTCTGCAACATTGTATAGTGCGACACCATCACCGCTCATTACGTGCTGAGGCTCATCCCATGAACCTGCCCAGTATTCGAAAGAGAAAAAGTTGTCTTCCCATCCACCGTCACTTGTCATGACGGTATTGCCGTCACCAAGTTGAACATATTTTCCCTTTAGGGAAGTTTTGTCTTCTACAATGTCTCGTTTGTGCCAACCATGGTTGCCCAATACATTCACACCATCCCAAGGAGTATCAAAGTCGAAGAGCATGCCACGAGAATCGAGATAATGGAATGAGGTTTCTGATTCGCCGTAGAGAGTCTCAACCTTGAATGCTCCTTCTGTGTTGCAACTCTCAGGAAGTATGAAAGATATAGCACTCTGGGTGATACTCTTGAAGTCTGTAACAACAGAACCATCAGGGCAAGTTACCTTGAGAGGTACATTTGGATCGTCTACAAAATAGTTGCCATAGAATGTTACCTCACTACCAGGTTTTGCATATTCACAAGACATAGATGTAGGATTTGGAGCAGGAACCACGACTTTGAAATCGTAATCTACTTTTTCTCCATCTCTTGTCACCATATATATCTTGTCTGTTACATCTGCCGGGATAGTTGCAGGAATCTGCACAATCATGGTGTGGTCGGTGATGTAACTTGTATTCAACTGTGCCTTCTGGTCGTTGAAGTAAAGTTCCTTGATGCTTGTCAGGTTGTTACCTACAAGGCAAATTACAGACGAAAGACTCGCTTTATCGAGCAGAGAGTCTGCCTGTGACAAATAAGGCATACGGATGTAATTCACGGTAGGAACACCCCCTGTAAGCTCAAACTTATCTGGCTGGTCTTCGCATGAGGTCAGTGCGCTGGCAGAAATTGCCATCAGACCTGCAAACAACCAACTGAATATTTTATTTAGTTTCATATTATGTTCTTTTTAAAAGTTCATTAATAAGAGAATGCTTCTCTAACATCTACATGCTGTGCTTCTTCCATCAGATGAGGGTTGTAAACCACGTCACCCTGTGGAAATGGCAACTGGAAGATAGACGTTGTGACATTTGGTTTAGGAGTAGAAGTGTCGTAGAACATCTTGCTTTCATCTACATCCCATGGGCCATTGCCGTTACCTTTATTGTAGTATGCCTTGTAGAGGTCTGCCAAACCATTATAAGCATTACGCTTTTGGTTCTTGATGATATTCATTGCCTTTTCTACATTGTAGTATGACATACGTACCAAGTCAAACCAATAGTCGCCTTCTAAAGCGAGTTCCAAACGGCGCTCCTTCAATACATCATCAAGAGTGATGCTTGATGGTTTATCAAAGAGAGTTGGTCTTGCTCTGTGCCAAACCTGATAGTAAGCATCAATAGCACTTGCATCAGAGGTAGAACCTGCATTGCCAATTTTAGCTTCTGCATAGATCAGATAAACATCTGCAAGGCGCAATACATGGGTAGAGAGATCTGAAGACTGCTTGCCAGCACTTCTTCCGAAAGTCTTTACGTGGTCTGCATCGTTTCCATAAAGATGTTTGGCGATATTGGCGCCGGTACCAGACTGAAGACCGTCATTGCTTCCTGGTGCATACTTCTTGTCGTGGAGGAATTTGAGATAGTCGAAGCCTCCCTTGTCTTGCCACCATTGGCTATATGTATCACCAGCCATCATCATGGTAGCCTTACGGCGTTCATCAGTAGCAGGACGAGAACTAGGATTTTGAAGTGGTGTTACACCAAATGCTTCTTCTAAGTCTACCGAAGGTGCTGTCCAGTCACCCCAACTCTGATACTCACAGAAACCTGCAGGAGCCAACTCTGAAGTCAAGCAGTTACCACAGGTATAATTCAACTGATCTGCGGTCCATCGCCATCCGATGAGGCTTTCATCGCAGTTATTGTTTTCACCCTTGAAGATATCTTCATATTTCTCCATGAGTTTTTTGCCAGAGTTATCAATTACATCTTTGGCAAGGTCAGCAGCTTTGGCAAGGTCATTCTCGTCACGCTGTCCGTTTCCATTGCAATTGATACCACTTTTTGCGAGATATACTTTTGCGAGCAAACCTTTTGCTCCCCATTTATCTATTCTTCCTGCAGTGTTGGTATTTGGAAGTAAATCGATGGCTTTCTCCAATGTCATCACGATATACTCGTAAACATCGGCAGCCTTTACCTTATATTTATTATTATAATCGCCGGCTGCAATCTCAGAACTGTTGTTATGTACGATAGGCACATCACCCCAGATGCGGACAAGATAGAAATATGCCATTGCTTTCCATGCCAGACATTCGCCCATGGCTGTGTTCTTGGCACTTTCTGATGCATTGGCAGTCTGCAGACGGTTGTAGATGGTATTTGCCTGTGCGTTTACTGCCCATAGCGAATTGGAAGCAGAAGTGATGTCAGGATCACTACCATTTACGGTAAAGGTAAGATATGGTGACTGACCCATGTACAAGTTACCTGACATAACTTCAGGAATCTTGTAGTAGCCACGGCTCAGAAAGTCGTACCAAGGAGAACTGTAAAGTGAGTTGGTGCTCACTTTCACCTGGTCGTCATTTGCATAATAGTTAGCATCATTGTAGCTATCTTCGTTAGGACGGTCGAGAAAGTCTTCACAAGAGGTGAAAGTGCCGCCCAATAAGAGTGCAAATGCTATATATTTAAAGTTCGATAATTTCATATTCTTTGTTTTTAAATGTTAGAATGACATGTTCAAACCAAAAGAGTAGGTGGTAGGTGAAGGATAACGGCCATAGTCAACGCCATATACATTAGGTGACATGGTGCTGACACCGATTTCTGGGTCGTAGCCATCATAACCTGTAATGGTGAACAAATTCTGTATGTTACAATAGAGACGCAAGTTCTCAATACCCAACTTGCCAATCCACTTCTTAGGGAAGGTATAGCCAAGAGAGATATTCTTCATTCTCAGATAGGATCCGTCCTCTACGTAGCGGTCGCTGATGCGGTCGTTATCGTTAGGGTCGCCAATAATAGCGCGTGGGAGGGAGGCGTCTGGATTAGCGACACGTACATTCTCTATATGTTCATACCATTTGCTGCCGTCTGCATAAACGATAGAAGCATCGATAGGCTCCAGGCGTGCACGATTTAATACGTCGGAATGCTGGTTGCACCATACGCTACTCATATTGGTGAGTCCGCGCTTGGTCAGGTTCATTACCTTGTTGCCATAGCTACCATTGATGAAAATACTCAAGTCGAAGCCCTTGTAACGGAAGGTGTTGGTCCAGCCGAAAGTATACTTAGGCATTGGTGAACCAATGTTGGTCTGGTCAAGCTCGTTGATGACACCATCTCCATTCAAGTCTTTATATTTAATGTCACCTACATAGACTGTGTTGGAACCATTGAAGACACCATTTGTAGGATACTTCTCTGGCTTTGGTGAACGCTCTATGTCTGCCAAGTCTTGGTAGATGCCATCGGTTACATAACCATAGAAGCTGTAGAGACTCTGACCTACGTCGGTCTTGCTGACCTGTGTCTGTCCCCACTGAGCATAGCCCATGATAGCTGAACTGGCAGTACCGTTGAGTGCTACCAATTTGTTCTTGTTCCATGAAATCTGGAACTCTGTATCCCACTGGAATTTGCCTACGAATGGGTGAGCAGTTACTGTTAACTCAAGACCGCTGTTGCGGATGTGGCCGTAGTTACCCATAGGAGCTTTCAGCTTGGAGTTATCATTACCGCTTGTACCCATATAGGAAGGCAACTGCATCTCCATCAACATATCCTTAGATTCCTTCTGATACCAGTCGAGGGTTAAGCCAATGCGGTCGTTGAAGAAACCGAGGTCGATACCCAGGTCAATCTGTTCCTGCTTTTCCCATTTTACATCCAGGTTAGGAATGTTCTGTGGACGATAACCTGCACCGAGGGAACTATATACTTTCTGCATGTTTACACCCCAGGCAAAAGAGTTGATGTTGGCATTACCGGTCTGTCCCCAACCGATACGGATCTTACCATTGCTCAGCCATTTTCCTGCCAACTTCTGAATGAACTTCTCATTAGAGAAACGCCAACTGGTAGCAAAAGAGTGGAAACCTGCCCAACGGTTGTTTGGACCAAAGTTTGAACTACCATCATAACGGTATGTGTAAGTAGCATTGTAACGGCTGTCATAGCTATACGTCCAACGGGTGAAGAAGGAAGCCATAGAACTGCTTCCGAATCCGGCAGCTATGGTAGGAGTACCCGTACCCAATACAGGATTATGTACAGCATCTGATGGCAACTTGTCGTTTGATATTTTGGTGTAATCCCATTTGCTTTCCCAGCATTCTTGTCCAACCATTGCTGTAACCGAATGCTTCTTAGCAAATGTGTTGTTATATGTAATATAGTTCTTGAGCTGCCAGTAAGTGCTGTTGTTCTTCTGGATACTGCTCTCGTTAGGCTCCTGCCAGTTATAGAGATCAATTGTGTTGTTGAAAATCTCAGCCTTGCTGTAGCTGAGGTCATAACCCAATTCTGCATGCCAGGTTAAGTGCTTGATAGGTGTAACCTCTGCATAGATATTACCTGTCAACTTCTTGCGGTTGAGCATGTTGTTCTGTTCCATAGCCTTAGCAATAGGGTTATGGATATTGTAGTTTTCGCGGGCAAAAGAAGCGTAATTTCCGTCAATGTCATAAATTGGAGCTTCTGGAAGTGAGGTCAAAGCGAAACCTACGATACCCTCAGCTCCATCTGTAAGCTTGAGGTCATCGTTCGAATTCGTAAAGGTTGCACTCAAACCGAGTTTCAGCCATTTCTTCAATTGTGCATCCAGGTTGGTGCGTACTGTAAGACGGTCAAAGCTAGAACCGATGATGGTACCATCTTGGTTCATGTAGCTTCCGGAAACATAATATTGGATTTTGTCAGTACCACCCTGAGCAGCTATCTGGTGCTGCTGCTGAAACGCGGTCTGGAAGATTGCATCTTGCCAGTTGGTACCCTTGCCGAGCAAAGATACATCGCTGTAATATGGATCTTCCTTGACACCACCGAAACCTGCAGCAACGAAATCGTTGTAATAATCACCGAATTCGCGAAGGTTCATCATGTCAAGGCGCTTGGTCTGACGGCTCCACGCCATCATGCCATCGTAGGTAAATTTAGCTTCACCGGCTTTACCTCTTTTTGTTGTGATGAGAACAACACCATTTGCTCCCTGTGCACCATAAATAGCTGTGGCTGAAGCATCCTTCAGAATCTCCATGCTTACGATATCTGCAGGGTTGATGGTTGAAAGTGGTGATACGGATGAGGCTGAACCATTATCGAGTGCGTCACCGAAACCAAGGGAACTACCACTGGAATTTCCTCCTTGGAAGATAACACCATCAATGACGTATAGTGGTTCTGCATTGGAGTTGATGGTTGCTGTACCACGAACTCGGATAGTGGATGCTGTACCAGGTGCACCAGAAGTGCTGACGGCGGTAACACCTGCTGCACGGCCCTGAAGTGACTGGTCGAGTGAGGTGATGATAGAACCCTTCATAGCCTTTTCGCCAAGGCTAACTGAAGAACCTGAGATGTTGCTCTTCTTCATGGTACCATAACCTACAACTACCACCTCGTCAAGACTGTTGTTGTCTTCTGCCAAAGTGATGTCGTACTTGCTCTGGCCTCCTACTTTGAAAGTTTTGGTAATATAGCCTACGTAAGTTACCTCTACTGTCTGTCCGGCACCTACATTCAGTGTATAGTTACCATCAAAGTCTGTCACTGCGGCATTTTTTGTGCCTTTCACTTTTACTGTTGCACCGATGATAGGACCCATTGCATCGGATACGTTACCAGTAATCTTCTTGGTCTGTTGCACAGCCTGATTCGTTGTAATCTGGGCTGCGAAAGTTTGCTGAGGGGAGATGCCGAGAAGACTCAGGGCAGCTACACTAGCAAGCAACTTTTCTCTACTTTTAAAGTTTATACAATTTTTGTTAGTTGGTTAAAACAGTTTGGTTCTTTCACTTATATGATCGATACGGGAAAGAATCCAAAACGGATTAGTGCTCTCTGATTATTCCTTCGTCATCTTTCTCTGATGAGAAGAAAGGGCTAGAGGCTAGCTCTAGGTTGCATTTGCTTTTTCCATTGTTGTGATTATATTTATTTGTTTTATATTGTTTATTCTTAACCTTTAGGCTATTTTGTAAATCTGCTGCAAAGATAGCTATTTTTTGTAAAATAGCTTGTACATATTTTGCTGATTACTAATACTTTTCTGCTTTAGTGAAAATAAAATGTAATTTTCGTCATATTTATTAAAGATTAAGTGTTAGCGTTACAATTTATTTACTTGGTGGTTGATTTATATTGATTGTTCTATTGTTTTCTATTATATATAAGGTACGCGTACATTATTTATTATATGAATTGTCATAACCTTTTGTGCTTTGTTAATTGATCTTTGGTTGTTTTCGGTCAATTCTTGAGTTAAATAGAGTGTGTGTTTTGTTGTTTTCTTTGCTTTTTCTGACTTGATGTGCGTCAATTCTTATTTCTGCTTTCATGTATTTTCGAATATTTTTCTGCCTTTGCAACAAAGTATGTTTATTCAGCAAAATAATACACGGATATATCGGAAATTATGCCTAACTTTGCAACCGTAAAACAGAATGTTTAACTAACAAGATTAACAACGACAATATGAATCATCGAATTGAAAATGTTTTTAGGTTAATAATTATAGGTGTTCTGATGAGTGTGCTGGGGACTTCAAGCCTCAGCGCACAAATCAGAGGAAACAACATCGTGGTAACGGTAACTCCTGACCATCAGGACTGGAATTATCGGGTAGGCGAGAAGGCTAACTTCACGGTGAATGTGAGAAAAAGCGGTACGCTACTCAATCAGGTGAAGGTAGATTACGAAGCCGGACCGGCAATGTTTCCGGAGGTGAAGAAAAGTACCACTCTCAAGGACGGAACCATGAAATGGTGCGGCAGTCTGAACAGACCGGGCTTCTATCGCTTAAAGGTTATCGCTCATGTTGATGGAAAGGATTACGAGGGACTTTGCACGGCAGGTTTCTCTCCAGAGAAGATCCAGCCTTTCGCACAGGAACCTAAGGATTTCGATGCTTTCTGGAAGAAGGCACTGGATGAGGCAAGACAGAATGACCTCAATCCTACCAAGGTGCTTCTGCCTGAGCGTTGTACCAAGGATAAGAATGTATATGAAATCAGTTATAACAACAACCGCTGGGGCTCTAAGATGTATGGCATCTTGAGCGTGCCAGTGAAACCAGGCAAGTATCCGGCTTTGCTCCGTGTACCTGGTGCGGGTGTCCGCCCTTATGCTGGTGATACTTATACGGCTCCTGCTGAGTGCATCGTACTGGAAATCGGTATTCACGGTGTTCCTGTTACCATGCAGCAGAAGATTTATGATGATCTTGCCAATGGCGAACTGAATGGTTACTGGGATACCAATCTCGAGAATCCTTATCGTAATGCTTACAGACGGGTAGTAACCGGTGCTGTTCGTGGCGTGGATTATATCGCTTCGCTCCCTGAGTGGAACGGAAAGACTATCGGTGTAACGGGTTCATCACAGGGTGGATTCCTTTCCATCGCTGTGGCAGCTCTCGATAAGCGTATCACTTTCCTGGCTCCTGTTCATGATGCCATGTGTGATTATGAGGCTGAAATTCACGGAGTTGCAGGTGGCTGGCCTCACTACTTCTATAAGGAAGACAAGGCACAGGGGGCTGCATGGAAAGAGCAGAAACTTACGGATTTGGAAAAGGCAAGACTCGAAGGTGCACGCTATTATGATGGCGTCAACTTCGCCCGTCGCATCACCGTTCCTGGCTGGTACAGTTTCGGTTATAATGATGAGGTGGTTCCCCCAACATCGTCTTACGGACTTTATAATTCGGTAAAAGCGCCTAAGACCTTGAGTCTGTACCAGATGACCGGTCATTACTGGTATCAGGAGCAGTGGGATGAATGGCAGGCTTGGATAATTCAGCAATTAAAGAAATAGATATATGATAGGAAAAAGAATTTTGATTGGTGCAGCTTGCCTCATGGCGATGCAAGGAGCAATGGCACAGGTTGATGGCGTTACGGGCGCATCAGTCCAGACTGCCAATACTTCCAGCTGCAAGGGTAAAAAGCAATGTTGCAATACTCCGGCAGAGCAACTGAAGGTCAGACTGCAGAAATTACTGAACAAGGGAATCATGCTCGGTCATCAGGATGATCCGGTGTATGGTACTACTTGGAAATGGGATGAAGGAAAGAGCGATGTTTTCCTCACTACAGGTGATTATCCTGCTGTGATGGGTTTCGATCTTGGAAAAATAGAGTTGGACAGCAAGGAAAACCTCGATGGCGTGTCTTTCGATCGTATGCGAAAAGAGATCATTGCCCAAAATGAGAGAGGAGGCATCGTCACATTGAGTTGGCATCCTTGGAATCCGGTTACTGGCGAGAATGCCTGGGATCCGAAAGGTGATGCTGTAGCTGCTGTCCTGGATGGAGGCGCCCAGCAACAGAAGTTCGATGGATGGCTCAAGAAGGTTTCCGATTTCATCCTTTCTTTGAAGACAAACGATGGTAAACTGGTTCCTGTCATCTTCCGACCATGGCATGAAATGAATGGCGGATGGTTCTGGTGGGGAGCTAGCAGTTGCACACCTGCACAATATAACCAATTATACGTAAAAACCCTAAATATACTTACTAAAGCAGGGTGCAATAACATCGTTTGGGCTTGGTCACCAAATCTCAGCGACGAGAAGACGGTAGAAAAATTCCTGGAGCGATTCCCGGGAGAAAAGTATGTGGATATGCTGGGTGTTGACGTCTACGAGTTCGACAACAGCGATGCCAACTATCAGCAGAACCTTGCTGCTACGCTCGATGTGCTGATGGAGGCAGCCAAGAAGGTTGGCAAGATTCCTGCCCTCACCGAAACGGGTTGCAGGGGTATCGCCAGCAAGAAGGACTGGTTTACCCAAACCCTTTGGCCTGTACTTCAGAAGTATCAGTTGAGTTATGTTCTCTTCTGGCGTAATGCATGGGATAAACCTCAGGAGGAAGCCTATCTTCCTGGAGTAGGCGATGGTGCCATCGTCGAGGACTTCAAGGCATTCAAGAAGGAAAAGAAAGTCCTCTTTGCCAAAGACATTTTAAAGGTAAAAAAGTAAAAAGGTAAAAAAGTAAAAAAGATATATTATGACTACATTTCAAGACAAAGTGAAAGCACTTCGCGCTCATCATGAGGAATTGCTGAGCCGTAAGAATGAACCGGTAGAGTGGGGAAATGGTATCTATGAAAAGTATAAGAACCCAATCCTTACAGCAGAACATACTCCATTAGAGTGGCGTTACGACTTCGATGAGAAGAGTAATCCGTATCTCATGCAGCGCATCATGATGAATGCTACGCTCAATTCGGGTGCCATCAAGTGGAATGGTAAGTATCTCCTCGTTGTACGTGTGGAGGGTGCCGACCGCAAGAGTTTCTTTGCCGTAGCAGAGAGTCCTAATGGTGTTGACAACTTCCGTTTCTGGGATGAGCCTATCACCATGCCGGAGGATGTTGTTCCTGCTACCAACATCTATGATATGCGACTCACAGCTCATGAGGATGGCTACATCTATGGTGTGTTCTGTGCAGAGCGTCATGATGATGATCAGCCTGGCGACCTCAGTGCTGCTACTGCTACTGCAGCCATCGCCCGTACCAAGGACCTGGTAAACTGGGAGCGCCTTCCTGATCTGAAGACCAAGAGCCAGCAGCGCAATGTGGTTCTCCATCCGGAATTCGTTGATGGCAAGTATGCTTTCTATACCCGTCCACAGGATGGTTTCATCGATACAGGTTCTGGTGGTGGTATCGGTTGGGCTCTTGTTGATGATATCACTCATGCCGAAATCAAGGAAGAGAAGATCATCAATGCCCGTCACTATCATACCATCCAGGAGGTGAAGAACGGTGAGGGGCCTCATCCTATCAAGACAGATAAGGGCTGGTTGCATCTGGCTCATGGTGTTCGTGGCTGTGCCAGCGGTCTCCGCTATGTACTCTATATGTATATGACTTCTCTTGAGGATCCTACAGAGGTAATAGCAGAACCAGGTGGATACCTGCTCGTACCGGAAGGTCCTGAATATATCGGTGATGTGATGAACGTAGTCTTCGCCAACGGCTGGATTGCAGATGAGGATGGTAAGGTATTCATCTATTATGCTTCTTCTGATACCCGCATGCATGTGGCAACTTCTACCATCGACCGATTGGTAGACTACTGCATGAACACACCAAAGGATGATTATCGCACTCAGTTCTCAGTAGAGAAGATCAAGGCTTTGGTAGCAAAAAACAAACAGACTTTAAGTAAATAGTTTCAGGTATTAAGATTGTAGGGATTCGTACTCTTCATCCGTATTATTGTATATGAATGAGGAGCGAATCCCTCTTTTTGGTAGTTAAAAGTTAATAGTTGATAGCGGCTTCGCTGTATAGCAAGATTGCTGAGGTAGTTTTTGCTATAAACTATAAGAGGTAGTTTTTGCTATAAACTATAAATTGTAAATTATAAACTAAAATAAAATGGCTCGTTTAAAAGAAAAAATAGCTTATGCATTGGGTGATGCCGCTGCGGGTGGTATTGTATGGAAGGTGATGTCTATCGCTTTTCCTCTGTTTTTTACAAATGTCTTCGGACTCTCGTTTGCGGATGCGGCAGTACTGATGCTCGTAGCCCGCATGTTCGATGTGGTTACCGACCCTCTGATGGGCTCGCTTGCCGACCGTACCCAGAGCCGTTTCGGTACCTACCGTCCTTGGCTCATCTATGGTGCCATTCCTTTCGGATTGATATTCGCCCTCTTGCTCTATACGCCAGACTTCGGTCCTGTGGGCAAGCGAATCTATGCTTACGCCCTCTATCTGCTGATGATGGCGGTATATACCATGGTGAATGTGCCTTACGGCTCATTGCTCGGTGTGATGACCGAGGATGATGATGAGAAGAACCAGTTCTCTTCTTTCCGTATGGTAGGTGCTTATGCCATGGGATTCGTTACCCTGCTCTCTTTTCCATATCTCCAGAAGATGGTAGGTGGTTCTGCCGCTCATCAGTATGCTGTCATTGGTGCCGTGCTCGGTATTATTGCTGCTGTGATGACATTGGCTTGCGGACTCCTCACCAAGGAACGTCTGAAGCCGAAGCGCGCAGAGAAGTTCTCTTTCCAGCAGTTTGCCGACCTCGTTCACAACAAGGCTTGGCTCTATATGACAGCCATTGCTGTGTGCACCAACTTCTTCAACGGATTCCGCTATGCCGTAGCCGGCTATATGTTTGATTACTGTCTGCATGGCAATGTAACCATCGAGGGACTGATTATCAACTATACCGTTTTCATGGCGTTTGGTGAAGTAACCTGTATGATTTTCGGTGGTGTATCTCCTTGGTTCACCCGTCTGGTAGGCAGCAAGCGCATGGCATTCTTCTGGGCTGCAGCACTCTGTCTGGTTCTCTCGGTTGTCTTCTTCTTCATCCCGATGGATCCATCGTATATCTGGGTAATGATAGCCATCGTTATCCTTACCTCTATGGGTATCGGTATCTATTCGCCATTGATGTGGTCTATGTATGCCGATGTAGCCGACTATCATACCGAGCATTTCGGAACATCCGCTACAGGTCTTATCTTCTCTTCCGGTACGATGAGCCAGAAGTTTGGTACCGCCATTTCCGGTTCTCTCATCGCCCTCTTCCTGGGCTGGGCAGGTGCCAACATGATAACAGATAAGATGGGTAATACGATGATCGACCCAGCCAGTGTCACTGACTCTGTGCTTACGATGGTATGGTCATTGTTTTCACTCTTCCCAGCCGTCATCGCCTTCCTGCTGATGGTGCTTGCCTGGAAGTTCCCTATCCGCAAATAATTGTTTTAACATAACTAATAATCACTATTAAGAAAGGAAAAATGGAAAATCTTAAAGAAACGATGCGGGATGTTCTGGAGAACAACATCCTCAGCTATTGGCTAACGAAAGTGAAAGATGAAGAAAACGGTGGCTTTTACGGACGTGTAGACGGTAACGACCAGGTACATCCTGAAGCCGAGAAGGGAGCGGTGATGAATGCCCGTATCCTCTGGGCGTTTTCTGCTGCCTATCGTGTCTTAAAGAAGCCGGAGTATCTTGAGGCTGCCACCCGTGCCAAGGAGTATGTGCGCGATTATTTCCTCGACAGGGAATATGGCGGCATCTACTGGAGTGTTGACTGTCAGGGTAATCCGCTCGATACCAAGAAGCAGACTTACGCCATCGGCTTTGCCATCTATGGATTCTCGGAGTATGCCCGTGCTACAAGTGACAAGGAGGCGTTGGATATTGCCATCTCTCTGTATCATGACATCGAGAAGCATGCCTTTGATGCCAAGAACAATGGATATATCGAGGCTTTGACCCGTGAGTGGAATCCGATTGCAGACATGCGTCTCTCTGATAAGGATGAGAACGGGTCCCGTACGATGAATACCCATCTGCATATCATCGAGCCATATACCAATCTTTATCGTGTATGGAAGACTCCGGAACTGGAGAAGAGCATCCGCAATCTGCTCGACATCTTCACCGATAAGCTTCTGAACACAGAGACTTATCATCTCGACCTCTTCTTCAATGACGAGTGGGAGGGCAAGCGCAACATCGAGAGCTATGGTCATGATATCGAGGCTTCCTGGCTGCTCCACGAAACCGCTCTTGTTCTGGGCGATAAGGTATTGCTGCATAAGATAGAGCACATCATCCGTCGTATAGCCGATGCAGCAGATGAAGGTTTACGTTCGGATGGCAGTATGGTTTACGAGCATTGGAAAGATGGAGATAAGTATGATCTCCAGCGCCAGTGGTGGGTGCAGTGCGAGAACATCATCGGACATATCGACCTCTATCAGTATTTCCGTACCGAAGAGAATCTTCTGGTTGCCATCTCCTGCTGGAACTATGTAGCCAAGCATCTGCTGGATGCCAAGAACGGTGAGTGGCACTGGGCTATCCTGGAAGATGGTACGGTGAACAAGGAGGATGATAAGGCGGGTTTCTGGAAATGTCCTTACCACAACTCCCGCATGTGTCTCGAACTCATCGAACGTGACTATTAACATACAGCTCCCCTGCAAGGCAGGAATAGAATACAAAAATCCAAGCAAATCATATATTTGCTTGGATTTTTTTGTTTATCCCGATTTTTTATTGTACTTTTGCAGCCAATGCGGCGCCAGCCCCATTATTCATTATTAAATTGTAAATTATTCGTATAAATAAATGTATATAGCAATAGCAGGAAATATCGGTAGTGGAAAGACAACACTCACCAAGATGCTTTCTAAACATTATGGATGGAAACAGTACTTGGAGCCCGTGGCTGAAAACCCCTATATCGATGACTATTACAAGGATATCTCGCGATGGGCACTCAATATGGAGGTATTCTATCTGAAGCAGAGATTCAAGAATCTGTTAGAGATTCAGCACAGTACAGAGACGGTCATCCAGGACCGCACCATCTTTGAAGGTGTCTATGTCTTTGCGGCCAACAACCGGAAGATGGGCAACATGGACCAGCGCGACTACGAGACTTATATGGAGCTTTTCGAGTCGATGATGGAAGTGGTGGAGATGCCTGAACTGATGATATATCTCCGTTCTTCAGTTCCTCACCTCGTGAAGAATATCCAGAAGCGCGGCCGTGATTATGAGCAGAAGATGCCTCTGGATTATCTGGAAGGTATCAATAATCTTTACGAAGATTTCATCATGAATAAGTATAAGGGCAAGGTGCTCATCGTAGAAGTTGATAATCTCGATTTCGAGCACAATCCCAAGCAGTTTGGTGAAATCATAGATAAGATAGATGCCAAGCTCTTCGGGCTGTTCTCTTAAAGGTAAAAAAGTAAAAAGGTAAAAAAATGCATATAGCAATAGCAGGAAATATAGGTAGCGGCAAGACAACATTAACCAAGATGCTTGCCAAGAGATATGGCTGGAAAGCTAATTTCGAGCCGGTAGATAATAATCCATATCTGGCTGATTATTACAAGGATATGGAACGTTGGTCGTTTAATCTTCAGATTTACTTCCTGAACAAGCGATTCCATGATATTGTGGAGATTTCCCGTTCAGAGCAGACCATCGTACAGGATAGAACCATCTTCGAGGATGCGCGTATCTTTGCGCCTAATCTTCACGATATCGGTATGATGAGCGACAGGGATTTCAAGAACTATACCGATCTCTTTGATCTGATGATCAGTCTGGTAAAACTCCCTGACCTGATGATATATATCAAGAGCAGCATTCCTACGCTCGTAAAGCATATCGAGAAGCGTGGTCGTGATTTCGAGAAGAGCATCCGCATCGATTACCTCCAGGGTTTGAACAAGCGTTATGAGGATTGGATTAAGGATTATAAAGGTCGCCTCATCATCATCGATGGTGATAATCTGGAGTTCGGAGAGAATCCGGAAGATTTCCGAAAGGTTACTGACCTGATAGATGCTGAGCTCTTCGGCCTGTTTGCTGAAAAGGGAGTTTAAAGGTAAAAAGGTAAAAGGGTAAAAAGGTAAAAAGAACCTTAACCCCCTTTCGCCCCCCGTTCCTAGCGGATTCCATCGCTAGTCCCCCCAAGTCCTTATCATAAAGGTAAAAAGCGCAACCCCGCTAGGCGTCAAAGGAGGAACGCCTGGCGGGGTTGCGTTTTATGGTTGTACAGCTAAAAGGTATATGGTTGTACAGCTAAAAGGTATATGGTTGTACAACTAAAAGGTTTATGGTTGTACAGCTAAAAGGTTTATGGTTGTACAACTAAAGGGTTTATGGTTGTACGACTAAAAGGTTTATAGTTGTACGACTATAGGGTGTATGGTTGTACGACTATAAGGGTTGTAGTTGTACGATTAAAAGGTGTTGTCACTAGGCTCGGCAGACCTGCTGACTGCAGTCGGCAGAGCTGCTGACTAGGCTCAGCAGGTCTGCTGAGCCTAGTGGCAACCTTCGAGAAGCAGTCTCCTTCAACTCGAAAAGCAGTCTCCTAAAACTAAAAGAGACGTCTCTTTGAACCCAAAGAAACGTCTCCTTTCGCTTATTCAATCATATCCTTTCGCTTATTCAAACATCTGAATACGCTTATTCAATCATATCCTTCTGCTTATTCAAACATCTGAATTCGCCAGCAGAACTATCTCCTTCCTCCGGAAGAGCCGGGAGCTTTATAGAACTTACCTTTCTGGCGGGAGATGAAGATGCCGCCTCTGGCTGAAGTCTTATCTACTTGCTGGCCATTGAGATTATAGATCATCTCTTCTCCCTTGCTGTCCTTCCATAAAGCCAGGGTATTTCCCTCGTAATAAAGGGTAGTGTTTCTTGGAATTTTAAACAGGTCGCCTTCTTCTACCCACGTAGCTTCCGGTGATGTTCCTGATGCATGCTCACCTGCATTGTAAGTAATGTGGTAGGTTTTATCCTTTTCCGGTTCTCCGTTTACCGGATGCCGTTATAATCAAAGTATACACTTCCCTTGTTTCCTGTAGCAATGTTGGTAGCGGCATCCTGTGCCCACGCACTCCCCATCCATCCCATCATCATGAGGAGGATGAGGGAACGGAGCCATTTGCCGGTTGATATCTTATTCTTTCTATTCATATCTTTCTGTTATTTTACCATGATTTTTCTGTTGCCGAAGATGTAGATGCCGTCAGGGAAACCACTGTAGGTGGCGGTGCCAGGACGTACATCCAAGATGCGATAAAGCTGACCGGTGGTTGAGAATACCTGCAACTGGGTGGCGTAGGTACTCTCTATGCGTACACGGTGAGCTCCGATAGGGCGGATGAAGAGTGATTCGCCGGCTGGTGTATCATCGTTACCGTTTATTTCCGGTTCTATCCTGTCGATGCCCGTGGTCTCGCTGATGCGGATTACAGAAGGAACCTCTGAAGAACGGGCTCCGGCGTTCGTACTTTCTGTAGTCAGATAGGTACGGAAAGGCATTACGGTCTGTGAGGTTGCCGTATTGCTGAATGCTGTTCCCTCTGTATTGAGCGCATAGATGCCTCCATTCGCCACTTCCTTGGCAGCGAAAGTTCCCCGGTGGGCATAGCCATCGCTTACGGTCTTCATATCTGCTGTGATAGGAATCACGATAGCTCTATTCTGAGGTTCCTTGTTCGCATAAGCATGGAAGGTGATGGTTTGAGGATCTTCCTTCTTGTTCAAAATACTGTTGTAGAACTTGCTGGAAAGGTCGAACTCATAATAACGCTCACCTGGGAAACGGATGATATAAGGTACTCCAACTGTCAGCGGAATGTAATCCTGGTATTCGTGATCCTTGGCATAATACGAATCTGCATCCCATCGGTAAGCCCAGTCTTTATAGGTGTTGCCAAAGAAGGAATTAGAGAACTGGTAATTCCATTTTGCCGCATTCGCACTTTCATTCATGAAGAGTCCTGCTGTTGTATCAGGTCGTTGGAAGGTGGCAGTCTTCTCCGTTTCATTCACACCAGTCAATCCTCGCAGCCAGTACTCATGGTGCAGGGTGTGCGTGTTCGTGGCTGGGTTATCCAGTTCTTCTTCTGTTGGTGTGCCATAAAAATGAGTAATCTCGCCATTGAGCGATGCCATTACCTTTTGTGCGGTGAATGGCAGACAGATACCTTCCCAGGCTCCGGTAGCATCCTTAGCATAGTACATCGGCTTGCGTACATACCAGGCATGGTTGGTTACCGTGAATTGGATAGGGGCACAGAAGTCGTTGTTCTCACACTTGTCTCCCTCGCTGTTCTTATCCTCAGGGGTGCGTTCTACGAGGTGGAGGAGAGAGGTGGTATAGCCATCATCGGCATTATTCTTGAAAATATGATGTCCGTAGATGGTAGTCTCACTCGTGTTCTCCTTATAGCCGAGTGCATTGTCTGCGATGTCGTAAGCCTCTGTATTGTTGTCGATGTCGTTGCCATTGGCAGCAGTATATACCAGGAGGTTCTGGCTTACTCCCTGCTGGATGCTTAGGTCGCTGAATATCTTGGCATTGTCATCTACCGGTGTGTAGAAGATGCCGTTCTTGTTGATGCCTGCCGCCTGGTTGAATCCCATGGCAGCCCCCTTGTCGTTCCGGCAGGTGAAGTCGATAGCCGTTGTTGCCGTCTGGTGTACGTAGGTACTCATGAGGCTGTTGGCATTGTTGCTGGCATTATAGTGGAATGCATCGAGTTTCGTGTCGCCATAGTAGCCGGCAGTACGATATATGCGGTTTCTCATATAGCTGTTCTGATGGGAAGCTATCTGGGAAGGACAGAGGTCTGGAACCTTCTGCAATGACTGTCCCCAGAAGATGAAGTCGTTCATCGGCTGACTTCCGTCTGCCTGGTTTCCGTCGAACAGTGGAACGTAGCTGACTGCGGATGCTGTACCCTGCGGTGCCTTTCGAGCCGCATCGATAGCGTGACTCTGGTCGTGGCGGGTTTCGTTGCTGCCGTAGTTAGGCTGGTCACTGTCTGAACCTTTTCTCAGATAGGTGATACCCGTGTTGTTGCCGGTGATGGCATCTGTGCGGTGGGCATACTGATAGTCGCCGTTGGCATAGTAATCGTAGACGTACTTCAATGCCGCCTTGTCTGCTTCTGTTTCCATGTTGTTGCTGTAGCGGGCACGCAGATAGTATTCGTTGAGGTCGTAGCCAACCTTGCCGTATCTGAAGTCGTCTGCCTTATAATGGGTATCAGCCTTGCCGTCCATGTGATAGACGATAGGCTGTATGCCCTTGTTATATTCGAAGCAGCAGTGGTAGGCACCCCCATTCGTACAGCCCTCGGCAGCGATATTGCCGCTTTCCATACCGAGATTATAGATGTTGCCCTGGTTCTCTTTGAGGAATGATTTGCCTTGCGCCAGACCCTTGATGACATGTCCGTTGCCATGAAGAGTGCCGGCAAATACAGCCTTGCTTCCATCAAAGTCGCTGGTCACGGTGATGTCGTTCTGCAGGATGAATTGGGCATTCTTTCCATATAGTTCCGCCTTGCTTCCCGTACCGGTTCCGATGGTATCCACGAAGTTGATGAATGCCTTCAGGTCGCTGGCATCAGAGATATAAATGCGAGGTTCGGCAAACGTCTTGTCTTTCTGGGTACGCTGGATAGCCTCTGAAAGATGTAGGTTCACACCCTTCTGATGAGGATTCATGCGGTGGTAGTTGTGTACGGTAAACTGGCTGTCGTCTGCCATATCCACCGTAAAGATCTTATTCAGACCATTCATGGTGATACCCAGCTGTACGCCATATCCGTTCATGAAGTAGTAGGCTGGAATATCCAGATAGTCATTGGTCTTGTCATATACGCAGTCCTTGAAGAGTCCTTGTGCTTCGCTGCTTCCCTGCTTGTAGGTGTCGTAGCCTGTAGACTTTTTGTTGATGTCCCATTCGGTAGCGTCTTCAAATACCCAGTTTCCCTTTTCGTTTTGCTTGCGCTTTCCTATGCGCCAGTAGTATCCGTTGGCAGAGAACGATTCGTCTGCCTCAATGGAAATCTGGTTTTTCCTGAGTCTGACCATCTCTCCCGGCAAGGCGCAGTTGTCAACAGTTATCTTACCGTTGATGTTAGGACCCTGCACATATTCTATGGTGAGATAGATGGTGTAAGTGTAGATTCGTTCTACCTCACAGTAGTAGTTGGATGATCCTGCTTTTACGTCTGTGATGTTGACCTTAGCATAGCCATCTTTGTTGTTGGCATCCTTTATATAGATTCTATCAGGGTATATCTTGGTGTATTCTCCAGCAATGCCGTTCTTGATATAATAAACAGTGCCGGCAGATAGCTTGGTTCCTGTTGTTACCTGTTTGTAATCATTGCCTTCTTGGGTGAAGAAGTCGGATGAGGCCACCTTACTGATGATAGGCTTGTTGTTGGTCTCATCTGTATATTCTTCGTAAGCACGTCCCTTCAGTACAACGGTGGCAAGACATTTTTCAGAGAGATGCTTCTTGAAATAGTCGGTTGTCGTATTGTTGACAGAGTCTGTCAGTTGGAATGAAATCTTGGCATCGCCATCTGTCAGTTTGGAAGGGAGCTTTGGGTTCACATAGTTCTCATCTTTATTGAATTTTCCATTCATTGGCAATACAGCAGCGAATCCTTTGCCATCATATTCCTCTGAAGAAGAGGCACCGATGCTGAGCTTGTATTTGCCGGATACGTCCTGATTGTCCATATCCACGTTGCCTTCTGTACCGGCTGGCCGATAGTTGCGCTCTTCCAGGTCGCAGCTGTATTCTGTCTTAGGATGTTCGCTGCGCATCTTCCAGCTCTGAATGGTTACAGGCTGGTTTGGCTTCAGTCCTGAGAGCACGGTGAGACCGTCCTTGTTGTCACTGAAGAAGGTCATCTTGTCCTTGTAGGTATAGCCAGTGATGTGGGCATTGTAATAGTAGTTGAAACCTGTTACATACCAATAGTGAACATCAATCTTGTCATCCGGATTTGCTTGTCCTGCCTTATCCATACCATAGAATCCGGTAGGAAAGCAGTCGTCAACAACGAAGCGGTTCTGCTTGGCATCGTATGGGAAGACGAAGTTTCCGGTGGTTTCCAGGAAGTCTACCTTGTGTCCGCTTTCTCCCTCTGTCGTTGCCCGTTTATGCACATTGTCGGCATATACATAGCCGCCACCTTCGTCTTCACGAACGTCGATGAGGTTCATCTCCACTACGCCGTAGATAGGACCGTAGAAAATACTGTCGATGACATTCTTCTTGCTGTCATCGTATAACTCCTGTACGTTCTGAATCTTGAGGGCATAGCCTGAGGCGATACCTATCATGTTCTTTGCCGTACCGTCATTGCGCTTCTGGAAGTTCTGGTCGTGTTTGTTGATGTAATCCTGTTTTACAGCCATATATGACTTGCCTTTGAAGTCGCCATCAGCAGGTACCATACCGGTATTGTTGCGCCATGGTTCTTTAACGGCATCGTTGAAGAGAACATTCGAAGTTACTGCTCCCACGTAGTGGATGTTGTTGGCAAGACCCATGTAGTTGCGTGCACGGTTTTTGGATTTGTCCTGCAACTTGTTGTCGGTCAAGGTTATATTCTTGGCAAACATCTGGATTTCTCCCACTCGTGCTATTGAATATGGAGTCTTGTTGGTTTGGTTGGTGGCATAGTCGCGTGCTCCAAGTACGTTGAAGCAGTTATCCTCCAGTCGCAGGATGTCCATACGCTGGAAGGTATTGATGATCTTCGGATTGTTGATATTGGTTCCTGCAAAGCCGTAACCCGTCAGGTCGGCACTGCGGAAGCCGGCTGCATACGACTGGTGTCCGTCTCCGAAGATGCCACCTTCACTGTCGTAGGCATATATATTCGTGTCGGTCTCCGACTGATGTTCCGGCTTCTTATATCCTCCATAGAAATAGTTGTCCTTGAGAGAGATGTAACGGTAGTTGCCGTCTTTGTCCATGTAATAGTAGCCGAAGAGGTCGGTACCTGTTGGTAATACGACCGACTTCATTTTCTGATGGGAGATGATGATATGGTCACGGTCAGAGTCGGTTGCAGAATTGTCGGCAATCAGGATGGTGGTGTTACCGCCGAATCCTGTTGTGGTACCATTAGGCAGATCAGACAGTTTTTCCTGTCTTTCCGTGAAAGCCTTGTCTATATTGTATTGACGAGTAAATTTCAGAACGGTAGAGTCGTTTGCCATGACAGAAGTACCCTGTGCCACGGAGTAACCGCCACCATAGATAGCTTCTCCAATCTTGATATTGATGTCGTTCCATGTAATAAGTGGTGAAGCCGGGGCTGTAGTGAATGCATCAAAATCATTCTCCTTCACGAAGTCCGTAACTCCCTGCTTGCCGATGATGGAAGCATAAACAGCCTGCGAAACCTTGTCACCACTGATGAGTCTGATGCTCTGCTTGATGGTTTCTGAGGCAAGGTTTGGCAGTATCTTTCCGTCCTTATTCTTATTCTCATGGTCAATATACAGGTTGTTCTTGTCGGTACGGTCCAGCAGATAGATGCCGGAATGCCCGTCTTTTACCTGATAGTAGGTAGGGTAGCCCACCTTTACCTGGGTAGAACCATATACATAGCCAGAATAGGAACCGCCTGTTACCGAACGGAAGACGTGACCATTGAGGATATCCACATCGGTAAGTCCGATGACATTACCCTGCTGACCGCCACCATAGATGAAGTTGGCTGATACACCTGTAGCTCCGTTTACACCGCAAGGAAGGAACTTACCACCTTCTGTCTTAGGTTCAGAACATTTCATATCCTTACCCATGATGATGTGGGTATTGCCGTAAACATAACTCTCCATACCATATCCGGCACCATAGATGTTGAGGCTGGCGTATTCCGGTTTGGTAGCCAGAGAATCGTTCGAATTTTCCAGTTTCTTCTTATCCTTACCGGCAAGCATGTCGCTCTGGAGGTCGATGGTAACGTCGCCTCTCACGGTTCCCGTCTTGTAGCAGCCGCCGAATACGTTTCCTCCCACATAGGCATCGTTCTTCTCCTCTGGCTGGAACTTGTTCTTGATGGTGAGTTGGATGAAAGGATCGGTAGAGTAGGCACGTCCCAGTAGATAGCCACCCTCATGGTTCACCAGTCCTTTATAGTTGTAGTTGGCATTGTTGCAGCCACCCACAATCTTGTCGGTGATGGTGAGTCCCTCCGGGAAGATATAATTGATTACATTGCCCCTTGCATTTGGATAGATGTTCATGTTGCCACGGTTTCCACCGCAGCAGAAAGTCTTGATGGTACAGTCTTCCAGTCCTTCACCCGTCTGGGTTCCGTTCCATCGCAGTTCACCCTGGATATCTGTTTCCACTGGCTGGAAATACAGGTCGATGAGGTGAGGATATACGGTTGGTCGGTCTTCCAGCTTGGTAGGGAGATAGAGGGTACCGATATCCTTGTTCGAAGGATTGAACCAGTTGATGGTATCGGCAAGGTTCAGTTCCTGTGTATAGTCCTCCACGTTTCCATTGAGTTTCTGGAACTTGTTCATGAAGTCGTTGTCCTCTGTTTTGGCGAAGAGTTCATCTCCGTTGCAACCCATGAAGACACGTCCGATGTTCACATGACTTCCAATGTTGATCTGGATGTTTCCCACCTTTTCTACAGCCTTGTTATCCTTGTCCTTCACCTTCAGTACGGTGGCAGAGTTTCCTCCTCCATAAACGTCACCGGCGATATTCACCTTTTCAGATGTAGAGTTACCCTTGATTTCGATGTTCACCTTGTTGGTGAGTGGTCGCCATGAATTGATGTTCACAATCTTAGCCGCATCGCTTGCCTCCTTGTAGGAAGGTATGAATTTTCTCATCGGTACGGTATATACCAGAGGAACGGTCTCTGAGTTTGGATCCTCCGGGTTCATAGGGTAATACTCGTTCACCGTCACCTTCTGGTTCTGGTTCTTGTCGAGTGCATACAGGTAGTTACCGTTTCCGGCTCCATATACATTCTGATAGATGTGTCCACCCAGAATCTTGATGTTGCTTCCTTCACCGCCATTGTCTCTGAATCCGTTTTCCTCTGCAGTTATGTTCACATAGCCCGAAACGTCGTTGCCGCCATAAACATTGCCATGGATATGGATGTCGGAATTGTTGAATTTGGAGGTGCCTGATGGACCACCCGTTGTACTGCCCGTTGTACTGTTGTCTGATCCGATGATGACATGGGTAGCTTCCTTTACGTCTCCCATGAAACCGCCACCGAAGATGTCACGGCAGTCGATAGCCTTGATGGTGACATTTGTTTCCTTGACAGAACTGTAGAAACCGCCACCAAACACACGGCGGCAGAATACGCCACCGGCTCCCGATATATTGGTACTGCCTTCTACGGTACCCGAATAGCCACCGCCCACGATGTCCATGTACGAGAAGTCGCTGTAGAAGTGTTCATGTTCCTTGCCTGGTTTCAGCTCAATGTCCTGGTGGTTGTTGGCATCTCTGCCCTGCATGTCGATGGTGATGTTTGTATTGCCCTTGACATAGGTCTTTTCACCAAAGCCGCCACCGAAGATACTGAAGTGAGGAGATCCCACCTTATTATATATCTCTTTCCATTCGTTTGTCTGGTAGAATTTCATGTTCTTCTTGTCCTGTCCCGGCTTCACCTCGGTGTTGTCATTCAGGAGACCCTTGACAATCAAGATGTTGGTATTGTTGCCCACTTCGCAGGCTTCGTTGCCACCGGCATAGATGTTGTGGTTTACCTTGAACTTCAGTGCCTCGTGGTCGTATTGTGGTGAGTAGGTGATACCGTCAATGATGCTGGCTGGTCGCCATGAACGGGTTTCCGGATTCCAGTAAGAGGAGAGCAGAGCCTGTCCACCATTGATCATGATATTGGTATTGCCGGTTACGTCTGCCGAAGTCACGGTCAGGGTGTCGGTTCCGTTCACGGTCAGGGTGTCGCAGTTACCCCAACCGCCGCCATAGATACCATGGCCTATCTGTCCGTCGGAGATGCTCATGAAGGTATTGCCATATACCGTACCGTTTTCGCATCCGCCGTAGATTCTCTCCAGGAATGCTGGCATGATATCCTTGTTCTTGTCATTGTCTGGATGCTTCATGGCATTGTCGCTCCATGGCTTGATATACTCTTTCGTTTTTTCGTCGAAGTATGGATAGGTGATGTTTGGACGGTCGATGACCAGACTGGTATTGCCGTAGATGCCACCCAGCTTCTTATAGTCGTTGCATTCAGACTTTAGGCGTCCTCTACCTCCTGCAAAAACCTGAGAGAAAACGACGCCGCCACGGATGTTGACGAGCGAAGTGTATCTGGCTGGTACCTGGTGGTATTCGAAGTTAAAGACATCCGGTTCTTTCACTTCATCCTCATTATTTCCCACGTTGGCAACATCTCCACCGCCATATACGCTGCCCAATATCATGGTACGGGCTATCAAGCCGAGGTTGTACTTATATTTGATGTTTCTGCCATAGACGTAAACTTCCGTTTTAGGGACGCGTGCCATATTCGGGAAGTCAATCCATGTATTCTGGTTCTTGTCATAGATTGATTCGATACCGGCACCACCCCCATATACATTCTGTGCTACATAGCCTGATTTGATGAATACTCTCGACAGGGAACCTACCTTTCCGAAGTCATAGCTTTCTCCCTGGTTTGCAGTGATGTTACCGATAGGCATGGCACCAACACCGGCACCAAAGATGTTCTCGCAGAAAGGCTGACAGTCGGTTTCTACATAGGTTTCACCGGTAACATAACCTGAGAAGCCACCGCCGTGGATAGCCTGGAAGCTGAAGCCTGGCAAACCGAGGGTCCAGGCCCAGCGGCTGGCATGATAGCGCTTGAAGGTCATCGGGTCGAAGTCGGCATCACCCGGATTGCTGCCCGTCACACTACCGAAATAGAGCTTCTTGTCATCCTTTGAAACCTTCAGGAAGTCATTGTATATCTGCTTCTCGAAGTCAACGTATGTCTTGAGGTCTGCATTCTGGTTGAGATAGCGGTATTTGATGCCGTTGACGGTGATGACGCCATCGTCATCCATCTTGTTACCAGGCTGCACACATACTTCGGTCTTTACCACCTTGGTGTTGGCACCGAAGCCGGCTCCGAATATGGAGAATTCCGCGTCGTTTGTGTTCTTGCTGCTGATATACCAGCATAAGCCGGCAAGCGAGGTTTCATCGAACACGCTGATCTGGTTGCCATCCTTGGTGATGACGTCGGCAAGAGGAGAGTGGTTGATAATTACCTCACTCAGACCGTTGCTGTCAGAAGTACCGTTGCCAATGGTAGAGTTTCCGTCCTGTCCGAATCCCACATAGCAGGCACGGTTTCCACCGCCATAGATATTATGGTCTCGCTTGAAGGAACCGGAGTTCATCGTTCCCTTGGTAAATGCATAGAACTGTTGGGTATTCTCATCACTGATGATGCGATTGATGGCTGCCTTTGCCTTTTCGTTGGTAATCTCATTGGCAGTCTTGGCTTTCAGGATGGCAGCGGTTATCTCCTTGAACTCATCAATGTTCTCGCAGATCTTTTCGTTATTTTGAACTGCCAGCCAGGTGGTGATGTTGCCGTTGATGTCTGCCTTGCGGTTCCATATCCAGGTTCCGCCGTCTATCTGTACCTTGGTGTTACCCAGGATGTTGGCGTAGGTTCCCTCCTTGTTTTTATCCACTTTTCCCAGTACTGTGTTACGGGTAATTTCCTCCTCTTCCTCTTCGGTTTCATTGCCGGTGAGGTCTATCTGGATATTTCCGTATCCACCGCCGTAAATGTTGTGGCCCAGTTTGCCGCCCTCGATATGTACCAGGGTACTTCCATTTACGGTACCGAAGGCACATCCGCCATAGATATTACTCCAGATGAATGGCACGATGTTACCCTGGCTGTCGGTGTCGGCAAGGGAGGTGGCATTCGTGTTCACCACGTGTACCAGAGTGTTGCCGTTGATTCTTCCCACCTTATAATATTCAGGAGCTTCAGCTTTCTTGAGACCCTTTCCTCCGCCAAAGACTTCTCCGAAGATGTCGCCACCGGTGATATTGACGAAGGTGGTATAGTCCTTTGCCTCATAGCTAAGGAACTTGCCTGTTGTCTGGTCGAGCTTTGATTCGCTCTTTGGCTTCGTGTTGTAATAGGCTTCCTTGTCTGCTCCTGTCAGGGTGATGTATGATTTGATGTTGGCGATGTCACCGCCACCATATACATTGCCATATATTTTGGCTTCACCCGATATCTCTACCTTGGTGGTTCCTAATACCTTTGCTACATCGGTAAAGTAGGTGTAAGTGCCGTTGTTATCCTTAGGTGCTACACCGGCACCGCCACCAAATACGTCACCGTAGATGTTGGCTCCCTGGATATATACCTCGGTGTTGCCGCCAATCTGACCCGTTTCGTTATTCTCTGTAGAGGATGGGTCACCGAAGCCACCGCCATATACACGGTGCAGGAAGGTCTTGCCATCAATGGTTACCTTTGTACTCTTGTTAACTTTTCCAGCATATCCACCGCCCAGAGCACTCAGGATGGTGAAGTTAGGAATACCCTTTGAGTTGTCGAAGACAGAAATATCCTCTATCTCAGTATTGTAGATTCCGTAGTCGCCATTCACGTTCACGGTAACGTCGGTGCTGTCCACGGTTGTATTGATACCATAGCCACCGCCGAATACAGCGAAGTGAGGATGCTCGCTGTCGTCGTATGCTTTCTTCCATTCTGCTGTTTTCAGGAGTCCGAATGGGGTCATACCTTTCAGGATGGTAAGGGTAGCCTTTCCTGTTACGTTGCAGGCTTGGTTACCGCCACCATAGATATTATGAGGGCAGACGAACTGACCGTTATTGAAGAACTCGCTCTTGTTGTCATTCCAGTAGATCCACTTTGTTCCGTTCCATTTCTTGTCCCATATCACATTGATGGAGAAGTTGTCCTGCTTCTTTCCGTTTTCTCCTTCTGTCTGTGCGCCCTGGTCTTGAGCCAGTTTTACAAAGGTATTACCCTTTACGTCGGCATAGGTATAGAGGAGATTGCCGTTGTCGTTCGTAATCAAGCCCTTTCCTCCGCCATAGATTTCTCCTGCGAAGTTGGCTGCATATATATTAATATGTGTATCTCCCTCTACCTGTGCTCTGTTTCCACCGCCATAGATGTCGCCATAGATGGATGGTGCCTGTGCAGAGGTGCCGTAGAAGTTGAGGTTGGTGCCGCCAAGTACCTTTCCTACAAGTTCTGAATGCCAGGTATCGTCTGCGATGGTTGTATTGCTTTCCAATCGTTTCTTTCTTCCGTTACCGCCGGCAAACACATCCCCTCTGATGTCGGCATTGTCGCTGATGGCTATGTTGGTGCCTTGCTCTACTACAGCCATGTCACCACCGCCATAGATATTCTTAAAGAAGGTACCACCATTAATCTTAACTGTAGACGAGCCATAGAGGCGTGCCATGTTTTCGAGGGTGTTGATGTCTGAGGAGTTGAGCCGTTTGGCATCAGCCACACCATATCCACCACCGAATACAGGGCAATGGAAGATACCGCCATTGATGGTCAGTTCTACGTTGCCGTATATTTTGCCGAGTTCTGTATAATCAGCAGCATTACCACCCTTTGGGTCTAAAGAATAGAAATAATCAGTTCCACGTCCACCAGCAAAGATGCCGTTTTTGCAATAGAATTCTCCACCATTGATGGTAAGTGATGCTACGGTTTCTCCTGCTTTTCCGTATATGTTTCCACCATCCTTACTTGGTTTTCCATTTGTAGTCCAAAGGTCAGAACTCATATATCCGCTACCTCCGGCATAGATTCCGTCAATCTTTCTTGTTTCAGAACCGAAGATACCTCCTTCTATGATTATTTTGTTATGGGTCAGTCGTGGGTCTACCTCGGTATATGTATGTGTGTCAGCATTGTAGCAATTATACATGCAAAGATTAGCTTTGGCAGTATTATAGTTGCCGAAAGCCATGACAGATTTTGTACTGCTGTTTGTCCAGTAAGGGATACGTTCGTCCGTTGTGTGATTTGTATCATCTCCGATACCATTCATACCACCTGCTCCTGCACCATAGATACCGCTGAAGATTTCTTCTGATTTACAATTTGTTGGAATCAGGAAGGTACCACCCTTGATGGTAATGGAGCTATAGCCATAGAAAGGATTCTCTACCCATTCACGATCCTGAAAACCACGTCCTGTACTACCACCGTAAATCTCGGTAATCTCTACACGGCTATTGACATCCGTATTCTTATTGTTACTTTCTGATTGTGCCGGGTCTATCAAGATGTTGGCGCGTCCCATATAGGTGTTGTAAGGTGCTTTGTAAAGTACATTGTTATTTATTGTTTCTCGTCTTGCACCCAAAGAACCATTTACCACTCTGCCTATCTTTCCACTTTTGATGATGATGTCTACATCGCCAACCATAGCTCCCTCATGGTTGCCTGCAAGAACTATGGCAACGTCAAGGGTAGAATTGTTTTCATTGTGATTATCATTGAATTTACGATCAATATCTACATCAATAGTACACTTGATAGGCATGTTAGGGCTACCCATCACACCATTTCTGTTTTCCACAGTCTGTCGTCCACCAACACAAATTGAAGAGTAGTGTCCCGATTTGATCTTTATCTTGAAGCCTTCACGTCCATGTGGTAGAGCATCATCCATCTTCTTGAGGTTGCCTTCTGTTGATAATGGTGAAAAGCGATTATCATCCATGAAACCACCAAAAATCTGGAAAGATGTAGATACTGCTCCTTTGATAGTACCATCACCTGAGAACATATTTTTATAGTTTGTCATCTGTATGCCTTCGCCCATCTCCAGATTGTAGAATTGGCAGTACAGAATATCGTAATTTTCATTATTATTATTGCGATTGAAGGTGAGATATTGGAAACGGGTATCTCCATAAATCGGTAAACTATGGTTCCGATCATGACCACCATACATCTCAATTATACCCTTATAGTTAACGCCATCCCAACTTCCAGTAATGGTTGTGTTTCTGAAGAAAGGAGATTCGGCTTTTTCTCTCTCCCAATCAGAACTTGTATTGAAAGTTACGGATGTGAAGCCGTTGTTACCATTGTTGGTTACGGATTGGTCACTCTTTCCCATCAGCACGATGATGTTGTCATCCCATGAGCCTTGTTTCTCCAATTTTGAATATGCGCCCTTCCATGTCTTTACGGCAGTCTGTGGAGTTAAACCATCATGGGTGTCGTCTCCTTGATTGTATGATATAGTGTTTCCATTAGCCATTGTTGCTGTAGCGCCAGCAGGGCATAGATATACCACGCTCTTTACATAAAATAGCCTCTTGTCTAATAGTTTAACTCCGTCTTTGGTTGTTACTATCACATGACAGCTCAGCTTGTCGGTAGAGCCAAGAGATGTCTTGTCGAAAGTAGAGGCGGTACTTACTTCTACATCATTCTTCGCCCACGAATATGTGATATTAAGATTATCGTTGTTTTCCCAAATGTTATTGGTTATATCAATATAAAGAGTTTTTGAGTCCTCATGGGTCTTCATCACGGCATCCACTCTTCTTGCATCAATCTTTGCCACTCCTGATTGCGAGCTGCCATCTTCCAATATAGCATAAACATACTGGTCGAAGTCTGTGAGCGAGATGCTGAAATTGTTATATGGATTGTTCTCGTTTTGTAGAGTCCAATTCTTCTTGTCTGTAGATGTATACCAGAAATATTTCTCGTTTTCTGCATTACCTTCAGTAGTCTCTGCTGTGATGATAGTATTATAGCCACGCTTGACAATCAGCTTTGTTGAACCGAAGTTAAAGCCTGTACCAGAAGTATAGCTCCAGTTGAGCTTATCTTCTTCAAGGCTCTTGGTAGTGATTAATTTGTTGGCTTTGTCCACAAAGTCGTTTGCAAAGGTTGTAAAGTCTTTCTGAGAGCCTAAGTTTTTACCTCCTGCAACGTTAAGGGCGTAATACCATGTTGAACGATAATTCGTAGTCGTCCCTTCGGTTTTGCACTCAGCAGTTATGCCACCTTTCTTGATGTCTGCTCTTGAATTATCAATATTGAATTCCTTGCCATAGATGTAGATATTAGTAGGCTCGATAGTAGAACCTTCTCCCTTCATGTCGTAGCTAAAGCGACCGAAACCTTGGGCAATGTATACCTTATCGTTAAAAACAGAAGTATTCTTCAGCATGTTAATCTTTGTATCAGCAGCGATGTTGAAGATTCTGTAAGTACCTTCGTTCTGAACGTTTCCCGCTATACCGCCAATCTTGGTTTCCCTGTTGAGCTCATAGGTTTCGTCGTTATCCGTAATTTCAGAGTTGCGGATAATGATGTTGCTAAGTTCTGTATTTGGATATATCTCACCAGCTACTACGCCCACGTAATAACCGGAACCATCAGGTGAGAAGCCTGACTTCTTTTCTACCCTAGCCTTCTCGATGATGAGGTTTGTTACGGTAGTAAGGTTAGTGCTGCTTTCACCTTGGAGTGTTGAGAAAAGTCCCCATACACTCTTGGCTTTCCTGGCATCGACATCTTCCCATTGTATATGCATATTTTTGATGACATGACCATTGCCATCAAACTTTCCGAAAAACAAACGGTTGTTGACATTGCCGTCGTTATAGTATTTACCGATTGGCATCCAGATACCGCCACTCAGGTCGATATCGGCAGTAAGCTTAAAGTATTTGCCAAGGAAAGCCTGTGGTGTGTTTCCGTTGTACACATCGCGTGCCAGTTTGGCGAGCTGTTCTGCCGTAGCAATCTCGTATGGATTGGTCTTGCTTCCATCACCCCCTGCATAGCTATCGGCATAGATATCTATGGAATAGTATTTGTTTGGTGTCTGAGCCCATAAGGTTTGTCCACACATGAGCCATAGGGTCAGAATGCCAAGAAGTATTCTGAATTTTTTGTTTTGTGTATTGTTATCTTGTTGCTTTTTCATGAGCCTTCATTTATAAGCGATTCTTTTTTCTTTGTTCTTATGTTTCTTCGTGGTATAGGTCATGAGGGTATTCTGTTATTATTGTATCAGGAGATGCCCCGTATAGGCATCCTGGTCAGCCAGTACATAGAGGTATCTTGGCTGGATGAGTATATTGATGTTGTAAATCGCTGCCGTTTGGGCAGGATTGAGTGTTTCGAAATATTTATTTCCCAGGATGATGGTAGAGGTTACGTCCTTACGGGTAACCGTTTCTCCCTTTTCATCCTTCAGGATTACATCGTAGGTGACGGCAATGGTGGGTACGAAAGAGGCATCGGCGATGGCATAGAAGGTGGTGCCCCAAGGGTGATACTTACTGTCGTCAATATCCATATATTCTTTGTCTCCCGGAGTAAATGGGGTTTCTGAATTTTTATCCTTTGCCAGCTGGATGGCGTTTTCTTCCGTTATAATTACCTTGTTCAGTTTGCTCCATTGGATGGCTTTTGCCGTCCACTCATTGTTACTCCAGGTATAGCTGCGGCTTACGTAGCCTCCCGTTGCCAGACCTTCGTCGTTCAGTCCTTTGCCGTAAATCTTGACACCCTTGATGCGGAAGTGTCGGATGGCATTCATCTTCTGGTCCAGTTGGAAGTTGAGGTTATAGCCCGTCAACGTCTGGTCGAAGAGGAAAGTAACTACTCGTCCAAAGGTTGCATCCGAACCTCCTGCCGTTGTACTTCCCTTATGTTCCGGTTTGGCGCAGATGATTGGCGCCTTTCTTAAAACTTTCTGAGCAAGGATAGGGGATGGGTTGCCATTGACTGCTGGCATGGAGAAAGGAATCTTCAGGAGATAGGTGCTTTCTGTTGCCGATGGCTTACTGAGGGTTGCTTCAGTAGAATGCGGCATATATCCGAAGAAGTCGAAGTTGCTGTCAGGGTAAGCATCCCATCGCTTTTCTTCCTTTGTGCTCCAGGTCTTGGTCGATGTATTGTAATCTACCAGGATATTGTCGAAGATGGCGTGGCTTTTGCCTCCTGTCTCTGTGCCAGTGGTTTCAAAGCTATGAGTGGCAAAGTTGTAATAGCCGAAGACGCCCATGTTTTGTGGGTGCATTCGCAGAACCGGATCATAGCTTTCATATCTGTCATCCGCACGTGTCGTCATCTTTTGTGTCCGTGCAGCAAAGGTGATATATCGGTAACTGTCGGCGTGCTGGATAGGCAGGTCGTTGCTTTCGCAGGCAGTGAGACTTGCGAGGAAGGCAAAGAGGGGGATCATCAGTTTTTTATTCTTCATAATGAGTCATGTGGGGCGTTACCAGTCTTCGGTACCGCCATTATTTTTAATAGGAGTTTCCACCCATTTCTCCACCTGCATATTGGTGAAGGCAATGTTGGGTCCTGCTACTGTTATTTTAAAGATGTATGTATATTGGTAGCCTGCCTTCCATTGCATATATTCTGCCGGAATGGTGGCTGTAGATTTCTTTCCGTCTATGGTGGCGCTGATGATGTAAGCGCCCTGCGGTTTGTTACTGTCTCCCAATGGTGGAACGTAATACCATTTCTTTCTTTCTGTAGCCTGATGATTCAAATCTGCATCTTCCTCGTAAGGAATGGTGAATTTGATGGGCTCAGTTCCTGTTTCTGTAGTTTCCCATTTATAGGAAGCTTTGGTTCCTGTTCCTGTAATAGGGTAGCTGACGATGATATTTCCCTTAATAGGAGAATGTTCATCGTTTATATTTTTGAAAACAATATCGGTGATAGAGATTTTGGTATCTTTCAGATAATTGAATTTGAATCTTACCTTTGTGATAATAGGAGCAAAGGTGAGTTTTACGCATGCCCCGTATTTCCTGTTTCCGAAGTTCTGGTTGTCTGACAGCCAGAGGTCTGAGATATATGGGGTGGTAACTGCGGTGGCATCCTTATTGTAAGTGAATGGGATAGAGAAGGATGCATATTTTGCTGTGGAACCTTCTATCGATGTAGGTTCCTGGAAAGATGGGGCTGAACTGTTACCGGCTGCTGTCGGGATGCTATAGGCGAAGAAGCGATAGCTGGTAGCGGAATAGTCCCAGTATTTGATAGTTTGATTAGCGATACCCACGTATTCCCAATCGGCAGTATTGTTGGCGGTTTGTTGTGTCCAGTTGACGGTATATCCATCCATTACGTTTTGGGACTGATCGAATCCGCTGGTGTAATTTCCTTCTGTGGTTTTATATCCCCATACTTTGAAGGTTTTGGAAATAGTTTCCAGTCCTGTTTCTTTATTAGCACGGGTAGTAGGTGCATCTTGCCATGTTCCGCTATTTCCTCCGAAAGAGATACTTACTCCCTTCGGTTCTTCCGGTTGAGTAGGCACATCCGGTTCTTCCTGCCCAGATCCAGCGCAGGAAAAAAGACATAGAGCCAAGAATGGTATGGTCAAGATGCGATATAATTTCATTTTCTTCTTGCTTTTTATCATAGGAGCCGGGCAGGGAACATTCAACCCCGTCCGGCCTTAATAGTATTGTTTTGCTCCCAAGTTTTTGGGGGCAAAAGAGAAATCTGTTAGTTTGCAGCGTCTGCTACATATACAACCTTATAGGTGTATGCTTCTGGTTTACCTTCTGCAGCTGCAGTTGTCAAGTACTGGATAGCATAGTAGCCTTCTTTGTCTGGAGTGAATGTAAATGACTTGTTATCAGCTGCAAGTGTTACGCCCTTACTGTTTATTGAAGTCAATTCCGAAGTTTTAATATTATTTATTTGAAGGTCAGCTTCAGTTCTTTCTTGTGAAAGTTTATAAACAGCAACGCTACCTTCAGTTGCACCGTCAGTAGACAAAGTCTTTATGTCACCATTTGTATTATCAGTAACAGTAACTTTAATCTCTTTACCTGCTACGTACTTGATACCGTCATTTTCAACAACAGAACCTTCCTGGTATGTTGTAATTGAAGGAGTTGCAACGGTTGTGATTGTACCCTGTGTCTTATCTGTCATTTCTGTTACTACAGCATCGAATGTGATAGGGTAGAGACCTGCTGGATCATCCTTAGGGTTATTAGGATCACCTGTAGTACCATTAGTCTTATCAGAAATCTTGAAGAGGTATGTATAGCGTGTATTAGGCTCCCACTTGCTATATGCTGCAGGGATAGCAGCAGTAGCGCCTGTAACCTTGATAGTCTCACCTGAAAGATCATCAGAATTGAGAGTATAGTCACACTTAATCAAGATAGGCGAAGCTTCTGTTTCTGAAGGTGTTGGCAATACAGTGAAATAGCCTGTTGTAGACATATCTTTGTCGGTACCATAGAGTATATTAACTTTTGGCTCTGATGATTTAGTAGCCAAAGTGCCTAATTCACCAGCATACCAGTTTTGTCTCTTTACAAGATTTGTATCATCATATTTGTAGGTGTATGAAGGAGTTGTTGATTTCCAATCATAAGTTACAGTACCAGTGAGATTACTTCCACCTACAAAGTAGCCATCTGTAGCAGAAGTAAGTATGACGTTATAGCCTGTAGAAACTTTGAGAGTTTTGTCATCAGTATCGTAAGCATAGAAATGAACGTCTGATACAAAGTATCCAGGGATAGTCTCGTAAAAACCTACACGAACCATTGACTGCTGACGAACAAAGTTGAACTGAACGGTGTTTTTGTAATCAGCCTTTGCAACAACCTTAGGTTCTGCAACATAAACAGGATTAAAGGTATTTGCTGTTTCTGTAGTATTTGCTACAATATGACCACCGAGACCTGTGATAGTAGCAGATTCAATATTCACAGTGGTGCCATTTGATGGTACTTTAAAGGTGAAGGCTGAAATTGGTGAACCTGCAACGAAGCGATACTCTGAAGCTGAGTAGTCCCAATACTTAATGGTCTGTTTATCTTTTACATACTCCCATTTATTAGTGTTTGAGGTAGTCAAATTTTCATTATACAAAACAGAATAATCTTTGAATACAGTTACAAACTTTTCATTTGTCTTCTTTACACCATACACCTTGAACTGGTTATCAAGCTTCACATGGTCATCTCCCTCGTTCGATGTTGCACGTGTAATCTTGCCAGCATCTCCACCGAAGTTAATAGCTGAATTGGCTGAAGTAGGAGTACTTCCTGGTGTATTACCAAGAAAATCATCGCTTGTGCAGCTTGCAAGAGCTAATGCAGAAGCTGCGAGAAAAACATATTTTTTCATATACATATAAGTTTGTAAATTGATAATGTTAAATACTAATTTTTAATTCTCTTTTTTTTGTTTATTATATTTTTTTGTTAATAATCATCACTTACATATCAAACTCCCATTGCTTCTCTTCGAAATCCTTGACTACGGCATCAAAACCGGAGCCGCCGGGACGAACAGGAACAGGGACTTTCGTCATGTCTAAATCTATCGTGATGACACCACCTTTGTACAGTCGACGAACCTGGTCGGTTACATCAAAAACCAATGTAGAGTCCTTGCCATTATAAAACTGCATTTTTACATCCAAGTAATGCCGGTTGTTAAGGTCGGCATCTCTTACTTTTGCTAAAGATTCCATATAAGAATGGTTATCTAAACGGCTGGGATTCAACTTCGGCATACCGAAGGTCAAGACCCTGCCTCCAATGATATCCACCTTCTCACCATCCTTCATTTGCTGGTCAAACTTCATCCTCATATTATAGTTTACCGTGATGGCATCCCTTCCGGTAACACCGGTATTCAGATTCACGCTGCGCGCCATGCCACTCAGGTTTCCGCTACCATCAATACCCGTTACGATGCGGGTATGCTGACGGTTGTTGTGGAGGATAATCTGCGTAAGATAAATATAGGTAACAGGCTGAATCTGCATTTCCAGTTTCCTTACCCAGCAGTTGCGATTCTCATCAAATACAAATCCGTCAAGGTTACGGTTGATTTCAATACCCTTCTCATATCCCGCAAACAGTTCTTCCGGTTGATAGAAGGAGTTGCTGAATTGGGGAGCATTGTATTTTGAGGGAAACATCGTCTGTCCCGTATTTGCCGTTACATATTCGTAAGTGGAAGATTCATCTATGCGGACGCTTTGAATACCATCCGCAGTCTGGATGTCGTTCCACGCCAGGATGTCCCAGAAACCGAAGTCGTAATTGGCTGTCAGCTGTTTTGACTGTATCAGGTTCTTATAGGGTGCTTCGTGCGCACCATATTGCACATCCTGTGTGAAGTATCTTCTTATCTCGAAAACAGATGGTTCGGTATATCCGATTTTTCCGAAGAGTTTGTTGTCATCATCGTCCCATCCGTATTTCCATTCCGCCTCCCAGTCGTATACCACATCATATTTGAATTCATAATCCCAGAGCACTTTCAGCTCCAGGTCTATCTTCGGCAGATCCATTGTTGTTTCCTTACCGCCCTGATGCAGATAGAGATTCGGCTCACGTTCGCAGCCTGCAAGCAGCAGAACTGATGAAATGAAGAAGATAGCAGTAACCGTTCTGTAAACTCTGTGGCTTACAGAATCCTTGAGAAGATATGTTAACTGCTTAAACTGATTCATTATTTACTTTCTTTTACTTTTTCGGTAGAGGATATCGTAACTCAAACTCACCTCCAGTCGGGTTGGTCCTAACCAATTATAGCGATACTGTCGCTTTTTGAAATCCTTGGCATCTCCATACCATTTGTAATAATATACCTGTTTGTCTTTATCTCCATCCACAGGGCAGAGCCACTGGTATGGGTCGTAGCGGGTATTGAGAAATCCTGCCTGCAGACCGATGTCGAGTCGCCAGTGTTTGGAGCGGTCTAGCGGTATCGCCCAACCCAGTCCCAGTCCGGCTCCCCATCCTTCGCCTTCCCATCCCCGTTTTTCGTCGAAGCATATATTATATAGGAACGCGTGCGCGTAAGCACTTACGAAGAAACCCCTGAAACCCGTTTCACCGCTTTTCAGGTAATATCGGGTATGCAACTGGTAGTTGCGCAACTGGAAATATTTATGCTCTTTGTAGTTTCGCCACCAGGGTCCCTCGAAACTGGCACCGTATGTGAAGTGTCCGGACAGCGGATAATACTCAAGAGCTACGTTGGGGATAGGGCAGAAGCGGTCGTAGCCCGGCATATAGGCAAAGTCGTAGAGCAGATTGGTCTTGATGCTCAGCAACTCACGGCGTTTCTTGCTGCTTTCAGCCGGTTCCGGTAGCGGCATTTCCACATAGATGTTGGGCTTAGGAAACGGCAAGTCCGTGTGGATAGGTTTTGCCTCGGGCAACCGGTTGGTATCTACGAGCCGTTCGTCTATCGGCATGATTCTGACGGCACGCAACTGCGGGAAATATTTCTTGAGCAGATGGTTCCAGATTTTTCCTCCTTCCAGCCGTTTCAGTTCCGCCTTCAGCCGGTCACCTTTTCCATCATGTTTTCTGATGATGGTCTTTACTATAGGCAGGTACTTGTCGTGCTCCATCTGCATCAGCGAGAGGAGGAGCGGATAATCTTCTGGCACCACATCATATCTGATGCGCTTGGTGTTGATACCGTATCTGCCTAGCAAGGCATCCATGGAAGCCTTTCGGCTCCGGGCAAGTCGCACGTTGTTGGGAGTAGGACCTTCTGGTGATGCCGTAGCACGCCCAAGGATGATGCCCCTGTCTCCAAGTGCTTCCAGTTTGGGAATCAGATAATTGTTAATCCAGTCCTTGTCATTTTCGCTGATGTCAATTTTGTTCACGACAAAGACAATAGGGCGCAAGTTATTTATGAACGTACTGTCTGTGGTTTTCACCTGGGCAGATACATTCATCGTTACGTATATCAAAAAAATGATTATAACAGTTTTGTTTCGCACTTTTACCTTTTACTAATTTCAGTTTTTGTTATACTATATATATTCCAGAAAAGCTGTTGGTAGATAAGCAGTAGCCATGGTAAAGCCGCCGTCGACGATGATGGCAACGCGCTGCTGCCCCTGATACCGTGCCACTCTTCCTGTCAGTCCCTTAAACTTACCATTTATTACCCGAACCATCTGCCCCTCCTTGAACTTCTGAACCTCTTCAGGCACATAGAGGATATCATCAGCTTCTGATTCACAGATAATCTTTAAACCCTCAATCTGTTTCTGGGGAACAATCAGAGGAGATTTCGTAATCCTTGCCCCTTCATGCATGTGTCGGTAATAGAAGCGGAGATATGGCAGATTCACATTATCATACACATAACTTTTGATTTCCTCTTCGGTACCGAAAGCAAAAAAGATGTTGGGCAGTCGGGATTCCGTTACAACCTTCCGTTGTCCTCTTATTTCTTTCATCACCTGGATGGTAGGGTAGAAAGCAGAAACGCCTTTTGCTACGAGGTAGTCGTAGGCTTTCTTCTCTCTTCCGTAGGTAGTTCGGAGTGCATACCAGTTCTGTTGTTCGTTAGGATTTTTTGCGATAGATTTTGTTTCCGCAGGTATACAATGGGTGGACACCCCTGTATCTGAGCTAGCCGCAAGAATCTTGTTTTTAACTTCGGGGAGGGCGCTGGAGATAAGCCCAACGCAAGAACCTTTATCTGCATACTGAGTGTAGTTATCCTTCTTCATTGTAATTGCAAATGCTTTTATATATCAACCTATTCTAGACAGAACCCGGTTAGCGGGTGCAAGGGTACATAATTTTCCTGTTATAATCTCTTAAACCTTGGAAAATATTCAATAGCTGCATTTTATTTAACATATTTTAGATAAAAAATCCTACTATTCTGTTTCTTTTTGCTATAAAATATGCTCGTTTGCTCTGTTTCTGATCCTCCATTAAGTCTGTCTGTTGACTGATGAAACAGGCAGTTTTTTGTGTTTTTTCACTTTGGATGCAAATTAAACCATAAAAAAATGTGCTCTTTCAGAAAAAAGTGTTACCTTTGCAA
>OBII01000075.1_pt1 | contig 42475 bp, 26 predicted proteins | sample 2433771 | NCBI WGS metagenome assembly OBII01 (sample SAMEA2452127, study PRJEB22498) | human gut metagenome | biome: human feces; feature: human gut; material: feces | place: Australia | collected 2012
TCTGGCAGAGTTTAAGGCCATTTGTGAGAAGCAGGATTTAGATAAGAATCTTGGTCCTGAGGTGGTACGCCAAATAGAAAAAGCCATTTTTGACCAGCGACCATTAAAGTCGCAAAAGGGACAAGTTGGTAAATGCGTATTTGAGAAGAACAAGACCAAATGTCCTTCTTCACATCCTATGTATGAAGAGTTTAGAATGCTCTCTTTTATCAACAACATAAAGATTCAGACGCCAAATGATGATGTGTTACGCCCTCTGTCTCCAGAGGAGCGAGCACTCATTATGCCTTTGTTCTTCCGTAAATCAAAGAAGTTGTTTGACTTTGAAGATATAGCAAAGAAATTGGCACCCAAAAAACAATATGGATTTTACAAGAAGAGTTCTGATGCTGAAATGCCATATCTTTTCAATTACCCTATGGATACATCTGTCTCTAGTTGTCCTGTAACTACCGCTTTAAAAGATATCTTTGGGGATGATTGGATTGATTCTCTTTGCGAAACCTATACGCTAGCCGAGGGTAAAAGTCGTTTGAATGTAGTTAATGATATTTGGCATGTATTGTGCTTCTATACAGACGATACAAAGCTTGCAGAGTTTGCAAAGAATCGTCTGCAATTGAATGATGAAGAAGCAAAGAAGTTTTGTGAGATTTCTTTGCCGGGTGATTATGCGTCTTTAAGTTTGAAGGCTATCTGTAAGATTCTTCCTTATCTTAGAAGAGGTTTGATTTATTCTCATGCCGTATTCTTGGGTAACTTATGTGAAGTGATGCCGCAATATGAATGGGATATAGAAGAAATGCGTAATGCAGCCATTGATCATATTATCCACGAAATGAATCAGATTGATTCTAAAGATGCACGTACTTTCGAGGTGTGTATTAAGGAGTATCTGAAGGAACAGTATCATATATCTGAAGAGAAACTTAAGAAGTTATACCATCCTTCTATGATGGAGGTATATCCTAGAGTGCAGCGCACCAACAACCATGGTGTTTATCAGCTTGGTTCACCTCGAATTGATAGCGTGCGTAATCCAATGGCTATGCGTTCTATGTTCAGATTACGTAAATTGGTAAATCGTTTGTTGGAAGAGGGGAAGATAGATTCTGATACTGAGATTCATATTGAATTTGCTCGTGAATTAAATGATGCAAATAAGCGTAATGCTATTGCCGCATTTACGAAAGAGAATCAAAATAAGAATGATGAGGCTCGCAAGAAAATAAAAAATTTCTTTAAGGCAGAAACGGGAAAAGATATAGAGCCGACTGATGTTGATGTCTTGAAATATGTCCTTTGGGAAGAGCAGGGACATATCTGTTTATATACAGGTAAGCAGATATGCATATCAGACTTTATAGGGGGAAACCCAAAGTTTGATATAGAGCATACTATTCCTCGTAGTGTAGGTGGTGACAGTACAAAAATGAATTTGACACTTTGTGATAGTCGTTTCAATAGAGATGTCAAGAAAACCAAGTTACCAACAGAGTTGCCTAATCATGAGGAAATTATGGCACGTATTAATGACTGGAGAGAAAAGTATGAGTCTCTTGATGGTCAAATTCGTAGACAAAAGAAGATGTCAAAGGGAGCAACTACGAAAGATCAAAAGGATGCAATCATTCGTAAACGGCATCTTTTAGAATTGCAACGCGATTATTGGCGTGGTAAGTATTTGCGTTTCACTATGGAGAGTGTACCTGAAGGATTTAGTCGTCGTCAAGGTACTGATATCAGTGTGATTTCTAAGTATGCTCGTCTTTACTTGAAATCTCTTTTCAAGCATGTCTATACAGTAAAAGGCATTGCTACTTCTGATTTTAGAAAAATTTGGGGTATTCAAAAGGCATATAGTAAGAAGGAACGTGTAAACCATGTTCATCATTGTATTGATGCCATCGTTATTGCTTGTATCGGCTTAGATGAATATAATAAGTTGGGAGCATATTATCATGATGAAGAAAATCATGAATGGTATGGCATGTCAAAGGCTTATTTTAAAAAGCCTTGGTCTACATTTGTAGAGGATGTTGAGAAGGTGCAGGATGAAATAATGGTTTATCATTACACACCAGACAATATGCCAAAACAAGGTCGCCGTAGAATTCTTATTGATGGGAAAAAGGTATTATCTAAAGGTGATGCAGCAAGAGGATCATTGCATAACGATACCTATTATGGTGCTATAGAGAGTGATGGTGTTGTAAAATACGTTAAGCGTATAAATTTGGCATCAATGAAGGAGAATGATGTCAAAAATATCGTGGATGATACTGTAAGAGGTATAATTGAAACAGCTATTAATGAGAAGGGTTTCAAAGAAGCGATGTCTAGTACAATATGGATGAATGAAGAGAAACAAATACCAATTAAAAAGGTAAGATGTTATACTCCTTCTGTTACTAAACCTTTGAATATTCGCCAACAACGAGATGTTTCATCAAGAGAATACAAGCAGCAATATTATGTCACCAATGATAGTAACTATTTGCTTGCATTGTACATTGGTAAGGATAAAAAAGGTAAGGAAAAGCGCGAATTTGAGATAATTAATATGTTGCAAACTGCGCAATATTTTAGAACTAGTAATGACAAAGTAGCTGTTGGAAATAATATTGTGCCGGTAAAGAGTGAGCATGAGTATCCATTTGCATATTCATTAAAGATAGGAACAATGGTACTTCTTTACGAAAAATCTCCAGATGAGATATGGGATGCTTCTCTAACGGAGATTAATAAACGTCTCTATAAAGTTGTGGGATTATCTGCAATGAGAATGAAAGGACGAAATGTTGATTATGCTACAATAAAGTTGAAACAGCATGAGGATGCTCGTCTCAGTACAGAACTTAAAGCGAAGAATGGAGCATTTAAGCAAGGAGAAGAATTGCGCCCTTCAATAATTATGCTCCATACTCAACTCAATGCTTTAGTTCAAGGTTATGATTTTGAAATAAATGAATTAGGTGAAATTAAAAGATTAAAGTGAAATGATAAAGCAGACATTATTCTTTTCAACTCCAGTTTGTCTTTCACTCAAGAATTGCCAGATTGTAATCTCTTGGAAAGATAGCAATGACAAGGTAACACGCCCTATAGAAGACATAGGGTGTGTAGTCTTGGAAAATCAAATGATAAACATTACTTTGCCGCTTCTCAACGAGTTGGTAAAGAATAATGTCGCCGTTATCTTATGTGATAACAAGATGATGCCAACATCTATGTTGCAAAGTTTAGATGCTAATACTACGCAAGCTGAAAGTTTAAAATTTCAGCTTGCTGTTACTGAGCCAATGAAAAAGCAGGCTTGGAAACAAATTATAGAGTCAAAGATAGAAAATCAAGCTGCTGTCTTGGCTCTTGCTGGTAAGAATAAAGATATTCTGAAGCCTTATTATAATAATGTAAAGAGTGGCGATTCTGACAATAGGGAGGGATTAGCGGCAAAGGTGTATTGGAATAGTCTTTTCGGTAACTCCTTTAAAAGAGAAAGGGAAGGCAGTCCGCCTAATGCTCTTCTAAATTATGGCTATGCTATATTACGTGCAGCTGTTGCTCGTGCTTTGCTAGGTTCTGGTTTGCTTCCTAATTTGGGCATCTTTCATAAAAGTAGATATAATGCTTTTCCTTTAGCTGATGATGTAATGGAACCATATCGCCCATTTGTAGATGAAATTGTTTATCGACTTTATGGCAATGGAATTACAGCATTGAATAAAGAATCAAAGTCGGAGATAATTCGTGTGTTGAATTGTGATGTCAATATAGGAAAGGTCAAACGGCCATTGCAAATAGCTTTAACCATGACAACAGCTTCTCTTGTGAAATACTATTCAGGAGAAATCAAGAAACTTTCTTTACCTATTATAACATGACAGAAGATAGACTTAATGCGTATCATATAATGTGGTTATTTGTATTTTTCGATTTACCTGTTACTACGAAAAAAGAAATGAAGGCAGCTTCTCTTTTCCGCAAGAACTTGGAGAAAGATGGTTTCTCCATGATGCAGTTTTCTGTCTATATACGTCATTGTGCATCAAGGGAAAGTTTGGAAGTGCATATAAAACGGGTAAAATCTTTGCTTCCGGAGATAGGAAAAGTTAGTTTATTAAGTGTTACTGATAAGCAATATGGAGATATTTATAACTTCTGGGGTAAACCCAAAAGTATTAATAAGAGTAAAATATCGAAAAAAGTTATCAGTGAACCTATTCAATTGGAGTTTTTTTAGTACTTTTGCATAGAAAATTATATCCTACTCATCATTTCTTATTAGAAAAAGTGATTGTTATGTGCTGGAAATCAGTACTTTCAAATCTATAGGTTGTGGTTTGATGTAGGATTCAAAAGATATACAACACCTCCACATAACTCAATCTCTCTTACGTAGTTGTGGTTTGATGTAGGATTCAAAAGATATACAACATACTCATCGTAATAATTTTCATCGCTATGTTGTGGTTTGATGTAGGATTCAAAAGATATACAACATCGCCACCATTCTCTCCTTCAATCACATTGTTGTGGTTTGATGTAGGATTCAAAAGATATACAACACCATACTTGAACCAACGAGGAGGAGTAAGTTGTGGTTTGATGTAGGATTCAAAAGATATACAACTTAACGCTTGGAAGGCTGAGGAATATCTTGTTGTGGTTTGATGTAGGATTCAAAAGATATACAACATAGCGCAAATGCCTCAGATAGAGACTATGTTGTGGTTTGATGTAGGATTCAAAAGATATACAACGCTCGGATACTTTTGAATTTGATACTAAAGTTGTGGTTTGATGTAGGATTCAAAAGATATACAACTAAGGCAGTAAGGACATTTGCCACAATTAGTTGTGGTTTGATGTAGGATTCAAAAGATATACAACTAGCTCCTCATCTACCTCATTAGGATCCACGTTGTGGTTTGATGTAGGATTCAAAAGATATACAACAGATTGCAAAGTACTGTTGGCAACATCAACGTTGTGGTTTGATGTAGGATTCAAAAGATATACAACTGCTAAGAGCGTTAGTATCTCTGCCAAGGGGTTGTGGTTTGATGTAGGATTCAAAAGATATACAACCTGAACTAACTGCAAGTGAAACGGCAGCTAGTTGTGGTTTGATGTAGGATTCAAAAGATATACAACCTGATATATGTGTGTACAAGCTGAAATGATGTTGTGGTTTGATGTAGGATTCAAAAGATATACAACCAACTCAATATAAGTTGTGACTGCTTCGTGTTGTGGTTTGATGTAGGATTCAAAAGATATACAACTGAAAATAATATAAATATATAGCCCTACGGTTGTGGTTTGATGTAGGATTCAAAAGATATACAACCGGCTTCTTCTACACCGATGTGCCTTATGAGTTGTGGTTTGATGTAGGATTCAAAAGATATACAACTTACTATAACCAACGTCAAACGCATTTCGGTTGTGGTTTGATGTAGGATTCAAAAGATATACAACTCACAACGCTTACCAGTTGTAGGGTCGAGAGTTGTGGTTTGATGTAGGATTCAAAAGATATACAACATAGACGTAGTACTTGCTCATGCTACCGGGTTGTGGTTTGATGTAGGATTCAAAAGATATACAACTCCTCGCTGACAAGCTTGATGATGTCAAGAGTTGTGGTTTGATGTAGGATTCAAAAGATATACAACAGGCAGAAAACCGAGTAACGAGATATGGTGTTGTGGTTTGATGTAGGATTCAAAAGATATACAACGCCCAGATAACCGCTATTAGCATCCTTTCGTTGTGGTTTGATGTAGGATTCAAAAGATATACAACCTCAAGGGCGATACCGTAATCAAGGAGCGGGTTGTGGTTTGATGTAGGATTCAAAAGATATACAACACCATTTTTGTCTACTTCATCGGCATTGCAGTTGTGGTTTGATGTAGGATTCAAAAGATATACAACATCCTCCCAATTAGCAACACGATAGAAATGTTGTGGTTTGATGTAGGATTCAAAAGATATACAACACCACATTGACCACCATTGTTGGCATTGGGTTGTGGTTTGATGTAGGATTCAAAAGATATACAACCTACGACAAAATTATAAAGCGTATGGATAAGTTGTGGTTTGATGTAGGATTCAAAAGATATACAACTTTAAAAATTCGTCTAAAACGCTTGTTAAGTTGTGGTTTGATGTAGGATTCAAAAGATATACAACTGCTCCTTCCTACGTTGCGAGCTACGTTTGGTTGTGGTTTGATGTAGGATTCAAAAGATATACAACACAGTGCGACGGTTTGCAGATAATGGAAGAGTTGTGGTTTGATGTAGGATTCAAAAGATATACAACACTTAATGCCGCAAAGTTAGCCTGAAATGGTTGTGGTTTGATGTAGGATTCAAAAGAAATACAACTTTGTAGGTCGTGTGCTGATCGCCCACAACGTTGTGGTTTGATGTAGGAATCAAAAGATATACAACGGAACTCGTTTCTAAACAGAGGATCGGATGTTGTGGTTTGATGTAGGAATCAAAAGATATACAACAGCCTTTTTGCGCTCCTTCTCCTCGTCCAGTTGTGGTTTGATGTAGGAATCAAAAGATATACAACATAGTAATCTGGTGCACCTGCCTTAACCTGTATTTAGGCATAGATGTTAGTAGGTAGGGTGTCCAGTTCTATGTTCCAATATTAACTCACTTGTTTGAGAGTTTTGGTTCGTTTAGAGTAAAATGATTGATCTGGTCGCAAATTGCGACTGGTTTAATAGCTTGAAGCTCTTTACGGCTTGTTCATATACATACACGGAACTTATATCCAACAACTCATCGCCCACCAGCTGATTTCCGCTTGCACAACAGGTGTTGGACGAGCGCATATCAGCTGTTATGCAAGCGCACAACAGCTGTTGTGCGGCTGAAGATATAGGCTTCTCCGGCTTATAATATTAATTCTTCCGGCAACAAGTAAAGGTTACTCCGAAGACTTTTTACGTAAAACCGATGCAACAATGATAGTACTTACAAGCAACAATGATAGTACTTACAAGCAACAGCGATAGTACTTACAAGGTGCAAAGACGTTACTGAGAGGTCGCCATGATGGTACTGATGAGGCGTAAAGCGGCTTGTAGCGCTTATTGCCTCACTATGGCACAACATTGCCCCTTACCAGGGCAATAACCTGCCATTGCCAGGCACAAAACGATACGTCGGGAGCTGGTAAAATAACCACTCGCTTTTTTACTCTTCACTCTTCACCAAATCGGCTTAAACTCCGATAAACACTGGGGGTGCGAGAGGTGAAGAGTTACGCACTACTCTTCACCACTCTTCACCCCTCTTCACCTTCGGATTGCGCACGGAATTGAAATGGTAGCTCGTCCTGTTCGGTCGGGGGGCTGAAACCACTTTTTTATGTCCCACAAATTTCACAGATTTTCCGTAAGCGGCTCCGCGTGAAGAGTGGTGAAGAGTGGCGTAAACTCTTCACGCGTGCAAGTTTCTAAACTACAGGTATTTATGACCTTCCGGTGAAGAGTGAAGAGTGTTTTTGAAAGTGGCTTGCTATTTTTATTTCTTAATCACCTTCAGAACCTGGTCGGCAAGGCTTCGCATTCCCTTGATAGTTGGGTGACCGTTCTTCTTGTCTATGTCATGAAGGGCGATGACCGGAACCTGATAGGTCTTGCAGATCTTTTTTACTGACTCGTTGATCTCATCCTTCAGCTCTGAGTTCAGAATGAAGTAGATATCTACATTCGGATGGCGCTGACGGAGATCGGAAAGCAACTTCGCCAGGGCAGGACGGAAACAGTAGAGGTCGGCACGCTTCCAGTTGCTGTACAGGTAATTGCCGATAGGGGCATTTGCCCAACTATCGTTCGTTCCGCCGCAAATCAAGATGATGTCCGGATTGCCCAGCAGGGTAGTGCGGTTGATGAATGAACGGTCGCTGTAATCCTCATCGCGGTAGCCGGTGTTGCAGATGGTGGAACCGGAATAGGAATTGATGTTGCCCATCTTGTAACCCCCTTCCTTGATAACCTGCCACCACCAGGTTTGCTCCACCTTGTTGACATCGGTTGCTTTTTGAACCGCCGTGGTGTACCAGGTGGCATATCCCTTTGGGATGAAACCCTCGAAAGTTGAATACGAGTCGCCGAGCACGGCAACGGTCTGCTTTACCTGTGCCAGCAGGGGCATCAGGGCGAACATAAAGAGGCAGACGATAACTGATAATTTTTTCATGACGTTTTTTATATAGTTTGATTTTTTAATGTGATCCTCTTGTGGGATAGGGTTTGAAACCCGATTGCAAAGATACGATATTATTTATGGATAAACAAATGTTTGGGACTATAAATTTATTAGGGTGTTCAGTTCTATGATAGCGTTATCTTCATCATATTGAAAATAATTCTCCAAAATGAGTGGGATTTCCGGATTTTATTCGTATTTTTGCAGCTACATTCAGAATTTAGCTTCTTTTCTAACTGCAGCACTAAGGTGAGTGAAAGTTCTGAAATGGAAATTCCGAGCTGCTTTCTGTAGTTTGGTATTTATTGATTAATATAACATAAGTGTTGCGGAAGTTGGGAATGCCAATTTAATAAAATGTAATGTTATTAGAAGAACAAAATCTTTATGAACAACTGAAAGCTGGTAATGAGAGTGCCTATGGCATCCTTTACAGGAATCATTATGCCATATTGTGTCATTTTGCCAATTTCTATCTCCATGATAGATTTTCTGCAGAATCTGTTGTGGAAGATGTTATCTACCACATATAGGAAAATCGTGAAAGTTTGAATATCACCAAATCCATCAGAAGCTATTTAGTAACGGCTGTAAGGAACAAGTGTCTTGACACGCTCAAGCTCAAGAGAAACCAAAATGAAAAGCCCATATCTAGCTTGTCGGATAAAGTTGGTTATTATGTGGATAGCCAAACTGCCGGTGATTCTCCTTATGGAACACTTCTTTCCAAAGAGCTGGAGGAAAAAGTCATCCAGGCTATCGAAGCGCTTCCCGCCGAATGCAGGCAGGTATTCATAAAAAGCAGGATGGAAAGCAAGAAAAATAAGGAAATTGCAGACGAATTAGGCATTTCTGTCAATACAGTAAAGTATCATCTCAAGAATGCGCTCAAGATATTGCGAGAGAAACTGGAGCACTATCTTATAGCTTTATCCTTATTTTTGTTAATGAACTAAAAAAGATATTTTTTTCACTACACTTCTTTACCAGAACATCGTCAATAAGCAAAACGTATCAAGAATATGAACAAAATACAATTTGAAGAATTAGCTATAAGATATTTTACCGGGGATCTCGATTCGGAAGGTGTCCTTCTTCTTGAAGACGAAATCCGACAGTCTGAGGAAGCTAAAAAAACATTTGATGAACTGAAGGAAATATGGGCAGCCAGTACTACCCAGGAAGAGTTGGACAGCTACGACTACAAGGCTGCCTACCAGCGTTTCTTGCATAAGATTTCAGAAGATTCAGATGAAACAGATGAGGATCAGAAGGAAGAGAATCCTCGTTTCTACCATATATATAGGTGGATTGGCGGTATCGCAGCCTCACTCCTTATATTGTTTGGAGCAACCTATCTGTCTTATCAGCAGGGACAGAAGAATCTGCAGAACACCTTTGCTGATATCGTTGTTGCCACCCCTAATGGCTCCAGTACCAGTGTTAACTTGCCGGACGGCTCTATTGTGAAGCTTAATGGAGGTTCCAGGATTTCATATTCACAGGGATATGGAGTGGATAGCCGTATCGTCAATATAGAAGGTGAAGGGTATTTTGAGGTCAAGAAGGATAGTACCAAGCCATTTATCGTCAACTCTGCCAACATCATCGTCAAGGTGTTGGGTACAAAGTTCAACTTCTGTGATTACCCAAAGGAGACACAGGCTCTTGTGGCTCTTGATGAAGGCAAGGTGAATATGACATGCATTGAATCTAAGCAGGAAATCACCTTGCTTCCGAATCAGCATGTGGTTTTTGACAAGAAAACTGGTGCTATGACACTACTGGATACAAAAACTCTGGCTAATAAATGTCAGTGGACCAAAGGTATCATTGCCTTTAATGGCGAGTCTCTCAAGGACATAGCAGCTGTATTGGAAAGATGCTATTCTATCAAATTCAAGATATCTCCATCTAAGCAAAACTCACTCCATTTTTATGGTGTTTTTTACAGAAACAGTCAAAATGTGTATGATATCATGGAGGCGCTTGCTGCAACAGGAAAGTTCACCTATAAAATAAGTGGTAAGACTATCATTATTCAGTAGGAAATTGAGGAAAAAAATGTTTTTTTAGAAAAAATGTGCTTTCTCACTACCCATTTTGCAAAATACGTCGTCTATAAGCCAAATTTAGCAACAACAATTAACAACTTAAATGAAATTTGTTATGGATAAAAGACAAATCTTTCTAACTGCTGCTGCCTTGTGCTTGAACATGAGCATTTCGGCTCAGAGCGTGAATTTGCAGAATGTCACGGTAAAGCAGGCACTTAACAAGTTGCAGCAGACTTGCGGCTATTCTTTTGTTTATGAAGCAAAAGACCTAAACACCAGCAAACGTGTTTCAGTCAATGCATCCAATTGTGCAGAAGCTATTGGACAAGTCCTTAGAGGTCAAGGTGTAACCTATACCTTGAAAGGAAAAAATGTCATTATTTCAAAGGCTTCTGTCAAGCATCAAGGTGCTCAACAGGTGGGAAACCAGCGACGTGTAAAAGGTGTCATCAAGGACGGAAACGGCGAACCTATCATTGGTGCTACCGTTAGAGTAAAGGGGCATGAGAGCACTGGAACAATCTCTGACTTGGATGGTAATTTCTCGCTGGAAGTATCTCCAGGTGATGAGCTGGAAGTTTCTTATGTAGGTTACAGTACAAAACTCATCAAGACAGGCAACTCATCATCGCTCAGCGTGGTTATGAAGGAAGACAACAAGGCTCTTGGAGAGATTGTTGTCATCGGATATGGTACTCAGAGAAAAGCTGATCTTACAGGTTCGGTAGCTAATGTAGATGCTACGAAATTAAATACGCAAAGTAACTCAACAATAGGACAAGCTCTTCAAGGTAAGATAGCAGGTGTTGACATCGTTTCACAAGGTGGACAGCCTGGTTCAGGATCTCGTATAATGGTCAGAGGTATTGGTACTCTTAACAATGCCTCTCCATTATACATTGTTGATGGCATGTATATGTCGGGTATTGATCATATCAATCCTTCCGACATTCAGAGTATCGATGTGCTGAAGGATGCTTCTTCTGCAGCCATCTATGGTTCGCGAGCAGCCAATGGTGTTATCATCATTACAACCAAGAGCGGCAGTAATACCGAGGGCGTTCCAACTGTAAATGTTTCTGCTAACATTGGTGTCAGTGCTCCTACCAAATATCTGGATGTTCTGAACGCATCAGAGTGGGCGGCTGTTACCACGGAATCCAGAGCTGCTTCTGGTTTGAAACCGCTGGATATGGCGCTCGATCTGGCTTCCAAAGAGGATAATGACTGGCAGGATATTATGTTCAATCCTGCTTTGATGCAAAATTACAATCTTTCGGTTCAAGGCGGTGGCAAATATTCTACCTATTATAACAGTTTCGGCTATACGAATCAGGATGGTGTATTGAAGGGAACCAATTTCCAACGTTACACCATACAGAGCAAGGTGGATTACAAGAAGGGAATCGTAAATGTGGGTACCAATATCATGTTGGAGTATGATAAGGATAAACCTATGTTTGGTGGTATCCGAGGCGGAATGGTAGGACATACCTTGCAGTCTATTCCAACTTTGGCTAAATATGACAGTGACCGTGTCGGCGGATTTGGTGGACTGTATGGTGATGTTGTTAACCTTCATCATCCATTGGGTCTCTGTGATGATAATATCCTGTTCCGTAAGAACGATAACGCAAAGATTTATGCCAATGTATATTTCTCTGTTGAGCCGATCAAGGGATTGAAGTACAAGATGAACTTTACTCCTAATTTCCAGTTCTATCGTCATAATGAGAATAAGGGACTTTTCGATTTCGGATTGGACAAAAACGGTATCACTCAGGCAACCGAACAGCAGTCACGTTCAAGAAGTCTCCTGATGGAACATCTCCTTACTTTCGATAAACAGTTTGGTGCTCATAAGATTTCTCTGCTGGCTGGTTATTCTTATCAGGATTCCAAGTATAGATACTTGAGTGGATGGGGTCAGGGTATGACAACCGGTATCTGGGAGTTGGATGCTGCCGTCAGTGGAATAGGAACATCGGGCAACTCTTCTCGCTCGGTATTGACTTCCATCTTGGGGCGTATCTTCTATTCTTATCAGGACAGATACCTGATTACGATGACGATGCGTCGTGATGGCTCTTCCAAGTTTGCCAAAGGTAATCGTTATGGAAACTTCCCTTCGGTATCAGTAGGTTGGAATATTGCCGAGGAAAAGTTTGTCAAGGACCATGTTGACTGGCTCGACCAGTTGAAGCTGAGAGCAGGATATGGAGAATTGGGTAATCAGGAAATCTCCAATTACCAGTATTCTTCTACCGTAACAACCGGTATCAACTATCCTAATGGTAGAGGTGAACTCTTGCAGGGTGCATTCCCTAAGTTCTTTGCCAATCCTGATATCAAGTGGGAATCTACTTCCATGACCAATGTTGGTATCGACCTGATGGCATTGAACAACAGATTGAGTCTCACGATGGATTACTATGTAAAGAATACCAAGGATATCCTCTTGTCGGTGCCTATTCCTATCTCTACAGGTGGAGCCAACGACCCTGTGAAGAATGCGGGTAAGATCAGAAACAAGGGCTTTGAGTTCAACCTGGGCTGGAACGATCGTCTTGACAAGGATTTCTCTTACAGCGTAAATGCCATCGGTTCGTTCAATAAGAATGAGGTGGTTGCCATGGGTTCTGAATCTCAGTTCATTACCGGTGGTGTTGTTGCTGGAGGTACTTATACTACCAAGACCCTGGCAGGTTATCCTATCGCTGGATTCTGGCTGATTCCATGCGACGGCTATTTCAACAGTCAGGCAGATGTACAGGCTCATTCCAAGGATGGCAAGTTGATTCAGCCAAGTGCAGAACCGGGTGATATCCGATTCAAGGATATGAACAATGACGGTATAATCAATGATGAAGACCGTGTATATAGTGGTAGTCCGTTCCCTAAGTTTACCTATTCTCTGAATGGAAGTGTCAATTACAAGAACTTTGACTTCTCGTTCACCATCCAGGGTGTCATCGGTAACAAGATATACAATGCTACCCGACTGGAATTGGAGGATGTAACCCGTGGTACCAACTATCTCTCAACCGTGTTGAATCATTGGACAGAGTCTAACCACAATGCCAAGACACCAAGATTGGTATGGAATGATCCTAACCGCAATGCCCGTTCTGAGTCTGACAGATTCCTGGAGAAGGGTGACTATCTGAGATTGAGAACTGTTCAGTTGGGTTATACTCTGCCGGAGAACTGCCTGCTGGGCTTCTTCCAGAAGGCACGTGTCTATGCCAGTGTGGATAATCTCTTTACCATTACAGGTTACACAGGATATGGTCCTGATGTCAACTCATATAGTGTATATGAGCGTGGTTTCGATGATTTCATTCATCCAACTAACAGAACCTTTATGTTTGGAGTAAATCTTACATTCTAACGTTTAAAGTCAATCTTTTAAAAATTGAAACAATGAAACATGTTAAAACATATATAATTGGCGGTTTGATAGGAAGTATGTGCCTGGTGTACACTTCCTGCGACAGCAAACTCGACCAGGTGAATCCAAATCATGCTACAGAAGCAACCTTCTGGAAGAATGAGGCTGATTTTGAGTTGGCACTTACCTCATGCTACACTCCTCTTAAGAATGCTCTTAACGGAGGATATTATGGCACTCGTGGTGTGATGTTGCGTATAGCCAGAGCCGATGAAGTGGATTTCAGAAATGACCTCAGTGAGGTATATCAGGCTCAGAATTTTACCAATTCTACAGGTAATTCCCTGGTGCAGGGTATGTTCTATCAGTTCTACAATGCCCTGTACCGCACCAACTCCATCATGCAGAAGTTAGAGGAGAAGAAGGACGTCTTGTCTGAAGCCTATATCAAGAAGGCTAAGGGTGAATGTCTCTTTATCCGAGGCTTCTATCTGTTCCAGTTGGCTAAAGAGTTTAAGGATGTACCTCTGCGCCTCACTGCGTCTCAGTCTCCTTCAACCTTCCCGCTGGCTAAGTCTTCTCAGGAAGAAGTATGGGCTCAGGCGATACTGGATCTGACCGAAGCAGCCAAATTGCTTCCACTGAAAAATGAGGTCATAGGAAAACCTACCAAGGGAGCAGCCTTGGCTACTGTGGGAAAGATTTATCTTTACGAGAAGGAGTATGACAAGACCATTGAAGTGCTGGAGCCGCTGACCAAGGCGCCATATACTTATCAGTTGGTAGATGACTTTGGCTGGAACTTCGATGATGTGCATGAAAATAATGCTGAAAGCATTTTTGAACTTCTGATTGATAAGTTGGGTGGTACCGACTTGTGGGGAAATGGTGAGAACAACAACTCCACTCAGACCAATACCCGTCCTAAGGAATATGCGGCTCCTGAGGCTGCCGGCTGGTATGAGGCTACGCCTAGCAAGCAGATGATGGATATCTTCAAGCAGGAATTGGACAAGGATGGCAATTACGACTATCGTGCACGAGTCTCTGCAGCTTGGGATTATCCTGGATGTACTTATTATCTGAAGCCGTTCCGTGAGAAATTTGAGAAAGACAGATGGAATACTACCTGGATCCTGAAGTATCAGAATTGGAATACGGCTGAAGAGGAAGCTGATCCACCAATGTCTTGCATCAACGAGCGTGCCATCCGCTATGCTGAGGTCTTGCTCCAGTTGGCAGAATGCTATCTCTATAGCTCTACCAAGCAGGATTTGAACAAGGCTGTGGAGTATATCAATCAGATTCGCCGTCGTGCAAACCTGAATGATTACAGTGGAGCGATGAACCAGACTGAGATCTTCAAGGATCTGGAGCATCAGAAGGCTATTGAATTCTTCGTGGAGGGTGAGCGCTTCTACGACCTGCGTCGATGGGGATTGCTGGATGAGCGAATCAAGACTTGCAGCGATGTGAGATATAAACAGTTGGAAACAGGAAAAGTAGGAGATACGAACAAGTATTACTATTATCCTATTCCATCAAAGGAAATTGCTACCAATACTCTTTGCACACCAAGTGAAGGTTGGTAAATATTCATAGGAAAATAGGTGTTTAAAAGGTAGCCACGATATAGCGGTATCACAGTGGCTACCTTTCTTAAAGAAAAAACGTATGAAAAAAATAATATTAATTCTTTTTGTGGTTCTTCTGAGCTTTCAGGCTCATGCTGCAGCTGCCTATCAGCCGCATTTCTCTACGGCTGGCTTTTTCGAGATTGCCGGTACCGGAAGAAATGCCTACTCTATGAACCCTGCATGGAGAATGCATAAAGGGCATGTGGATGGAGCCGAGAATGTAAGTTTCGATGACAGTTCCTGGAAGTTGACTTCATTGCCTGATGGCATAGAAAAACTCCCTATGGAGGCTAGTGGCTGTGTGAATTATCAGGGAGAAGTATGGTACAGAAAACATTTCAATGCTGATGCTGCCTGGAAGGGTCAGCGACTGGTGCTCTACTTTGAGGCCATCATGGGTAAATCCAAGGTATGGGTGAACGGAAAGCTGATGAAGCAGCATTTTGGAGGTTTCCTGCCTGTCATCGTTGATGTATCCAATATACTGAAGTATGGAGAGGATAATGTCATTACCGTGATGGCAGATAACAGCGATGATCCTTCTTATCCTCCAGGAAAGGCGCAGGATGTGCTCGACTTTACCTATGCTGGTGGCATTTATAGAGATTGCTGGCTTATCAAGACCAACAAGGTGTTCATTACCGATGCCAACGAAGAAAATCATATAGCCGGCGGTGGTGTCTTTGTATCTTACGGCAAGGTTTCTGAGGAGTTGTCAGAAATCAACATCAAGACGATGCTGAAGAATATCGCAGGCAGTAATTTCAAGGGGTCCCTGGTGTATGAACTGCAGGATGCCAATCAGAAGACGGTTTGGAGTAAGAAGCTGAATACCAGCATCTCACGCCAGAAATCCACAACGTTATCAACCAAGGCTGCCATCAAGGATGTTCAGCTCTGGACACCAGATCATCCATACCTCTATCGTCTCAATATCTATGTTAAGAATCAGCAGGACAAGATAGTGGATGGATATTATATAAGAATAGGTATCAGAAGTTTAGAGTTTAAGGCTGGCGATGGCTTCTGGCTCAATGGCAAACCTTATCCTGAACCATTGATTGGAGCCAATCGCCACCAGGATTTTGCCATTGTCGGCAATGCCCTGTCTAACAGTCTGCATTGGAGAGATGCCAAGAAACTGAAAGATACCGGACTGCGTGTCATCAGAAATGCTCATTATCCGCAAGACCCTGCCTTTATGGATGCTTGTGATGAACTGGGACTGTTTGTGATCGAAAATACCCCGGGATGGCAGTTCTGGAATCCGGAACCTAGCTTCGCTAACTATGTGTATAATGATATCAGAAATATTGTAAGAAGAGACCGAAACCGTCCGAGCGTATGGCTTTGGGAACCTATCCTCAACGAGACCTGGTATCCTGACGATTTTGCCAAGAAGGTGAAGGGTATCGTACATGAGGAATATCCATATCAATACTGCTATACAGCCTGTGATGCTACGGCAAAGGGAAGTGAATATTACAACATTCAGTTTACTCATCCTCTGTCGGGTGATCCTACATGGGCTTTGAGCTCAGATAAGGTGGATCCAAAGAAGAACTACTTTACCAGAGAATGGGGTGATAACGTGGACGACTGGAATTCTCATAATTCTCCTAGTCGTGCCAGCCGGTCTTGGGGTGAGTACCCTATGCTGGTTCAGGCAAAGGGTTATGGCAAGCCGGATTATCAATATACCTGCTATGATGCCTTGTATCGTACCACCCGACAGCATGTGGGAGGATGCCTGTGGCATTCGTTCGACCATCAGAGAGGTTATCATCCGGATCCTTTCTATGGAGGAATCATGGACAACTTCCGACAGCCGAAGTATTCATACTATATGTTTATGTCGCAGCGTCCTAACCAGAAGAATCCTTCGCTTATCGCAGACAGCGGTCCTATGGTTTATATCGCCAATGCCATGACTCCGTTCTCTCCGGCTGATGTAACCATCTATAGCAACTGCGACTCGGTGACTCTTACCTATAATAAAGGTGGTAAGGTATATACCTATGCCAAGGCTAAGAACCAGGTGGGAATACCTTCACCGATCATTACCTTCAAGGATGTATTCCATGTGATGGATGATAAGGAACTGTCTCGTCTAAACAAGCAGTCTGATTCCTATCTGCTGGCTCAGGGATATGTAGATGGCAAACTGGTGGCTACTCATCAGGTGAAGCCTACCCGCCGACCTAGCAGAATCAAGCTTTGGGTAGATAACGAAGGTACTTCGCTTCATGCCGATGGCTCTGATATGGTAACCGTTGTGGCTGCCATAGCCGATGACCAGGGTAACATCAAGCGACTCAATAATGAGCACATTCTGTTTTCTATCGAAGGAGAGGGTAGGATTGTGGGTGATCAGGAATCTTTCTCCAATCCTGTGGAAGTGAAATGGGGTACGGCTCCTGTACTGATTCAAAGTACCACTACTGCCGGCAAAATCAAGGTGAAAGCCTCTGTGGTCTGGCAGGGAAAAACGACTCCTGTGGATGGATACATCGAACTGGAAAGTGTAAAACCTGAATATCCTTTGATTGGAAATGAGAGAGAGATGAATGCCATTCCTCGGAATGGTGTCCGTATGTGCCTCCAAGGCAATACTAACATGCAAAGCTGCAAGGAAAAACTCAAGGAAGTTGAGAAACAACAAGCTGATTTTGAATAATTAATGCCACAGTTGCCACGCATTGGTATAACTCGTTGGAAATGAGTTGTATTAGGCGTGGCAATAAGTGGCTTTTCTGTTTTTCATTATCCAAAAGAGAAATAAAGTAAAAAAGTGACAACTGGTTTTTAGATTGTTATTTTTACTTTACAATTTAAACGTGACTGGAAAATATCTTAAGAGAAGAAATCATTTCCCTTAAGGAAAAAACTATTTTCCCTTAAGGAAAAAAATAAAAACCCTTAAGGAAAAATTCTCAATCTCTTCTTTCCCCATTTTTCGGGTGTTTTTGCCTGATTTTCTTTCTTAAGAATATTGTTTACATACGGATAAGGGAAGAAGAGAGATGGGCTAAAGATGAAAAAAACAGTTGTAACTACTTATGTCCATAGAGGTTCTGAGTTATTACATTTTCATTCGCAAAAGACAAAAAAGCATAAATAGTGAATAATATAAGCGGCTTTGTGAAACTTTATCATTACCTTTGTAATTTAAATAGGCTTCTGACAGCATCATAGAACAAATTTCAATTCGAGGCTGTTATGGAGTTGGAAAAAGATAGTGTGGAATTTTAGACAGATAAAAATGGATGAAATTAGTAAACGTGAAGATTCTCTGTTTGAGCATGTGTCAAAGCTGATAGATGAGGCTAGGAAACATGTAAAGACAACTATTGATACCACAATGGTTTACACCTATTATGGAGTCGGCAAATACATTGTTGTGGATGAGCAGCAAGGATATGCTAGAGCCAAATATGGGAAAACTGTGCTAAGAAACTTGTCGAAAAAATTAACTGAAAGATATGGAAAGGGCTGGTCTGTTGAAACTCTTACTGCAGCCCGAAAATTCTATCAGATATACAGCGAAGGAAAAATCGCAAACACTGTTTACGAAATTCAAGAGAATGCAGATATTCATTTCACTCTTTCCTGGTCTCATTATCTCATACTCATGCGTATTGCTAATCAAAATGAACGTAATTTTTATGAGATTGAATGCTACAAGCAGAATTGGAGTGTCCGACAATTACAGCGGCAGTACAACTCCAGCCTCTATGAGCGATTGGCACTGAGTCGTAATAAGGATGAAGTGATGAGGCTGGCGCAAGAAGGACAAACTGTAGAAAAGGCAAGTGATGTGATAAAAAGCCCACTCACATTAGAGTTTTTGGGATTAAAGCCTGAAGCCGTTTATTCTGAGTCAAAACTCGAAAGTGCAATCATTAGTAAAATTCAAGATTTCTTGCTGGAGTTGGGAAAGGGATTCCTCTTTGAGGCCCGACAGAAGCGATTCACTTTTGATGAACAGAATTTCTATGTTGACTTGGTTCTATACAATCGGCTCCTGCAATGTTATTGCCTTATCGACCTAAAAATTGATAAGCTGACACACCAGGATCTTGGACAGATGCAAATGTATGTCAACTACTTTGATAGATTTGTAAAGCAGGATTTCGAAAAACCTACTATTGGCATTCTTCTTTGCAAAGAAAAAAATGATGCACTTGTAGAGCTGACATTGCCAAAGAATGCTAATATCTATGCATCGGCTTATCAGCTCTATCTGCCAGATAAGGCTTTACTTCAAGCAAAGGTGAAGGAGTGGATTGCTGAGTTTGAAGAAAATGAGGAATTAATGAAACATGAGTAACGTATAGATTATGCAATACAAGAATATCATATTCGATTTAGGTAATGTCTTGGTGAAGCTCAATCCGGAAGGATGCATCGGGGCTTTCAAGGCGATAGGAATGGGGGAATTAGTTGATTCAAATCCTCAGAGTGAGGGGATGAAGCTGATGAGCAAGCTGGGTGTGGGAATGATCACCACCGAAGCGTTCTGCGATGCAGCCCGTAAGTTGACTGGAGCTGATGTGACGAATGAAGAGATCATCGATGCTGCCAACAAGATGCTGGTGGAGATTCCTGATGAGAAAAAGAAGCGACTCCTGCAGTTGAAGAAGGCTGGCTATCGCCTCTTCCTCCTGAGTAATACCATTGATATTCATTGGGATTATTGCGTGGAGCATCTCTTCCCTTATCAGAACTATGGGGTAGAGGATTATTTCGAGCAGTGCTTCCTCTCTCAGAGAATGCATCTGGCAAAGCCTAATGCCCGCATCTATGAAAAGGTAATCAGGCAGGCGAACATCCATCCCGATGAAACCCTCTTCATCGATGATCTGAAGGAAAATTGTGAGGCTGCCGAGAAACTGGGCATCCATACCTTCCAGAACGTGAAGTTTGATGACTGGCTTGCACTTACCTTTGTGCGCTAATAATAACTAACATACAATATCAAAATGAATTTTTATAAGACATTAGGACTGAAAAACAGCCGTATTGATGTGGCTGATGCCTTGCGAGGATTGGCCGTAGCAGGTATTATTCTCTATCACTCCGTGGAGCATTTCAATATGTACGATGGAAGCATAGCGCATGCTTATACGTTGGGGTGTGATGATTGGATGGCAGATGTGCTGGCTTTGCTGTTGTCGGGAAAGATGTATGGCATCTTTGCCCTGCTCTTCGGATTAAGCTTCTTTATCATGAATGATAACCAGCAGCAGCGTGGAAATTGCTTTTCGGGTAGATTCGCCTGGCGAATGTTCCTCCTGGCAATGCTCGGTATCGTGAACACCGCCTTCTTTGATGGCGATATCCTCTTCTCCTATGCCATCTATGGACTGGTTCTCATCCCATTGAGTTATCTTCCTACCAAATGGCTCTGGTGGGTGGTTGCCTTCCTCTTTATCCAACCGGTAGAAATCTACTCCCTCATTTCGGGATGGCAGGTAGATGCGTCGTCGTTGAGAGAGGTGTATGGAAATATGTATAATGGTCATCAGCACGGCAGTTTCCTGGAGAATGCCTATGGCAACCTGCGATACGGACAGGTGGCTACTTATTACTGGTGCATGATGAAGGGAAGACATACGCAGACCATCTGCCTCTTCATTCTCGGAATGCTGGTGGGCAGAAAGCGTTGGTTCTATAATGAGAACAACAACCTGGCTTTGTGGAAGAAGGTGCTGGTGGTTTCCATCCTGGTATTGATTGTGGGAGGCATAGCTGATGTGCGCCACATGGAAACATGGAACAATTGGCTTTATCCTATCTACAACTTCTTTATCCTCTCGTTTGTAGTATCCGGATTTGTACTTCTGTGGTATGGTAAGGAATGGTTCAGAAAGGGATTGTCGTTCCTGCGTCAGTTTGGCAAGATGAGTCTGACCAACTATTTCCTCCAGTCTATCATCGGTTGCGGACTGTTTGCTTATTATGGCTTCAATCTCCAGACGAAGCTCGGCATCACCTATGCCTTCTTTGTGGGCATCGCCATGGTGGTAGTGCAATGCCTCTTCTCCAACCTCTGGCTCAAGTATCATTCCCATGGTCCTTTCGAGGGAATTTGGAAGAAGCTGACCTGGATTAAGTTCTAAAAAAATGCCCTCCTGTCTTTCGGCAGAAGGGCACAAACTAATTATTCTCGTACAATTAGTTTTGTCAAATGAATAGTTGATATAGGTTAGAGTATGAATGAAGATCTATATTATTATATATCAACTTGAGTATGCCGATGGAAGGCTTAGAGTGGAATGTACTCCACAAATGCTTCCATAGCCTCGTAGCAAGCCAGACCTAACTCATCATAGAGCTGGGCGGTGCCACGGTTGCGGTCTTCTGCACGCTGCCAGAAGAGGCGCTCGTCGTTACCCAGGAATGGAGCACTCTCCATCTGTGACTGGTGCTTGAGGATAGAGTTACGCTTTGCTCTCAACTCCTCAGGGCTCAATGGAACACACATCTCGATGTTCTCAATCTCCCATTCTGCCCAAGCGCCACGGTACATCCAGATGCGGCAGTCCTTCAACCACTCTGCGCCAGCCTTCTTCTCCTCGTCGATGGCTGCGAGAACAGCGTCGGTACACTTCTTGTGAGTTCCGTGTGGGTCTGCCAAGTCACCAGCAACATAAATCTGATGAGGCTTCACCTCCTGGAGCAATGCTCTAACGATCTCAACGTCCTTCTCTGTCATAGGCAACTTCTCAATCTTGCCGCTCTCATAGAATGGCAAGTCAAGGAAGTGAACGCGGTTCAGAGGAATCTCGTTGAATGTACAAGCTGTACGAGCCTCGCCACGACGAATCAAGCCCTTGATGGTCAGAATGTCGCGGGTATCGAAATCGCTCTCCTTCTTGTGTGCGAAGAACTCCTTGATTTCCTGGTATTTCTTAGAGATCACGCTATCCTTGGAGTCTGCGAAGATCTGGTTGAAACCATTGATGAAGTGCATGAATCTTGTAACCTCTTCGTCGCCTACAGCGATGTTACCGGATGTCTCGTAAGCTACATGTACCTCGTGCTTCTGCTGTACCAATCGGCGGATAGTACCACCCATAGAGATCACGTCATCGTCTGGATGTGGAGAGAATACGATCACTCTCTTAGGGAATGGTTTCGCACGCTCTGGACGATAGGTATCGTCAGCGTTTGGCTTACCGCCTGGCCAGCCTGTGATAGTATGCTGCAAGTCGTTGAAGATCTTGATGTTTGCATTGTATGCAGAGCCGTAGAGAGCCAAGAGTTCGCTCAAACCATTCTCGTTGTAGTCCTTGTTGGTCAACTTCAGGATAGGCTTGTGCAATTTCTGGCAGAGCCATACCAATGCACTGCGTACCAACTTGTCAGTCCACTCGCAGTTTGTTACGAGCCAAGGATGCTTGATACGTGTCAGGTGAGAAGCTGCGCTCAGGTCGAGAATAACGTTTGCATTAGGATGAGTCTGGAGGAAGCTAGCTGGCAATGTGTCAGTGATGTTTCCTTCTACTACCTTCTGCATGATTTCAGCCTTCTCGTCGCCCCATGCTGTGAGGTAAACACTCTTGGCAGAGAGCAGGGTAGCGATACCCATGGTGAGAGAGCAAGGAGGAACCTGCTCGTTGGTGCCGAAGCTGTTCTCCATCTCCTCGCGGGAAGTATTGCCGATGAGGATCAGACGGGTGATAGACTGGATACCAGAGCCTGGCTCGTTGGCAGCGATATTACCCATTCTTCCGATACCGAGGAGAGCGATGTCGAGACCGCCGAAGGTCTTGATGCGCTTCTCGTAGAGGTGACAGGTATCCTGCACTGCGTCCTGTGCCACACTGCCATCCAATGTGAAGATGTTCTGTGGATCGATGTCAACATGGTCGAGGAAACGCTCCTTCAACTGGTTGATGCTCTTCAGAGAACTTTCCTTCTGTACTGGATAGTACTCGTAAGCATTGAATACTACCACGTTTCTGAAACTGAGCTGCTTAGCCTCGCATCTTCTCTGCAATTCCTTGTAGATAGGTGTGAGCGACAAGCCTGTGCCCAATGCCATCACGTAATATCTGCCCTCGTGCTGAGCTGCCTTGATTTCCTTCTCTACTTGGTCAGCTACATGAGCTGCACCCTCCATGGAAGAGGCGAAGATGTCGGTGTGAATTTTCTCCATTCTGGAGATCTCTGAGTACTCTACAGTAGTCTTTGGTTTGTAGTATGCCAATGGTACCTTGTTGAGTACAATTTCTGAACTAAGATTTAGTCTCATAGTTTCTTGTCTTTATAGTTATTACTTTGTTTTTTTTACAAGTTGTCTTTCTCGATGTCCTTGAAGTACTTGTAGGTGCTTACCTTCAGCTCGTCTGTAGCGCTCTCATCGCAAACGATGATACCGTGCTGGTGAGTCTGCAGTGCACTGATAGTCCAAGCCTGAGTTACAGGGCCTTCGATAGCTGCCTGAAGGGCACGAGCCTTGTTGTGACCATTGCAGAGAATCATCACCTCTCTAGCTGCCATAACGGTGCCAACACCTACTGTGAGGGCTGTAGCTGGTACTGCGTTCATATCGCCACCGAAGAAACGGGAGTTAGCGATGCGGGTATCAGTAGTCAAAGTCTTCACACGAGTACGGGAGTTGAGAGAAGAGAATGGCTCATTGAAAGCAATGTGACCATCAGGGCCGATACCACCGATGAAGAGGTCGATACCACCTGCTTCTGCAATCATCTCCTCGTAGTGAGCGCACTCTGCCTCGAGATCCTCAGCATTACCATTGAGAATGTGGATGTTCTCCTTAGGGCAGTCGATGTGGTCGAAGAGGTTGTGAGCCATGAATGAATGATAGCTCTCTGGATGAGATTCTGGCAAACCTACGTATTCGTCCATGTTGAAAGTGAGTACATGCTTGAAAGAAACCTCACCAGCCTTGACAGCCTTTACGATTTCTGCATACATACCAATAGGTGATGAACCTGTTGGCAAACCCAAAACGAATGGTTTCTCTGCTGTTGGTTGGAAAGCTTTGATGGTCTCCACAACGTGACGAGCTGCCCAGCGAGCCAACTCATCGTAATTCTTTTCGATAATTACACGCATAGTTGATATATGTTTATTTAGTTAATGTATTCTTATATATTAATAATGTATTCTTGATCTATTAATTGTTCAAGTACTTACTCCTTGCCATCAGGCAGGCTCCAATCAGTCCTGCATGCTCTTTCAGGGTAGATGCGGCAACCAGCGAATCCTCGTTCACCATATTGAGCGAGAACTTTTTGATGCCCATGCAGATAGGTTGGGTAAGATAAGCACCTGTTACCGAGAGGTCTCCTCCGATGACCAGCATCTCCGGATTGAAGATGTTGATGATGCCGGCGAGATTGGTTCCCAGTTCCACCGCCACCTTCTGCAGGGTCTCGATGCTGAGCACATCCTCTTTTTTGATGGCATCGAGGATATCCTGCAGGGTGAGTTCCTGATGCAGGTTCTTCACCTTGTCGGACAGCACGGATGTTCCACCGTTTTCCAGAGCCTCTTTCATCTTGCGCAGCAATGCCGAGCCTGATGTTTCCGTTTCCATGCAACCTGTTTTTCCACAATGGCAGATGATGTCATTATTATAGATGTGCATGTGTCCGATTTCACCCGAGAAGCCTGATTTTCCGAGATAGAGCTTGCCGTCGAAGATGATACCGATGCCGATGCCCCAGCTGACGTTTACGAAGATGATGTTTTTCAATCCCTTGCAGACTCCTTTCAGATATTCACCGTAAGTCATGCAGCGGGTATCGTTGTCGATGCAGAAAGGCAGGTCGAGTCTTTCGGTCAGCGCTTCTGCCAGCGGCATTGTCGTGCAGGTGAAGTAATTATAGGCACAACCTGTTTCCGGGTTCACTCGTCCACCGATACTCATGCAAGCCTTCTTGATCTGGCTTCTTTCGATGCCTGATCTCTGGATGTATTCGTTGATGAGGTTGATGAAACGGTCGAAGCATTCCGGGGTGTCCTGGTAGTCAAAGTGTATCAGTTCGGGTTCTGTCACCATGTTTCCACAAAAATCACAGATGCCGAAGGTGAGACTTTGCTTTCCTGTATCTATGCCGAGGAAATATCCGGATGTTGCGATGAGGTCGTAGATCTTTGGTGCTCTCTTCGAGTAATTGTCTTTCTTGCCAGTTACCTCAATCAAGCCATCCTCAATGAGTTCGTTCAGAGTCTTGGTAGTATATGGCACACTTACCCCCAAACTACTGGATAGTTCGGCGATAGTTTGTCCTCCATGTTCTATGAGCAAGTTCAAAAGAGCTGTCTTAGAGGCAGACCATTTAGTGTGAGGTATGATGCTTTTTGCCATACAGATATTTCATGTTTAAGTTTTTACGCTGCAAAGATAAATAAATAAATCCGTTTTTTTAATATTTGCGAGTTAATTAATCTAAATTGTTAGAATAAACCTTGTTTTTCCCTGTTTTCGGGGGATGAATTAACTATTTGAGTCTATGATTTTTAGCTTTTTAAAATACTGGTTGCTCAAACAACTCAGAAGAGGTTCTTTTATATATATAATAAGGTGTAGAGAGAATAAACGTAAGAATAAATAAATAAACTAATTTAGTTAACTTGAATAATGAAAATTAATTCATTTAAATTTGGCTGGTATTAAAATTAGTTGTAAATTTGCAGCCGAATAACAAAACTAACAATCGAAATGAAAAATAAAAAGTTTTATCCCTGGTTAGTTGTAGCGCTCCTCTGGGTGGTTGCTCTTCTCAACTATATGGATCGTCAGATGCTTTCTACCATGCAAACCGCTATGAAGGTTGACATCGTGGAATTGCAGCAAGCTGAAGCCTTTGGCGCTTTGATGGCAGTCTTCCTTTGGATCTATGGAATTGTGAGTCCATTTGCCGGTATCGTAGCTGATAGGATCAGTCGAAAGAAATTAGTAGTAGGCAGTCTCTTTGTCTGGTCTCTGGTGACCTATCTGATGGGATATGCTTCCAGTTTTGATCAACTTTACATGTTGAGAGCGTTGATGGGTATCAGCGAGGCGCTTTACATCCCTTCTGCCTTGTCTCTCATTGCCGACTGGCATGAAGGAAAGTCAAGATCTCTGGCTGTCGGTGTTCACATGACCGGTTTGTATGTAGGTCAGGCTATCGGAGGATTTGGTGCTACCGTGGCAGCAGCCTTCTCCTGGCACACCGCTTTCCGCTGGTTCGGTATTCTCGGAATCGCTTATTCTGTCGTATTGCTTCTGTTGTTGCACGATAAAGACAAGGATACTGCGAATGTGGCTGTGACTCAGAAGGAAAAGCCTGCAAGGGGCGGATTGTTCCAAGGCTTGTCAGTTGTGCTTTCTACTTGGGCATTCTGGGTGATTCTCTTCTATTTCGCAGTTCCTTCTCTTCCAGGTTGGGCTACCAAGAACTGGCTCCCAACATTGTTTGCTGAGAATCTGGGTGTACCTATGTCTGAGGCTGGTCCGATGTCAACTATCACCATTGCAGTTTCTTCTTTGTTTGGTGTCCTCTTCGGCGGTGTACTTTCCGATAAGTGGGTTCATAGGAACATCCGTGGCCGCGTTTATACCAGTGCCATCGGTCTGGGAATGACGATTCCTGCTCTCTTCCTCCTGGGCTTCGGCCACAGTGTGGTAGCAGTAGTGGGAGCTGGCTTGCTCTTCGGTATCGGTTACGGTATGTTTGATGCCAACAATATGCCAATCCTCTGCCAGATTATATCGGCTAAATATAGAGCTACTGCCTATGGTATCATGAATATGGTGGGCGTGTTTGCCGGAGCTATGGTTACCCAGATAATGGGTAAATTCTCTGATGGCGGTAATCTGGGCTTGGCTTTTGCCGTATTGGGCGTGGTGGTTATCGCAGCGTTGACACTTCAGCTGGTTTGCTTGAAGCCAAAGACTGATAACTTAGAATAATAATATAGTAACAAGGAAAATTTAACTAACTTACACATATATATATAATTATGGAAAAGATCATTGGACTTATCGATGCACCGTTTACTCCTTTTTATGCTAACGGTGATGTGAACTTAGAACCTATCGAGGCTTATGCCAAGATGCTTCAGAAGAACGGTCTGAAGGGTGTGTTTATCAATGGTTCATCAGGCGAGGGCTATATGTTGACCACCGAGGAGAGAATGCTCCTTGCTGAGAGATGGGTAGCCGTAGCTCCAAAGGACTTTAAGATTATCGTTCATGTAGGCAGCTGCTGCCTCCGTGAGAGCCGTCGTTTGGCTGAGCACGCACAGAAGTTGGGTGTTTGGGGTATCGGTTCAATGGCTCCTCCATTCCCACACATCGGCCGCATCGAGGAACTGGTGAAGTATTGTGAGGAGATTGCTTCTGCTGCTCCTGAGCTTCCTTTCTACTACTATCATATTCCGGCATTCAATGGCGCTTACCTGCCAATGCTCGATCTGTTGAAGGCTGTAGATGGACGCATTCCTAACTTCGCTGGTATCAAATATACCTTCGAGAGCCTGTATGAGTACAACCAGTGCCGTCTCTACAAGAACGGTAAGTACGATATGCTCCACGGTCAGGATGAGACCATCCTCCCTAGCCTGGCTCAGGGCGGTGCACAGGGTGGCATCGGTGGTACAACCAACTACAACGGTAAGGAGTTGGTAGGCATCATCGAGGCTTGGAAGAACGGCGACATTGAGACAGCCCGTGAGAAGCAGAACTTTGCTCAGGAGGTTATCAACGTCATCTGCCACTACCGTGGTAACATCGTTGGCGGTAAGCGTATCATGAAGTTGATGGGCTTCGATTTGGGTCCAAACCGTACTCCATTCCGCAACATGACCGATGAGGAGGAGCAGGCAATGAAGAAAGAGTTGGAGGCAATCAACTTCTTCGAGCGTTGCAATCAGTTTTAAGTAAAATCCACTAGAACCAGTAAGAATGAATATAAAAGAATATATTAAGCAGTGGGCTGAATCTTATAAGACTGATCTGACAGAGAACATCATGCCATTCTGGATGGAGCATGGATGGGATAAGGTAAACGGTGGTGTCTATACCTGTGTGGATAGAGACGGAAGTCTGATAGACTCCACCAAGTCGGTATGGTTTCAGGGGCGATTCGCCTTTATATGCGCCTATGCATATAATAATGTAGAGAAGAACCCGATGTGGCTGGAGGCAGCGAAGAGCACGCTCGACTTCATCGAGAACCATTGTTTCGACGAGAATGGCAGAATGTACTTCTCTGTTACAGCCGAAGGCAAGCCATTGCGCATGCGCCGCTACGTGTTCTCTGAGACATTCGCAGCCATTGCGATGTCAGAGTATGCTTTGGCTACCGGCGAGCAGAAATATGCAGAACGTGCCCTCCAAATCTTCAAGGATACACAGCGTTTCCTCACTACTCCAGGTATCCTGGCTCCTAAGTTTGAGGAATCTGTTCAGTTGCAGAGCCACAGCATCATCATGATTCTCATCAACGTAGCTTCCTGCATCCGCAAGGTTATCAACGACCCTAAGCTCACCGAGCAGATTGATGAGTCGATTGCCAAGCTGAAGAAGTACTTCATCCACCCAGAGTTCAAGTGTCTCCTGGAGACCGTAGGAATGAACGGTGAGTTTGTGGATACCTGTATGGGACGCACCATTAACCCTGGTCATTGCATCGAGACTTCATGGTTCATCATGGAAGAGGCAAAGCAGAGAGGTTGGGACAAGGAGATAACCGATATGGCACTGCAGATCTTCGACTGGTCTTGGGACTGGGGATGGGACAAGCAGTATGGCGGCATCATCAACTTCAGAGACTGTAGGAATCTTCCTTCGCAGGATTATTCTCAGGATATGAAGTTCTGGTGGCCACAGACTGAAACTATCATCGCTTCTCTCTATGCTTACCTTGCAACAGGTGATGAAGAGTATATCTACAAGCACCAGCGCATCAGCGAATGGACCTATGCTCACTTCCCAGATACAGAGTTCGGCGAGTGGTATGGTTATCTTCACCGAGACGGTACCGTGGCACAGCCTGCCAAGGGTAATCTCTTCAAGGGACCTTTCCACATTCCGAGAATGATGATCAAGGCATACTCTCTGTGTCAGGAGATTTTGAACAAGGAAGTATAACTGAACAAAACATGAGAAATATGATTTTTCCAGCAAACATAGGCAAGGCATTGTGTCTCGCTACTATGGGTATTACCCTGATGATGCCTGCACAGGTTGCTGCTGCAACCCCAGCTTTGGCAGTTGAGGCTCAGGCTGTGAACGCTCAGGGCGGCATCACCGTCTTCCCTAACAAGGAAGCACAGTATCGCATTCCTGCCATCGTAGAGTGCAAGTCGGGTAAGTTGATTGCGTTTACCGATCATCGTTACCACAATCAGGATATTGGAGGCGGTCGTCATCTCGACATCGTGATGAAGACCAGTATGGACAAGGGCGCTACCTGGAGCTCTCCAGAGCAGATGGTGGCAAAGGGTGGAAACGGTATTGCTACCAGTTTCGACTGTGCCCATGGCGATGCGGCTGTCGTAGTAGATAAGAAGAGCGGCAGAATCCTCCTGATGTGTGCATCGGGTGGTATCGGCTACTGGGAGTCTAAGCGTGGTCATCTCCTGATGATGGGTAGATACTACAGCGACGACGAGGGTAAGACATGGTATGGCGAGGAAGTGACCAAGCAGATTTACGACCTCGTGCCAGAAGTGGAATCAGCCTTCTTTACCAGTGGTAGAATCTGCCAGAGTAAGCAGATCAAGGTAGGCAAGTACTATCGTATCTATACCGTGTTGTGTACCCGCAGCGGTAACCGCATTCTCTATAGCGATGATTTCGGTCAGAACTGGAATGTATTGGGCAAGAATGTAGCCGAGGCTGCTCCTCACGGAGACGAGGCTAAGGTTGAAGAGTTGCCAGACGGCAATGTGTTGCTCAGCAGTCGTGCGATGGGTGGACGCCACATCAACATCTATACTTATGAGGATAAGAAGACAGCCACAGGCTCTTGGGGCAAGGTAATAGCTTCTGATGCCAAGAATATGGGTGTTGCTGCCCATAAGAACTCTTGCAATGGTGAGGTTCTCATGGTGGATGCCAAGAAGAACGGCAAGAAGGTGAAGCTGTTGCTTCAGAGTGTTCCGGTAGGTCCAGGCCGCAACAACGTAGGTATCTACTACAAGGCATTGGAGACTCCTGCTGATTATGCTACTCCAGAGGCGATTGCCAAGAACTGGGAAGGCTGCTATCAGTTGAGCAACACAACATCGGCTTACTCAACCATGGTTCAGGGCAAGAATGGAAGCATCTACTTCCTTTTGGAGGAGAATGCCTTTAAGAATCCGAAGACACAGACGGATGATTATTACGACATTCGATTCTATAAGTTAGGCATAGACCAAATAACGAACAATAGATATAAATAATTGAACTTCCTGACATGCGAAAGTTCAGTTATATATAAAAAGGTAGAGGGGAGTCAAATCCCCTCTACTTTATACCTTTTTCGGTATGCTGCTCTTCTCTCTATCATTGATATGATTTCATCCATTTAATTCAACCTAATTATGAATCGTTTCTTTCTATTTTTGTTATCTATATTTTGGTGTATGGCTGGCATTAGTGCCAATCATCCATCTTCATTGTTGCCTCTGCCGCAGAAGTATCAGTTCAACGGCAAGAAATTCAGCGGCGAGTTGACAGTGGAGGAAAAATATGTGAGCCAGATTGAAGGAGCTAAATTCCAGGAAGAGGCTTACCATCTATTGATTACCTCAAAAGGCATCCTGCTGGAGGCTACTACTCCTAAGGGTATGTATTGGGGACGACAGACGCTGGAACAGCTGAAAACCACTAAGAATAAAAAGATATATTTGCCACAGTGTGACATCACCGACTGGCCTGCTTTCCGCATCCGTGGATTCATGCACGATGTGGGCAGAAGCTATATTCCTGTAGAGGAACTGAAGCGCGAAATCAGTCTGCTGAGCAGATACAAAATCAATGTTTTCCATTGGCATCTTACTGAAAACCAGGCTTGGCGTCTGGAAAGCAAGAAATATCCGCAGCTCAATGCACCTGAAAACATGGAGCGCGAGAAAGGAAAGTTCTATACATTAGAAGAGGCCCGACAACTCGTAGAATTCTGCAAGCAGCACCAGGTGCTCCTGATTCCGGAAATCGATATGCCGGGACACAGTGCTGCCTTTGAGCGTACCTTCAAGACTGATATGCAGAGCGAGAAGGGTACTCAGATTCTGAAAGACATCATCGATGAGGTATGCGCTACGTTTGATGTACCTTATCTCCATATAGGAACCGACGAGGTTCAGTTTACCAATCCGGATTTCGTTCCGATGATGGTGAAATACATCCGCGACAAGGGCAAGAAGGTCATCTCCTATAACCCTGGCTGGAACTACAAGCCGGGTGAAATCGACATGATGCAGCTCTGGAGCTATCGTGGTAAGGCGCAAAAGGGCATCCCTGCCATCGACTGCCGCTATCACTATGCCAACCACTTCGATACCTACGCCGACCTGGTGGCGATGTTCAATAGTCGCATCTATAACCAGACAGAGGGAAGTGATGATCTGGCTGGTTGCATTGTAGCCTTCTGGAACGACCGTTTCATAGACAATACACCTCAGCTGCTGGCAGAAAACAACTTCTATCCTTACATGCTCACTCTGGCAGAACGTGCCTGGCGTGGAGGTGGCAACTGCTATTTTGATGGCAAGGGCACCCTGCTTTGGGAGGATGAACCAGAGCAGTTGGCTGCATTCAAGGAGTTTGAAGACCGCCTGCTGTGGCAGAAGAAGACCTGGCTGAAGGAGGTTCCGTTCCCATACGTATGCCAGACCCAGAGCGAGTGGCAGATTACCGATGCCTTCCCTAACGGAGGCGATTTGAACAAGGTGTTCCCTCCAGAGGAGAAAGAAGATTCCGTTTATCTGTATGAGGGTAAGACTTACAAGACCCGCAAGATCATCGGCAACGGCATCTATCTGCGCCATGTATGGGGCATGCTGGTTCCCGGCTTCTATGCCAATCCGCAGGAGAACCACACCGCTTACGCCACCCGCTGGATTTATTCTCCAAAGGAAAGAAAGACCCAGTTGATGCTGGAATTCCAGAACTACAGCCGTTCGGAGAGCGACCTGGCTCCCCGTCAGGGCACCTGGGATTACAAGTGCAGCCGTGCATGGCTCAATGGTCAGGAAATCATGCCTCCTGTATGGGAGAACACGAATACCGAGCGTTCCAACGAGATTACGCTGAAGAATGAGAACTACATGTCTCGTCCTGCGATAGATATTACCCTCAAGAAGGGGTGGAACAAGCTGATGCTGAAGCTTCCTGTAGGCAAGTTCTCTTCCAAGGAGACCCGACTCGTGAAATGGATGTTCACGGCTGCTATCCTCGACGAGTAATATTAAAATAGAAGTTTTTTAGGTTATATATAGTTTACTGAACTTTCGCAAGTATCTCACCCACACGCCCTGAAAGGGCAGAAGCTCCTAGCCCAGGGCAGCGCCCTGGGTAATGATGGATGCAAGCTTGTCGCCCTGTAAGGGCAAAAGCCTTCAAGTACCAGGCAATATACAAAGCTTTTGCCCTTACAGGGCGCCTTGCTGATTGCTTGTATACCCAGGGCGCTGCCCTGGGCTAGGAGCTTCTGCCCTTTCAGGGCGTGTGGAGCATACTTGCGAAAACTAGAATAGTTTATATAGGTATGTTGTATGATAAATTAATGAATCCAAAGGGAGCGTTGACGGCTTTGATGCTGTCGATGCTCCTCACGGGCTCCCTCTCCGTTGAGGCTACCCGAAAGAAAACTGTGCAGAAAATCAAGGTGGCTTGCGTGGGCAACAGTATCACCTATGGCACGGGAATCGAGGATAGAGAACATTTCTCTTATCCTGTACAACTTCAGAAGATGCTGGGCGATAAATACCAGGTAGGCAATTTCGGAAAGCCGGGTGCTACCCTGTTGAGGCATGGACACCGTCCTTACATGCAGCAGGAAGAGTACAGACAGGCAATGGCGTTCAAGGGCGATATTGCTGTCATCCATTTGGGTATCAACGATACGGACCCAAGAAACTGGCCTAACTATCGTGATGAGTTCGTGAAAGATTATCTTTCCCTGATGGACTCTCTGCGTTCCGTGAATCCGAAGGTACGTTTTATTCTGGCTCGAATGACTCCGATTGCCCACCGCCATCCCCGTTTTATCTCGGGCACCAAGCAGTGGCATGATGAAATACAGGAGGCTATCCAGGTGGTAGCAAAGGTGAGCGGAGCGGAAGTGATCGATTTCCATGCTCCTCTCTATCCTTATCCTAATCTGTTGCCGGATGCCATCCATCCGAATGCGGAAGGTGCCGGCATCCTGGCTAAAACCGTTTATGGCGGTATTACCGGAAATTATGGTGGACTGCAACTCTCCGATCTCTATACGGATGATATGGTATTGCAGCGCAATGTGCCGCTCGATATCCATGGCATCGCCAATACGGGCGAGAAGGTGATGGTAAGCATTGCCGGACAGAAAGCTACTGCCATTGCCAATAACCGTGGCGAGTGGAGTGTCACCCTGCAACCTTTGCAGGTAGGCACTGATTATACGCTGACCATTCAGGCTGGCAAGCAGAAGAAAGAGTTCCGCCATGTGGCAGTAGGTGAGGTCTGGTTGTGTTCGGGACAGTCGAATATGGCATTCCGATTGAATCAGGCTGCTACCGGCAAGAAAGACATCGCTCAGGCTGATGACCCTGATTTCCGTCTTTTCGATATGAAGGGAAGATGGGAGACATACGATGTGGCATGGCCGGCATCCTGTCTGGATTCTCTGAATCATCTGCAGTATTTCAAGAATACTACCTGGAAGAAGGTATCTCCGGAAACTGCAGCCCAGTTCTCTGCCGTAGCTTATTATTATGGTAAGATGTTGCGGGATAGTCTGAAGGTGCCTGTGGGATTGATCTGCAATGCCATCGGCGGTGCTCCTACGGAAGCCTGGGTAGATAGAAATACCTTGGAAACCCAGTTCCCGGCTATCTTGAGAGACTGGTTGCACAATGACTTTATCCAGGATTGGGTAAGAGGCAGGGCTGCCAGGAATCTCACCCACGATGCTACTCATCTCGGTCGTCATCCATACGAGCCATGTTATCTCTACGAGAATGGTATCCTGCCTTTGCAGCAGTATCCTATCAAGGGAGTGATCTGGTATCAGGGTGAATCGAATGCCCACAATATGGATGCTCACGAAAAACTCTTCCATCTGTTGGTAGATAGTTGGAGAAGCAATTGGAAGAATCCTGAGATGCCTTTCTATTTCGTACAGTTGTCTAGCCTGAACCGTCCTTCCTGGACCTGGTTCCGTGACAGTCAGCTCCGATTGATGAAATCCATCCCGAATACCGGAATGGCGGTGTCTTCCGATCAGGGAGATTCGCTCGATGTGCATCCTACGAACAAGCAGCCGGTAGGTGAGCGTCTGGGGCGCTGGGCTTTGAACCAGACCTATGGTCATGGCGTAACCCCATCGGGTCCTATATATAATAAGGTGGTAAGAGAGGGCGAGTCGCTGGTGGTTTCATTTACCTATGGCGATGGTCTCCGTACTTCCGACGGCAAGGCTCCATCCTGCTTCGAGATGGCAGAGGATGATGGTCTCTTCTATCCTGCACAGGTGAAGATTGAGGGAAACAAGGTTCGACTCACTTCTCCAGAACTTAAGAAGCCGAGATTTGTAAGATATGCATGGCAACCTTTCACACGTGCCAATCTGGTGAACCAGGATGGTTTGCCGGCATCTACATTCCGGGGAGAAATCAAAGCGGGCATCAAGTCCCTGTCTGGCTTCCCTTCTGGTGAGGCTGGCTATGAGCTTGGTGTCTCAGCTTGTTATTCCGGATTCATCGGCGACTACCTGATAGTGGCTGGTGGTTGCAATTTCCCTGAACCTGGAAAGAAGAAATACTATTCGGGCATCTATGCTGCGAAAGTGACTGGCAACGAGGAAACCTTACATTGGGAGATGATAGGCAGCTTGCCTGAACCTGCGGCTTACGGTGGAGTAGTAACCTCTGGTGATAGCCTGGTTTTGGTTGGTGGATGCAACGGCGAACATAGTTTGAAAACCGTCTTGAGTATCCACTTGGACAAGAAGAGCGGCAAACCGATATTGAAATCCTTGCCAGCCCTGCCTTGTACGGTAGATAACATGGGTGTCTGTCTGATGGACAATCGTCTGTTTGTTGTGGGGGGCAATCAGGATGGTCATCCTTCCGCTTCCGTTCTCACCTGTGAACTCGGAAAGAATCTGGAATGGAAAAGAGAAACGGAAATGATTGGCGAACCGAGAGTTCAACCGGTCTGTGCTGCCTATGATGGCAAACTCTATGTCTGGGGCGGCTTCTATCAGAATGGCAAGTCAAGTATCGTTGCCACATCGGGATTGCGTTATCTTCTCCAGGGCAAATGCTGGAATCCGCTTCCGGCACCCCGTAATGGCGAAGGTAAGGAACTCACCTTGACGGGCGCTACTGCCATGCTGGCTGTGAGTCCCGACGGTGAAGCCCAGATTATCTGCGCTGGAGGCGTGAACCGTGATATCTTCTGGGATGCCATCAGCGGAACCTATTCCAAGGTGGCACAAGCTGATTATTTGAAGAAGGACATTTCGTGGTATCAGTTCAACGGTTGTCCTTTGACATATAAGCTGAAAACTGAACGCTGGGAAATTCTTTCCCACCAAACCCCTCTATTGGCTAGAGCGGGAGCCCAAGTGGCAATGCGAAAACATACATTATATTATATTGGCGGTGAATTGAAGCCTGGTCTTCGTTCCCCCGGTATAGTTCAGTTAGATTTACGTTAATTAATGATTCTACCAGTGTGGTATGATAGTCTGGCGAGGCTTCATCCACACTGGTTTTTCTATTTCATGAAGGTTTGTTGCAAAATGAAAGTTAAAGTCCTTATTTTCCTTTTATTTTGTATTATGTTTCTTGAAATGGTTGTTAAATAGAAGATAAATTAAAATAATTAAAACAAAAAGTAATTAAATAGCTATTTAATTAATCAAATTGTCGTACATTTGCATTCGAAAACGAACAATATGTAATTTTAATAATAGGAGAGATTAACATGAAAAAGATCGAAGCAATTATCCGCAAGACAAAATTTGAGGATGTAAAGGAAGCTTTGCTTGCCGCCGACATTGAGTGGTTCTCTTACTACGACGTGTTGACAAGCGAATCGAGGAGGAAGGTCTCGATATCTACGAGCATGGTGAGAGCTGCTACAACTAAAGTACTTTCATATATTGACGAGAGAGATTATTGATAAAAGTTTTGGTAGGCAAAATTATTATTAGTAATTTTGCAGCCAAAACTTTTTAAAACAGGAATGTATCACATAAAAAGAGAGATTATGAAGAAGATTTTAGATATGAAGAAGATGGGTGCGTTGGCACTCGGTTTGATGGCTTTTGCTCCTGCTGCCATGGCGCAGGACGAGGTAGAAACTTCTATCGGTGCTGATATCGTAAGCCAGTACTACTGGCGTGGTCAGGATTTGGGAGCCGTTTCCCTGCAGCCTACCTTGGGTATCGGATATAAAGGTCTGTCTCTTACTGCTTGGGGAAGTGTAGGTCTTTCTCAGCCGGAAGATACCAAGGAGTTTGATCTTACCTTGGCATACGAGACTGGTGGTTTCCATATCGGAGTAACCGATTACTGGTTCAACTCTCCTAACGAGAAGTATTTCGCTTACAAGGCTCACGAAACTTCTCATGTTTTCGAGGCAAATGTAGGTTATGACTTCGGTCCGCTTGCCTTGAACTGGTACACCAACTTCGCCGGCAACGATGGAGTCAACAAGGATGGCGACCGTGCTTATTCATCTTATCTCGAGGCTACCGCTCCATTCAAGTTGGGTGGTTGCGACTGGGAGGCAAGCATCGGTGCTGTGCCATTTGCCACCACCTTCTATGGTGAAGCCAATGGTTTTGCCGTAACCCACGTAGGTGTCAAGGCTACCAAGGATATCAAGATTACCGATTCCTTCTCTGTTCCTGTCTTTGCTCAGGTAGCAGCTAACCCTAGCACAGAGAAAGCTTATCTGGTAGTAGGTTTCACCCTGCAGCCATAACCCCGTACGCCCTGAAAGGGCAGAAGCTCCTAGCCCAGGGCAGTCGCCCTGGGTAATGTTGGCAAAAAAGTCGCCCTGAAAGGGCAAAAGCTTTCAATTTCAAAGCTTTTGCCCTTTCAGGGCGACTTTTTGTATTGTTCTAAAACCCAGGGCGTTGCCCTGGGCTAGGAGCTTCTGCCCTTTCAGGGCGTATTGGATATGACTTATGATAAACCCTCTTTCTCTAGATATTACAGGTTGTTCAGCAAGTCTGCCTTGCCATCATTGATCAGCTTGATGACCAACTCTCCGAAGAGGGTGTTCTGCCATGCGAACCAAGGACGGGTGTATTTAGAAGCATCGTCCTTGTGGAAAGACTCATGGATGAATCCCATACCGGCATCCGTATTCAGCAGCATCTTCATGCAGAAGCGGATCTCGTCATCGCTCTGTGCGGTGAAGCACTTCATCATGATAGACATAGGCCAAGGCATGTCGTAACCGATGTGTGGACCACCGATACCTTCGCCAGCCTTGCCACGGAAGAAGCAAGGATTGTCCTCACTCCAAACGAAACGGCGGGTGTTCTGGTAGATAGGGTCGTTCATAGGAACATCACCCATATAGCCCATACCCAGGAGGGAAGGAACGTTGGAATCGTCCATCAGAAGCTGGTTGCCGAAACCATCTACCTCGTAAGCATAGATCTTGCCATACTTAGGATGGTTGTAGATAGCATACTTCTGCAGAGCAGTATGTACCTCATCGGCAAGACTGCTGCAATCCTGCGCAATCTTCAAGGCTGCATCTTTCTTTGCTGCATCCTTCTCTGCCACGTGCTTCAATATCTCTGCTGCCTTGTTCATGGAAGAAACTGCCATGAAGTTGGATGGAATCAGGAATGGAAGGATGGTGGCATCATCAGAAGGACGGAACATGGAGGCAATCAGTCCTACTGGTTTTACCGGAGCACCGAAGCCGTCCCAACCGATGGTGTCGAAGGCACGGTCAGAAACACGGGTAAAGTGATAAGCCTTGGCTGTCACCTTACGCTGCTGCTCGTGGAAGGTCTTCAGGATATTCTCGATAGCCTTCATCCATACCTCGCCGAAAATAGAGTCATCGCCTGTCACCTTCCAGTATTCGTAAGCCAGACGGATAGGGTAGCAGAAGGAGTCGATCTCATATTTGCGCTCGAATACATCCGGCTGCATCTTGGTGCGGTCTTTCTGCCAGCCGGCACCGGTAGGACCGTCATTGAAGGCATTGGCGTAGCGGTCGATGTTGATGCACTTCAACTGGCGGAGAATCACACCCTTCAGCATCTTCTTCAACTTTTCGTCCTTGTTGGCGAGGGCTACGTAAGGCCATACCTGGGCACCGGAGTCGCGGAGCCACATGGCTGGAATATCACCGGTATATACGAATGTATCATCATCACCATTCTCGAGTACACGGTAGTGAACGGTACTCTCCAGGGTGTTAGGATAGCAGTTGGCAAACATCCACGCCAGCTTTGGATTCTTCTTCAGGAGTTTCTGTACTTCCTTGATCTTCTTCTCTACAGCTGTAGAAGTGAAGAGACGGTCCTCTACAGGAGGACGCTTTGACTCATATTTGCCATTCACTGGGGTTACCACCTTGGTATAGCGTGCATGCACATCTACCTCAGCATTCTCCTGAGCCATAGCGCTCATGGAGGCAAGAAGAGCCAATGTTAAAATAGTCTTTCTCATTATTTATATGTTTTGTTAGTTAGTGCTTGATTCTTATGGACGGTCGGCAGGACGGGTTCCCCACTTGGATGGCTGGTTGCCCATCTGCAGTTCGAGGGTGCCGCCCTTCATGATGTCGTTGTACATGATGTATGACTTGCTGTATCGCTTGCCGTTCAACTTCACAGACTGTACGTACATGTTTTCCTTGCTGTTGTTCTTGCAGACGATGTTGAAGGTCTTGCCCTTGCCCACGTTCAGTTCAGCCTTGTCGAAGATAGGGCTGCCGATGATGTACTTGCCGCCAGCTGGCTCTACCTGATAGAGACCTACGGAAGAAAGCACATACCATGCAGACATCTGACCCACGTCTTCGTTGCCGCTCAAACCGTCGAAGTCATCCTTGTACATCTCGTCCAGGGTCTGTCTGAGCAGACGGGCAGCCTTCCAAGGCTGACCTACATAGTTGTACATATAGAGCACGTGATGGCTAGGTTCGTTGCCATGAGCATACTGACCAATCAGACCTGAGATATCTGGAGAAGCATTGGCACCCATCTCACCGGTAACGATGAAGAGAGAGTCGAGCTTGGTCACAAACTTCTTTTCATTGCCGAAGAGCTTCACGAGTCCGTGCACATCATGTGGAACCAGCCAGGTATATTGCCAAGCATTTCCCTCGGTATAGTCATCTTCACGATGCTCTGCAGCGAATGGGTTGAAAGGAACACGGAACTTGCCGTCAGAACCCAGACCGCGCATAAAGCCGGTCTCCTTGTCGAAGTACTTGCTGTAAGCTTTTGATCTGTTCTCGAAGTACTTGGCATCTTCCTTCTTGCCCAGCATGCGAGCCACCTTAGCCACGCAGGCGTCAGCCAGCGCATATTCCAAGCCCTTGGCAACGGTTTCCTTGGTAGGCTCCTTGTCGTATGGCAGATAACCGTACTTCTTGAGCAATCCCAAACCACGCTCATCGAGCATAGCCGACTGCTTCAAGGCTTCGTAGGCTCCTTCCTTATCCTTCACATAGCCCTTCAGTACCATATCGGCAAGAACAGGAATGCCAGGGTTACCCACCATACAGTTGGTTTCGTTACCCATCAGATGCCATACTGGCAATTTGCCCTGCTGGCGATAGATGTTGATGAAGGTGCTTGCCATATCTGGCAACATGTCGGTATGGATCATGGTCATCAATGGATGAGCTGCACGATAGGTATCCCAGAGTGACAAGGTGGTATAATTGGTGAAGTTGCCGTCATAGACCTTGCCGTCGGCACCGCGATACTGACCATTGACATCTGAGAAGACAGATGGAGCGGTCATGGTATGATACATGGCTGTGTAGAAGATGCGGCGGGAGGTAGAATCGCTGGTCTCGATGTTCACCTTAGCCAATTCCTTGTTCCAGGCAGCATCTGCATCAGCTACTACCTGACGGAAATCCCAGCCCGGAATCTCTTTCTCCAGGTTCAGCTTGGCATTCTCAGCACTTACAGCCGACAAACCGGTCTTTACCAACAATGGCTTGGTGACATCAGCAGCGGTAATCAGCCATCTGCCGGTGCCCAGTGGCTTCACGGTAACAGGCTGGGAGAATTCTGCGAAGAAGAATGCCTTCTGGTCGTTCGCCCATCCCTTGGAGAAACGGTGACCAGCCACGGTGGTAGCTGTGGTATTATCTACATTCATGTCCTTGGCTCCATCCCAGCCGATACCCTGCTTCAGGTCGAGTACCAGCTGTGCCTGCTGTGCATCAGCACCGAAGGTATAGCGCTGGAAACCGGCACGCTGTGTAGCGGTCAGCTCCACCCATACATTAGGCTGCTGCAGTTTGACTGCATAGTATCCAGGGCGCACGTTCTCGTTGTCGTGACTGAACTTGATTTGTTTCTGGTTGCCATCTACTACGGGCAGAAAAGCCACGTCGCCCAGGTCGCCGATACCGGTACCGCTCAGGTGCTGGTGTCCGAAACCGATGAGGATGGAGTCAGAATGATGATAGCCGGAGCACCAGTCCCATCCGCGGGATGGTTCTGTAGGACCTAACTGGACATATCCGAACGGAACGTTGGCTCCGAGGAAAACGTGTCCATGTCCACCTGTTCCGATTCTAGGGTTGACAAACTGGGTTAGCTTGCTCGACTTTGCTTGTTGAGCAAGCGATGCCTGAGAGTAGCCGCCGGCTAATACGCAGGTCATCATTAAAAGATTTATAATTCTCTTTCTCATAATGCTATAGTAACATCTACGGAATAATTGAATAAATTAGGTTATTTGTAATAAAACTAATAATACTGCAAAGATACGAAAAAAATGGGAAAAACGGCACAATCCTATATATTTTTTAACTAAACTTTCATTGTATTGATGGGGGATTGCAAATCCCCCCAGGGGTGGTCGAACCTTTTTAGACGGCGGATTGCAAATCCGCCGGAACGCCTAACGGATTTCAAATTCACCGGAACGCCTAACGGATTTCAAATTCACCGGAACGCCTAACGGATTTCAAATTCACCGGAACGCCTAACGGATTTCAAATTCACCGGAACGCCTAACGGTATTTATCCATACGCCCTGAAAGGGCAGAAGCTCCTAGCCCAGGGCACCGCCCTGGGTATTATAAACGGAAACCTGTCGCCCTGTAAGGGCAAAAGCTTTGAATTTGCTTCGTATTTTAAAGCTTTTGCCCTTACAGGGCGCATTGCACCAACCACTACACCCAGGGTGGTGCCCTGGGCTAGGAGCTTCTGCCCTTTCAGGGCGTATGGATTTCTGTGGAATTAATGCTTTTATCTTGTTTTTCTCTCTTTGTGTTATTTTGAAATAAATAATATTGTTTGTACTTTCAAAATGAAAGTTTAAACGTATTAATACGTGCTGATATGTAATTACTCTCCTTTTCTTAAGACAAAAGGTAATGAAAATCTTTTGTATATTGACAAAAAGTAGTAATTTTGCAGCTGAAACATAACAAAATGTTATTCGTTTTAGGTAAAAAGAGATAAAAATAACCGTAAAAGAAAGGAAAAGATATTATGTGTGGAATCGTATCTATCTTCAATATTCAGGAGCAAACTCCTGAATTGCGACAGCAAGCGCTTCGTATGAGTCAGAAGATCCGCCATCGCGGACCAGACTGGAGCGGAATCTACTGTGGTGGTTCTGCTATCCTGGCACATGAGCGTCTGAGCATTGTTGACCCGGAAAGTGGTCGCCAACCTTTGTTTGCACCAGACAAAAAACAGGTGCTTGCCGTAAACGGTGAGATTTATAATCATCAGAATATCCGTGCCC